>Ga0066903_100003723_pt1 | contig 12584 bp, 13 predicted proteins | sample PanSoiMetaGPlot1_FD_67491 | JGI IMG/M metagenome (GOLD analysis project Ga0066903, IMG submission 67491) | Tropical forest soil microbial communities from Panama analyzed to predict greenhouse gas emissions - Panama Soil - Plot 1 (version 2) | ecosystem: Environmental > Terrestrial > Soil >...
CGCGGAAGTCGCCCAGGACCTGGATGAGCTGCTGCAGGCTGGCGACGGCTTCGCCGGTGCGGCGGGCTTCGAGCGCGGAGAGGCAGTCGTCGACGAGCGGCACGAGGCGGCCCGGGTCTCGCCGCAGCCGGTCGCGCGCCGCGCTCATGGGAGGCTGCCGGAAGAGGGCCCGCAGCCGCCGGGCGAGGATCTGCCAGACGCGATTCCGCGTCATGTCCGCGAGCAGCACGAAGAGCTCGTGGATGGCGGCGTAGCGCTCCTCCCGGTCGCGCGTCGTATCGGCCGCCACGTCGCGGAACCGGCGCATGGCGACGAGGTCCTGCGGCCGGCAGCGCTCGATCGCGAGCCGGCCCATCTCGAGCAGCAGCGGCCGCATCACCTCGGCCATCTCGCCGACCAGGGCCAGGTCGATCTGCCCGCCGTGGAAGATCATCGGCCCGAGGACCTCGAGCGACGCCTCGACCAGCGGGCGGACGGTGGCGCCGTCCCCCTGGCGGACGGTGACCAGCCCGAGCCCTTCCAGCACCTTGATGGCCTCGCGCACGGAAGTGCGATTCACGCGGAACTCGGCCGCCAGCTCGCGCTCCGGCGGGAGCTTCGCCCCGGCGCCGAAGCGGCCGTCGAGGATCGCGTCCCGTAGCTGGTCGGCGACGTCCTCGTGCAGGCGGCGGCGGGCGGGTGCCCGGAAGGGAACGACGGCCATGCGGCGCACTTATCCGATGGTCCAACCAATTGTCAATGCCGCCTCATCCACCCTGCTCGCGATGCTCGAGGGTCTCGGACGCGACTAGCGTCGGGGCGCCGGGCCGGCGGCTGCGTGATCGCGGACGCTGCTGGCGATCTCACCGCTGAGGGTGGCGAGGGCCCGGCTCATTGCCGCCACCGCCGCCTCGGTGTCGCCTCCCGATGCCGGCTCGGTCACCTGCGACTCCCGCACGACCGGCCGCGTGCCGGACGCATCGCGGACCGTCCAACGCGCCGCCAGATCCGCGCCCCCGTCCGTCCCTGGCTCGAAGCGCAGCACCTCGACCTTCACCCGCGTGTCGATGTCCGTTCCCACTGCCCAGGGATAGAGGGTCACGCGTCCCCCGAGGAGCGTGATCAGGTTCTGCTGGAGGACGTGCGCGACGGCTTCCGAAAGGGGCTCTGCCCAGCGGTCCGACCCCGAAAGCTGCAGCTGATTCGTCCCCATGCGCCGCACGATGACGGGGCGATCGAGGTAACGGGGCAGGACGATGGGGCCCAGGCCCACACGAAGGGACGGCTCGCCGCGCGTTCCTCCTGCCCCGTCCGTCGCCGCGATCGGCGTGAGCATGTAGAAGCGGGAGGAATCCGGTCCGGCGCCGAGTCCCAGGAGTCGCATGCAACCCGCCAGCAGGAAGACGACGACGGACAGGCAGCGCCACATGGCCCTCATTGGTTGGCGCACGGCGCTCATTGGCCGTCCTTCGCTCGACCGAACGGGCGGCGCACGACGCTCATTGCGCGGCCTTTGCCCGGCCGAACAGGAGGGCGTTGGGATTCCGCTCGAGGTAGTCGGCGAGGTCCCGGAGCGTCCGCGCCGCCTGCCCGAGGTCGACGACGGTCTGCGTGAGCTGGACCGCGAGCGGTCCGTCGGGCGCGAGGAGGACACGTACCCCGTCGAGGGTCGTGCGCAGCGCCTCCGCGCTGCGGCGTGCCTCTTCCGAGGTTCCGTGCATGCTCACGGTCAGCGGCCCGGTGCGATTGTCGAGGTTGGTCGCCAGGAGCCGGATGGCGGTAATCGTCTTCGGCAGCTCCGCGATCGACTGGTCTAGCCCGGGACTGTCGAGTACCCTGTCGACGCGGCCGAGCGTCCCGGTGATGCCCTTGCCGATGGCCTCGAAGTCGAGGGCCTTCAGGTTGGCCAGGATGTCGCCCACGGTGGCCACCGCCTCCTCCAGCGGGGTGGGCACGGTCGGCACCTCCATGTAGGTGGCATCCTCGCCCTGCACGAAATCGGGCGTGCTGCCGGGCACGAGATCGAACTCGATATAGAGCACCCCCGTCACGATGCTCAGCATCTGGAGGCGGGCGCGCCAGCCCTGATCGATGAGCGCGCTCACGGTCTCCCGCGTCGGGCGTTGCGCGCCCAGCTCGGCGACCGTCTCCGTGTCGACCTTGAAGAAGACCGGGATGCGGGGCTCGCCGCGCACCTGCTTGTAACGCAGCCGGATGTCCGTCACCTCGCCGATCTGCACCCCACGGAACTTGACCGGCGCACCCTTGGTCAGACCGTTCACCGATCCGTTGAAGTAGGCGACGTAGAGCTGGCTCGTCTCGAACAGCTGGCCCTTGCCCCAGACGACGACGGCTACCACGATGAGCGCGATCGCGCCCAGCACGAACGCGCCGATCAGTGCCGGATTCGCCTTCTTACCCATGCTCGGTCCTCGCTCCGTCGCTACCGCCCTCCTCGCCCCGCGTGAGGAACGCGCGCACGCGCGGATCCTGCGACTGCTCGCGCAGCACCCGGGGCGAGCCGCTCGCGATCAGCGTACGGCTCTCGGCGTCGAGGAGGACGCCGTTGTCGGCGATGGTGAAGATGCTCGCCAGCTCGTGCGTTACCACGACCACCGTCGCGCCGAGGCTGTCCCGTAGCTCGAGGATGAGCTCGTCCAGGCGTCGCGAGCTGATCGGATCGAGGCCCGCCGAGGGCTCGTCGAAGAACAGCACCTCGGGGTCGAGCGCGATCGCGCGCGCCAGACCGGCGCGCTTCTGCATGCCGCCGCTGATCTGCGACGGATAGTAACCCTCGAACCCGCGCAGGCCGACGAGCGCGAGCTTGAGAGCCGCCACCTCCCGGATCTCCTCCGCACCCAGGTCCGTGTACTCGCCGAGCGGCAGCGACACGTTCTCGAGCAGGGTCATGGAGCTGAAGAGCGCGCCGCTCTGGTAGAGCACCCCGAAGCGGCGGAGCATGCGGGCCCGTTCCTCCTCGCCGGCGCGCGTGAAGGACTGCGTTCCGTAGAATATCTCGCCCGCGGCCGGCTCCAGGAGCCCGATCATGTGGCGGAGCAGCGTGCTCTTGCCGGAGCCGCTGCCGCCCATGATGACGAACACCTCGCCCCGCGCGACGGCGAAGGTGAGGTCGTGCATGAGCACGAAGCTCCCGAAAGCCATCGTCAGGCCTTGCACGCGGATGTGCGCCTCGCCGTTCGCGCCCATCGTCAGATCCCGAGCACGTGGAAGATGACGGCGAAGATGCCGTCCGCCACGATGATGTAGACGATCGCGCTCACCACCGCCGCGGTCGCCGCATCCCCGACCGCCGAGGCGCTCCGTCCGGCGCGGATGCCCTCGAGGCATCCCGAGAGCGCCACCAGGATGCCGAAGACGGCGCTCTTCCCGACGCCCGTCGTGAAGTCCGTGACCGTGATCGCGCCCTTCGTTTGCTCCCAGTACTGGGTGACGCTCAGGTCGAGCATTCCCGTCGCCACCATGCCACCGCCGATGATGCCGATGAAATCCGAGTAGATGCAGAGGAGCGGCATCATGATGGAGAGCGCGAGCATGCGGGGCAGCACGAGGAAGTCCATGGGCGGAATGCCCATGGTCGCGAGCGCGTCGATCTCCTGCGACACGTTCATCGTGCCGAGCTGCGCGGCATACGCCGAGCCGGTTCGACCCGCCATGATGATCGCCGTCATCATCGCGCCCATCTCGCGTGACATCGCCACCGCCACCATGTTGGCGACGTAGATCCCTGCACCGAACTGCTGCAGGGACACCGCTCCGACGAAGGCCATGATGAGCCCGATCAGGAAGCTGATGAGCGTGACGATCGGGAGAGCACGCGCGCCGGCCTCCTGCAGCTCGAGCAGGAGGTCCACCCGGCGGTAACGCGCGCGCGCCGTGACGAAGCGGCCGAGCGACAGCACCGCCTCGCCCAGGAAGGCGAGGAAGGCTCGCCCCTCGGCTGCCGCCGAAAGGGTCACCATCCCCACGCGCACCACGAACGACGGACGGGACGCCGTCGCCCGGGCGCCCTGCTTCTCGGGCACGGCCGCCGCGAGGGCGAGCAGACGCTGCACCCCGGCGGGGAGGCCGCTCTGGTCGACGGTGAGGCCGCGCCGCTGGCAGCGCTCGAGCAGCTGGGCGAGGAACGTGACCAGGGCACTGTCCCAGCCCGCGAGCTCCCGGGCATCGAAGGTGACCCGGGAGGTCGCCCCGCCGAGAGCGCGTTCGACCTCGTCGGGTGCAGGTTGACCGCCGCGCAGTCGCCAGGGCCCCGCCAGGTGCACGCACGAGATCCCGGCCCCGCCGGCAGAAACGGTGACGGTGCCCCGCTCGCTCACCACGGACGATTCGTCAGTCCAGCCCGGACCATCGGCCGCGGGACTACCACGGGTTCAATGTTGCCGTCGAGCCGACGTGGCGTCACTCGGCGATCGACGCGAGCCACTCCACGAGCGGCACGACGCGCTTCGTGTGCAGGACCAGCCAGTCGACGAGGCCGCGGCCGACGAGCAGCCGGCGCGACGGGTCCGGGAAGGTGACGATCAGCCCCTTCCGCTTGAGAAAATCCGCTCGCGGATGGGCGGGATCAAGGCCCCGCGGCACCCGTTGCAGCACGTCGTGCGAGCCGACGGTGAAGCCCGCACGGGTGAGCTTGCGGAGGATCGCGACCAGCGCGGCGCCCTGGCGGTCGTCGAGGACGGCCTCGCGAAAGCGCGCCAGCTGTCGGGGGTCCATCATGTACTGACCCGCCGCGACGAAGACCTCCTCGGCGCTGAGGTGCAGGTAGAGGGCGGCGGCCGCCGAGGGCCCCGCCCCGGTGCCGTCGATCGCGACGTAGCCGCCGATGTGCGTCTTGTAGGGCGACTTGTCCTTCGAGAAGCGGACGTCGCGATAGATGCGGAAGACCTTCGGCGCGCCCAGCGGATGGTGCGGGAAGAGCGGGTCGAGGCGTTCCCGCACTTCGGCGAGCAGCAGCCGCATCGGCGTCTGCCAGCCGTCCTCGTACTCGCGGCGGTGCGCCTCGAACCACTCGCGACGCTGGTTGCGCGAGAGGGCACGAAAGAACCGCCCCTCGCGATCGGCGAAACCCTCGAAGCGGGCGGGTGCCGCGCGTGCTCCCTTGGACATGGCGGTGCTCATCTACTTCGACCGGTACGGTCGCTCGACCGGGACCTTGATGAGCATACCTTGCTCGAGCGGGGTCGCCGCGTCCAGGCCGTTGGCGACGGCCGCCATCTCTGCGCTCCACTTCCCGTTCGTCCGCGTCAGCAGTGCCGCTAGGCTCTCGCCTCCCCGGGCCTGCACGAGGCGGAGCCGCGTCTCTCGAATGCTGGAACGCTCCGCGGCGGTGAGGGGGCCGAAGCTGGCCGCCGTGTCACGGAACACGGGCCGCAACGCATCGGCGCTGCCGACCGGCGTCGCGCCCGTGATGCGGTAGATCCGCTCGGCGAGGGCGATCCAGGTGAGATCGAGCGCCACGACGCCGTCCCGGGTGCGGGCCCGGGCCGTCGCGTGCATCGCGGGAAGGTCCCCGATGGTGAGTCGCTCGGCGCTCGAGGCCAGGTCGACCTTGGCCTCCTGCTCGAGGGAGCGCATCGCCGTCGCGGGATCGTTTCCGCTGCCGGCGACCTCCAGCCCCACCACGGCCCGACCGTCGGGCGCGCTCGCGCCTACCAGCGTGCGCGCGTTCACCGTCTTCCAGCCCGTCGGGAAGCGAAGGTGGAAGCCGAGGTCGGGTTGGAGGAACGTCTCGCCCTGGAAGACGCCGTCGCTGGGGAGCGGACCGATCGGCAACCCGTCCAGGCGGTAGAGGAACTCGGTGCGGGTGCCGGCGATGAGGGCAGCGGGCCCGCGCTGCAGCGTCTTCGCGTACGCCTCGGTGTCCGCGACACGGCTCGGGAGCGGCGGATGCGTCGCGAAGAAGGACATCGCCCGCTCCCCTTCGCCCTCCAGGGCCGTCCAGCGCTCGAGTGCCAGGAGGGATCGCGACAACCCCGCCGGGTCATAACCCGCCTGGGCGGCCAGATCCTGCCCGATGCGGTCCGCCTCGCGCTCCTGCTCACGGCTGTAGGGCGCCAGGATGAGCGCGTTCGCGGCGCTCCCGACCCCTCCCACCAGGCCGCCGAGCGTCGGGCTCACGATGCCGGTGACCGCCGCGGTGACGCCGGTCACGACGGCCAGCGGAGCCGCCTGCGAGACCCGACGGACGGCGTGCCGCGCCGCCACGTGGCCGATCTCGTGCCCGAGCACGCCGGCGAGCTCGTCCTCCGTGTTCATGAGGGCGAGGATACCGCGCGACACGTACACGTAGCCGCCCGGCAGCGCGAACGCGTTCGGCTCCTCCATGTCCACCACCTGGAACGTGTACGGCACCTGGAGCGGCGAGAAGCGGGCGAGCCGTTCGCCCACGGACCGCACGTAGGTCGTGAGCGCCCCGTCGTCGAAGAGTCCGATCGTCTCCGCCACCCGCTTGGCCTCCGCCTCGCCGAGCTCGCGCTCCTTCTCCTGCGAAACGAGCACCACCTCCGGGTGTCCGCTTACCGGGTTCAGGGCGCATCCCGTCACGAGCACGAGCAGCGGACCGGCCAGGTGGACGAGACGGACGGAACGACGCATCGGACTTCCTCCTTGCGAGCCGCCACCTGCTGCGGGTCGGCCGCGGCGCACCCGATAGCACGGCGCCGCTTGGGAGGTCACCCGGGCGCGTCACGCGCGCCGGGGTCTACAGCGCGCGGGCCTGGCCGCGCGCGCGGGTCGCGAACGGATGCGAATGCGGTGGGCTCGGAGGCGCGAGCTCATCGCGAACCAACGGCGCCTGGAGTCGGTACGCGTTCCGTGCGTTCGGCGCGATCCCGTACCAGCGTCGGAGCCGCCGCAGCTGCTGGCGGACGCGCCGGAACCACGTCCCGGTGCCGCGCGCCGGCGCGCTCGGGGAGGGGGGCCCCGCGACCGGAGGGTGAGCAATGAACACGGTCGCAGTCTTCTCGGCTGATCTACTCGACAGCTTCGTTACGGAACCCATGGCCACCCTCCTGTCGCGGGGCTACCTTTCGCCACTGCACACGCCGTGCCGTCTGGCCTGCGACTCAGGGCCGCGACGTTGCAGGTTCCGCTGGCAAGCACCCCGTTCCACCACCGGGTCATTTCGACCCCCGGCGCATATTGCGCCGTCCCTCCTCGTGTCCCGTGGCCGCGCCGCACAGCGCGAGCTTCCGCCATTGCGTGCTGCCATTCTAGCACGGGCACCCGGCGCAGGACGAGCAGAGCCGCCCCCCGTCGGGAGGCGGCTTGCACGCGGGACAGTGCCGTCAGACGATCGCGGTGCGGATGGCGAAGCCGAGGAGCTCGCCCCGCTGGTGAATCCCGAGCTTCTTGAAGATGTTCGCCAGGTGGGTGGTAACGGTTCTCCGGCTGATCTGGAGCTTGGTTGCCACCTCGGCGTTCCGCAGGCCGAACGCGACCTGCCGGATGACCTCGCGCTCGCGCACGGTCACCGCCTCCAAGCCGGGACCCGCGCCCTCGTCGGTGGAATGTGCCGGGCGAGGTCCTATCGCGCGATGCCCGTTCGCGGTGGGGCACGCCGCCTCATCGCCCGCCTCCCGGCCAGCGACCGGGGAGCGGTGGCCGATCGGGTGCGCCACTGCGGTTCCGTTCACCCGCGGCGGGCCCGGTTGCGGCTGGATGCCCAGACGCCGGCGCAGCGTCGGCGCATCGAGGTCGAGCGCGCCGCAGATGTTCTCGAACGAGAAGGGCCAGAGGACGTCGCGGCTCGCCAGCCAGCGACGGGCGTCTGCCTTCAGCAGCTGCCCCTCACGCCCGGCACCCGAGAGGCACTTGATCGCGTCGGTGAGCACGGCCCGCATGAGCGCCCGCTCGCCCTCGCCGGGTCGACGGAGCTCCGGGTCCAGAGCACGGCCGTCGAGGTCGAACTCGACGGCGCACTGCGACCGCGCGAGCATGGCATGATGAGCCCGATGGTTCGCAGACGCGGCCGACAGGGACCCGAAGCGGGCATCGGACTCGGGTACGTGCTGCTCGGAAGCCTCGAGTGTCATCATGGACGGTCGACGAATGCATGGGCCGTGCCCTCGCATGGCGCCGTGCCGGGGAGCTGGCGGTGCCGTGTGGAGAGGCCAATCGACGCGGATTTCCGCGCGAGCAGGGCGCGACGGATCGGGTCGTCCTGGACCTGCGGGTCAAAAGGAAACGCCACCCATGGGGGGATGGATTCCCGACGAGCCTCTTCCGGCGTCGGTCGAGGTCGAGGCATGGCCCGTGCTTCGCGGCCGTGCGAAGCGTCGACCTGCGAGACGTGCCGTTCCTCGCCGCGGCGATCGAGCGCGAGAAGGCCTACGGTTGCCTGCGGCGGCAGATCGCTTCGTTGCGACGGGACGCAACGTACTGGCGGAAGCACGGCCGGCCGCGAAGAGCCGCCGAGATCGAGCGCGTGGCGAAGTACATCGAGCCGCGCGCGCAGGCGCTGAAGGCGTCGATCGACCTGCTGAAGAAATTCGGCAAGCGGGCGCGGTCCTTGCCATCGGCAAGAGAACAGGTGTAAGGGCAGTGCCCGCTACGCGGGTGGTTCGTCGCGTCCGAGTCCGGGGAAGGAACGAGGTTATTGATGAGACGAGCAGCGGTGATGGCGATCATGCTCGGGCCCGTGACGTTCGGGGTCGCCGCGGCCGAGGTGTTCGTCCATCCGCACACGGTCCGCTGAGACGAAAGGGGGGCGGATGAAGGGCCACCGGCGCCCGGGCAGCGGGCTTCGCATGCTCGCGGCGCTCGCCATCCCGCTGGCCCTCACGGCCAACGGGTGCAGTCAGTTCGCGGTCCGGGCCGACCAAGATCGGAGCGAGGATTTCAGCCGCTTGCACACGTATGCGTGGCTTCCCCTCAGCGAAGCGGCGCCGGCAGACCAGCGAGTCCTCGACCGCTACATCGACACCCGCATCCGCTCCGCGGTGGACACGGCGCTCCGCGCCAAGGGCTACCGGCCGGCAGCCTCCGCGCCACCCGACTTCTTCCTCAACTACCGCGTCGTGACCGACACGGAGGAACAGGAGGGCGTCGCCTCGCGGAGCTACCTCCTGGGGGCCCGGTGGGAGGGTTGGTCGGGCGTGGAGGGGGTCTACCGTGACACCTACCACGCGGGCACGCTCTACCTCGCCGCGATCGACGCGCGCACCGGGAAGATGATCTGGTTGGGCGCGGCGAGCGCCCGCCTCTTGCCCACCGTCCCGCTGGAGAAGCGCGCGGAGCGCGTCGACGCGGCCGTCCACCAGATCCTCGAGCACTTCCCCGCCGCGTGACGAGACCCGGCTCCCTCGCCAGAGGCTGTCCTTCGTTCGCCCCTGGTGTTCATCGCCACCCCCCATCGTGCTAGCTTCCGCGCGCGCGCCTGGGTGACCGATCTGCTTCCACGCACGGGGAAGATGCCCGGCCAGGTGACGGGGATAGGGACGGAGTTCACCATGACGGCCGATGCGTGCCAGCCCAGCGGGTCGGTCTCGTGAGGCGGGCCGGGCGGGTCGTCGCCGTGGGGCTGTGTGCGCTCGGCGTCGTGGGGATGACGGCCTGGGCGGCGCTCGCGATCCGGTATTCGGACCTTCCCTCGGCACGGGTCCTGGCCACGCTCTTCGTCGTCGCGACCCTCCTCGCCTTCGCCGTGCTGCCGCGGCGCGGCCGCACGCTCGTCGGGTTCCTCATCGCCTTCGCCCTGGTGGTGGTCTGGTGGCGTCACATCCCGGCGTCGAACGACCGCGACTGGCAGCCCGAGGTGTCCCGGCTGGCGTATGCCGACATCGACGGCGATCACGTCACGATCCACAACATCCGGAACTTCGATTACCGGAGCGAGACCGACTTCACGCCGCGCTGGTACGACGCGACCTTCGACGTCTCCCAGCTCCAGTCCGTGGATCTCATCGCCTCGTACTGGATGGGCGATGCGATCGCGCACATCTTCGTGAGCTTCGGCTTCGCCGACGGGCGCCACGTGGCATTCTCGGTCGAGACCCGCAAGGAGCGCGGCGAGAGCTATTCGACGATCGCGGGCTTCTTCAAGCAGTACGAGCTCTACTACGTGGTCGCCGACGAGCGGGACGTCATCCGCGTACGCACCAACTACAGGCAACCCCGTGAAGACGTCTACCTCTACCGGGCTCAGGGGCCACCCGAGAACGGACGGCGGCTCTTCCTCGACTACATCCGCGCGCTGAACGACCTGAAAAATCATCCGGCCTTCTACAACACGCTCACGACGAACTGCACGACCACCATCCTGGTGCACACGCGCGTGAACCCGGGGGCACACCCCTTCAACTGGAAGATCCTCCTGAGCGGCTACGCGCCGCAGTACGCCTACGAGCTCGGGCGGCTCGACACGAGCCTGCCCTTCGACGAGCTCCGCCGGCGATCGCGGATCGACGACCGGGCTGAGGCGGCGGACCAGGATCCCGACTTCTCGCAGCGGATTCGCGAGGGGCTCCCGGGCATGCGCTGAACGGCAGTGGGATGAGCGGACCGTGTTGACAGGGATCATTACGACCGGCACACGGCGGGTGACCGAGAGCCAGGGGGGGCCCTCTGACCGACGAGAGAGGGGAGACGAGACATCATGAACCGCACACACCTACGCAGGCGATCCCGGGGGCACGGAGAGCATGTGCGACCCCCCTTCGTCGTACTGGTCGCGCTGCTGGCCGTCGTGCTCGGCGGCTGCTCCATATCGGTCAGCTCGTGGAGCCTGTCCAAGTCGTCGCGCAGCAGCTCGCACTCCTCCGATTCGTCGTCGAGCTCCTCGCCCGGGGCCGCCGAGGAGGCGTATCGCGAGGACGTGTCTGACTACACCCGGGCGTACGTCAAGTCCGGCGGTGACTTCCGCGGCTTCCAGTCCGATCTCGCGAGGATCGCCCAGGAGCACGGCATCACCAACTGGGAGGAGAACCCGGTCACCTACAAGGCCATTGGCGAAGGGCTCGGGAGCGCCAAGGTGTCGGACGCGGAGCTGATGGCGTACAAGCGGAACCTCTCGCGCGGCGACCCGGCGAAGGCGCAGGCGATCGAGGAGGGCTACCGCTCCACCCAGTGACGGTGTGCCGGATCGCTGCGCTGCTGCTGACGTCGCTGTGGGCGCTGCCCGCGCTCGCCACCCCGTCGCGCTTCGTCGACTACGTGTACGTCGAGGCGAACGAGGGAGGATCGAGCGGCGGGCACGCCGCCATGCGCTTCGGTGACGAGGCTTACCACTTCCAGCACGAGCCCGGGGGGCTGCTGCGCCTGCACCGCGACGACTGGCAGCACTTTCGCGACACCTACGGTGTGCTCGAGAACCGGACCATGCACATGAGCCGGGTGGCGGTCTCGGCGCCCACCTACGAGGAGCTCCGGCGGCGATTCGGCGAGCGCTACCTGATCGAGCGGCGAGTGTTCGAGCAACGCGACGCGCTGCGCGACGACCGAGCCCTGCTGCAGCTCTTCCTGGCGCGCCGGCACGGGGACGCGACCGCCGTGACGCGCCTTCGCGGCTCGGGATTCTTCTTCCCCGAGAAGCCGGACTCCCGCCCCGACGACGCGATCGCCGCGCTCCATCGGCGGGTGCAGGAGACCTACGGGGTGGATGCCATCCCGCGCCGGATGGACGAGCTCCGCCACGAGCTCGGAGGGCTCGCCCTGCCGACCCCGGCGCCGGCGGACGTCGAGATTCCCGCCGACGGCTACCCGCGCTTCGGCTACGCGTTCTCGCGCCGCTACCGGGATCTCACGACCGCCCTCGCCGCGCTCGCCGTTCTCGACCGGGCTTTGCCCCTGCGAGTGGAGGCGCCGTGGTCCACAACGAGCCCCGAGCTGCGCCTCGCGCCGGAAGAGCGGCGGGCGTTGACCGCGTTCGCCGATCGGCTCGCCGGGGAGCTGACGCGCCTCCTCGACTCCGATCGACCGGACTGGGGCTTCACCCTCCTGGTGGGGATGGCGCGCTTGGCGGCTTTGCGGGAGAGCGAGCAGACGGGTCGGCTCGTCCTCCTCGACGCTTTTCCGCCCGACCCCGAGGTCGTCCCGCGGTCCTCCGTACGGCGGCATCCCGATGCCATGACGAGCCTCCAGGCGGAGGCCGCGGACGAGCTGGGCCGCGCCCGTGCGCGCCTCGTCGCGCGAGCCGAGATCGACGAGGAGGACGTGAGCGCGGTGGAGGCAGCGGGCAATCGACTCCTGGAGCTCCGCGCCGCCGTCGTGGAGGACCGCGACCTGCGGGTGTCGGTAGGCGCGCTCGTCCCCTCGCGCGACGCGCCCTGGTCGGACCTCGTCGTCCCCGACGTGACGGAGGAGGCGCTCGCCCGCAGCCTCAGCCAGGTGACCACCGCCGAGCGGCGCTTCGCCGACCACCTCGCGCAGCGCTGTGGCTACAACCTCATCACCCGGAACTGCGTCTCGGAGCTCTTCCAGACGGTGGACGCCGCCCGGGTGGACCTCGGGGGACGGATCGACCCGACCCGGTCCCTCGATTTCATTCCCTTCGTCTCGGCCCGCGCCGTGAACGACGCCTGGCCGGTCGCCGAGCAGACCACGCTGCGCTCATATCGCCGCGCGAGGCTGGACGACCTGTACCGGCA
>Ga0066903_100003724_pt1 | contig 12584 bp, 12 predicted proteins | sample PanSoiMetaGPlot1_FD_67491 | JGI IMG/M metagenome (GOLD analysis project Ga0066903, IMG submission 67491) | Tropical forest soil microbial communities from Panama analyzed to predict greenhouse gas emissions - Panama Soil - Plot 1 (version 2) | ecosystem: Environmental > Terrestrial > Soil >...
GCCGCCGGTGATCGGCTGGACCGCCATGGGGGGACAACTCAACCCTGAAATCGGCTGGCTGTTCGCCCTGTTGTTCCTCTGGCAGGTGCCGCATTTCCTGGCCATCGCCTGGATTTATCGTGACGATTATGCCCGCGCCGGACTGCGCATGCTCCCGGTCGTTGATCAGAGCGGATCGATGACAGCCCGGCAAATGCTCTGCTACTCCCTCGCACTGATCCCCGTGAGTCTGACCCCGGTGCTATGGCATCAGGCGGGGATACTTTTCGGCGTCGGCGCCGTGATCCTCGGCCTGGCTTTTGCGCTCTCCGCCTTCGGTTTCATGCGGCAGGCTTCCAACGCGGCAGCCCGCAGAGTGCTCCACGTATCCTTGCTATATTTGCCCATGCTATTGGCCCTCTTGCTGCTCAAGAGTGTGGCGGGCCCCGCTTTCGCCTTGATTCCTTGACTAGGGACTTTGAACCACGGAATACGGACTATCCCATGGCACACGCAGTCGCTGAAGAAGAACCGCAAGCACACATGGGTCTGCCTCTGCCTCACGGCAAGCTGGCCATGTGGCTCTTTCTGGTGACCGAGATCATGTTCTTCACCGGCATGATCGGCACCTATATCATCTTGCGCAATGGCATGCCCACCAGCAACGATCCCTGGCCCACTCCGCACGACGTTCACCTGGTAGAGTTCATTGGCGCCTTCAATACGTTCGTCCTCATTTGCAGCAGCTTGACCATCGTATTGGCCCACTTGGCCCTGCACCACGGCAACACGAAGCGGGCGGTGCAATACATCGGCGTCACCCTGGCCCTGGGGTGCGTTTTCCTCGTGGTCAAGGCATACGAGTACAACGCCAAGTTTGCCCACGAAATCCTGCCCAGCCGGGTCTTCGAAAAGCTGGACGGGCCGTTCGGCGCCGAATACGTTCGTCATGTTGAGGAGCAACTCAACCACATCATCGAAGGGCATGGCCACGCGTCATCAGAGGCCAAAGCCGCCTGCGAAGAACTTCTGAAGGATTTGCCCAGTCTGAGCCCGTTCCAGGTCAACGAGCGCATCGTCGGCACCAAAAATGTCAAAGGAGTCGATCGGGTAAACCTCAAGGGAACGGACGAAAAGCCCGTCAAAGGCATCCTGGAAGAATTCAAGGCGGAGGATCTGCACTTGAGCTACTCGATTCCGTTCGGCAATATGTGGGCCTCCACGTATTTCGCCATGACGGGTTTTCATGCCTTGCACGTGTTTGGCGGCCTGGTGGTTTTCGTGATCATCCTGATCATGGCCCTGCGTGGCCGATTCGGCCCGCAACATACGCACCTGGTCGAATACACCGGCCTGTACTGGCACTTTGTCGATATCGTGTGGATTTTCTTATTTCCGCTGTTGTACCTAGTATGATGATGCTTGCGTTTAGCGTTCGAAAAATCCCACGCGAACGCTAAACGTAAACAGATTTTGAGGATCAAGACCATGACTAATGAACCCGAAGCTCATGCCGAGGCCGGCCCCAATTTCAATACCTATATCTTCATTTTCGGCGTTCTGGTCGTATGCACTCTTTTGTCCTTCCTGGTCAATTACGTGCTTGGCCAAAACCATACCAGTGCCACCATCATCTTGCTTATTGCCGTAATCAAGGCGGTGGGCGTGGCCATGATCTTCATGCACCTCAAGTTCGAATGGAGCAAGCTGTACTTCCTCATCATCCCGGTCATGATCCTAGGTGTCATGATGATGGTAGTGCTGCTGCCGGATATTGTTCTCGATTGGCACCTGGGTGGTGAGTAATGAGTGGTGAGTGGTGAGTGGTGCAAAACGCATTTCTGTTGGTGTTTGCTTTGCCGCCCTTTGCCTTTGTTCATCCTGCTCCCAAAAGCCGGAATCCCTTTCTGTTTCTCTTGGTGATGAGCCCGTCGCGGATTTTTCCCTCACCGAGCGGAGTGGCAAGACTATCACCCGCGACGACCTGCGCGGCAAGGTCTGGGTGGCCCACTTCTTTTTCCGCTGCTGTACCCAGGGCTGCCCGCAAACTACCGCCTCCATGCTGGAATTGCAAAAAGCATTTGCGGACAATCCACACGTTGTTCTGGTGAGCTTCACACTCGATCCGGAGACCGATACCGCTGAAGAGCTGCGCCGCTTTGCCGACGAGCACGGCGCCGATCCGAAACAATGGCTGTTTTTGACCGGAGATGAAAAAACCATCCACACTCTCGTGGAAAAGAGTTTTTTCCAATCGATTGCCAAAATCAAGGACAGCGATCCGGGCGAAAAGATCAAGCACACTTTCGCCCTTATGGTTGTGGACGGGGAAGGACGCATTTGCGGATACATTGGGAATGGCAAAGATCCGGAACAGGTGCGGAATCTGGAAAGGCGGGTGCGCGGGCTGGCGTATCTTCAGGGCTTGCGCTCGTTCCTGCCGGGCTTCAATGCCTCCCTCAACGGGACTTGTGCGGTCCTGCTGGTGCTTGGTTTTTTGGCCATCCGCCAGCGCTGGGAGAGATTGCACAAGGCGTGCATGCTGTCGGCCCTGGCGGTATCGATCTTGTTTCTGAGCAGCTATTTGTTTTACCACGGAGTGCTCGGGGGACGGCCAACGTCGTTTCAAGCGGAAGGCTGGGTGCGGCCCGTTTATTTCACCATCCTCATGACTCACACAATCCTGGCAGCCGTGGTGGCACCTCTCGCTCTTTTCACCGCCTATCAGGGATTACGTGATCGCCGGCCCCGCCATGTTCGCATCGCCCGCTGGACGTTGCCGTTATGGCTCTATGTGTCCATCACCGGCGTGGTGGTGTACTGGATGCTGTATCACCTGTATCCACCCTGACCCCGGACCGTGCTCGCCAATCGATTCATGAAGGGATAGAATAATTGTAGAAGGAAAATCGTCATGAAGTATGTGGTCGTCAAATTGGCAGTGCTGGCGCTGGCCGTGTTCCTGGGCATGCCTGCGACGCTATACGCTTGCCCTTCCTGACAGGAAGCCATCGCCACCTCCGGTGCGGAGGAAGAGAACAATTTGCCCGCAGCGTACAACAACAGCATCTATCTCATGGTGGGGGTTCCGTACGCGGTCCTGGGAACCCTGTGCTTCATGATCTATCGCGGCTGCAAGAAAAACGAACTCTTCAAGAATCAGCTGAAAGCAGGCGAGCGGGGCATCGCCGGCGACGATGCGCCCTGATGATTCCCTTTTTCGCCTGCCGAGAAAGGGGCCTCTCATGTCTAAATGGAATCGGCGTGACTTCGTATCGACCTCGGCCAAGGCGGGCATGCTTGCCGGCCTGGGAAACTTCACGTTCTTGAACGGCCTGCCTCCCGTCTCGGCGGATGAGGTCCGCCCACAGCGGGACATGGTCCGCCTCAGCCCGGACATCGAGCCCCTGGTTCGCCTCATCGAGGACACGCCGCGCGAGCGCCTTCTGGAAGCGGTGGCCGGCCGCATCAGGGGTGGCACCAGTTACCAGGAGTTGTTGAGTGCCGTCATGCTGGCGGGAGTGCGCGGCATCCAGCCCAGACCGGTCGGGTTCAAGTTCCATGCCGTTCTGGTCATCAATTCGGCTCACCTGGCCAGCCTGGCGGCCAGCGACCGCGACCGCTGGCTGCCCCTGTTCTGGTCGCTGGACAACTTCAAGAATTCGCAGGCGCGGAATGCCCGCGAAGGCAACTGGGTGATGCCGCCGGCGGATGAGGGGCGACTGCCGACTGCGGCCCAGGCGCGGGCCACCTTCATCCGGGCCATGGACAACTGGGACGAAACCGGAGCCGACCGCGCCATCGCCTCCCTGGTGCGCACCGCCGGGGCGGGCGACATCGTCGAGCTCTTCTGGCGGTACGGAGCTCGCGATTTCCGCGACATCGGCCACAAGGCCATCTATGTCGCCAATTCCTGGCGCACCATGCAGACCATCGGCTGGCGTCATGCCGAACCGGTGGTGCGCTCCCTGGCCTACGCTCTACTGGAACACGAAGGGGGCAACCCCGCTCAGCGCGACGCCGATGCGGATCGCCCCTGGCGCGAGAACATTCCGCGGGCCGGCCGCATCCGCGCTGCCTGGCAACGGGGACGGACGTCGTCGGACGCGACCACCGAGTTCCTCGCCACGATGCGAACCGCCGCGACGGGTGAAGCCAGCGATCGTGTCGTGGCCATGCTCAATCGGGAAATCGATCCGGTGTCGCTCTGGGATGCGCTCTTCCTTTTTGCTGGCGAATTGCTCATGCGGCAACCCGGCATTGTCGGCCTGCATTGTGTGACCATGGCGAACGCCCTTCATTTCGGCTACCAGAATAGCGGCAGCGATGAGACGCGGCGGATGATGCTGCTGCAATGTGCGGCGTTCCTCACCATGTTCCGCAATCGCATTGCCGGCGGCCGGCCGCTGCCGGACAATCCGCGCATAGACACCCTGGAACGCCAGGCGGTGGAGGGACGAGGTCCCGCCGCCATCGAGGAGATTTTTGCCGACGCCGGCCGGGATCGCATTAGGGCCGCTCGCAAGACCATCGCCCTTCTGGAAACCGATCGCACCCTGGCCGAGGCTTTGTCCGCCGCCGCCCGCCGGCTCATCTTCACCAAGGGGACCGATTCACACGATTACAAGTTCAGCTCTGCCATCCTGGAAGATTTCTACCATGCCACGCCGGCCTGGCGGAATCGCTTCCTGGCCACTGGCATGTTCTATTTGAAGGGATCCGGCGGTGCGGACACCGACCTGTTGCGGAGAACCCGCGCTGCCCTGGCCAATTCGTAAACCCAATTCGAGCCCGACGCGCAACTAAGGGGCTTTACTTTGCGCGTTGGGCTCAGTAATCACTTCGAGTTACGTCGAATCCCTGGAGTGTTTTATCAAAAGTGCTGCCACCGGTGAGAAAACACTTTCCAGGCACAACTGCCTTTCCTGAAATGACTTGCAATTCGGCGTCGGGTGTTTTCTCCAAAACTGCAACAACGCCCCCCTCCGCCGCCAACTGGTTAACTTGCAAGGACATGGAAAACCGAGCGGGATTGACGATTGGCAGGCGACTTTCCGTAACATTTTACCACTCGACGTCGCAATTTGCGATGTCCGTTGTTGCAAAATCGGATGTCGGGAAGAGAGCTTCCCTTACGTCGGATTTGACTGCATATTTAGAACTGGTAGGTCTTCCCGGCTCGGCCAATCTCCAGGTTGGGCAATCCCAGACCTTTGAGCTCTTCAACGATCCGTGGATAATGTCGCGCCTTGATATGGACGGCAATGATCGCGACGCTGTTCTTGACCTTGGCTACCTCACGAGCAAACAGATCGGGGGTCAGGTGCTTGGCCACGTCGGCGAGTTCGCTCATGTCTCTGGGAAAAGTGGCTTCCAGAAAGACGGCACGCAAGTTCGGCAATGAATTGGCGCGCTGCCAGATCTCTTCGGTGGGCCCGGTGTCGCCGGCGATGACCACCGCGGCCGAACCGTCATCCACAATGAACCCGCACGTCGGCACCACGTGATTGACCGACACCGGGGTGATGCGCAAGCCTTCCAGCATAATCGTCTTGCCCGGAGTCAAGGCTTCCAGTTTCAGGAAGGATGATCCATTCCGGGACATGGACACAAAATCCGGCCACAGGCGATCGTTGAAAATATCCTTTTGCAGGCAGGCCAGCACATGCTCGTTGCCGTGAATCGTCACCGGCGGTCTGCCGGGGTCAAAGGTGTTTTCGATGAACAGGGGCAACGACGCCAGGTGATCGATGTGGCTATGGGACAGAAGGATGTGCCTGACCTTTGTCTGCTCCGCCAAACTCACGAGGCCGAGACTGCCGGCATCGATGGCGAGCGACTCGTTGACAAGAAAAGAAGTCAGGAAATGGGGAGGCCCATCCTCGCCGGCAACCACCGCGGAAGGGGCCAGGGTAATTTTCACAGGGTGACTCGTTGGCTCGAACCCATGCGCCGGGGTTTTCGTATCTGGATTCTACCGGCTTTATGGGCTGATTTGTAGGGGAAAGGTTGTGCGGGAAGGACATCGATGAAGATCACCGCCCGCGCACCCGGAACGGGCTCTGGGCCTCGGTGTATTGCCAGACCACGCGGCCCTTGCGGTCCACTTCCATCACGCGGCGGATGTTGTGGCAGCCCGCCAGGATGTTGCCGTTGGGCAGGCCCGTGGCAGTAGTCACATTGACGATGTTGACTTCCAGGGTCTGCTTGCCTTTGGGATCGAACTCGCAAACCTTGTTGGGAAGGGTGATGAGGATGCGGCCGTTGGCCAACACGTCGATGCCGCTGACCCAGGAGGGATTGCCGCCGGCGGGAAACATGTTGATTCTCTTGCCGGTGCCGTCCATGTGAATGCACTGGCCGTTCGCGACGCAAAAGATATGCCCGTTCTTGGCCTTGTAGCCGGCGGTCAGGTTCCCCAGGTTGTTGACCAGGAGCACCTGTTTGCCGGTGCGATCGTATTCCACGACCTGGGTATTGGTGGCCACGAAGGTGTGACCGTTGGGCAAGCGCTGCACGTTGTACGGCTGGCCCTGCGTCCGTTGCTCCCAGTGGACCGTGCCCTTCAGATCGCGCTCGGTGATCTTGCTGCCCGTGAGCTCGGCGATGATGACCCGATTATTGGGCAGTACCCAGGCATCAACCGGGAATTGCAGTCCACCAAAGGACCAGCGCGGCTTCTTGTCCCGGCCCAGCTCCAGAATCCGGCCGGTGTTGGATTCACAAATCAGGCTGAAACCGAGGAAGCTCCGGTCCGGATTGGACAGCTTGGTCAGGTCCACCTTTTCGGAGTTTTCCTTCCACCAGGCGGCCCAGGCTTCGCTAGCTTTTTTCCGAGCGTCGGCATTGTCTTCCGGCACCGGCGGCGCCTTCTCGCCGGCCAGTTGACTCAGGACATCGTGAATTTGCCAGGCCTGGTCGCCGGAGGTATCAGCGACAAGCGCGATCAAGACCGGAATGGCCTGGGAATCACGTGGGGCAAGCGCCAGTGCGACACGAAAGCGCACATTCTTGTCTGCATCGGACAGGAGCTTGCGCACTGCCGGCCGGGACTTCAAATCATTGGCCCTTGCCAAAGCCTCCGCCGCCGTAGCGCGAATCGCCGGCTGGGAATCCTCGAGGGCAACCACCAGAGCCGGGTCCGGTTTGCCATCGCGCACCGCAAGGCTGGCCATGGCCGATTGCATGTCGGCAAAGGTCTCCTCCTCAGCGAAGGGGAGATAGGCGAGCAAAGCTTGCAGGGCGCCGGCGGGTTTTCGCATCGCCAGCAGGCGGAAGGCGGTGGCCGGCATCTTCTGGCCCGGTTCCTCCTCGATCCGCTGGATGCAGCGCTGGGCCCGGCGGACAATCTCCAGCTCGCCGTTCTTGAGCGCTTCGCGCAGGTATGGCAACACCGGCCGGCCCCGAGCAACCAACTCCACCACGGCCTTCTCTCGATTGGTGAAGGATTTGTCCCCAAGCCGGCGGATGGCGTCCTTCACCTTTTCCACCTCCTTGGCATCGAGCGTCCGTTTCTTGAGCAGAGCGAGCAGAGCGGGACCATCGGTGTTGGCCCACCAGGCGGCCCAGGAGTCACGGTGAATCTTGCGGGCGATCTCGTCCTCGCGCACGGGCGCGCTGGCCGGCGCCCAATCCCCCGCCAGATCGCGCAGATATTCCTCCGCTGGTGCCCGCTTATTCGCCGGCAGAACAGCCAGCAGGTCGATGAGTACAGGGATTGCGTCGGGGTTGTTGGCCTTGGCCTGTTTCAACGCCGCTTCGAGTCGAACATCGGGATTCGTACTCTCGAGCGGGTTATCATCCGAAACCGCCTTCGTGCCCGTCAGCAGAGTCGCCAAAAACGCCATGATGGGGAGTAATTTTTTCATAACCACACTCTAACCCTCCGCACCCACCAGAGCAACAGAATCCCAATGGATTTAACGAGCGGCATGCGAGAAACAAACAGGCGGAGAAAGCTGCCGCCCTGTCTCCGGCAAATCGCGATTGCGAAGGTCCTATGAGGCTTTGATGAAAAATCGCAAATTGCACAAATTTGCGCTTGACTGCAACTTCGAATTTGAGGCATGTTGAAAGGGGGGATCGGTCAGCTGTACAGGTTTTTCACATGGCCAACGGAACCAATCACATCCCACAAGCAGGCGCCATCCCACTGCGCGGAGGCCGAATCTGTTTGATCACCTCCAGCAACCGCAAGCGCTGGGTGATTCCCAAGGGGGTGATCGAGCCGGGCCAGACTCCCGCGGAAGCCGCTCTGCAGGAAGCCTGGGAAGAGGCGGGCCTGGTGGGCACTCTTCAGCCCGAGCCGGCCGGCACCTTTCTTTACGACAAATGGTGCGGCACCTGCCACGTCACCGTGTTTTTCATGGAGGTCAGCGAGGAGGCTGCCGATTGGCCTGAACGGCGGCTGCGGCAGCGCGAATGGGTCACCCTCGCCGGCGCCCTGGAACGCCTCGACGATGAAGGCCTGTGCGACATCCTCCGCCTCACCCTTGGCAAGCGCAAGGTGCCGCTGAATTCTTGATTTGTGCCGACGAATCATCCATCCTTCGGCAATTCCTTGCTGCCCACGATGGTCATGTTCAGGCCGATCTGCACCGACACCATTTTCCCGCCGACATCGATAGTCATCTTGCCGTTCAGGTACCAGCCCAGCGAGCCGGTGGAGAATTCCTTCACATCCGCTTGCAGGGGAACGTCGTTGATCTTCACCGGTACCGGTTTGGCGTGCGAATGGAATTCACTTCGTGTGATCGGGCAGGTGGTCTTGGCCATGATGGGTTCCTCGGTGGTTATAGAAAAGAATATCGCAGGGTATTTGCTTCGGTTATCTTATTACCACGGGAGGGGAGCCCATGATTACGAACATGAAGAAATCAAGAACCTGGTACGCTTTGCTGGTTATCGCCGTGCTTGCCCAGTCCGGTTGCGGTAGCGGTGATCCGTCCGACTCCGATGCCTATGAAAAGCATCTCGCAGCAGCCAAGTCCGCCGAATTGCATCGCGATTTTGTCCAGGCAGAGGCGGAATTGGCGGAGTGTCTGAAGATTCGCAAGGATGATCCAGAGGTACATTTCCTGGCAGCCCGCACGGCCAGGCGGAGCGGCGACTTGCCAAAAGCCGAAAAGCATCTGGAAGAATGCGAGCGCCTCAAGGGGGACTCCGCAGCTATCAGCCTGGAACAGCTATTGCTTCGTACGCAGCGTGGCGAGATAGCGGTGTTGGGCACAAAAGAAGTTTCTACATTGGCGAAGGACCTGGCGAAGCTCATCCTGGACAAGCATCCAGAAACACCGCTAATCCTGGAAGCCGAGGGCCAGGGCTACGAGGCTGCCTACCGGTACCTCGAAGCCCTGGCTTGTTGGAATGCCTTGCTCAAACATGAACCGAAGAATACCTACGCCTTGGTCAAGAAGGCCCGGATCTTGCGAGACCGCGACTTTTCCGATTCAGCAGTCGAGACCTATCGCAAGGCTCTCGAACTTAACCCGGATCTGTTCGAGGCGCGCCTCGGGCTGGCGGAAATATTCCTTGAAGAGAAGAGAATCCCTGAAGCCAAAGAGAATCTCGACACTTTGCATCAGAACCACCCCAAGCACGCGGCGGTGGTGCTGGGTTTGGCCCAGTGCGACTTCGACCAAGGGGAACCCAAGAAAGCCGAAAAACGGCTCGTTGCCTTGCTGGCGGCCCAACCCCGCAATGCCGGTGCCTGGTTCCTGCGCGGCAAGATTGAAAATAACGACCCGGCTAAGGCGGAAAAATGGTTCCGCAAAGCACTGGAGATCAATCCCAACGATCTTGTCTATGACTATTCCCTTTGGAGATGCCTAAATCAAATGGGCAAGAGTGAAGAAGCCAGGCAAGTTAAGACGAAATATGACAAGAATCGGGAACCTTGTTACGCCTTGCCCAAACCATGAAGGAAATCGAATCCAAGAAGCCTCATGATGCCGCGCTACGCTCTCAGGTCGGTGCGATTTTCTTGCAATTCGGCAAGGATAAAGAGGGCCTAGCCTGGCTCAACAGCGCCCTGCAAGACGACCCGAACCATCGCCGCACGCATCAGGTATTGGCGGATTATTTTGAGCACATCGGCCAGAAAGAAAAAGCTGCACATCATCGGAAGCAGGCGCAAGAAAAAAAATGAGGTTCCTCCGAGTATTTCCTTAACCAATCCGTTGCCGGAAAATCACGGCGCAAGATTCCCCTTCATTCGGCATTCCCAAAGCAGAGTGATTTCTGATCAATGGAACTTTGACAGAAGGGGGTTTCCCATGCGTACCATGTGCAAGTCAGCAGGCATTCTGGCCCTTGTTCTTGTGGCCGCGGCGCCGACGATGGCCCGGGCCGACTACATTCAGGCCCAGCCCGTTTACGCCCGCAACAACACCGATCACAAAATTCAGGTGGCTGCCTATTATGTCCCCGCCGGCGGCCACGACTTTGTCAGCGGCGGCTGGTGGACGATATATCCCGGCCAATGCCGCCTGATCCTCTGGAACAACGGCGTCAACATTTACTTCTACGCCAAAGACGACCAGGGCTGGGTCTGGGAAGGCAACGATGCCACTGCCAACGTTCGGGGCCAAACCCTCCACATGTTCCACCAAGACACGGGGCCCTGCTATGATCCGTGGTCGGTGACTTTTCAATGAGACAGTGGCGAGCGTCGAGGCGTAAGCCCGACGTGAAACATTCCACACGTCGGGCTTACGCCTCGACGCTCGCCTCCAAGGTTTCCTGGTGTTATGATGAGTGAATGCCTCGCTTATCGCTGCCGCTGTGGACCGAAACCTACGCCGCTCCTCTTGCGCCCATGACGGGCCGGGAGATGGAAGCACGCGGCTGGGATTACGTCGATATCGTCTTTGTGACCGGCGATGCTTACATCGATCATCCCAGCTTCGCCATGGCGATTCTGGCGCGAGTGCTGGAGAAGGCGGGCTTCCGCGTGGCCATGCTGAGCCAGCCGGACTGGCGCTCGTGCGAGCCGTGGCGGCAATTCGGCCGGCCTCGATTATTCTTCGCTGTCAGTGCCGGCAACATGGATTCGCTCATCAACCATTACACTGCCAACAAGAAGGTCCGCAACGACGATGCCTATTCGCCCGGCGGCCGAATTGGCTTGCGCCCAGATCGCGCCACTCTGCCTTACTGCCAGCGGGCGCGGGAGGCCTTTCCGGGTGTGCCGATCATTGCCGGCGGCGTGGAAGCGTCCCTGCGCCGGCTCGCTCATTACGACTACTGGAGCGATACCGTCCGCCGTTCGATTCTGCTTGATGCCAAGGCCGACCTGCTGGTTTACGGCATGGGGGAGAAGGCGATTGTAGAAATCGCCCGGCGCCTGGCCGCCGGACAATCGGTGAAGGACCTGCGTGACATGCGCGGGATTGCCTATGCGCTCGGGGCAAGCGAATCCCCGTCTCCGGACATTATCGGACACCGTAGGGTGGGTGGAGTCTTCGGAACCCACCCGATTGACAAGGTGGGTTACGAAGACTCCACCCACCCTACCCGTTTAACTGCTCCGCAACGGTGCATGGTTGACGGTGCGGCCTTCGTGGACGTTTCCGACCTCCCTCAGGAAAAGCGCGGTAGTTTGCCGGCTTCCTTCTGTCTGCTGCCGTCCTACGAACAAGTAAAGGCAGACAAGTCGGCTTTTGTGGAAGCCACGCGGCTCATCCACCTCAATACCAATCCGCTCAATGCCAAGCACCTGGTGCAGTATCACGAACGGCAAGCGGTGGTGGTGACGCCGCCGGCTCCGCCCCTGACCCAGGCGGACATGGACGAGATTTATGATCTGCCCTACACGCGCCGGCCCCATCCGAGTTACCGGGAGCTGATCCCCGCTCACGAGATGATCAAAGATTCGGTCACCATCATGCGTGGCTGCTTCGGCGGCTGCACGTTTTGCTCAATCACGGCCCATCAAGGCCGGATCATCCAGTCGCGCTCGCAGGAATCGGTGCTCAGGGAAGTGCGCAAGATGGCGGCCGACGCGGAGTTTGCCGGCGTCATCAGCGATATCGGCGGGCCCACCGCCAACATGTACCAGATGCGCTGCTCCAAGCCCGAGGTGGAAGCCAGGTGCAAACGGCTATCGTGCATCCATCCCACAATCTGCAAGCTCCTGGGCACCGACCACGGCCCGCTGGTGGAACTCATGCGGCGGGCGCGGACCGAGCCGGGCATCCGCAAGGTCCTCGTCGCCAGCGGCGTGCGCATGGATCTGGCCCAGAATTCGCCGGAATACATGGAGGAATTGACTGCCCACCACGTCGGTGGACATCTCAAGGTCGCTCCGGAACACACCGATCCGCACGTCCTGGACCTGATGAAGAAGCCGGTGAATAACAATTTCGAGGGATTTGCGGACGCCTTCAAGAAAGCCTCCGCCAAGGCCGACAAGGCGAAGCAATACCTGGTCCCCTATTACATTGCCAGCCATCCCGGTTCCGACCTGCACGCGATGATCGACCTGGCGGTGTTCCTCAAGCGCAACGGCTATCGGCCCGATCAGGTGCAGGACTTCATCCCGGCCCCATTTGATGTGGCCACGTGCATGTATTACACCGGCATCGATCCCTTCAGCGGCAACGAAG
>Ga0066903_100003725_pt1 | contig 12584 bp, 27 predicted proteins | sample PanSoiMetaGPlot1_FD_67491 | JGI IMG/M metagenome (GOLD analysis project Ga0066903, IMG submission 67491) | Tropical forest soil microbial communities from Panama analyzed to predict greenhouse gas emissions - Panama Soil - Plot 1 (version 2) | ecosystem: Environmental > Terrestrial > Soil >...
TCGAAATATGAACGCGATCAAACAACACATCCCAGATTTCTGCGAGGGCTTCGAAAAAGCGCTCGTCGAGTTTAATACGCTGGAGGAACTGCTGGCTATCGACTTCGTGAAGAAGTTTTCCACCTTCCCGAAATTCCACCAGTTCAGCATGAACGACGGCCACATGATCGCCGAGTATCGCGGCGGCCGCGAGTGGTGGGTAGTTGGCAGGATCAGGGAGCCCGTGGAGGGTCTACCTGCGTGGAATCACGGGATCTACGAGATCTGGGATAAGAACGAACCGAAGGAAGTCTCAGGCAGGGAAGTCGCATGGTCGTGCGGCGACAGTATCAAGCTGCGTGACGGCAACGTGGTTAGACGGAGGCATCCATGAGTCACGAGACAGCTGAACATTCTGGTTACAGGGACACCGTGAGAGGTATGATTTGCACACCCCCAGAGCCGAAACAACCGCCGACTATTCCTGCTGAAGTCATCAGTGATCTTGCCGATACGATCATGGACTGGATCAACAGGAATTCTTTCACCACACAGGAGCGCCGCAGAATCCGCGCAGTTGTCGAAGGTAACCTGAGAGAGGCTTACGTGAAAGGCTACGAGGATTCACACCGCAAATGGATGGAAGGCTTAAAAGTAACATGACGCCCGACGAAGAGGATCGCATTCGAATGGAGGTGGCGATCAAACTGAACGGCATTCGCTCGCTGGTTATTGAATGCGAAACGATGTTGCGCCGCATTCACACCGCGCGCCACCCAATACCGAAACCGCAGCTGGATCTCACACCGACTGAGTCACTCGATCCAGTAACACGGGCTGAGATAGATGCCACGCCATGACCGACACCGAGTTATTCGAATTCATCGAGTCGAAGGGCGTCCAGATCTGGCCGCAGCGCAAGAGCAAGCACGGCCCGATCATGTGCTGGTGGGTGCAAAATCCGTTTCCGTTCTTCCAGACGTCGTCACCGTCGCTGAAGGTGGCGCTGCACAACCTGAAGAAGGTCGCCGATGAAGTGGATTCCAACGCAGGAGGTTGAGCCCAGCGCGCTCAGAGGCGTTGTAAGCGGCCGATTCGGCGGATCTGTCATGTTCGTCTACTTCGACAAGCTGCTTCAGCGCTGGGAATGGGTTTACGGCGGCGGCGGCGCGGAACGGATCGAGGAACCGCCAGAATTGTTTCTCGATCCTGACTGGGCGGCCGCGCATCCGCGCACTTCTCCAGTCGTTAGGCCAGAGAGAAAAACGATCCGTCGCAAGAAATCTGCACAATTGTTGCTTGAACTCTGAACACAACCAGCGCATTCTTTTCTTTCGTTTATGTCGCGAGGCCACGATGCAATTTTACCTCCAACCTTCAGTTCGATGGTCGAGTACGCCGCAGCAGGGACACAGCCTTTCTGCGGACGGCCTCGCAACCGTCACTCGACTATCGAACTGAGCGCTGGCGGGTAATGCGCCGTGGGCATACTGAAAGTACGTCCACCGCCCGCATCGGGCCCAAAGCTCAAAGTTAGAGACGAGCCCCTTCCTTCACGTAACAGTCACCCAGCCCGCGAATTTCAGCGCGAGCAGCAAGGTTGGAGCGGCCAAAAACCAGTCAAGCAGAAGTCGCCTACGGGCAAGGTGGTAGACGTCCACAGAACGCCGCCGCATTCGGTTGAAGCAGAGCAAGGCATACTTGGATCGATAGCGATGGACTGCCAACATCAACATTTTGATGTGCTATCTCAAGTCGCTGGCAGCATTCAGCCGTGGTTCTTCCATGTACCCGCGCACAAGACCATCTATGAGACCATGTTGTCGCTCTACAAGGATGGCACTCAGATTGATCTCATCACTTTCTGTCAGATTCTCGAAGATCGAAAGCTGCTTGCTGGTGTAGGTGGCCGCCAGTTCGTCACAAGTCTTTGGACGTTCGTCCCGACGGCCGCCAACGTGCAGTACTACATCGAAATCGTGCGCGACAAGTTCATTCTGCGCGAGACCATCGCTACTGGCACGCGAATAGTTCACGCGGCCTACGGCGCGTGCGATGACGAAGCGGCCGACATTTTGGCTGATTTCTCGCTAAAGATCGACAGGATCAAACGCCATGCAGGCTGGTCGAACGGTGTGCGCCCGCTGCAGTCCTCCGAGTTACAGGAACTGAAAGACAAAGCTGATCCGAACAATCTGATCGGTCACCGCTGGCTCTGTCGCGGCGGGAACTGCCTTTGGTCTGGCGGCGCTGGCTACGGGAAAAGCACCCTGATCACGCAGTTCGCAGTCAGCTGGGCCAACGGTCAGCGCTGTTTCGGGGTCAGACCAGTGCGGCCGATCAAGAGCCTGATCATCCAGAGTGAGAACGACGATTTTGACGTCTCAGAACAATACAATGGCGTGCTCAGCGGGGCGCAGCTGGACACAGAAGCCCGTCAGCTTGTCGATAAGAACGTGACCTTTGTCCGAGTCGAGGCGAAGAGCGGACACGGCTTCCTGACCGAACTGGAGCGTCTCCTTAACCTGTACCGTCCAGACATGGTCTGGATCGATCCGCTCTTCGCTTTCGCAGGCTGTGACCTGATGGATGCTGCGAAGACTGGCCGATTCCTGCGAGAGGGGCTTTTCCCCCTGTTCGTAAAATTCCAGTGTGGCGGGAACATCGTGCACCACATCGCCAAGCCGCCGAAAGAGGAAAAGGCCGACAAAGCGGTCATCGATTACCAGTACGCGGCCTTCGGCTCATCCGAGATCCAGAATGCTTTCCGCGCCGTCAACACGATCCACCCCATCGATTTCGCTGAGCAAATCTACAAGCTCGTCTTTTCAAAACGCGGCCGACGCGCGCGCGCCAAGACTCCCGACGGCAGCCTTACCTCCCAAATCTGGCTCCAGCAATCCGACGATCCTGACCTGATCTACTGGTCGCAGGTTGAGCCGCCGCAAAAACCAGACAAAAAACCCAACGCTCTAAAATACACCGCAGATAACATTCTGGAGTACATGAGCGTCGCCACGGGCTGGCGAATCAGCCATCTCCAGCGGCATGTCAGGGAGCAATGCGGCATGGTCTCATCGACCTTTTACCTGCTCTGGGCGGAGCTAAAAAAGGCGCGAAAAGTGAGGTGCGACAATGACAACGAGTGGTTCAAACAGTCAATCAACTCCGACACTCCGATTGACACTCCGAATTAAACGGAATCGGAGAAGGGGGATTTTCACTCCGATTAGGCGCGTATTACATACGCGCTCCTGACGGAGTATCGGAGTTGAAAAATCCCCTGCATCTCCGTTCACTCCGCCTCGGAGCGGAGTTTAACGATAAAACGACGGCCCTTTGCCGAGCAGCTTGGTCACACCAAACAGGCGCTCTGTATCCGCGACTGTGACGGGCCGCCGCAGAATTCGGTAGGCGGATTTCATCAGTCGGATTCGTCGGTGCATCTGATGCGCCCCTTTACTGTAGGCGGCGCACTGTTCTGGAGTTCTCATAGGATCGCCGCAATCGCGCCCAGAGGGTTTTCCGCTGTCCTGAGTCAATCGCGGGCAGAAACGTTGTACAAGGCCCAAGCGCGTAGCGGGGATCGGCCTCCCTGTAAATCTTCGTGCTATTGAAATAGACCAGATAATCGGATAAGCCGCGAATCCTGACACGCACACGGGGGCCGCGCATGCTCATGGATAGCAGATTAAACTCGAACTCCATCTTTGACCAGTGCCTCGATCTTGGCCACCATCGCGGCGTGCATCGCCTCGGCCTGTTCGCGGTTCCCGCTGCAACGCTCCGTAAAGAGCGGTTCCCTAAAATATTTGCGGCCCAAGAATTCCTTGGGTTCCTTCAGGTATTTGAACGCCATCGTCTCCCACAGGAGCGGCGGCCCTTGGCGCATCATGTTGTAATCGAGCCCCAGAAAGATCGTCGACACCATGTATTCTGGCGCTTCTTCAGTGCCGCCGAAGTGTTCCTGTTTGACGACGAAATCACCTGTCTCCATCCACATGGCCCACGTTAGCAGATCGGGCTCAGGCACAACCTTGCCGTCAGGGCGGACGATGTAGCGTCCAGTTGGATTATTGGAAGTAGCCACTGCAGAACGCCTTTGCCCAGATTGTCCCGATCAGCGCGCCGATGGCAGCCCAGAACGCGAGTTCGAGCAGGCGGTTAAGGGGGATCTTCATTGTTGGAGGGTTTCGGGCGTGGCCCTTGCTTCAGCAGTTTGCGAAATTCGGAATATGGCATCTTGCCGCGCTGCAGCGCCACGTTGAGTCCATAGTTTTTGAGCGGCTCAGCGGTGTCGTCCTCGCGCTTGTCCACGAATTTGACCGTGATCTTTTGCACCTTCATCTCGATCAGGTAGGTGATCATTTGCTCCAGCTGCTCAGCGACCTTGATCCAGCCCTCGGTGGTGCCATCCGCTGGGAACTCGATGAACGGCCGCGCCTCCTGATGGAAGACCATTGGAATCATGTCGTACTCCATGACGGTGGCGTTGAGATCCTTCTCCTTGGCGTAGGCTTCGGCGTCCACGGCCGACTCGAAGAAAATCGGCTTGAGCACAACAGCCCCGTCCGCTGGGAGTGGCGCGTAAATCTTCACTTTATTTGAGTCCCACGGGCGGCGCGGCTGGTACGGGGAGCAGGATCTTTTTCAGCTCAGCAGCTTCCTTGGCTTGCGCCTGCCTGTGCGCTTTCCAGCGCTTATTGGCATTCTGTCGCATCAATTCGCGGCGCTTCTCAGTGCCTTTGCCAGCCTGACCGCCTTTAGATCCGATCTGCCGATACCACCTACGCACGGCTTCGGGAATGTCTTTTTTGGTCTTTGGCATGGCTTTTTCTTAGCACAGAAGGTGTGCTTGCGTCAAACGGGACGCCCAGTTTCCGAGCGATGGCGGCCGCGTTTTTCCTGAGCCGCCCACTTCGGTTTGTCGTCGTGTGGCTCCTGTTATGGTGAGGTCGTTTCATAGAGGGTGAGCCTGTAGAGTGGAGTTTCGCGGGCGTGGGAGATTGGATCTTTCATCTGCCTGTGCTCGCCAGTCTTGTAGATGATCTTCTGCGCGAGAAGTGAATTGATCAAGCCGCCCCAAGCATTGTGATGCTTCGGATGCCCGCACGTCTTCACACAGTGGAATCGGATGTCTTCGCCAACGAAGTCCACAGTCCAGCGGAGCCGCCGCACCGAAGCGACGCAGCACGCCAGCCACTGCTCGTTGTGGCTGAGCACGCGCTTAATTCCTTCATCGCGGCCGCCCCGTCCGCCAGCGGAACTGGATCTGAACAGATCGGGCTGATCGCCGTCACTGTTCTTTTTGCGTTTCACAGATCCATGTCCTTGAGGTAGCGATTGAGATCCTTTTCCAGCGTGCCCCGCAGTGACTTCAGGACGGCCGTAGCGGTGTCGCTCGTGCCGTCCCGATAGTCCATCCTGCGGATCGCAGCCTTCTTCAAGCGATAGCCGATCTGGCCGCCAGTGAGTTTGGTGTGTCTCATTATGCAGCGCGTGGAGAATCCGAGCGAGCCCAAAAAGGCGCACTCGAAGTCGTCGACGATGTCGAAGAAATCGACGGGCCTCGGTTTTACCCTCACTTTTCTCCCCTCATCAGCTCGTCGAACTCTGCCTGATGCTCTGGCAACGCTGGCGTGCCCACGTTATCGACCAATCGTTTGGCGACTGGTTTAGTGAGTTTGCCACGCTTCCATTCGATTGCGGCGCGATCCTCAATCGCGGCCACCATGCCGCGCGCGCTGCGGGTTCGAACCGCAAAATACGCTAGCGCCATCGGATCGTTCTTCGTCCCCTTCATGCTCAGGAGCCTGACGCCGAATGCGCCCTGACCCATGCCGCCTCCAGCGATGCACAGAGCGATCTCGTTGGGCCGCTTTGGCTCCAGACGATGGTAGTTGTCGAAGTAAAACTTCGTCACCAGAATCGTGCAGACGCCTTTGCGGCGCAGATGTTTTTCTGCGGCGTGCCAGCATCTCCTGATCTCGTCGGTGAAGAGCGCGACCTCGGCCTTGGTTGGTTTGACGGCAGTCAGAATCCCGAAGGCGATCTCGCGATACGTCAGACGGTAATTCCCGTTCTCGAACGACAGGCGCAGAAATTGCGCCAGCCGCTTTGGCTTTAGGACGTACATGGCTTTAGGAGAGGAGTAGCCCCGCAGACTCACGCAGGAGCGCGTCCGAGAGAAGTTTCTTTGCCTTGTTGAGTCGGCGCATGGCGTCGTTGCTTCCGCCATCCTTGTCGGGATGAAGTTTCACCGACAGCACTCGGAACCCAGTGTTGATGATCCTGTCGGCCAGCTCCAGCACCAGTTCGTTCTCTTCTTTGACTGGCTGGCGCTTGACCTCGAATGGTTTCACCTCCTTGACCTCGTCATCGACGATCTGTCGGTAACGATCACGCGGTCGATTGACGTCCACGACGTGCGGTGCCGTGACACTGCGCAGCGTTGGCAGTTTCGTCCCAGCCGTGGTAGTTGGCCGCTTCAGTGATTTGCGGTAGGTAATATACTCCAGCCGCTGACTTCGCCTGATGCTGGGAAACGTCTTGTCACAGAAGCGCGCGAATTCCTTCCCGCCATTGTCCCCCTTGTCGAATGTCAGCCGCAGCTGGATGAAGAGTTCGCCCAGCTTGTGATAATGGACGCGCCGTAGCTGCTCCATCGAACTGTAGCGCTTTGCGTTCGCCTCTTGGATTTCCTCCACGATGGCTTCGCGCGTGCGCTGTAGATCTCCTGCTTTGTCTATTGATAATGCTTTGTTCATTTTGTTTTTTGGTGTGGTTTTTTAGTGTTTTGGTTACGGCAATTTCAGCGCAGTCATAGTTCCACGTAGAACTTTTGCTGCGACGAGGATTGCCTTTGCCGCGTCTCCGAGGGGATCAGCCGCCTCCACAACTGGCGCGTGAGCACCGTTAAGGAGCGACTGCTTTTTCAGCTTGCGCCGAAGCGCCCAGCTTTCCTTTGCCGCTTTCGACATCTTCTTTTTGAAAGCCGCCTGTTTAGCGTAGCGCCGACGATACTCTGGATCGTCAGACGGGTAGCTATGCTTGCGCTTCTTCGGCCTGAAGTTTCGGCTGGTGTCCCAGCCTTTGCCGCTGTGGGAGCGGATCTTGTGCATCCGCAGCCCCTTCACGCGATCAAACGATTTCTCGCACTTGTCGCATTGGAATGTGAGCAGCGCTGGCATTACACAACCCCCGCTGCCACTTTACCGATCAGACCGACGAGCCTGCTTTCGAGCCCGCTGATGTGACCGAGGATGTTGGGGACGTCGATCTCGTGGCCGAGCGTGCCCAGCTGTTCGTCTTCGAGCAGGAGTGAGAGCAGGCGCGCCTTGTCGCGCGCGTTCAGTGTGAGACCATGTTCTTTCGCGGTCTTCCACTTTGCGGTCAGCTCATCGATTTCCTGTCGTCGTTTGATTATTTCTTCTGCAGTTAGTGGTTTCATAAGTGATACGTATACATGAGCACAGGTGCTGTCAACTAATTTTCTGGATATTCCAAAACCATCCCGTAATTGTTGACGCCTTGTGGGATGACGACGCCTTCCTTGAGTTTCAGTTTGTTGTTCTTTCTGAACGCGCTGTAGTCAACGTGATGGTGCCAGCGGTTGAAGCGCCAGACGACCTTCGCCACGTCTGGATGCATGGTCGCTAGCATCTTCGATTTCTCCAGAGTCCCTTCCTTCTCGTAAAACTCGGCGGTGTTGCCGCCGCGCACCTTGCGGGTAGTCGCCTTGTCGGCGAGGAACGCCTGAAAGTTGATCGTGCAGTAGCCGTCTTTCAGCGCGCGCAGCGAGAGATCCGTGTCTTCATTGTAGCGGCCGCGCCAGCGAAACGGCAGATCGTTGTCGATGAGCAGGCAGCTGTAGATCCGCGTGTTGAGAATGTAGGGCGGCCACGATTCCTTGCGTTGACAGAACTTCACGTAGTTGAAGCCAGCGATGCCGATGTTCTCGTAGCGATCCACGAAGTCCTCGGCCGCCGCGAAAATGGCACCTGTCTCGCTGACGGCGTTCAGGTTGTAGCCAGCGCGGACGAAGTAATAAATGTTGTCGTCCATGACCCAGTGGCGTTTCGGCCGCAGCGCGCCCTTCCAAGCGTTGGCGGCGAGGTGCCATGCGTAGTTGCGCGCTGGCCCCGGGCCCAGCGACTTGAGGTCTCCCAGATCATCGCACGTCTCGTAAGCGTCCTTGTAACTCTCTGGCAGGGTCACCAGCTCGACATTGATGTTCCTCGGATATTCGCCCGCCATCGCGGCTTTGTAACGGTCATACTCGGTATCCTCCACGATCACGGTGTAGGGAACGTCCATCTTGTTCAGAGCGCGCATGGTATGGCGCTGGGCCCAACGTCCCTTCGAGACAATGAAGATCGGATATCGCGGCTGCATTTTCGGATTTGGTTTCTGCCCGGACTCTTTAGTGTGGGGGAAACGGTTTAAAATTTGTCATGTCGCCATCCGAAAACTGCTTTGCCAGTGTCTTCAGATCTTCAGGGATATCCTGCTCGATCAAGTCGGCCGCGAAGCGCAGCATTGTTCCTTCCATTTTTGTTCCCAGCATTTGTCTGTTGGCTTTTTCAAGAAGCCGATCCTGTAAAAAAGATTGAGCTGAAAATTGCGCGAGCCGCGACAGAGCCGCTCAGGTTTCCCAGTGTTCTCATTGATCGCGTTGCTCCCAGTGGAATGACAGAGCCGCGACGTTTTGAGTGACGCCGTCTCCAGATAGCCGCGCAGATGCGCGTATGGCGATCCCTCGCGCCACGGGCACGTCGCACACATCTCTTTGTTGACTGGCTGGCTCATTCTGTGGGTGAAGTTTCCCTAACTTGAACATCCCATTTGCGCGGCCTGAATGCGTTGCCACACGGGACGTGTTGCTCAGCGCCGTCGGCGAACGTCAGCCAGACCGATCCGTAAACGAAGCTGGGCGGCCCTACCAGCGTGACTTTGGTTACCCGCTTCCACGGATCGCCGTCGTTGAATCTAACGTCCTTGTGGAGCCACCAGCGCTCGTAGCGCGCCTGATAATTGGTCTTCATTTCTTCTCGTCCTTCCAGACTGGGTACTTGACCCCGCGCGCGAATGTCGGATGCCAGATCGCCTTGGTAGCTTTCGTCACGTTCTGACCGATCTTCTTCCCGAAGTCCTGTAGATCCGCTTCGCTCGCAAAGCGCACGATGATCTTGGCATAGGGCTCCTTCTTGCCCTGAATGAATTCAGGCATGCCCTGCCAGTGCTTCTCCCAATCACGCTCGACTGGGAGAAGCTCGTCACTGTTGCCGCTCATTGGTCTTTGTCTGGCAGCCAGTTGAAGTAGAACCGTGGGCCGTGCTGGAATTCCAGCGAACCCCTTTGGCCTGTCTTCCTGTCTTTAACGACAACGAACGGGGCCATGAAGCCGATCACTTCGAACTGCTCCAGTAGTTGCGCCTTGTCCCAGATTTGGCCATGCTTCTTTTCCAGCTCGGCCCGCTCGGACATCGGCGCGTTTAATTCAGCCTGTCTTACTCGTCTTGCCTGCTCTGTGGTGTCTTCGTTTTGCATATTCATCTGGTTGCTGCCCACGCTCGCGCAGGGGCAGCGTATCAGACGACTACAGTCGTTTGGTTCCTAACGGGTTGACACATCCGCCGCAGTACATGCCCAGATGCGGGTAGTCTGGCCCTTTCATTGCGCCGCGAGCGTGTGCCAGCTCGTGATGCAGTGCAGCCTCAATTTGCTGCGGGTTCATGCGACGGGTTTTGATCTTGATCGTCTTGTTCTCCGTGTCGGTGACGCCCATGATTGCGCCCAGAACGAATCCGGGCGTCTCCGCGTCTTCACAATACGGCACGAATCGCACGGTGTAGCCTTCTGCGCGGATCTCGCGCAGCCAGCGCCGTGCTTTCTTGGTGAGCTTCATTCGGCTTCACCTCCTTTCTGTAACGGCCCTTAGTGGTGTCTCTGGTTTAATCCCGTTGTAAGGCAAAAATTTCGGGTGGTCATCGCGCACGTCATCCAGTCTGTAGCGCCCATGCCGCTCATCCAGAATCTCCGAAGCCTCTAGGTAGAGGTATTTCGGGACGAGCAGAATGTGGTCAGCGTGGAACGTGCGAAAGCCACTGAAGCGACAGGGGATGCCCTTCTCCTTCAGCTTGGCAATGATGTAGCCCAGCTTTGGGTAGTTCGTCCGCCTGCATAAGGTTTCCCATGTGCCCGTCGGCTTGCGCTTTGCGCCCGTCCGCTTGCGCTTCACACGTACAACGCGCGGTTTCCTTGGCGGAGGGTAAGTCTTGCCTGTTCGCGGATCTGTCCACGGAATGCCCGCGTCATGGCAGACCATCCTCGCCACGTTGTAAAGAGGATCGTCTCTCATTTGGCGGCACCTCGCTTTGCGCCCGCCAATAGGCAGTCGCTGTAGGACTCAAGGTTCTTGAGTCCGCCGATGCGCTGGTTCAGTAAGGCCACCACGGCCGTCGGCTCTGGATCGTAGCCTTCGTTTGCCGCCATCATCTCGTCGCAAAGCGCTTCCAAATCGAGCGCCAAACTATCGACGCGATCCTCGCGGTAGACGCCAGCATTTTCCAGCATCCGTCGCGCCTGCAGTAGCCACATCGGTATTGCGCTCATTCCTGTGGCCCTTCTGCTTGAAAGATCGCGCCTTTGGCAATCTCGATGGCAAGATTCTGCGGATCGTTTTTGCGTGGCACAAGCCCGCGCGCCTGCATGTGGCATTTCTCTGGCACGTAATCCAGCAGCATTTTCACTGCTGCCAGCAACGCTGGCGCAGCGGCCTCCAGCCGCTGTTTCTTGCGAAGCGCAACGCGATCACACTCAAGCTGATCCCGCTCATCCTGCTCCTTCTTATCGAAGTCGCGATACGCCTGCTCGATGTTGATCTCAGCAAACGCGCGCGCGATCAGAGGCGCATTGCATTTCGCACTCGCTTTCAGGCGCTTGGTGCTGAACGGTTGCGGACTAATGCCTTCAGGCGGATTCACGTAGAGGATGTCCTTATCCACCACGTCCAGATTACTGGCGCGCACAGCTTTGCCGTCATAGGTCGGATGCAGCCAGAAGTGATAGCGGTTGCCCTCTGGATCATTCCAGTGCACCCAGATCGTGTCTGTGCGCCGTCCTTGATAACGCGAGCCGATGTGTTGCACCTCGGCCGTGATGTTGCTCATGTTTTTTGGTTTCATTGGTTTTGGTTGCATATTGCTGGAGCCGCCTTTCGACGGCCCCAGACGCACGCAACCAACTAATTGAGGGAGTTGATGCCCGTGTAGTTATCGAACAGCCCGTGCATGGCCAACGTCCGATTGGGGAGGCCAGTCAAGGAACCCTCCTTGAAGACCTCGGTGAAGCAGTTCATCAGCGACCACACATTGCGCGGCGCGAATTCCTCGTGACGCGGCTTGCGCCAGTCAGTGAGGATTTTCGGGATTTGCGTCGAGCAGCAGGCACCGACATCCAACGCTCGGATCACCAAATCGTGGGCGTCGCGATCCACCAGCTCGGTGTTCTTATACGCCTCGATCCGACGATCCTGATTGTGCCAGTGTTGCTGCAGCTGACCGATCCCACGCTGGACAACGAAGGGCATGTCACGGTAGATGAAGACCGTGTGCTTGCGGAACACCTTGACCTCGCCGCTGAAGGAGAGGTTGTCGCAGACGAATACCTTCGCGCCAGCGACCATGCCAGCGGGAAAGGTCTTGTCATGCGAGTTGCGGAGCCCCAGAATCCACGAGTAATCGTCGTGTTGCGCGCCGTTCTGGATCTGGTAGAGCCCGAAGTAGCGTGCACCGTTGTGGGACAAGCTGTGCGCTTCGCCAGTAACTTTGAGGTTGTTATTGCGGAGCGCCAGTTCCACCTGATCGATGAGCGCCGTGTGTGGGATTGGCACCCACGTTGACGTCCGATCAGGAGTTGGCACCTCAGAGAGCGCCGCGCGATTCACCGCATGAGCGCCACAATGGAGTGTGAGTTTGCGACTGATATCCTCCCGCACAGTGTCGGGAGCCGTTACTATCATTGGTTGGTTTTCCATATCTTTGTATGCGTAAGATGCATCAATGCACAGATGCTGTCAACTAGAAAAAGCAAAAAATTATAATTTTTTTTTCGACCGTTTTGGGGTGCATTCGTGAAGCGGGAAAACGAACGCGATCAGCTTGCCGCATCTGGGGCAATGGCCTAACGAGCGCCTGCGCTTGCTGCGCTGCATCTTCGATTTGTCTTGGCCCGCTTCGACTTTGCTGAGCGCCACTAGATGCGTGCAGTTGCGGCACGGCCGCGAATAGCGTTTGACTGCGCCTTCCCTGATCATCGTCATCGTGACGCCGCAATCGTCGGCGCTGTGAAGCGAGCTGCCACATTTCCAGCAGCGCTCGTCCAGCAGATGCGGTACGCCACACCACGACTTGCCAGTCTCAGGATTAAGAACGTGTTCGACTTTCATTTCGGCCAGCCGAGATCCCTTCCGCACACCGAGCACCAGCCCGCGCGCTGGATATGCGTGCCGCACGCCAAGCACCGCGAGCATTGAGACGACGACGAAGGGCAGGTAGTAACCTCACGCTCCTGCGCATCTGCGAGATCAGACGCACTTCCTTCGC
>Ga0066903_100003726_pt1 | contig 12583 bp, 13 predicted proteins | sample PanSoiMetaGPlot1_FD_67491 | JGI IMG/M metagenome (GOLD analysis project Ga0066903, IMG submission 67491) | Tropical forest soil microbial communities from Panama analyzed to predict greenhouse gas emissions - Panama Soil - Plot 1 (version 2) | ecosystem: Environmental > Terrestrial > Soil >...
GGATGTGGTCGCCACCCAACACAGGGGCGAAATCCTAAATTTGGCGGCGACACATTCTTTGGCTGTCATCTCCCAGTACAGGGCATTTGCCGAGGCTGGGGCACTTTTGGCCTTCGGACCGAACACCTCGGCAATGTATCGCCAAGCGGCCCACTATGTGGACCGCATCTTGAAGGGCGCCAACGCGGGCGATCTGCCTGTGGAACAGGCAACCAAATTCGACCTGGTCGTCAACTTGAAAACCGCAAAGACGCTAGGTGTGACGATCCCGCCATCGCTGCTCGCTCGCGCCGATAAGGTGATTGAGTAGGCGCGACGTTCCGCTTTTGCCCTTGGCGGACATCCATGAACTCAAAACACGGTTAGAGGCCCGCGTAGGCGATCGGCATTCGACGCATTAAACCTTTCAAATGATCATGCTGCGCCTGGTTGTTTCCGGGGTATGCATAACCGCCGCGAGCGTAATGATGCCGAGCGTCATGAGTATGAGCGATACCGGCCAGGTCAACGCCCCACTCCAACCAGTGGTCGCGGCCGCCATAACCGAAAACCGATCTATCTGGCCGGGACAATTTTCAGCATCCTGTTCGCTTTCCCGTTGTTCTGGCTGCTTGAGACGCGCGATCCGACGGTTATTCTCCTGACCTCCATCGTCGGCAACGGGGTTGGGCGCTTGAGGCAGCCCATGTGCCGCTTTGGGCCAATAGCGGACATTGATGGGCTTCGCGGTCCGTCGATTGAACGATTTGGTTTTCGAGAGGAACTATGTCGCATTCCAAGCATTGTTGGATTCATGCCATTTAGCTATTTGATTGGCTCGCCGATATTTACCGTGCGGTTCGAGAGATATATTTTGGTTGACCATGCTGACCGCTAAACGACTTCGCAAGGTCCTGAGTTACGTCCCTACAACTGGGATATTTCGGTGGAAGGTTAGCGCTAGCAGTCGCGCTCCTGTTGGCTCTATAGCCGGCGCAAAAAATGGCAGGGGCTACCATCAAATTCGCATTGGTGGTCGGCCATATTCGGCAAGTCGCCTTGCTTGGCTCTACATGACCGGCAAGTGGCCGAACTCTGAAATCAGCTATATCAACGGTAAGCCGTCTGACACGAGATGGGCAAATCTTCGGAAAGCAACATCGCAAAATCGCAACAAGAGGAAATAGCTAAAAGGCTTGCCGAAATCATGTCCGCTTTACCCGCGAAAGCGGATATCGTCGAATCTCAGTTGATGATGACAATGAGCGTAAGTAGCACACTTAAACCGAGCGCCCACAAATCTTGGCAAACAAGATGTGAACTAACTTTTCGCAACGGACATGCGTGGCTACCCTTCAATATCCCCGCGGTGGTGGCGGTCTGTAGTATCCCTGGGATCCGTTGTAATAGGAACCGCCAAACGAGCGTCCGAAAAAGCCACCGCCCCACTGGGGCTGAGCATAGTAATTGTTGGACTCGTACCCGCCGGCAGCTTGACCGTAACGGGGTTCTGCCGGCCTTGCGACCTTATACTCGCCGCCCGGAGTAACGCCGGTCAGTACAACCTCGGTATTCTTTAAGCCAATCTTCTTTACCATCGCAAAAAGCGTTGCGGCATTCTCACGTGAGATACGCACGCAGCCATGCGAGGCGGGCCTGCCGAGATTCTTCGCCTCATAGGTGCCATGGATGGCATAGCCGTCCTTCCTGAAGAAAATGGAATGAGGCATGGGAGCGTCGTCCCACTCTTTGCTGTACCAGATTTCGTTCATGGAGGTGGCGGTATAGGTTCCTGATGGAGTTGAATATCCTGCTTGACCTGTTGAAACCGGCCAAACGTATTTTTCCACCCCGTCCAAAGAAACTGTCATTTTTTGTCTGGATTTATCGATGTTGACGAGGATGGCGCCGGTGCTTTGGGCCTCGGAATTGGTGCCTTGAGTCTGAGAATGGGTGCCTTGGGTCTGGGAACTAGGGTTGACCTGCGCGCCCGCAGGAAAGGCGAGCATTGCCAAAACAGGAATGATTACCAGTCCGCGGAAATGTCTGGTGACGGCAGCAATGCCGGCAAGTTGTGGGGCGCATGGTAAGAACATACTCATCGCATCCTCCCATCAGGGGGCTTTCACAAAGGAATTTATAGGGAAGCCAATCTTTAGGCGATTGGACTGAGGGGCAATAAGTCCAACTCATGTCTCCATTTGTGCAACTTGCCGCTATTTCGCAGTGCAATGGCCGTGTCCGCTAAAGGCCAATAGCGGATAGTCGCGATGTCGGCGCGTCTTGGTTGAACTGCTTTCCTATGTGCACCGAAAAAGTCGACGCCGCGGCACTGATACTCCCGATTTCGCCCCCGCTGTGGAAGGCATGAGCACGGGTGATGTTCTCAGGCGGCTTCTGACCGAAGTAACACCGGAGTAGTCGGCGACGTGCTTGCCATCCTCCAGGACTTTGCCGCCCTCATGGCAGAGCCCGCCTTGGGTCATAGGCGGACATGCCCGCGTCAGTTCTAAGGAGGAAGGCCGAGGTCTCCAGTATCAACCGCCGCCGCGGAATCGTATCCGTAAATCCAGGCGATCGCCTTAATCGACCAGTCTGTGCCGCCTTCGGCCATTCTTGCATCACGCTCACGCTGTGCAGACCCGTCGGGCAAATGGAAGCGTGTCTTATTTGTTGTTGCCATACCCTGGATGTGGGTCGCCCGCGGCAAGCGCAGCGCTTCGTATCGTCGCAAGGCTTCCACGACATCCGAGCATTTCTTTAAGCATGCCGTCAAAGTCGCGCCGTCTTCTAGCGCTTGTGCTGCACCTTGGGCGATGTAAGGCAGCATCGGATGGCAGGAGTCGCCAAGCAAAGTTACCCGGCCAATAGACCAATTCTTTAGCGGAGCGCGATCGAAAAGCCCCCAAATAAAAGTTTCTTCAATTGCGTCTATAATGGCTCGCAATTGTGGATCCCAATCGGCAAAACCAATCCGCAGGTCATTCACATCGCCGCGGTCAGTCCATGACTCACCGGTCCATGCGGCTTGCTCAATGTTAGCTACGAAGTTCAGCAGTCGTTTCGCGGCCACATAGTAAACAATAATGTGTTTGCCTGGTCCAAGCCAAAGCTGCGCGGTTACTTCAATATCGAGGTGTTTAATTCGCTCGGCTGGAATCAAGCCTCGGTACGCGACACAACCAGTAAAGCGCGGTTCTCCCTCACCGAACAACAACCGACAAACCGTTGAGTGAATGCCGTCGGCACCAATCAAAAGTCCCGCGGTGACCCGGTCTCCGTTTTCAAATTCGGTTTCGACGCAATCGCCTCGATCGACAAGTCGCGTCAACCGGTGACCAGTATGCAGCCGCTCGCTTGGAAACGCGGCGACTAGCATTGCGAGCATGTCGCCTCGATGCGATTGATAGTGTGGGTAGCCAAACGCTTTAACGACAGCTTCTGCGAGAGGCGTTTCCAGCAACGTGCGACCATCTTGCCATCGCCGCTGGTGGAAGGCCAACGGTCTTACGCCCAGCTTTGCCAACTCGTCAGCCAACCCCAATCGATGAAGAATCCGTGACGCGTTTGGACTTACTTGCAAACCCGCGCCGACCTCTCGCATCGCTCGCGATTGCTCGTAAACATGAACGTCGAAACCAGCCTGAAGTAGATTTATCGCGGCCGTTAAGCCGCCTAGGCCGCCACCGACAATGGTGATTTCATTGTCTTTGTGGGCCATTCGTGCCACCTCGAATGCGGATAGGTATTTGGACCATGACGCAACCGTAAGTTGGATCCAGGGTCAACAGGGGTCGAAGCGCCGTCTGCATCATTGCAATGTCGGCTAAGGGCCAGAAGCGGACTCACGCAGCACACCAGATGATCGCTATTCGATCACCTCATCGGCTGTCGCAAGCAGGGACGGCGGAATGGCCAAGCCGAGCGCCTTCGCTGTCTTGAGATTAATAACGAGTTCGTATTTGGTTGGCGCCTGCACCGGCATTTCGGCTGGCTTCTCGCCTTTCAGGATACGATCTACATATCCAGCGGCTCGTCTGACCGGCTCGCTCGTGTTAGGACCGTAACTAATGAGGCCACCGTCTATGGTGTAATAGCGATACGGGTAAACCGTTGGAAGTTTGTAGCGAGCGACCAGACTGAATATAAGTTTGCGTTGGGCGGCTGTACCGCCTGTTGTCACGATCACGCCACCATTGTCGGAACGTGCGAATGCCGCCACGTTTCGCTCTATTTCGTCAGCGTCACGGACGTTCGATGGCGTAAGCTCGATGCCGAGGGTCTGTGCAATCGACCGGACAGCTGCGAATTGTCCAATACCTGCCGCAGAAGACGAATCGCGAAGTACCAATGCTCGTGTAGCTTTCGGCGCGATCTGCTTGAGCAATTCGGCCCACTTCCCGCTCATGCTGTATTCGAAATTCGAGAAGCCAGTGATGTTACCACCCGGGTGGGCCATGCTTTGGACGAAGCCAGCACCAACCGGATCGGGCACGTTCATAAACACGATCGGGATCGTGCCAGTGGCTTGTTGCAGCGATGCCAGCGTCACGCTGCCTATGCTAAAGATTACGTCCGGCGAGAGTGCTACTAATTCCGCCGCATACTGGCGAAGGCGGTCAAGATGGCTGCCAACCTCACGGATTTCGAATTTCAGATCGCGACCAACCGTCCACCCTAGCTGCCGAAGAGTTTGCTCGAAGACGGAGATGCGAGTCTTCGCCTCCGGATCGTCCGATCCAAGGATGCTGAGGATGCCAATAACACGTGCTTGGTCGGTCGACTGCGCTTTCAGTGCGACCGGCCAGGCCGCCGCACAGCCGAGAACACCCAGAAATTGCCGCCGCCTCATGCGTGCCCCCTGACGCGGATCGTATGATAACGTGCGATGTCCGCCGTGCGTCAAGAGAAGACATTTCGCATTGCAATCGCTATGCCCGCTTACCCCCAGCAAGCGGACAGTGCGGTGCGTTAGGGGTCTCAGCTTAGGACCGATAGCGGACACGTCATAAGGATCGAAGTCACGCTCGCGTGCCCTCTGTTCGGCTCGCAATTGTCATCGGCTATTACGGTCGCTGTCCGGCAAGCTGACGAAAATAAGCACCCCAAGGATCACTGTGGCGATCCGGAACGCCGCGTCTTGCCCGTTCCAAACCTTGGACTGCCACATGGCGAAGTATTCGCCGGCGATCACCATGAAGCCGAAAAACCATAGGCCAAAGCCAACAGTCAATCCGGCTACCGCCCAGACCTTTGCGCGGTTGAAAGGCTCGGCGGGCGCGCGGAGTTGACCAAGCAGCACTAGCGCGCCGACCGCCAGCAGAATGGCTGTCGACCCCTCCGTGGCGATGATCAACGCGTAGGCTATGCGCCAGATATTCTCGTCCGTGATTGCACGATGCATCAACGCGTTGCCAGGAAATGTCGTGTCCATGCTCAGTACATGGCGCACGAACTCGTAGTTCGATTGGTAGTCGACGATATTGTCGTAGGCGACGATAAATGCGTACGCTGCGAGCGAAGCAATTATCGCAACTTTGGCGAGGCGGATGAGAAGCATGGCCCACCCTGTGCGCAGTTAACAGACGTTTTCCACCAGCAAAGCCCCGCCCGACAGCAATCACTTTTACGTTCACTCTACCCCGGCAAGCAGACACAACTCAGAAGATGTAGTTATCCGCTAGGGGCCAAAAGTGAACATCGCTATTCGATTACCCTAATCAGGCCGTTAACAACAATGTCGTTCAAAACGTCGCCCGGTTTGTCAGCTATCCAGGAGTGGTCCATAATCTCTGCTCCCTACGTCGAAAGACCGAATGCACATGTACAGAAGCGCTGCACTTGTAGCATCTTTAATGGTGGCACTGACCTGCGGCGCCGCGGCTAAACATACCGTCCACGTACCGTTGCCTCTGAGCAATCCGCTGAAGAACGCTGAAGAACAAAAACAGCAGAGTTCGAAACCAGCGAGCATTCTATTTTCTGAACAGAAACTGCCAACCCTCGGCAGGGCCATGGCAATCGGCTACTACCCAAGCGGCTGTCTTCAAGGGGGCGTCGAACTACCGACCACTGGGCCGACTTGGCAAGTGATGCGGGTCTCTCGTAATCGCAATTGGGGTCATCCCGAACTCGTGAGTTTTTTGGAACGTTTCGCGCCAATCGCAGCCAAGGCCACCGGCTGGCATGGAATCCTAGTCGGCGATATGGCGCAGCCTCGCGGTGGCCCGCTTCCGTTCGGACATAAAAGTCATCAAATCGGGCTCGACGTCGACATCTGGTTCATGCCAATGCCAGATCATGTGTTGAGCAAAGAGGAGCGCGATAATATTTCGGCCAGTAACTTAGTTGCTGCGGATGGAAAACACGTCAATCGCGAAAATTGGAATGCTGCCGATGTCGCCTTTATCCGAACAGCAGCCGAGCAGCCGGAGGTCGAGCGGGTCCTAGTCAATGCTGCGATAAAAAAGGAACTCTGCCGGGCAGAGGGTAATGACGATAAATCTTGGATGTCTAAGGTGCGTCCTTGGTATGGCCACGCCGACCATATCCATGTGCGTCTAAAGTGTCCGGTGGACTCGCCAAGTTGCCGTGCTCAACCGGCCGTACCGTCCGGCGATGGATGCGATAAGTCACTGAATCATTGGTTTGCCGACTGGGTCCTCCGGCTAAAGATTCCAGATAATTCTGGGTCGGCCAAAGGCTTGAGGCTTAAGGATTTGCCGTCGGCGTGCGCCACCGTACTCAACGCACCCGCGAGTCTTGGCAGTGCCGAGACACGCGAGCGATTGGAGCCGCGATGAGAGAGTCCGCTTTGGGTCAATAAGCGGGCAGTGCCGATCGCAATGGCAATATCTGCTTTACCCCCGAAAGCCAACATTGCTTTATGTGATGCGTCAGCGGCTTTCTGCCGATATGTGCTTAATCCTCAACGTGTGAGCCGCGATGTCCTCAAGACTGTACGACAAGTGGACTCTGAGAGCTGACGGTGGGCGCTTTGCAAGTGAAAGACCTGGGCGCCATTCTGTCGCTGGTCGGATTGGTCTCGGCGCGAAGCCGCCACCGCAGTTCGGGCAGACATTCTGCAGTATGTTTTCAGCGCAATTAGCGCAAAATGTGCATTCGTATGAACAAATGCGGGCTGTCAGCGTATCTGCAGGTAGGTCCTTGTCACAATACTCGCAGTTTGGTCGGAGCTGCAGCGCCATTGATGCCTCCACGTGGAAGGAAACAATATAGCCGGTCAGTGAAATCGTAGCGCGCGAAAGTGTCCGCTTTAGCCCAATGTCGCTTTCGGCGGGTAAAGCGGAGACATTGTTTCCGCAGTAGAATGTCTGCTTATGAGCCTAAGCGGACATTCATGTGCTTCCACTTGCTCTCGCGATATTAAGTCAACAACGCTGCCATGGCGACGTCGTTGATCGCTGGAGCATGTGCTGCGTCAGCGCTCTCTAATATCTTTTTCAGAATATCGTTGCGTTGGTTGCGGCGTTTGGCAAACTGCCTGGTGCCGTAACCGAAAACATGGAGGTGATCCATGATCCAGCGCGCGCTTGGGACACTCGTTTTTTCTTTGACTGTTTTGACGATGCCGATGCTGCCAAACGCACAAGGTGTCGTCGCCCCCGCCTCTGGGCCTGAAAACCGCATCACGATCCTCTACGATGCGTTCGGCAAAGATACCTTAATGCGAAAGGACTGGGGCTTCTCGGCGCTCGTAGAGATTGCTGGCAAACGCATACTGTTCGATACAGGCGACAATCGCGACATCTTCGCAGAGAACGTAAAGGCGAAAAACGTTGATCTAACCAAACTAGATTTCGTTGTTCTGTCGCATCGGCACGCGGATCACATGGCGGGGCTGGCCCACGTGCTGAGCGTGAATCCAGGGGTGAAAATCTATGCGCCTAAGGAAAGTTTCGGCATCTACGGCTCATCGCTGCCTTCGAGCTTCTACCGCAAGGCCGAAGCATTGCCGCCGGACATGCGCTACTTTGACGGCAAACCTCCCGAGGTAATGAACTTCGGTTCAGCTTGGCAGGGCGCTAACTTCGAACTCATAGACAAGACGACCGAAATTGCCCCCGGCATCACCTTGATCGCCCTTGTGTCGGAAGCCCCCGGCACCCGGGAGCTCAAGGAATTGTCGCTCGCCATCAACACACCGGATGGAATTGTACTGGTGGTCGGTTGCTCGCACCCCGGAATCGACAAGATCGTCGAGGCTGCCGCAACCATTAATCCCAAAATTCACTTGATCGCTGGCGGCTTCCATCTGGTTACCGCGTCGGATGACGCCATTTCTAAAACCGTGGCGACGCTGAAGGATACTTTCAAGGTAGAGAACATCGCGCCCGGTCATTGCACGGGCGAGCCGACGTTCGCCGCATTGAAGCAGGTCTTCGGAGATCGCTACATTTATGCGGGCGTCGGCACGTCGTTCGTGACTTCAGGAGCCGGCACCGCGCAACGACGCGGCGAGGCACCGGCGCTCGATGCCGACGATCTCGTCAGCTATCGCAGGCTGGCTGCCCGTGAAGATCCCTTCGGGCTCGCTACATGGCGCAGGAAACTTGCCGCTACAGAACGCGGCGGTGGACCGCACGCAGATACCGCTGATGTCCGCTACTCGCCCTTAGCAGACATCCAAACTCGCTGACGAGCAGACGCATGGCCAGTTGACGGACGATCAGCCCCGACACTTTGTTTTTGACGCGCCTTTGCGCGCCTTCGAAACAGCGCGACGACCGAGATGTTCAGCGCCTCGGCTATTCGGACGAGATGCCGCCACAGAGGCGATTGTGCCCTTTTCGTATTTCTACCCTTGTTGAAGGGTGACGCTGGTGCGGCGGCCAGGTTCCTGTTTGTGAAAGCAAACAGCCAGTAGTCGCCAAGTGAACTGGGCCTACGTCGACAGGTTTTACAGTTTTTTCCAGCATTTTTCGTCTGCATTTTCAAAGCTTTTGTCGTCAACAGCCGTAAGTTTTATTTTTCAATCATGATCCCGCCGGTTGCAACGGCCAATTTGAGGAATAATATCGCGCGCGGGGAATGCGGCGGCGGGTCAATCAACAAGAGCTGCAAAGTCAATAACTGCAGGCAGCCCCGCATGTCGGCGGGTGCATGTTTGAAAGTACATTCTTCGATGTGGTTGATCAGCTGAAGGCGAAAAAGCGACCGAGCGATACGTTTCTAAAATCGATCGCGAAGCGCTATGGCCTCGACCACCTCGTTTATTTCACGATCAATCTTCCGCTCGCGACGGAAGGGCCGTACTACGCGACCACGTACAGCCCGCAATGGGTTTCGCACTATTTCGCGCAGAATTACGCGCGTATTGACCCGGCGCTGCATGAGGCGCTCGGTGGCATTCTGCCGGTCGACTGGTCAACCATCGACAAAAAGGCGGCGCACATCCGGAGATTTTTTGGGGAGGCAATCGATTTCGGGGTCGGCAATCAAGGTCTGTCCTTCCCCATTCGAGGTCTGTACCATGAAACAGCTGTGTTCTCGCTTGCGGCGAATCTGCCAGATCCCGAATGGCGGACCTTTGCGCTCCACTACATGCGCGATTTTCAGATCATCGGGCATTTCATTCACAACCGGATGTTGGAAGCACTCGGCATCGATACATCGCCGCGCTCACCGCTGCTTCATCGCGAGCTGGAATGCCTGCGCTGGTGTGCGAATGGCAAGACAAAATGGGAAACAGGAGAGATTCTTGGAATCTCCGAGCGCACCGTCAAGTTTCATCTCGATCAGGCTCGGCACAAACTCAACTGCATGAATGTCACTCATGCCGTTGCCAAGGCGCTGGCAATCGGCCTAATCGCGCCTGAGTGATTGTCAACTGTCCGATCTGGCAGGTGACGGGAACGCCCACTTCCTATTCTGAAAGGTCGTTTTCAGAATGGGAGGGTACCATGATCAGATTGATTTACGGGCGCGACCGCAGAAATTTCCCCCGCGAAATCGATGAGATGTTTCGGCTGAGAGCCCAAGTGTTCCGCGACCGCATGGGATGGGACGTGGTCGTTAAGGACGGCTGGGAAATCGATCGTTTCGATGAGCTCGACCCCTTGTATCTGCTTTGCCTCGACGACCGAGAGGTCGTGCGCGGCTGTGTGAGGCTTTTGCCGACGACAGGGCCTAACATGCTCAACGACGTGTTCAACGAGCTGTTGCCCGGGGGCGTTCCGGTCCGCAGCGCATTGATGTGGGAATCAAGCCGCTTTTCCGTTGACCGCATCGCGTCCGCCGAGCGCACCGGAAATCTTATCAATCGCGTCACCGGTGAGTTGTTGATCGGGATCTTCGACGTTGCCGGCCGTGCCGGCCTGGAATTCATCGTGTCGGTGTACGATGTGATGATGGGGCGCGTGCTCAAAAGGGCCGGCTGCCACGCCGAACCCCTTGGACCGGCGGTAAAGATCGGGAAGGCATTGAGCTACGCCGGCCTGTTCGAGGTCGGGCCCGAGATGATGGCCAACCTGCGAACAGCAAGCGGGATCACGGAAGACGTTATTGAGACGGAAACCGCACGGGCGATCGGGCTGACCTCGGAGGCGGCATGAGCACGATTTCCGTTTACGAAAGGATTCTGGAAGCACTTGGCGAGGCCCGCCGCGATGCGGCCGAAGTGGGAGACAGCGTCCTGGACATGAGGCTTCTTGATTTGCAACGGATCGCGATCGAACGGTTATACACTGCGTTGGAGGATGCGACCGCCTCGCAAGTGTCATGTCACTGAAAAATCGGCAGACCTAGAAAGTGGTGAGCGGGCGCACTTTCGCTAGCGCGCCCGCTGAGCCTGAAATCACGGGAGCTCGTTGATCGGCCGCCCCCGCATTGGAACGCAAAGCGTATGATCTAGATCCACCTTTGCTTTTGAGGGAGATGCAGATCTGGGGTGCAAATTGTGCGTAAAGAGACGACGTAAAAAAGAATTGCAGCGCAAGGGCTGCAGCCCTCCGTTGAAGGAGAGAGATTCTGTACACGGAAAATTACACGACACTAGTTGTCATGGTCGGCACGCCCCTTCGCAAGGTGTGAGCGGGCACAGGGTCGAAAATGGATATCGACATCCGGCGAGCTATTCTCTTGGTCGGTGCGAAAATCCATGAGGCGTGTCTACGCCATAAAATCCGACCATCTCAAAGAGACCGATCATCGACGAACCGAATTGCGAAGGGACGTCCTGCCAGAGCACCGCCGAGTCCCTCCGTGAATTGCAGCGGCGTACAGCGCTTGAGCGCGGCAGTTGCCGCGTCCAGATAAACCTGGCGTACATCCGACGGGGCATTAGGAGAAACGTATGTTGTTCTCGGCTCCGAAATCATTTCGCCATGACTGTTGAAGCTCAGTCGCAGCGTTATTTGTGTGCCGGATCGCGCAAGGTCTTTCTCGGGCGGAATCCAGCAGGCGCGCAATGCGGAAAACACGTCCCGGATCGTATTCAGGGGCTCGTGATCGGCGGTATTCCGCTCGCCAGGCTCATTGGCCGTATCACCATCGGCCCGACTTGCAATTGTCAACTGCAAAGTCTCGCCCACAGGATAGTCGATATCCGGTAAGCAAGGATGATGGCTAAAAACGCTGCAATATGTTCCGTAAGGGATACACGGACGGTGGCCGAGTACACTGCAAGGATAGGAACTATGCAATGAAGGAAGAAGATGTACGCCGTGATTGAGCGAGGGAAGACCGCGCCTGAACGGGTGGATATTGTGGCCGAAAACGTGCCGACGGGCGTCAGCCGACGCAGACCATGTCGCGATCCCGGTCGCGATCACGACGCCGGCGACAAGACTCACAAACGCGTGACTTCCTGGAAATGATTTTCGTACCGCACGTGACACGATCCGCTCTCTAAGCACATGTAGGCGCGAGGGAGGTGCCATCCCAGATCGATTTTGGCGGAGTCTTCACCTCATGTCTTCTGTAGTTTCGAAATCTGTCGGTATTACGGTTAGCAGTACCACTCGAGTTTCCGGCTTGCTGCAAACGCCGCCACATGCCAGGGCTTGCTACGTGCTGGCGCATAGCGCCGGAGCCGGAATGGATCACTCCTTCATGGCACAGGCGGCAAGGGAACTCGCACTGCGTGACGTAGCCACGTTGCGTTTCCAGTTTCCCTACATGGAGCGTGGCGCCAGGCGACCCGATCCGCCGCAACTGGCACAAGCGACGGTCCGCGCTGCCGTCGCGGCGGTGCAGGACTTGCTCCCGAAATTACCACTCTTTGCCGGCGGCAAATCCTTTGGCGGCCGGATGACGTCACAGGCGCAGGCGAAAGCTTCGCTACAAGGCGTGCACGGATTGGCATTCATTGGATTTCCACTTCACGCGGCCGGACGCCCATCACAGGACCGAGCCGCGCATTTGTTTGACGTGCGGATCCCAATGTTGTTCTTGCAGGGCACGCGCGATACGTTGGCGTCCCTCAATCAACTTGAGCCGGTTTGCGAGAAACTTGGTAAGCGCGCAACGCTAAGACTTTTTGCAGACGCTGATCATTCTTTTCACGTGCCTGCGCGGACGGGTCGGACAGATGCACAGGTGCTTGGCGACGTCGCGGATGCACTCGCCGCGTGGTTCGACAGCG
>Ga0066903_100003727_pt1 | contig 12582 bp, 11 predicted proteins | sample PanSoiMetaGPlot1_FD_67491 | JGI IMG/M metagenome (GOLD analysis project Ga0066903, IMG submission 67491) | Tropical forest soil microbial communities from Panama analyzed to predict greenhouse gas emissions - Panama Soil - Plot 1 (version 2) | ecosystem: Environmental > Terrestrial > Soil >...
CGATAGTAAACAGCATGCTGGACAGGCTGTTTGGCGCTTGTGAGAATCTTGTCTCTGGGGTTACATTGATGGCCGCAACAGACATGAACGGAGGGTTCCCGTGTACCGCAGTGATACCGTTGGAAGCCTGCTAAGGCCTGCATATCTCAAGGAAGCTCGCGAACTGCACACGTCCGGGAAATTGTCCGATGCTGGTTTCAAAGAGGTCGAAGACCGGGCCGCCGAGGAATGCATCGACCTGCAAATTCGCTCTGGCCTTGAAGTGATCACTGATGGCGAGGTCCGGAGGTACGCCTTCTTTGGACACCTGATCGACGCCGTTGAAGGCTTCGACAAGTTTGGCGGTTGGGCGATTCCATTCAAGAACGATCAAGGCGACAAGATGGTGCTTGCTCGACCTGTCGTCGTCGGCAAACTCCGAAGCAAACGGCCCTTGTGCGCGGAGGAGTTCACTTTTCTGCGTGCACGTACAAAACACCCGGCGAAGAACACCATTATCAGTGCGCAGCAGGCAGCCGCATATTATGACAAAAATAAATCGGGTGGAGCGTATCCGACGATCGACGGTTATCTCGCCGACATTGTCGATATCTTGCGCCATGAGGTCGCGGAACTGATCCGCCTCGGCTGTACGTACATTCAAGTCGACTCTCCGCAGTACACCGCTTTCCTGGATCCGGGCTTGCGCGAAGGCTACCGCCAGCGCGGCAACGATCCCGATCGCCTGCTGGACCTCTCGATTGAAATGGACAATGCCGTCATCGGTGACCATCCCGGAATCACCTTTGGGCTGCACCTGTGTCGCGGCAACAATCAAAGCCGGTTTTATGCTTCGGGCGATTACGGGCCGATCACGCGCGTGTTCCGCAACACGAAGTTCGGCCGCTTTCTGCTTGAGTATGATGACGAGCGATCGGGCGGTTTTGAACCGCTCCGCCAGGTTCCGGAAGATCGCACGATCGTGCTCGGCCTCGTCAGTTCCAAGAAGCCGCAGTTGGAAAGCAAAGACGAGTTGAAGAGGCGGATCGAAGCGGCCTCGGCCTATGTACCGTTGGAGCGCCTGGGGCTGAGTCCACAATGCGGGTTCGCGTCGACGATCGAAGGCAACCTGGTAACGGAGGCTGACGAGGAAGCGAAATTAAAGCTCGTAGCAGAAACGGCGCGAGAGGTCTGGGGAGCGGAGATACGAGTAGCGAAATCCGCTTGAACTCACCGAGACCCTTCACTTCGCGATCGACGCATTTTCGCGCAGCAGCCGGCCGGCCAAAACTTGCGCTCCGAAGCCTCTTCAATTTCAATGCCATCGATCGGCTCGGAGTTTCAATCCAGCGTGATCTCGAAGGTTACCGAAACGTGCCTACTGGGCAAAGATGTACGTTTGCCTAAAATAGGCACCAGGTTCGCAGAGGATACCTGATCCCGCGGCGCCTTGAACAACGAAGTTGGCTCTCCCCCAAAAATAAAGCTCGAGACGCGAGTCGTGCAACGGGCTTGAATTGGCCGCGCAATCTTGAAGATCGCAAGGGAGGTTAGACAGCACATGAACAAAAAGCGCCCCGTCGTCATTTACGGCGCCAACGGATTCTCCGGGCGGCTCATTGCGGAATTTCTTCGAGAGTACAACGTGCCGTTTATCGCCGCGGGCCGCAGTCTCAGCCGGCTGCAGGATGGAATGAAACACGTGCCGGGCATCGAAACGGCCGACTATGAGTGCGTAGAAACGCACTGCTCGGTGGAGGAACTGACGCGGCTCTTCACTGGCACGAAGGTGGTTTGCAATACCGCCGGACCGCAGATTTACAACGGTCCCCGCGTGATCGAGGCCGCGCTCAAGGCCGGTTGCCATTATCTGGATATCAGCGGCGAGCAAGCCTGGTTGCGCTCCATCGAGGAAGAGTGGGGCTCGAAATTCGCGGACCGTGGGCTGGTAGCGGCACCCGCGACAGCGTTCATGTGCGCCGTGAGCGACGCCGTCATTCGCCTATGCCTTGCCAGCCATCCCGGCATTGACACCTTGGAAGTCCTGACCATGTTCAAAGGCAACCCGACGTTCGGATCGACGCAAACGATTTTTGCTGTAATCCAAACAGACGCCTATTACCTGGAACAAAACCAATACAAACCATGGCCGCGCGCCACAGGTTACGACGTGTTGGTTCCGGGCGCGATTCAGATGCAATTGGCACTGGCCTGGGGCGGATTTCCGCATCCGGTCTGGTTCAAGAACCATCCTCAGATTTCGAATGTCAAGGCATTCGGTGGACTACTGGACCGTCAGATCATGGAAGGAGTGGCGGCGACCGAGAAGATGTACGAAGAGCAGATCCGGCCGCTTGCTCCGGCGGAACGGGAGCGCAGGCTCGCCGAAATGGCGAGTGCAGTTCAGGGAGGAATGCCGCCGCGCGAGAACCCCCGCGAACATCGCACCATTGACGTGATCGTCGGGCGCGGTAATACCGACGCGGTGGAGTGCGCAGTTTTCGGAACGTGCTGTTACCGCCAGACCGGGCTCATCCAGGCGTTCGCTGCCCATCACCTGGTTCATGCGGCACCCCGCAAGGTGGGATTCGCGTCGCCGGCAGAGGCGTTCGGGGCGCGTGAAATTCTTGCAGCCCTAGAGAGCCACGGCCTCTCGAAAGCAAGAATACCGGCGTAGCTGGTACTCTGACGCGAAGCAAGCGATTTCCACGCGGACTATGTTCTCTAACGTTTCATAGCCATGCGAGCCATCGACTATTTCGACAAGAGCGCAGACCTCTATCCGGACCGCATCGCGATACGGGATGGAGAGCAAGCTTGCTCCTATCGCGAAACGCGCTCCTTCAGCGAGCAGGTTGCGCGTGCGATGTGGGCGACCGGACTGGAGCGCGAAGAGCGGGCGGCGATCTACTCGCACAATCATCCGGCAGTTTTGTTTTGCATGCTCGGCATGCTGCGCGCAGGGGCGGCGTGGGTTCCGATCAACTTTCGAAACGCTGCGGATGCGAATGTCGAATTCTTGAATTACTCGAAAACAACCTGGCTCTTCTATCACAGCCGCTTCCAGGAGCAGGTGGATGACATCCGGAAACGTGTACCCTGCGTGAGACATTTCATTCGCATGGATGGGAAAGCCGAGGATGAGTTGTCTTTGGCGGCTTTCATGCGAAGGGCGAACGATGTTCGGGAGACGGAGTGGGCCGACGTCCACGGGAATCTCGACGAAATGATGGGTCTGGTGCCGACAGGCGGGACAACGGGGCCGGCGCGCGGTGTACGGGTGACGAATCTTGCCTGGGGGACCATGACCGAGCTTGCGACCCGTTATTGGAGATCCGATGCAGCCAGTCCGGTGTGTCTTTGCACCGCCCCTCTATCGCATGCCGCCGCACCGGTTTCGTTTTCCATCCTGGCGATGGGGGGAACCAATCTGGTGCTTCCTGGCTTCGAAGCAGGGCAGGTCTTGCGGGCGATCGAACAGCATCGCGTCACACACATGTTTCTCCCCCCGACGGCGTTCTACGCGCTGCTGGCTCATCCCGATGTTGGCAAATTCGACTATTCGAGTATGCGCGTTTTTCTCCTGGCCGGTTCCCCGGTTTCACCCGACAAGTTCAAGAAAGGAGTCGAAGTCTTCGGATCCTGCATGTGCCAGTCCTACGGGCAGACCGAAGCGCCGATGATTCTTACTTTTCTTGACCAGGAAACAGTGGCGGCGGCTGCGCGCGGGGACCATCCCGAGCGCCTGCGCAGTTGCGGCCGGCCGACTTCCGCCGTTCGTGTCGCGATCATGGATGATGGCGGGCGCATACTTCCACCGCACGAACCGGGGGAGATCGTTGCTCGCGGGACCCTGGTCAGCGGCGGATATTACGACCTTCCCGCTGCGACCGCCGAAGTCCGGCGCTATGGCTGGCATCACACCGGAGATGTCGGTTACATGGATGAAGAAGGCTACGTCTACATCGTCGATCGCAAGAAGGACATGATTGTGACCGGCGGCTTCAACGTTTACTGCGCCGAGGTCGAGGCCGGTATCATGGCGCTACCGCAAGTACAGGAATGCGCGGTGATCGGTGTGCCCGACGAAAAATGGGGAGAAGCGGTTAAGGCGATCATCGTTTCCCGGTTGGGCGAAAGTCTTACCGAGACCGACGTGATTGCGCACTGCAAGGAAAAGCTGGGAAGCGTGAAGTCGCCGAAGTCGGTCGAGTTCTGGCCGGAGATTCCCAAGACCCCCGCGGGAAAGCTCGACCGCAAGAAGATGCGCAAGCCCTATTGGGGTGGCACCGAGCGCGAGGTGCATTGACGTTCGACCCCTGCCCCTTGGACTCTCATCGCCGTTGCAGTCAGAGAGGACCAGATCGCTCATAAGCGGGCGAATGGGCAAAGGCAATTCTGCTCCCAAGTTTCACAGCTGCGTGCAAACTGCCTTGACCTCGGTGTACAGCTCGAGAACTTCCTGGCCGCCCTCACGTCCCCAGCCCGACTGCCGATAACCTCCGAAAGGAAGGGCCGAATCGAAAACGTTATAGCAGTTGACCCAGACAGTTCCGGCCTTCAGCTTGGCGGCGACTTTGTGAGCTGTGCTGACGTCGCGGGTCCAGACCGCGGACGCCAAACCGTAACGCGTATCATTCGCGGACTTCACGATTTCGTTCGGATCGCTGAAAGGAATGGCGGTGACGACTGGGCCAAAAATTTCTTCGCGGACCACTTTCATCTCAGGCCGCACGTCAACGAGGATGGTAGGTTCGACGAAATAGCCAGGGCCGGGCATCCTGTGTCCGCCGATAGCAGCCCTGGCACCGTCTTTGATTCCTGAATCCAGATAGCCACAGACGCGCTCGAGTTGCTCCTGCGACACCAGAGGGCCAAGCGTGGTCGACGGGTCGATGCCCGGACCGATCTGAAACTTTTTGCTGGCATCGGCGACTCCGCCAACGACCTTGTCGAAGATGCTCTTGTGCACGAACAGGCGTGAGCCCGCGGCACAGATCTGCCCCTGGTTGAAGAAAATCGCGCTGGCGCTGCCGCGAATAGCACAATCGAGATCGGCATCGGCAAAAACGATGTTTGGACTCTTCCCGCCGAGCTCGAGCGAAACCTTTTTCAGATTGCCGGCGGCGGCGGCGAGGATCAGACGGCCAACCTCGGTGGAGCCCGTGAATGCAACCTTATCGACATCATGATGCGCCGCCAAGGCGGCGCCGGCGGTTTCTCCGTAGCCCGGCACGATGTTGACGACGCCGTCAGGGAAACCGGCCTCCTGGATCAATTCGCCAAGGCGAAGCGCGGTGAGCGGCGTCTGTTCGGCAGGTTTCAGAACGACTGTGCAACCAACCGCCAAGGCCGGGCCTAACTTCAGTGACGCCATGATGAGCGGGAAATTCCAGGGAATGATCTGACCCGCGACTCCGACCGGTTCGCGCAAGGTGTACGCGAAATATTTGGCACCTGGCATCGAAATAGGAATGGTGTTCCCCAAAACCTTCGTTGCCCAACCAGCCATATAGCGGAAGTTGGCCGCCGCCGTAGGAACATCGACGATTCGCGAGAAAAGCAGCGGCTTGCCATTGTCCAAGGTCTCCAGCTCGGCGAGTTCTTGACGATGTTCATCGATGAGATCGGCGACCTTCCAAAGCAACCGGGCGCGCTCGGCGGGCGGCATATCGGGCCAAGGCCCCTCCTCGAAAGCCGCGCGAGCCGCCTTCACAGCATGGTCGATGTCAACCGTGTCGCCTTCGGCGACTTTGGCCAGCACTTCTCCGGTTGCCGGGTTGTAGGTGTCGAAACTCTTACCGGAGGCGGCTTCGACCCAGTTACCGCCAATCAGCATTTTCTTCGGGTGTTTCAGAAAATCCACGACGCTGCTGCTGATTTCAATCGGAGCCGCAACCGTTGCCATCTCTCCCCCCCGCCCTTTTGACGAGCGTTCCATGCACGAGATTTGCGGCCCATTCTAGCCCAAAGTGCTCATTCGGCTCGATAGGCACTTCACGGTAACCATTCGGTTTCATGCCCGACACTCTGGGAATTGCTTGTGCTGGTCGGAGTTGGTACTATCCCGATGACCACGCGTCTGTCAGGTGGGTGGGTCAGGCGCGAATCGGTGTTTGCTCCGTGGGATGATTCTCCGAGATGAACTGCTTCGAACCGGATCCCACCGGATTGTGAGTCTGCTTTCATCCTGAGTGAGTCTTATCGAATTATGGCAGGCAAGAACTCACGCGTGATCGTGCGCATTCGCGAGATGATCCTGCAGGGAGAGCTTGCCCCGGGCCAGCGGGTGAGAGAGGTCGAGCTGGCGAAAAAGCTTGGAGTCTCCAGAACGCCCGTGCGTGAGTCGTTGCCAATCCTTGCGCGTGAAGGAGTTCTGACTCAACTGAGCACGCGCGGGTTCGTGGTACGCGCCTTCACCCCGCGAGAGATCATGGACGGTGTCGACGTCCGGGGCGTGCTAGAGGGACTGGCGGCCCGCATCCTCTCGGAGAAGGGACCATCTCGCCGGCTCCTGCATGACCTCCACGACTGCCTGCGAGAAGGCGACGAAATTCTTTCCAAAGGCCATTTGGTGGAGTCTGACGAGGCTCGCTACGGCGATATGAACAAGCAATTTCATGCGCTGATTGTCGAAGGAGCGGGTAGTAAGGTGATCGCCGAGGCGATTGAGCACAATGATCGGATCCCGTTTGCAGCCGCGCATGCCATAGCGTTCGACCAGCTTGACCTTCCTCGCATGTATCACTTGCTGCGTTACACGCACCGGCAACACCATGCCATCGTTCAGGCACTCGAGAATGGCGAAGGCGCCCGCGTTGCGGCCCTAATGTTCGAACACGCCTACGGGATTCGAGAGAGTATCAACTCGCGGGCGACATCACGATTGAATGGAGCGGACGGCCAACCCTCGTCCGTTGAGCAACAGCGCGACAACCACCCGGCCGGGTGAAGATGATCAAGTCGCTCGCGGCTTCGGTCGCTGCACGCCCACATCAGCGAAAACCCAGCCCCAGCAAGGGCAAAAACTCTCTGGATGGCCAGTCAGTTCTATGTCGAACGGGGTCGTCTGCCGCGAGCAAGCGCGTCGGCCAGCGCGCGCCAAGAGAATTCAGTGCTGTCGAAGCGGATGTTTCGCTTTGCCATTTCGGAGACCAACCCTTGCTGACGTTCGGCGGCGGCTAGTGTCATGGTCGGACGGAGTTCCACGGCCCGCAGAGCTTGCGCCACTTCGCGCATTTCCGACGCGCGGCGAACGCCATGTTGCGCCACACGACTAACCAGGTAGTCTGGCAAATGATCCTTCCAGCCGAGGCTGGGATAAGAGGCGGCCAAGGACTCCAGCACAGCATCGTCCGCTCCGTAACGCCGCGCTGCGAAGAGGCACTCGACCGCGAGCGCCTCGAAACCCTTGACGAAAACGCTCCGACACATTTTGACGGCCGAAGCAATTCCAATTCGGTCGCTGCAAGGCGTGACATTTAGTCCGATGGATGCGAGCCGCTCGGCGACGACGATGCTGTGCGCGCCGCCGAGCAGCATGGGAACCCTCAGGCGCCGGCCCGGAACCGCAGCCATCACAGCTGCTTCGACGAACCAAGCCCCACTGCGCTCGACATAGCGGGCGGCTTTGCGCTTGGATTCGGGTGACACTGAATTGATGTCGAGAAAAACTTGCCCGTCGCGGAGGAGGTGGCCCGCATTCTTCCCGACATCCTGTGATGACGAAGATGTGACCGCCGAAATCACCAGCTCCGCATGAAGCAGACAATCCGCCAGGCTTTCTTTGGCTCGTACACCGCACTTCTTAGCCTTCGACATCATTTTCGACCGATGCCGTTTCGAGGCAAACAAGATGTCGTACACAGAAACGCCAATACCCTGCTCAGCAAAGTCGTTTCCGAATATGCCGCCGACTTCGCCAAAGCCGATGATTGCAATTCGCTCGATGGGCGCAGACATTATCGCTCGTTTGTGCGCTAGCCGTGCTCCAGACTGGGCGCGTTGGCGGCATCAACCGTGGACGTATTTCCGTCCCAGAGCCTCGCCGGTACCATGACCTCGCCGCGAAACAGCTCGCGGGCTGTACGAACCAGACCTGATCGAACGACCTTCAGCTGACCGTCTGTTTCCGCTGTCTCGATCTCGAGCGAGAACTCGCCACTGGGATGCTCGACCGAAATCCGCTTCTCCATCCCCCCGCGGACCGGAACGATGCCAACCGCGACCGAACCGGGGAGTACGCATGCCGTAGCGACGGTCACCGCGCCCAAAACTCCGATCGCAGCATGGCATTTGTGCGGAATAAAGGTGCGCGTGGCCACATCCCCGCCACCTCGTGGAGGCGCGACCAGGGTCATTTTTGGAATCACCTTGGAACGAACGTCACCGAGCCCCATCCGTTCGCCGGCAACGAGGCGAATCTGTTCCAGTCGGAGTTTGAACTCCTTGTCGGTGTCAAGGTCGGCAGGCGTCTCGTGTCCGGATTTGCCGAAATCGGCGGCCCGCAGCACGACTACCGGCATGCCATTGTCGATCAGCGTCGCATCGATGCCGGCGATTTGATCGAGGGCGTGGCCGGTCGGCAGGAGAGCACCGCACACCGACCCGGCCGTGTTGAGAAAATCGATACCAATGGCGGCGGAGGTGGCAGGCACACCGGCAATCGAAGCACCTCCTTCGTAGCTGACCGCGCCGCCGGGTGTGGGGACACGCGCAACCGCGACATTGCCGGTATTCACCATGTAAATGGTGACTGGGGTGATCGGGTCCTGCGAGGCGAGAAGTCCCTTTTCGACTGCGAATGGACCAACCCCGGCCAGCATATTGCCGCAGTTAGGCGAGACGTCCACCAGCGGACGGTCAATGGAAACCTGAGCGAAGAGATAGTCGACATCGATTCCCGGCCGCTCTGAGCGAGAGATGATGGCCACTTTGCTGGTTAGAGGATCGGCACCGCCAATGCCATCAATCTGGCGTGGATCGGGAGAACCCATGACCGCGAGCAGGACACGATCACGCAATGCGATCTCGCTCGGAAGATCCTTTGCAAGGAAAAAGGGACCCTTCGAAGTTCCGCCTCGCATCAGAGTGCAAGGAATGCGAGTTTGCGATGCAGGGGCTATGTTGATCACACCTTCCCAACACTTGTCATTGATACTTGAGACCCATCTCCGCGACTTTTGTGCGCAAGCCGTAGATGTCGAGTCCGAGTTCTCCCCGCGCCAGGCGCTCGCGAGTTGCCTCTTCCTTGCGAAGGCGTTGTTCGCACGCCACGACTACTTCGTGGGCGGATGCTCGCTCCACCACCACGACGCCATCGTCATCCGCGACGACCACGTCGCCGGCTTCGATGCGTGCTCCGGCGCAAACGACGCTCACATTCACCGATCCGAGAGTAGATTTCACGGTGCCTTGCGAACTGACAGCGCGGCTCCAGACGGGGAACTTCATTGCGCTGAGCGAGCGAACGTCGCGGCAACCCGCATCAATAACGAGCCCCTTGACGCCGTGCGCCCGCAGAGAGGTGGCCAGGAGTTCGCCGAAGTAACCGTCCGAACAAGGCGACGTGGGAGCGACCACGAGAATGTCGCCGGATTGGCAGACCTCCACGGCAACGTGAATCATCAGATTGTCGCCGGGCGGAAGGGACACCGTGACCGCCGACCCGGCAATCGCGGCGCCGGGATAAATCGGCCGCATGTAGGAAGCGAGCAGTCCGCAACGCCCCTGGGCCTCATGCACGGTGGACACGCCATAGGTTGCGAGCGCCGCCACCGCGTCAGCCGGCGGCCGCTCCACTTGCCGGATCACCACCGGTTTGTTCATAGCAACTCCTCGGTTACGTGTGGGAAGACTCGCTGGTACGCCTCGGCGTACTTGATCCCCCTATTCGAATTACGCGAGGCCTGTGCGCCGCGCTGCAAAGCCACTCGTTCGTAGTATTGCCACAAGTGTTCCTGGGCGCTCATTTCCTTGAACGCCGCATATTTCTTGGGCCAGACCGGGGTAATGTCCAACAGCACTTGCGGTTTCCAGTCGCACTGTTCCGGTTGGTGCGGCTCAAAGAGAAAGACGGGTGGAGCACCGATCACCGGTACTCCGGGCTCGTGCCCGTGGGCCTGCGCAATGATGCGCGCCTCCTGGGCGGCCTGCGAAGCCAGGGGGTGATCGAAGTTGTAAGGGTCCTTGAGCGAGTGAGTGAGCACGAACTCCGGCCGGAGCTTGCGATAGTACGAAACCAGTTCGTAGAGGATTTTGTCCTCGACTCTCATCGGGTAGTCGCCGACATCGAAGAAGACCGCCTTGGCGCCGAGGATTTCCGCGGCGCGAAGGGCTTCTTGTTTTCTGTTTGCCTTCACGGCCTCAATCGTCATTCCCGGCTCCCGCCAGAGTTTCGCGGATTCACCGCGTTCACCAAACGACAGGCACACCACAGTGACTTCCCAGCCACGCTCGGCGTAGAGCGCGATCGCGCCTCCGGCTCGCCAGACGAAGTCCGCGGAATGCGCGCTGACAACGAGCGCGTTCTCTTTGTCAGCCACGTTCAGCACCCCGGCGCCTGAATCGCACAATTGTTCTTAGTCGCATAGGCCGACCCCGCGCGACCCATCGGAAAAGCCGTGTTCATAACTTTGTGCCTGCTTCGACAGGAGGGGTTCCGTAAGTGTGAAACGACTCGATCGTCTTCAGGCCCCACGCCTGGCCTTTCTTGCGCTCGGCCTCGGTCCAGCGGATCGGCTTCCAGTCGGGCGCGAGAATCAGGCGCGCCCCGGCATTGCACACTTCCACCCGGTTGCCGCCGGGCTCATACACATAGAGAAAGAAAGTCTGCTGAATTGCGTGCTTGTGGGGTCCCGTTTCTATGTACACACCGTTTTCCAGACAAATGTCCGCCGCGAGCAGAACTTCCTCCCGGCTGTTGACGGCATAGGTGAGATGGTGAAGCCGTCCTCTAGTCCCGGTGTGATCGCGTGTATAAGCGAAATCATAGCTCTTGTTTGTGCACGTCATCCACATGGCGGCTTCGGAGCCGTCATCAAGCACAATCTGTTCCGTTAAGCGAAAACCGAGGTATGCCTCGAAGAATTTTCGATTCGCGGCGATGTCGACGGCCAATCCGTTCCAGTGGTCGAGGCGGCGCACGTTGATGCCGCGTGCAGGAAAACGCTGCGCCTGGTTTTTGAGAGCGGGCCGGAGCTCGGGCGCAGCCTGAAACCACTGCGTTTCGTAGTAAAGCTCGATATTGTGCCCATCCGGGTCGCGGCAGAGGAAGGCGGGACCATGCGCCAGGTCCCCGTCAGTCCAGCCCACGTCAAACCCCGAGCCCTTCAGTGCTTCAACGCGACGCTCCAGCGCCTGGGCGCTTCTCGCGCGATACGCAACGTGACCGAGACCCGGCAACTTTGAAGCCGTTAGCTTCAGGGAATGCCGTTCGTAATCGTCATAGGCGTGCAGGTAAACCGAGTCGCCCTCGCGCCCGCTCTCGGTCATTCCCATCACGTCAACGAAAAACCGCAGGCTCTGTTCCGGCTTCGGAGTCAGTAGTTCCAAATGACCCAGGTGAGCAACATCCATGACCGGTTCGCTTTGCATGAGTCACCCCAACAGCATGCCCTGACTTACGGTCGTTCTGCGTTCACGAGCAGTTCGAGTCCACTCAACAATACCTCACTCTTGCGAGCACCTGTCAAGAAAACACCGGTCGTCATTTGCCGGTGCCGCGGGCGCAGCCACTTGACAACGAGCGCAGCAAGCGCCCAGAATGCCGAGACGTTCAGTGTACTGAACATCGAAGCCGCATGACCGACGAAACCTCCGCGCAGAGAGTGGCCGAACTCCTCCGGGATTATTCCGTGGAAGTGAATCCCTCCCAGTCCAAGGTCGTGGACCTGGCGGTGGACCGTCTGGAACCTCCAACCGAGGTTTTCCTTCCCTGGATTGCCGGTGCCGATCCCATGCAAACGGTGCCGGCCGCTGCCAGACTGCGTCGCGCGGGCCTCGTGCCGGTTCCACACATTGCCGCGCGGCATGTCGAGAGCGCGACCCAGTTGGAGCAGGTTGCTGCGCGTCTGGTTGGCGAGGCGGGTATCGATCGTGTGCTCATCGTTGGTGGCGACCGTGCAAAGCCGGTCGGCCCTTATCAGACCAGCCTTCAGATCATGCAGAGCAGAGCGTTTCAAAAGCTAGGCATTGCTCGCGTCGCGGTTGCCGGCTTTCCTGAAGGCAATCCCGCCATCAACGACGCCGCCCTGGAGCATGCCCTTGTTGAAAAGGTGACCTTTGCTCGCCTGGCGGGGCTGCAGCTTTCTGTGGTCACGCAATTCTGTTTCGAAGCCAAGCCGATCGTTGCATGGCTGCGGCATATTCGCGTTCGCGGCATCGACGTTCCCGTGCGGATCGGTCTTGCCGGTCCGGCCGCTCTCATGACGCTTGTTCGCTATGCCGTGCGCTGCGGAATTGGGAACTCTCTGCACGCACTGACGCACAATCCTGCGTTCGCGAGATTGCTCGTCGAAAAGGGTCCGGAACCCATCGTTCGTGAGATAGCTGCATGGGACGGATTCCACGGCGGGTCCCCGGGCGATCATCAGTCGCCCTCCT
>Ga0066903_100003728_pt1 | contig 12580 bp, 6 predicted proteins | sample PanSoiMetaGPlot1_FD_67491 | JGI IMG/M metagenome (GOLD analysis project Ga0066903, IMG submission 67491) | Tropical forest soil microbial communities from Panama analyzed to predict greenhouse gas emissions - Panama Soil - Plot 1 (version 2) | ecosystem: Environmental > Terrestrial > Soil >...
ATCTCGACGGCGAGCCGCGCGACGGTTGGCGGCATGATGGCCAACAACTCGAGCGGCGCCCGATCGGTGATGTACGGCAAGACGATCGATCACGTCCTCGAGCAGGAAGTTGCGCTATCCGACGGATCGATCGTTCACTTTCGGCCCCTTGCGCGCGCCGACGTTGATGCAATCTGCCAGCAGGACACGCTCGAAGCGGCGTGCTATCGGGAAGTCTGCAAACTCGCGACCACACACGCGGCAGAAATCGATCGGCGGTTCCCCAAAGTCCTTCGACGCGTTGGCGGCTACAACCTCGATTGCTTCGTCGATCCCGATCAACCGTTCAATCTTGCGAAGATGATGGTCGGATCGGAAGGCACGCTCGGAGTCGTCCTCGAAGCGAAACTCGCGCTGGTGCCGCTGCCGAAGGCCAAGGCGGTCCTGACCATTCAATTCGCCGACTTGCTCGAAGCGCTCGAAGCCACGCCGGCGATTCTTCCCCATCGTCCGTCGGCAATCGAGATCATGGACGGCTTCATCCTCGATAACACGAAGCAGAGTGCGGCACTGGATCGGCTGCGCCGCACGTTCATCGAAGGCGATCCGGCCGCTCTTCTGTGCGTCGAGCTGTACGACGACGAGGCGAACAATTTGCCCCCGCGGCTGGAGGCAATCGAACGCGACCTGAGAGGACGCCGGTTCGGCTATCGGTATTTCCACGCGCTGGATCTGCCCACGCAAGCGACGATCTGGAGTCTGCGTGAAGCGGCACTCGGCCTCTCGATGGCGATGAAAGAGGACGCGAAATCGCTGTCGTTCGTGGAGGATACGGCGGTCGCTCCTGAGAAGCTGCGCGACTACATCGACCGGTTTCTCGGCATCGTCAAACGTCATCACACGACCGCAGGTGTTTACGCACACGCGTCGGTCGGATGCCTGCACGTCCGGCCGGTGATCAACATGAAGACGGCGGACGGCGTGCGGACATTCGAATCGCTCGCGAACGATGTCGCCGATCTCGTCCTCGAATTCGGCGGCGCGCTGTCTGGTGAGCATGGCGATGGCCTCGTGCGCGGACCGTTCATGGAGAAGATGTTCGGGACGACGCTGTACGAGGCGTTTCGATCCGTGAAGCGCACGTTCGATCCCGACGGGATTTTCAACCCTGGAAAGATCGTCGATTGCCCGCCGATGACTCGGAATCTCCGGTACGGCGCCGGCTACCTGACGCCGCGCCCCGAGACGTTCTTTGACTACGACGAGTACGGCGGCATGGGCGGTGCGGTCGAGATGTGCAGCGGCCTCGGCGTCTGCCGGAAGACACTCGACGGCACGATGTGCCCGTCGTACATGGCCACGAAGGACGAGTCGCACTCGACACGCGGTCGCGCGAACGTACTGCGGCTCGCGATGGCGGGACGGCTCAACGAATCGGGGCTCGGAGATGAGGGCGTCAAGGAAGTCATGTCGCTCTGTCTCGAATGCCGCGCCTGCAAAGCGGAGTGTCCGGTTGGTGTCGACGTCGCTCGATTCAAGAGTGAATTTCTCGCCGATTACTGGAAGCGGCACGGCACACCGCTGCGCGCCCGCGTGCTCGGACATATTCACGACCTGTCTCACTGGGGCAGCCGGTTCGCGCCGTTGTCGAATACGATCGCTCAGAGTGCGCCGGTTCGGTGGATCAACGAACAGCTGCTAGGGCTCGACAGCCGGCGGACGCCGCCCGCATGGGCGTCGACGACGTTCAGCGAGCGCTTTGCGAGAGTATCTCCGATGAGCGCCAACGCCGATGCGTCAGCCGGTCCGCGCACACTTCTGTTCAACGACACCTTCACGAACTTCTACAATCCCGACATCGGAATGGCCGGCGCGAACGTGCTTGTGGCGATCGGCCATCGACCGATGCTCGCGCCAAATGGATGCTGCGGGCGGCCGTTGATTTCGCAGGGTCTGCTGGCGGAGGCGCGCGCACTGGCGGCGGGCAACGTAGCGGCGCTGTATCCGCTCGCCGAACGCGGCGATCGTTTTCTGTTTTTCGAACCGAGCTGTCTATCCGCGGTCAGGGAAGACAGTCCGTCGCTGCTGCGCGGTGAGGATCAGCGGCGAGCCCGACGCGTCGCGGAAGCGTCAATGCTGTTCGAGGATTTCGTTGAAAACGCCTGGCCGAAGACGAGCTGTCTCAAGGCCGGCCCGACAACGATCCAGCTGCATGGTCATTGTCACCAGAAAGCGATGGGTCTGCTGTCGCCGGCAAAGGCGCTGCTCTCGCGCATTCCGGGCACGACGGTGATCGATTTGAACGCGGGCTGCTGTGGCATGGCCGGATCGTTTGGGTACGTTCGCGATCACTACGAGGTCTCGCGGGCGATCGGGGAACGGCGTCTGTTACCGGCGGCGCGAAATCTGACGGCGGGATCGGTGCTGGTCGCGAGCGGCGTGTCGTGTCGTCATCAGGTCGAGGATTTCACGGGGGTGCGGGCGCTGCATCCTGCGGAGCTCGTTGATTCGTTGATTTCACGGTCCGGCTGAAGCCGGACGCTACGACTGATACGGACGCCACACTAAGTCGGACGCCACATTGGGATCGCTTCTTGCCACGCGCACGGCATGGCGTCCAGGCATCCAGAGCATCTCGAGTCGTTCTCATACATCGGTCCCTACCGCTATCACCTGAGATTCTGCACAGATGCGAAGCGTCCTGTGTTTACCTCGGATACTCCCGTCGAACTTATGCTCGCGCAGATCTTGCGTGCCTGCGAAGAACACGAGTTTGCAGTCATTGCCTACTGTTTCATGCCTGACCATGTGCACCTGCTCATCGAAGGGACCGCACCGACGTCTGATTGCAAGCGGTTCATTGCACGGGTCAAACAGTATTCGGGTTATCAGCACGCAGCGAGATTCAAAGAGCGCCTCTGGCAGCGGTATGGGTTTGAGCGCGTGCTCAGGGAGCACGAAACGACATTCGTCGTGGCAAGGTACATCCTGGAAAATCCCCTTCGAGCAGGCTTGGTAACTCGCGTTGAGGATTATCCCTATGTCGGATCGCTCGTTTACACGTTGAGAGAGCTTCTGGACAGCTGTCAGGCGGCGCAGTAGTCCGACTAAAGTCGGACGCCACATCCGCGGACGGTTTCACGTAGTCCGACTAAAGTCGGACGCCACACCCGTGGGATCCGGCTTTAGCCGGATTTCAAGTAGCCGGATTTTCAAGTCGTCAGGAATTCAGGGGACGATACGACTGAGACGTGTGTGAACTCGCTCTCGGCCCAGTAGCGACAGCACCTCGAACATTCCTGGCGTCGCAGTGCGGCCTGACACCGCTACGCGAATCGCCTGGATCAGCGTTCCCGCTTTCACTCCGCGTGCGTCTGCAACTCCGCGAATCGCGGTCTCGAGCGACGCCGGATCAAACGCCTCGAGCGTCCGCAGCGACGCGTCAACGGCGTGCAGGTGCTCCCCCATGCCGTCAGTCTTGAGGTGCTTCGCGACCGCGACCTCGTCGTAGATGACGTTGTCAGAGAAGAAGTACTCACCCATCGACACGAACTCTGTGAGCCGCTTCGCGCGCGGCTTCAACAGCTCGAGCACGGAAAAGAACCAGCCGTGCTTTTCGCCGACAAACGAAGGATCCCACAAGCCGGCTTCCTCGAGGAGCGGCCGGATTCTCGCGGTCAGCTCTTCCGGCGCGAGCGTGACGATGTACTGCTGATTGAACCAGTCGAGTTTTTCTGGATTGAAAACGGCGCTGCCGCCACTGATTCCGGAGACGTCGAAAATCTCGGCGAGCTCCAGTTGCGTGAACAGCTCGCGATCGCCGCTGCCCGGTGACCATCCGAGCAGCGCCAGAAAATTGACCATCGCCTCCGGCAGATAGCCCTGACGGGCATACTCCATCACCGACGTCGCACCGTGCCGCTTGCTCAACCGCTTCTTGTCAGGCCCGAGGATCAACGGCACGTGTGCAAATGCCGGCACAGGCGCGCCAACCGCTTCGTACAACAGCAGCTGCTTCGGCGTATTCGAAATGTGATCATCTCCGCGCACGACGTGCGTGATCTTCATCTCGACATCGTCAGACACGACCGACAGGTGATACGTCGGTTGATGATCGGCGCGCAGAATGACGAAGTCTTCGATGTTCGCGCCGTCGAATTCGATCGGACCGTGCACCAGATCGTCGAAGCGAGTCGCGCCTTCCGGCACGAGAAAACGGACGGCGCGCGGCTGGTGTGCGGCTTCACGCGCCGCAATCTCGGACGGTGTCAACTTCAAGCACGTCCGGTCGTACTTCCACGCGCCGCCTGCCGCTTCAGCGGCTTCGCGCTTCGCCTTCAGCTCCTCAGGCGTGCAGTAGCAGTAGTACGCCTTGTGCGTCTTGACGAGCTCAGCCGCCATCGCACGATGACGATCGAGCCGCTCCGACTGAAAGTACGGACCAAGCAAACCGCCGACGAGCGGGCCTTCATCCCAGTCGAGTCCGAGCCAACGCATTCCGTCGAGAATGCCGCTGACCATTTCGGTCGATGAACGCTCGAGGTCAGTGTCTTCGATGCGCAGGACGAACACGCCGCCGCGGCGCCTGGCGAGCAGCCAGTTGAAAAGCGCGGTGCGAGCGCCGCCGACGTGGAGGTAGCCTGTGGGGGACGGGGCGAATCTGACTCTTACTGGGTCCATCGGGTCATCTGGTCATTTAGTCATTTGGTCATTCAGTCGTCGGGTAGTTGACTGATCAATTACCCAGTCAGTGACCAAATGACTCGATGACTAAATGACTAGATTACCCAATTTCCCAACTCACCACGTCACCTTGTGGCAGCGATTTAGCGTCCTTTCGAACGCCGACGCTCGTGACCAACGCCGGCGGCCGCTGTTCGTCGTTTGAAATCTATGGTTCACCGCAGTCTGCTCCTCAGGGCTGCTCTACCTGGATCACGAACTCCGGTCGGGAACACACGGCACGTCGTGACGCGCGCGTTCACAGCGCGAGACACGACTGTGATCCCGTGACTCAACTGGATCATGTTCGCGCTCATCAACCTGTCGATTGCCCTTGCGCTGTTCGTGCTTATGGTCGCGCTGGAGGGATTGGGCTGGCGCCTTGGTGAGCGGCAGCGGCTACGCTTGCCTAAAGGAGAAAAGATCGCGACCACAGTCGCCGAGGGGGCCGTGTTCGGCTTGCTCGGCCTCGTCCTCGCCTTCACGTTTTCGGGAGCGGGAGCCAGGTATGAAGAACGATGGCATCTCGTCGTGAACGAATCCAACGCGATCGGCACGGCGTGGCTGCGCATTGACGTTCTGCCTACGGCGGCTCAGCCGCAGATGCGCAATCTCTTCCGCCAATACCTGGACGCACGAATCGATCGGTATCGTTTGATCTCAGGTCTGGCGCGGATCAAGCCAGACACCGGCCAAGCCGCCGCGCTGCAAAAGGAGATCTGGGCGGCCGGCGTTGCCGCGGCGTCGAGTTCCGGCCAGTTTGCGCCATTCACGGTGTTTCTGCCGGCGCTGAATCAGATGTTCGACCTTGCCACGACCCGAGAAGCCGCGAGGAGTCTGCATCCCCCGATTGTCGTGTTCGTGATGGTGGGAATTCTGACGCTCGTCGGCGCTCTATTTGCCGGCTACGGCATGTCCGGCAGCTCGCGCAGCTGGCTCCACGTCATCGGGTTCGCCGCTGTCTTGACGATGACGCTGTTCGTGATCGTCGACTATGAATTCCCTCGGGTTGGTCTCATTCGGATCGACCCCGTAGATTCAGTGCTGATCAATCTGCGTCAGTCGATGAACTGAGCGCACGAGTCCGGCTAAGCCGGACACTACGACAGTTTTTACTCGTATCGCAGAGCGGTGAGCGGATCAACCCGGCTGGCGCGCATGGCAGGCAGCCAGACCGCAACCAGCGCGACCGCGGCGAGCGCGACGGGAATGCCGACAAACACCAGCGGGTCGCGGGCATCGACGCCGAACAAGATGGTCTGAATCAACTTCGCAAGGCTGTACGCGGCTCCGAGGCCAATCACCACACCGACAACGGCGAGCCGTAACCCCTGCATCACGACCATGCGGCGGACGGTCGATGCGAGCGCACCAAGCGCCATGCGGATCCCGATTTCCTGAGTCCGCTGCTCGACCGAATACGCCATCAAACCGTAGATCCCAATGGATGCGAGCAACAGCGCGGCGCCAGCGAACACCATCATCAGCAGCATGTTGAATCGCTGCCGCGAGATCGACAGCGCCACCACACGATCCATTGTCTCGATGTCGGATAGCGGAAGACCGGTCGACTTTCGCAGTTGTTCCTGGATCTGAGCGGACAGCGCAGCCGGTGTCGTGCGCGTCCGAACAATCCACGCCATCGGCGTCAGGCCGACGTTCAGAGCATTGACGGCATCGGTCACCTGGGCCTGCGGCACATACATCGTTGGTCCCGGATTGGTCGTGAGGCTCCCGAGGTGCGTGTCGCCGACGACGCCGATGATCTGCCGCTCGGTTTCCGCGGCAAACTCGCGCATGACGCCGCGGCCAATCACGATCTTGTCGCTCAACGGATCGCCGTTCGGCCAGAACTGTTTCGCCATCGCCTCATTGATCACGACGACCGGCAGTGCCGCCTTGTCATCGCGCTCGTTGAACACACGGCCACGCTTCACCGGAATTTTGAACACGTCGAAATAGCCCGGCGATGCGGTCACCCATCCACCGCCGCCGTGATACGGACCGTTGGTGAGCGGCCGGCCGACGATGAGCATTGGCAGTCCATAACCACCCTGCAGTGGCACGCAACACGTCGCGCTCGCGAGTTCCACACCTGGCATGGCGCGAACCCGTTCGACGCCGTCGCGAATCAGCCGCTCGACGCCGTCAGCTGTGGCGAAGCGCGGACCACTCAACGACATCCTCATCGTCAACACATTGGTGGAGTCAAAACCAGGATCGACGCGTGCCAGAGCAACAGATGTGCGAATGAGAAGACCAGCACCGACGAGCAGAATTAGCGCGAGCGCGACCTCCACGACCACGAGGATTGATCGTGTTTTGTTCTGGCGGAATCCGGATCCCGATCGGCTCGCGCTTTCCTTGATCGTCGTGTTGAGATCGACGCGTGAGCTCTGAAGAGCCGGGATGAGACCGATGAGCAGACCAGTGACGATCGTCGCGGCTATGGCGAACAGAGCAACTCGCCAATCCATTGACACGCCAGACCCGTCGAGACCGATGCGCGGCAATCCTGCTCTATTGACCGACAACAGCGCACGGATGCCGAACGTTCCAATCAACAATCCGAAGACGCCGCCGAGCGACGCGAGCACGACGCTCTCGGTGAGCATCTGCCGCATGAGCCGGCCGCGCCCTGCTCCCACAGCGGCACGAATGGCAATCTCGCGTTTTCGAGTGGTCGCTCGAACGAGCAGCAGGTTCGCCACGTTCGCGCACGCGATCAGCAGTACGAACGCAACCGCGCCGATCATCACCCATAACGACGTGCGCGCATTGTTCACGAGCGCACTCTGCATCGTCTCGACAGTGAATCCCTCGTTCGGTTGGAGGGCTTGCGGGAATCGTGCCTTGAAGTCTTCAGCGGAAAGTTTGAGTTTGGCCTGCGCGGCGGCCAGCGTGACGCCTGGCTTCAGACGCGCCGCTGATCGGAAGTAATGGCCCTGGTCGGTCGTCTCGGGATCCAGCTGGAATGGCACCCACACGTCAGGTTGTGGACCGAGATCCTGGAACCGGAAACTATGATCGACCACGCCCACAATCTCGTACGGTTCGCCGCTCAGCGAGATGGTCTTACCGACCACGTCAGGCGAGGATCCGAAGTGACGGTTCCACAGTCCCTGACTGATCAGGACGACCTTTGGACCTTTCGGCGAATCTTCCTCCGCCGAAAACGACCGTCCCCGAAGGATCGGCGCGCCAAACAACTTGAACGCGTTGCCGCTGAACCTGGCAGACTTCACCTGCTCGGGAATCTCGCCGTCGGTGAGGTTCATGATGCCGGTGTTGAACGCAGCGGGATCCTGGATCACTTCCGTCTGCCGGCTCCAGTGCGCAAACTTCGCGGGCGACGCCCCTGTCCCGTTGCCACGCGGCGAGGTGCCCTCAAAGAACACGAGCCGATCGGGATCGGGAAACGGCACCGGCTGAAGCAGCACCGCGTCGACGACCGAGAAGATCGCGGTGTTGACCCCGATACCGAGGGCGAGCGCCGCAACGGCGGCGATCGTGAAACTCGGCGCACGCCAGAGCTGCCTAAAGGCGTGGCGGACGTCGGCAAGGAGATTGTCCATGGCGTATCTGTTAGACGTCGGAGAGCGTAAAACGTTTTGATTTTTTGGGACACCCTAAAGGGTGTCCCCTACGTCCCGGGACGGACTGTCCCGAACGGATGAACGACGGATTGTAGGGGACGCCCTTCAGGGCGTCCCATTCATCGAACGCGCCTGGTCCGTCCCAATCGCCGATCCCTGACGCGCAGCTGATCCTTGCTGATGCTAAACGGCGGCCCGGTAAGCACTTCTGCGGCGGACCTAAGCGCCCCTTCAATGAACCCCTGATAGTCCGAGTAGGCCTCGCCGCAAACGTGCAGGCGGCACTTCGCTTTCGGAACCGAAGGCAGCATCGAGAACGCTTTCAGGTAGTTGATGACGAGCGTCGGATCGGTTCCCGACCGCCACGCGTGGCAGGCACCCACGAAGGGTTTCAAACCCCAATCGCGCAGGCCACCGGCCAGCACTCGGTCGTCAGAGACGCCTTCCGCATGGTTCTCGCGAACGTACGAAAGGAATGTTCTCAGCAGTCGATCGTTGCCGAACTTGGTGATGGTCCAGCCGGCGCCACTCTTGTCGTACGCGTCCTGCAGCGCGTCGTCACATTTCCACGACCACTTGACCGCTTCGTCCTGTCGCCGTCGCACGACTTTCATGTCGTGCGAGCTTCCCGCTTTCAAATGCGGCTCGATCAGCTGAGGTCCGAGGACGGGCAACAGATCCTCGCGGAATGATGTGGTGAGGTAGTCATTCCAGAACTGATTGCTCGGCCGATCGGAGTAGAGCATCAGCAGGCCGGTGCGCTTGTCGGCGCTCTTCCAGTAGTGTACTTCGCGTGTCGGCACCGTATACGCGTACTGGTTCGCAGGCCGGTTGTCTTCCCAGAACGGGTTGTCGACAAGCATGAATACTTTCAACAGCGGGATCGGCATCACCGCGTCGAGCATGGTTGCAAAGGCTCTATTCCAGAGCGCCTGGGATCGTGCATCTCTCGACGATTCGAAGATGATGCTTTGCAGCGGCGCCTGCGGCAGCGCGAGGATCACCTGTTTCGCTTTGACGATGTGCGCTTGGCCGTGCTGATCCTCGAACCTCAGCTCGACTGGTTGGCCCTCGGCTTCGCGCACGCGCCGCAACGCCATCTCCATGCAGAGCTGTGCCTGCACCTGATTCGGCGCTGTGTGACCGATGCCGCTGTGATACCGCGGCGACGGGTCCTCGCCTGACAGCTCGCGCGTATCGGATTCGTCGCGCCTGAACCCGAGATGCGCGCACGCCTTGTAGACAATCCAGTCCATGCCGCCGCGAATGCCCACGAGCGCGTCGGTGCTTCGCATTGCGCGCAGCCAGAAGATGATCCATTCTGCGGCGCTCGGATTGTCGCCGACGAGGTGATAGAAGCTGCCCCAGTCGCGAAGCTTCACGGTCGCCATGTGACTCAGGACCGAGCCGAGCACGTTCCAGAATCCCATCTGATGCAGGGGCGTTCCGAGAAAACGCGCGCGCGTGCGAATCACCTGGTATTGCTCGTCGCGCAACAGGTTGATCCAGTCGCGCATGTACCGCTGCCAGTAGCGGCGATGCAGAAACCGGTCATCCCGCATCTCGTGCCAGAAATGATTCAGCTCGTGATACGGCGTGTCCTTGTCGGTAGCATCCGCCGGATCGTCAGGGTTGCCCAGCCGCCACGGACTTTCGGTAATCACCCGATCGCCGTCTACGATTTCGACAGACTCAAAGATGCGGCGCAGCGCCAGCAGCATCAAATCCAGAATCGTCGTCTGCTGCGCTTCTTCTCCGTCGAGATGGAACGCCGGATCGGCAGGCGCTTCGGACGCATATGGAGAGAACGGCACCTGGTCGGACCATTTTCGATACGGTCCGCTCTCCGGCATGATCTGCAGGTCTTCGAGCATCTGCCGCAAGTACGGCTGATGCGCCGGTTCGACACGCATCGGACCAAATTCAGCGACCATGAAATCGTCGAGCGGCACCGGGCCTGCCTGGGCCGCTTCCGCGTCGCGCTGCGCCTCGTCCTGCTTTTCCATCTGATGGAGCACGCTGTTGGCGCCCGGGGACGATTTCACCGACTTCGATCGAATCGCGTCGTACCGTTTCGGATCGATGCGCCAGCTTTCGATGCGGCCGCCGAGTCGACTCGATCCCTCGAAGAGCGCGATGGTCTTGAGCGGTTCGTCCGCTCCAACGCTTGAATAGCGGTTGAACAGTTGCAGGCAGCAGAAAAGTCCGGCGACGCCGCCGCCAACAATCGCGACATCGACTTCGGCCGGCGGCGTACCGCCTTTGTGTTCTGGTGGACCAGATTTACCGGTTGTCGACATAGGTGGGGACGGCGGGATTGTAGAACACCGGTCGCTCACGCCGGCCGGGTAGGTTCAACCAGGACTATATCTGTTGGCATACACATTAAGTCCTCAATTGTCGCAAGTTTGACCATGATCACGCTTAAAGCTGTGCCATAATCCGCGCTTCGCTCAATTCCTGGTACCCAGACCCATGTTCCGCGGATCGTTTGCCACGGCCGAGACGTGGTTTAGAGTCGGCGACCCTGACGAGACCGGTGATACCGAGCGATCGGTGAGCTTCCTGCGAGTCTTCCTAGCAGTGGCCGGTCTGATCGCCATCACCGTCGATTCCACACAACCAGCGCTTTACACCAACGTCGTGTACACGGTCCTCGTGTCGTACGTCGTGATGGCTGCCGCGTTCCTTTTGGCCGGATCCTTCGTCGTCTCACCGCGTCCGTTTGCGATCGCGACGCATGGAGTCGATGTCGGTGTAGCGGCGGCGGTCATGCTGTGCACGGAAGGAGCAAACAGCCCCTTCTTCGTGTTTTTGACGTTTCCGCTGCTCGTCTCCGCGTATCGATGGGGCCTTCGGGAAACACTCGTGACTGCCGCGACCGCGTTACTGTTCCTCGCGGCGAGCTCGATGCTCATCGACTCGAGGCCGCCGGCCTCGTCGGGCGTGATTGCAAAAACGTTCAGCGTGAACCGATTGATCATGCGCAGCACATACGTGGTCATCGCCAGCGTACTAGTCGGCTATCTCGCTGAGAAGGAAAAACAACGGCGGCGCGAAGCGGTGGCGCTTGGAGAGCTGTTAGCGCGAACCCATGCTGACGCCGGCCTCGGTGGAACGCTCCAGGCATTACTTGGCTCTCTCGCGCAGTTGTTCCATGCACCGCGGGCGCTGCTCGCGGTCGAAGAAAAGAAGAGTGGCCGCCTTTTTCTTCTGATTGCCGAAGGCGGATACGGTGGACAACCCGCCCTTTTGACGTCGACGGAGCTCGAGAAGTGGAAACGCGTCACTTACTGGTTCGACATGCCCGGTGACAGCTGCTTCGGCGGGCTACCGCTCAAATCGAACATTTGCGCGGGCATTGCGATCGACGATCAGGAACGCCGCCTGGGCGGCCGCTGGGCGATCCCCGAGCTGTTCCTGAACGCCCACCCGTGTCGCGGCATTTTGACGGTCTCCATTACGTCGAATGATGAATGGACCGGCCGCGTTTTTCTGCTGGATCCCGATGCGGGACTCGATCGCGAGGAGACGCTGCGCTTCGCCCGGCGGCTGGTGCGCGAACTCGGTCCGTCCCTTCATCATGTCTCGCTGCTCAACAAGCTGCGCTCGAGGGCTGAAGCGATCGAACGAGCCCGGCTCGCGCGCGAGCTGCACGATGGTCCGATTCAGACGCTTGCGGTGGCCGAAATACAGCTCGACGTGCTGGCGCGCAAGGACACGACACCAGTCGATGTGGCCAACGATCTCGACGACATTCAGATCCTGCTCCGCAACGAAATCATGAATCTGCGCGATCTGACGCAGAACATGAAGATCGGGTTGTTCGAACTCGATACCGACACGCTGTTCGATGATGTCTCCAACATCGTCGAACGATTTGAGCGGCAGACTGGTATCACTGCTGAATTCGTATCAGAGCCGCAAGTCGTCAAGCTGCCGTCGCGGTCCCGCCGTGAAGTCCTCCGCATCGTCCACGAGGGACTGGTGAATGTCCGCAAGCACAGCGGAGCGCGTCATGTGGTCGTCCACGCTGCCGTCGCCGGCAGAAATCTCGAGCTGTCCATCGATGACGATGGGCGCGGGTTTGATTTCGAAGGACGTCTCACGCAGCGGGAGCTCGAAGAACGGCACAAAGGTCCAGCGGTCATGCGTGAGCGCGTCAAAGAGCTGGGAGGCATGATGGCGATCGTCTCAAACCCGGGACGAGGCGCGCGTGTCGAAGTGCGTGTACCGCTGCCGGCGCTGTAATTCGCGAGACTGTGCGAGTGAGGTCGCCGGGA
>Ga0066903_100003729_pt1 | contig 12580 bp, 13 predicted proteins | sample PanSoiMetaGPlot1_FD_67491 | JGI IMG/M metagenome (GOLD analysis project Ga0066903, IMG submission 67491) | Tropical forest soil microbial communities from Panama analyzed to predict greenhouse gas emissions - Panama Soil - Plot 1 (version 2) | ecosystem: Environmental > Terrestrial > Soil >...
GGCGTCGGCGTCCTGGTCAACCCGATCGCGGACGAGAAGTGACGCGCGGCGTCATGGCCGGACTTGTTCCGGCCATCCACGTCTTGCTTGCTGAACCAAAGACGTGGATGCCCTGCATAAAGCCGGGCATGACGAGTTGAAAGGGGAGGGCATCGCGTGGCAACCCGATTGTCTCTCAGAACTGCACTCGCAGTCGTTGCCCTTACCGTCCTCCTCGCCGCGCCATCGCAAGCCCAGGACTGGCCGCGCCAGCCGATCCGCATCGTGGTTGGCTTCGGCGCCGGCGGCGGCACCGATATCGCCGCGCGCATCGTGGCGCAGCCGCTGTCGGAGTTGCTCGGGCAGCCGGTCGTGGTCGAGAACCGGGTCGGCGCCGGCGGGACCACGGCGGCGGAAGGCGTCGCCCGAGCACCCAAGGACGGCTACACCGCGCTGATGATGAGCAACGCGCATGCCGTTTCGGCGGTGATGTACAAGACGCTGCGCTACGATCCGATCGCCGATTTCCAGATGGTGTCGATGGTCGGGACCGCGGGGCTCGTGATGGTGACCGCGGCCGATTTCCCGGGCAAGGATCTCAAGGGCGTGATCGCGCAGGCGAAGGCCAATCCGGGCAAGCTCAACTTCGGCAGCCCCGGCGTCGGCACCACCCAGCACTTCGCCGCCGAGTACATGAAGCAGCTCGCCGGACTCGACATGCAGCATGTTCCCTACCGCTCGACGCCGGCCGCGATCACCGGTCTGATCGCAAACGAGGTGCAGGTGGTGATCGAGCTGATCCAGACCGTGCAGGGTCAGTTCCAGTCCGGTGCGTTGCGCGCCATCGCCGTCACCTCGCCCGAGCGGTTTGCGACCGTGCCCGACATTCCGACCTTCGCGGAATCGGGGCTCCCAGGCTATGACGTGACCAGCTGGTATGGGCTCGCATTCCCGGCCGGGACGCCGGATGCGATCGTCAGCAAGACCAACCAGGCGTTGCGGCAAATCCTCGCGACCGACAGCGTGCGCGCGCAGATCCTCAAGGTCGGCGCGCTGGTGCGCTCGTCCACCCCCGACGAGCTCAAGACCCATATCGCCGACGAGATCGTGAAGTGGAAGACAGTTCGCGACAAGGCGGGCATCGAGCCGCAATAGCGCGAACTCCTGTCCCCGGATGAATGCCGTACGGAACCGGCGCGGCATTGGTGAATTGGCTCAATTCAATTCAAACCGAAGAGGGACGCGATGGCCGATGCAAGTTTGAGCGTGCTTACGATCTGCGGTTCGCTGCGCAAGGGGTCATACAACGCGATGCTGCAACGCGCCTTGCCGGCGCTGGCGCCGTCCGGCATGACGCTCAAGCCGGCGCCCTCATTCGCTGACTTTCCGATCTATAACGCTGACATCCAGAATACGACCGGCTTCCCGGCCGCGGTCAATGCGCTGGCGGACGCGATCCGCGCGGCCGACGGCGTGATCATCATCACCCCGGAATACAATTTCTCCATTCCCGGAGGGTTGAAGAACGCGATCGACTGGGTCTCCCGCCTGCAACACCAGCCGTTCGCCGGCAAGCCGATCGCGTTGCAGTCGGCATCTCCGGGGCCGGTCGGCGGCGCCCGCGTCCAGTACGACGTGCGGCGGGCGATGGTGTTTCTCGATGCATTCACGCTCAACAAGCCGGAGATCTTCGTCGGCAACTGCGTGTCCAAGTTCGACGAGAAGACCGGCGAACTGAAGGACGAGACCACCCGCAATTTGATCAAGCAGCAACTCGCGGCGTTCGCGCCCTTCATCAGCAGAGTCGCCGGCAAGGGCTGAGGCCGGCGCAATTCGATCTTGCCCGCCGCCACCGATCCGTTTTCAATGCGCCCGGCGCCGGTTGGTGCCGGCTTATTGGGGGGGTATTGTGGCTGACAATCTTCAGATCGCTGTGATCTGCGGCTCGTTCCGCAGGAGTTCGTATAACGCGGCGCTCGCGCGCGCTTTGCCCGGCTTGGCGCCGCCGGCGTTGAAGCTCACGCCGGCGCCTGCGATCGAGAAATTTCCTCTCTACAACGCCGACATCCAGAATTCGACCGGCTTTCCGGCCGACGTGATGACGTTCGCCAACGCGGTGCGTGCCGCCGACGGCGTGATCATCGTGTCGCCGGAATACAACTGGACGATCCCGGCCGGCCTGAAAAACGCGATCGACTGGACCTCGCGCATGAAGGACGACCCGTTCAAGGCCAAGCCGGTCGCGATCCAGTCGTGCGCGGGCGGGCTCCTCGGCGGGGCGCGCATGCAATATCACCTGCGCCAGTGCCTGACCTCGGTCGAGTCGGTGATCCTGATCCGGCCTGAAGTGTTCGTGAATTTCTCGGCCAAGAAGTTCGACGAGAAGACGCTGGAGCTGACCGACCAAGGCGCCAAGGACATGGTCAAGCTGCAGCTCGAAGCGTTCGAGAAGTTCGTGCGCCAGCACACCGGAAAGAATTGAGCCGATGGCGAGGCTCGCCGGCCGCAGCGCGATCGTCACGGGCGGCGCCAAGGGGATTGGGCGTCACTACGCGCAGGCGCTCGCGGCCGAGGGCGCCGAGGTCATGATCGCCGACATCGCTGATGGCGCCGCGCTCGCCGCCGAGATCGCCGGCAGATACGGGCGCAACGCGACGACCAGCATGGTCTTCGACGTGAGCGACGAGAGCCAGGTCAAGGCGCTCGTCGCGCGCACGATCGAGCGCTTCGGCAAGGTCGACATTCTGGTGAACAATGCTGCGCTCTATTCGCAGCTCGCCGAGCAGGACTTCACCGAGATCGATACCGCGCTGTGGGATCGCGTCATGGCGGTGAACGTGCGTGGGCCGTTCCTCATGGCCAAGCACGTGGTGCCGCACATGAAGGCGCGCGGCTATGGCAAGATCATCAATATCGGCTCCGGCACCGTGTTCCGCGGCATCCCTCAGATGATGCACTACGTCACCTCGAAGGGCGCGGTGTCGGCATTCACGCGCTCGTTGTCGCGTGCGGTCGGCGAGCACGGCATCTGCGTCAACACGCTCGTGCCGGGCTTCACGCTGTCCGACAGCGTGGTCGAGGATAATCCGACTCACGTCAAGAGCTCGCGCGACAATGCGATCCAGCGCCGCGCTATCAAGCGCGACGCCCACCCGCCCGATCTTCTCGGCGCACTCATTTTTCTCGCCTCATCGGACAGCGATTTCATCACCGGACAGACCATCGCGGTCGACGGCGGCGCCGTGAATACCTGACCCGCGTCCTGCTTTCTGCACCTTGTCCGGGGAGATAGTTTCATTATGTACTATCTGCCGACCCAGTTTTGGGTTATTCTAATCTGACCCGACCGGTTCCAAGGGAGAGCGCTCCATGGCCACCGCCACAATAACCGAACAATCGACGAACGGCGGTCCCGATCCCAAGCACAATATCGACGCGATGCGGGAGGCGTTCTACGAGCGCATTGCCAAGCGCGACATGGCCCCGCTCTGGAAGGTGATGAAGAATGTTGTCACCAAAGAACCGGTCACGCGCTGCGTGCCGCACGTCTGGCATTACGACGACGTGAAATCGCTGGTGATGGAGTCGGGCGGGCTGATCACTGCCGAGGAGGCCCAGCGCCGCGTGCTGATCCTTGAAAATCCCGCGCTCCATGGCGAATCGAAAGCCACAAACACGCTGTTTGCGGGCATCCAAATGATCCTGCCGGGCGAGGTCGCGCCGGCCCACCGCCACGTGTCCTCGGCCATCCGTTTTGTGCTCGATGGCGAGGGCGCCTACACGGCGGTCGAGGGCGAGAAAGCGTTCATGTCGCCCGGCGACTTCGTCATTACCGCAAACTGGGCCCCGCACGATCACGGCAACCCGTCGAACAAGCCGATGCTTTGGCTCGACGTGCTCGATTTCCCGGCGGTGAACTTCTTCGAAGCCTCGTTCGCCGACTATTTCGACGACAAGATGCAGAACACGACGCGCGGCGACGGCGACTCGGCCGCGTTCTACGCCTCGGGCGTGCTGCCGGACGGGGCGCCGGTCGAGCTCAATCGCAGCCCGGTCATCAACTACACCTATGCCCGCACCCGACCGATCCTCGATCGCCTCAAGAAGGCCAGCGACATCGACAAGAGCCACGGCGCGCGCGTACGCTATGCCAATCCGATCAATGGCGGGCCGGTCCTGCCGACCATGGGCGCGAACCTCGCGCTGCTGCCGAAGGGTTTTGAGGGCGAGAAGTACCGTTCGACCGACGGAACGATCTTCGTCTGCACCGAAGGCCGGGGTACGACGACGGTCGAGGACAAGGTGCTCGAATGGGGGCCGAACGACGTCTTCGTGGTGCCGCCGTGGAAGCGCTATTCGCACCATGCCGCCCAGGACTCGGTTCTGTTCTCGATCTCCGACCGGCCGGCGCAGGAAGCGCTCGGCATCTGGCGCGAGGATCGACTGCCGGGATGACTCCACCCCGTGGGGGCGCTTTTAGCGGCGTCCGAGACGTGCAAAGATAGGCCCAACCAAGTGCGCCGCCACGGGCGCCAATCAGGGAGGGCCTCCATGAACAGATTCATCGTCGCGCTTCTCGTCGTTCCGTTCGCTCACGGGATGGCCTTGGCGCAGCAGGCGGGTGATGCCCAGGCGGGCAAGGCATTGTGGGACGGTCCCGCCACGCAATGCCGCAATTGCCACGGCACCAACGGCGAAGGCGCGTTCGGGCCGGACCTCGCCGGCCGCAAGCTCACGGTCGCCCAGTTCACCCACGCCGTGCGCAGGCCCTGGGGCGTCATGCCGGCGTTCATCGCCAGCCAGATCAGCGACGCCGAGATCGCCAATTTGGTCGCCTATTTCGACGGTCAGCCGGCGGTCGCGCAGCCCGGCAAATGGCGCACCGCAGTGCCCGCCATCGCGGCGCGCGGCCAAGTGGTCGCAATCAATTCCGGCTGCGGACAGTGTCACGGCCCGGTCCTGGACGGGCCGCGCGCCAACATGGGCGCCGTCGACATGGACTTCGATTGGTTCAAGAGCCTGGTCTACAACCACACCAGCGCGTATCCGCTGCACGCGGCGCGGCTCGAGGAGAACTTCACGCAGCGCATCCGCATGGGAAATTTCAGTCCGACGCGAATGTGGGAATCGCAACTGCGGGAAATCTATGACTGGGCGCGCGAGATCGGCGTGCGGGCCCGCATTCAGGCACGCTGGCAGGGCAAGCCCGAGGCAGCGACTAACGGCGTGACCTACAAGCTTTTGGTCGAAAATGGTGCCCTTCCCGGCAAGGGCCTGACCGTGGACGACCCGACCGTTCGGTTGATCATCCCGAAGGATGTCAACGTGGTCGCCGCGACCGGCCCCGGCTATCAGGGCGTCAATATGGACGAGAAGGCCAAGGCCAACGTCGCGGTCTGGCGCGCCCCCGCCATGGCGCCGCGGGATCATCAGTCGTTCTCGATCACCCTGTCGAAGGCCGGCACCGCCGCCGACAATCTGCGCGGCCAGGTCACCTGGACCAAGCCCGCGGTCCGGACCGGTCCCTCCGATCAGGCCAACATCGCTCCCGCTCCGCTCTAAGCTAGGCGGAGACTTTGCGCGGCGCCGCGCCAACGCGACGGTTGGAGCGGCGCCGTCGCGTGTGGTTGGCGGCCGTCTGCGATGAGGCGTCGGCTATCGTCGCGACTCGATCGGGGTGCCGCGCTTCTTGTTGTAGCCGTGAACCTGGACCGTGCCCCATACGCCGTTGACGTGGTACGGGTCGCTGCAGGTGAACGCGTCAACAGCAGCGCGGTCCGTGGCGTCGATGACGAAGACCGACCCGACCGGAGTCTCGCCGTCGTCCGCGACCAGCGTGCCGGCAGTCACCACGTCGACATTGTGGTTCCCGGCCTCGTCGAGATGAATGCGATGCGAGCGATAGAACTTCGCGCGCGTCGGCAGGATGTCCTGCTTGTCAATGGCGTGGACGACGAACAGCATCGCGAGCCCGCTCGGGTTCGAACTAGCGCATGATCCCGAAAAGTGGATACCGGTTTTCGGAAAAGATCATGCGCCACCAATAAACTAGAGCGAGATGCCGATTCGAAGAAAAGGCATCTTGCTTTGGAACCGCATTCTAGCGCATGACCGCCGCCGGTTCGACTCGGAATCCTTCGCCGGTTTCGAGCGTGATCCGCCCGTCGGCCACCGCGTTTGCCCAGCGTGCGGTCCGCATAAGACCGCCGAACGAGAAGAAGTGCGGCTTGACGACGCCGAGCCTGCGGCCGGCATGCGCCCGCGCCAGCGCTTCAATCAGCGCATCTGGCGCAGACATGGTGAATAGCTGGCGCAGCAGACCGGATTTCCGCGCGAGTCCCGGCGCCGAGGCGCGCACCCCGCAGCGGCGGGCATAGCGCAGCAGCGCCGCAAGATCGGTCGGCCCCGCTAGGCCGATGCGCACCGGATGCTCAAGCCCGAAATCACGCAGCCGCGAAATCCAGCGCAGGATCGCGGCCGCATCGAAGCAGAATTGCGTGACGATGTGGACCTTGATTCCCGTGGCCTCGGCGGCGGCGATCTTGTCCATGAGCGCGCGGTCGAGATCCTGCTGCGAGATCCGCGGGTGGCCTTCCGGATAGCCGGCGATCCCGATTTCCTTGATGCCGTGGCGCTGCAATGCGCCGCCATCGATCAATTCGATGGCGCTGCGGAAGGGGCCGGCAGGCGGATCACGGTCGCCGGCGACGATCAGAATGCGCTCGACCGCCGCCTCGGCCGCGAGCCGCGCAAGAAAGTCGTCGAGCGCCGCGGCTGTCGCGAACATGCGAACCGCAACATGCGGGACCGCCTGGAAGGCCGCCGCCCGCAACCTGATCGCGCTGTCCACCACATCCTGCGCTGGGCGGGTTGATACCGCGCTGACGTAGACGCGCATGCCGGGCTCCGCGATGGCGTCGAACGCCGCAATCTCCTCGCCGGTGGGGCGCGTCGCCTCGATCGAAAAGCCGCGCACGAATTGCGCGATTGCCGGCGCGATGTCGCTGCGGCCGTTTGATGAGGGGCTGATGCGGGCGGCAAGGGCGGTCATTGCGCTCTTCCTTGTTGTGTCCGCGCACTTATTCGCGCCGACGCGAGATCACATAGGATTCGTCGTAGAACCAGAGGCCGCCGCGCTCGTGCAGCACCTCGCGCGTGGCATCGAGATAGCGGCCGTCGGAGACGACGTCGGCGAGCCGGTCGTCCTCGACCTGCGACACATAGATCGCCGCGTTCCAGGCCGCGAACAGCGTCGAGGTTCCGATCGAATCGGAAATCTCCGACGGCAAGGTGTGCATGTCGTAGCGAAACAGCGAGCGGTTGTCGGCGTAGGCGTTGAAATTGAGATCGCGCGCCGCCGGCCCGAGCTCATGCTTCACGGACTTGAGGATCTGGTGACGGTCGTGCACGAATGGATTGTCACCGGGCCACACCCGTTGGATGATCTCCATGCCGGGGTCATTGCCGTGCGAGTGGATGGCAATGAGCCGCCCGCCCGGCCCGAGCGCCTTGGCGAGCGGCGCGATCACACGGTTCACCTTGAACTCGAGCGATGCGCGCGCGCGATAGGGCTGCGACGCAATGACGAGGTCATAGTTCGCAACCGTGCCGCCGGGACGGGGAATGATCGGGTCAAGCAGGAACTTGTGGTCCTCGCGATAGATGACCAGCACCACCGGCCGCTCATAGACCGGGTTTCCGGTCTTGGGGCTGACGCCCGCCTTCCAGTTCTGCGAAAGGAACGGCGCGAGATCAGTGATCTGCTGCTCGAAGCGGTGCGCCGATTGGCCGGTGAGCGGCACTTCGTGCCAGACCATGCTGGAGGCGGCACTGAGCGACTTGACCGCGAGCCAGGGCGCGTCCGCGTAGGCGAGATTGGTCAGCACCAGCACGGTCGCGGGATGCTCGCAGAAGCGGTCGGACATTTTCTGCAGCGCCAGCCGCACGTCTTCCAGGCTGATCTCCTTGCCGACGACATAGAACGGCATGTGCGGAAAACGGTCGTGCATCGCGCGCAGCACGCGCAGCATCACGGTGCCGTCGCCGACCCCGGCATCGAACACGCGCACCGCCGGCGGCCGCGGATGGATGTTGGCGAGTTCGAGCGTCACGCGATTGGCGATCACCCATTTCTCGCTGCAAGTATTGACGAACAGCAGATACTTCTGCCGGTTGTCGAAGAAGCGGAAATTGCGCTGCGGGTCGCGCGGCCCATCCGGCGTTGCGCTAGGCGCGGGAAGTGGCCCTGGCCGCGCCTCGCGCTGACGCTCGATGATCGTGGGGCGGGTCGCCGAGGCGCCGCGGGTCGCCGCCATGAAGGCGCGGATGCGGTCGAGCGTGTCGGTGGTGATTCGGCCGCCGTTGCGCAGCCGTGCCGTAAGCTTGCCGTCGTTGACGGCGCGCCGGCCGAACGTCGATTCGGCAAGACCGGTGTGCCGGCAATAGTCGGAGATTTCCTGAAGCAGGTCCTGGGCGTTCATGACCGAGGGGCCACTCCCCGTGATGATGCGGTCTGCGCGCGCATTCGGGTGTCAGGGAACCAAGCAGACGTCGGGACGTCAACCACAAAGCATCCCATCGAGGTTGTGGGACGGATTATGGGATAAATCCCATAAGCCTGAAATCACGTTATTCCAATGCATTGCGGCCTGTTCTGCTACGCCTCTCGCACCGTGACCGCTTACACCGCGCGATTGTGGGGACGCTGCCCAACCGTTCGCGGGCAGGGCCGACGGTGCAGGCTTGCGTTTCCGTGTCGCGGGCGCCGTTGGCGGTGCGCAGTTGCCGGCCGCAGCGTTACCGCCGGTCGAGCGGATTTGCCTGTCGCATGGCGGCTGATAGCTTAGTCGTCATGTGGGAACGGAAGAGCGAATCTGCCGACCCGGACAAGCCGGAAAGCGAGGAGCCGGCTCGGCTCAAGGAAGCCTTGCGGCGGGCGCGGATCGAGTCCGCGGAGCGAACCGGTGTCGTTGTCGACCTTCACGACGCCGAGATCGCCCGGCTCGAACTCCTGAACGAGGCGCTCGATCCGGTCTTTGCCGAACTGCCGCCCGAGGCCGACCTGTTCGACCGCGGCATCAGCCGCGGGGAAGCGCCGCGTCTGTGGCTCGACGCCATCGCGCACATCGCGATGGGGCGTGACAAGCGCATGTACCGCTTCGTTCAGGACACCCGCTACGGCCGCAAGGTGCTGGCCGAGTCGGTGAACATCAGCGACATGGTCGATGCGGTCACAAAATATCTCGCGCAGCGGCTGATCGAGCGCGAGCGTGCGCTCGTCGATGGCGGCGCGAGTCTCGCTGATCCGCGCGTGGCCAGGCTGGAACGCAATCGCCACCGCACCCACGTCATAGCGGCGTTCCTGTTTGGCGTATTCGCCGGGCTTGCGGCGCTGGTCACTGCCGCCTTCCTTTCCGCCCCGCGCTAGTGTGGCGGTTCAGAAGTCCGCATCATTCTTGCCGCGAGTCCAACATGCGGACTTCTGAACCAAAGCCACACTAGCTGCAACAAGTGCTAGTGTCCTTCGATTCCGAAGTTCGCAAAAGAGAGTGCCGCAAGATGATGCGAACTTCGGAATCGGGACACTAGCCGCCCACGAGCATCGCACGCTTGCGCTCGACAATGCAGGCGCCATCGGGGCTGAGCCCGCGCGCGACCATCTCGCATCGCCAGGCGCCGGCCGAGCCCGTAATCGAATAAAGATTGTAGGCGGCGGCGTCGTATTTATCGCCGACCGCGCCCGATGCCGACGGCACGCCGACGGCGGGCACCCTGCCTTGCGGTGTCTCGAACCAGCGCACCATGTCGAGATGCTCGTGGCCGTGTAGCATGAGTTCAGCGCCGTGCTGCTTGAGCACGGCGATCAAGCCCGCGCCGTCGATCAGCCGTCGCTCCTGCCAATGCGGTCGGGTGACCGGCGGGTGATGGATCAACACGACCCGAAACAGGCCATTGAGCGCATCGAGCTGTGTGGCGAGTTGCGCAAGCTGCGCCTCGCCGAGCCACCCGGTAGCGCGGAATGGCGGCGTCGGGACTGCCGTGGTCAGTCCGATCAATGCGGCCGGTCCACGCCGGCGCACGAACGGGAAGGTTACGGCTGTGTTCGGCCCGTCGCCCCGCATGTAATCGGCCCATCTAAGCTGCGGGTGCTGCGCCTTCGAGCGGACATAAGTGTCGTGGTTGCCCGGCACGACGGTTACCTGTTGCGGCTGCCCGAGGCGTTCGAGCCAGGCGCGCGCCGGCGCATATTCGCCGGCGAGCGAGAGATTGATCAGGTCCCCGGTGACCGCGATGTGGTCGGGGGACTGCGCCTTGAGGTCGGCGACGATGCGGTCGAGGACGCCGACAAGATGAAAATGGCGACGGTTGTACTGCCAGTTGATGAAGCCGCTGAGCCGCTTGCCCGCGAGTTCCAGGGGATGGGGGGTCGGCAGCGGCGCAAGATGCGGGTCCGACAGATGCGCCAGCACGAACATCGACATCCCAAGCAATTCGTTCGGCCCATGCTACGGTCTTGGGCAACGGACCCATGCCAAGGTACGCTGTCGATTATGAACTGCCGATGAGTATCCCGGCTAGGAAGACCAGCGTGCCGCCGACCATGACCTGGAAGGCGGCGGAGAGGAACGGCGTATCCATGAAGCGGTAGCGGATATAGGAAATTGCCGCCAATTCGACCGCCACCACGATCACGGCCAGCACCGTGGCGGTCCAGAAGTCGCGGATCAGGTAGGGCAGGGTGTGACCGAGGCCGCCGAGCGCGGTCATCAGCCCGCAGACCGTGCCGCGGATCCATGGTGTGCCGCGGCCGGTGAGTGATCCATCGTCCGACAGCGCTTCGGCAAAGCCCATCGAAATTCCCGCCCCGACCGAGGCGGCGAGCCCGACTACGAAGGTCTCCCAGGTATTGTGGGTCGCGAAGGCGGCCGCGAACAGGGGCGCCAACGTCGAGACCGAGCCGTCCATGAGGCCGGCAAGCCCCGGCTGCACGTATTGCAGTAGGAATATGCGGCGCGCAGTTTCGTCCTCCTTGGCGCGGGCGGACGTGGTCAAGATCTGCTCACCGAGCTTGTGCGCCAGGTTTTCGTGTTCGTCCTCGACCTCGGCGAGCTCGTCGAGCAGCTGGCGGGTGGAGGCATCGCGCGTTGTCGCGGCGGCGCGGCGATAGAAACGCGCGGCCTCAAACTCCAGCTCCTCGGCAAATTTGCGCACCTCGCCGAGGCCGAGCGGGCGCACCAGCCAGAGCGGCCTCTTTGGGATGAAGCCTTTCACGTCCTGGCGGCGGATGAGCGGCAGATAGTCGCCGAACTTCGACCGGTAGAGGTCGAACAGCATGCTGCGATGGCGTACCTCCTCGTCGGCCATCTCATCGAACACCTTGGCCGAGGCGGGAAATTGCTGGCGCAGTCCCTCCGCGAAGCCGCGGTAGATGCGGCTGTCCTCTTCTTCATTGGAGATGGCGAGCGCCAGGATTTCCTGCTCGCTGAGGTCGGAGAAGCGCTTCACGTTGGCCTCGCATGGTTCTGCGTCTTATTAGAACCCTTCTAAACTACAAATGCGCGCTTTTGACAACCCGAGGCGATTGGCCTCAGTGGCGGGATCGGCAGGTTGGGATGTGGTCCATTCTCAAGTCCGTTCGCGACAGGCTCGAGCCAGCGCTGCGGCGGGTCATGCATGCTTACTGGCGATTCGCGCGCGGCATGACCCTGGGCGTTCGGGCGCTCGTGGTGGATGACCGGCGGCGCATTTTCCTGGTCCAGCACAGCTATGTGCGCGGCTGGCACTTGCCCGGCGGCGGCGTCGAGCCCGGCGAGACTCTGATCGATGCGCTGATCCGCGAGCTGCGCGAGGAGGCCAATATCGAGCCGACGGCGCCACCCCGCCTGCACGGCATGTTCTTCAATGACCGCAGCTCACGCCGCGACCATGTGGCGGTCTATGTGCTGGTGGATTTTCGCCAGGTCGCCGAGCCAGTACCCAATAGCGAGATCATTGCGCACGGCTTTTTCCCGCTCGACGAATTGCCAAATGACACCACGGCGTCCACCCGCGCGCGCATCATCGAGGTGTTGGGCGGTGCCTCGGTCAGTGAACGCTGGTGAGACGGGAACGCCGGCGGTGATCGGCGCCGGCAACGAGTGCGTCATCCGGCCGCCACCAAAACCACGCTTTCGTGCTAGGGTCTGGCCGCGGTCGACGCCATCCGCGCCAATATCGCGGCAGACATGAACGCGCTGCGGCCGCTTCATATCCATGGGAGGAACGACAATGAGACTCGCGATGATCTTGTGCGCCGCCGCTTCGGCGGCATCTCTCGCCACGAGTGCCCGGGCGCAGCCGCCGCAGTCGCCCGGCACGACCTTCTTCGTGACCAGCGCCGGGTCCGGCAAGGGCGGCGATCTCGGCGGCATCGAGGCCGCCGATACCCAATGCCAGCAACTGGCGCAAACGATCGGAGCCGGTGGGAAGACCTGGCGCGCCTACCTGTCCACCACCGGGGCCGGCGGCAAACCGGGCATCAACGCCCGCGACCGCATCGGGCGTGGTCCATGGCAGAACTCGAAGGGCACCGTGGTCGCGACCAGCGTCGACGATCTGCACA
>Ga0066903_100003731_pt1 | contig 12574 bp, 8 predicted proteins | sample PanSoiMetaGPlot1_FD_67491 | JGI IMG/M metagenome (GOLD analysis project Ga0066903, IMG submission 67491) | Tropical forest soil microbial communities from Panama analyzed to predict greenhouse gas emissions - Panama Soil - Plot 1 (version 2) | ecosystem: Environmental > Terrestrial > Soil >...
CGCATGGATGCTTTGGCTGCTTCTCGCCATTCTTCTTTAGTGGCGGATTCTTCTTTGGCTCTCCCTTCGTAACTGCTCCGTTCTGGGGCCCACCGCTCTGGGGCCCTCCTTACTATCCAGGATATTCTGACTATTACCCTCCAGCTCCTTCTCAGCCCGTAGCCGTGTCAAGTGACAACAGCACCGATGTTGCGCTGGCAACGCAGGTCCAGCGACTGGCGGACGAAGTCGACGACCTGCGCGCCCAGGAGAGTCACGCCCGCGTTGAGAATCCACGTGCGGCTGGCCCCAATACCTCGCTCACCGCTAAAGAGCCGGCCCTGCCCGCAATTTTCATCTTCAAGGACGGTCGCCGCATCTCCGCGCAAAACTACGCCATCGCGGGAGACACTCTCTGGATCCTGGATGAGCACGCGGCCAGAAAGTTCGCCCTCGACCAGCTCGATGCCGACGCGACGCAGCAAGCCAATGCAGCCAACGGAGTAGATATCCATCTTCCGGTAAAGCCGGCCAAGCAGTAGAAGGTGCCCTCGGCCTTTTGTGTCTCGGAGTACTGTGATAAGCCTTGCGCGCAGCCACCGATATGCGCGTGGCATGATATCCTCGGCATTCGCCTCCTGATTCCGCATGAGCCGCCTTTTTCTGGTCCGACACGGACAAGCGTCGTTTCTCGAACGCAACTATGACCGGCTTTCCTCGCGCGGTGAAGCGCAGAGCCGCATCCTCGGCGAATATTGGGCCGGCCTCAATCTCTGTTTTGATCGTGTCTATTCCGGTCCGCGCGTGCGCCAAAGGGAAACAGCCAGGATCGTGGGTGATGTTTACCGCCAGGCCGGTCGCGCCTGGCCTGAACCGGAGGTGCTGGAAAGCTTCGACGAATTCCAGGCCGAAGTAGTGATCGAGCGCTGCCTGCCCGGGCTCATCGACACGGACCCGGACGTTCGCAGGATGCATCAAGCCTTCACGGATGCAGGCACCCGCCCGGAGCAGTTCAAGACGTTTCAGAGGATGTTTGAAGTTGTCATCGGCCGATGGGCCGAAGGGCAGATCCCGCTGGATGGCATCGAGCCCTGGCCGGCCTTTTGTTCCCGCGTTCAGAGTGGGCTGTTACAACTTGCGTCCAACGGCAGCCACGGACAGCAGATCGTGATCTTCAGCTCCGGCGGGCCGGCGGGCGTAGCCATGCAGCGCGCGCTTGGCCTGTCCACGGAAGCAACGCTAAAAGCCGCGTGGATGGTTCGCAACTGCGCTTACAGCGAGTTCCTCTTCTCCGCGGGAAGGTTTACCCTAAGTTCGTATAATGCTACTCCGCACTTTACCGATCCTGAGCTCATCACCTACCGGTAGCGGATGACCGAGGGTCGGAGCGTGCGGATTTCACAATCGCATCGGTTAGAGGATTGGCCAGCGTGTCAGCCGAAGCCACACCGAACATCACCGCAGCCGAATCGCTGCAGGACAGCTCTGCGGCTATTCGCGCCGGCGAGGAACTCGACCTCGCCCGACTGGAGCCTTATCTGCGCAGCCACTTCCCCAACCTCGGCGGAAATCTGGTGGTGAAGCAGTTCCCCAGCGGCCACTCCAACCTGACCTACTCCGTGTCACTGGGTGAAAAAGAGATGGTGTTGCGACGGCCGCCCTTCGGCAGCAAGGTAAAGTCGGCGCACGATATGGGCCGCGAATACCACGTCCTGGCCAGACTTCATGGCGCATATCCCGCTCCGCAGCCCCTCCTGCACTGCACTGACGAATCTATCCTGGGAGCGCCGTTCTACGTGATGGAGCGAGTGCGCGGCTTGATCCTGCGGAGAAACCTCCCGTCCGGCCTGGAGCTCACCCGCGAAACCGCGCGCAAGCTGAGTGAATCTTTCATCGACCAGCTTGCCAATCTGCACGGGCTTAACTATGCGGCGCTCGGACTGGGCGATCTGGGAAAACCACAGGGCTACCTGGAACGCCAGGTGCGGGGCTGGATGGAGCGCTACCAGGGATCGAAGACGCACGACCTTCCCGAAGTCGAGCCGCTCTCAGCCTGGCTGAGCGAACACATGCCCGGGCAAAGCGCCGGCACGCTCATCCACAATGATTACAAGTATGACAACATGGTGCTCGATTCCGCCGATATCACCAGCGTCAAGGCGATCCTCGACTGGGAGATGTGCACTCTGGGCGATCCGCTTACCGATCTGGGTACCGCCCTCGCGTATTGGATCGACCCAGGCGATCCTGCGGAGATGCAGATGGTGCGCTGGGGCCCCACGATCATCCCGGGCATGCTGAGCCGTACCGAGCTGGCACAACGTTACGCCCAAAAAACCGGCCGCGACCTCTCGCAGATCGTCTTCTACTATGTGTTCGCGATGTTCAAGGTTGCAGTCATCATCCAGCAAATCTATTACCGGTACTTTCATGGACTAACGAAGGATGAACGCTTCGCCTCGTTGGGTGAGGTGGCAAAAACGCTCATGCATGTTGGACTAAGCGCAACCCGGCGATCAACCTTGTAGAAGTCTGCTAGCGGTAATAGCGCGCCACCCACTCGGCCACGCAACCGGGCTTTTCGCTGCCCTCCACTTCCACGGTCGCATGGAAGATGACCTCCACCGCATTGGGCGCAACGTCCTTGATCGACTGCAGCGCAATCCGGGCGCGAATGTTCGATCCGGCCCGCACCGGGGAGACGAAGCGGACGCGATTCAGCCCGTAATTCACGCCCATGCGCACGCCCTGCTTAATCTGGATGCCCTCATGCATGAAGTGCGGCAGCAGGGAAAGCGTGAGGAACCCGTGGGCGATCGGGGCCCGGAAGGGCGATTCCCGGCGGGCGCGCTCGACATCGACGTGAATCCACTGGTGATCGAGCGTGGCATCAGCAAATTGCTGGATGCGTTCCTGCGTGACCTGGAACCAGTCCGTCACTGAAAGTTCCTGGCCAACCAGTTCTTTGAGAGAGTCCGTGGAATCGAGTATGCGCGTGGGCATGGTTTCTTTCTGTAATCCCGATCCTGAGCCTGGCGAAGGGGAGGGATCGCTACAATCTTAGTTACGCTTGTCTCCGTGGTGAATCCTATTTCTTGCTTGCCATTTCCGGGCGAATGCTTTCCGTTCCCGACCAGTATTTCTTCCGCAGCTCTTTTTTCAGCACTTTGCCCGTGCCCGTGCGAGGCAATACCTCAAGAAACTCGACCGAACGGGGACACTTGTAGTGGCTGATCTGGCTCCGGCAGAACTCAAGCAATTCACCTTCTGTGGCCGTTGTGCCAGGCTTCATCACCACCAGAGCTTTGGGGACCTCGCCCCAATGCTGGTCGGGGACCGGAATCACAGCCACCTCGTAAATGCCCGGATGGGCAAGCATGGCTTTCTCAACTTCGAGCGAAGAGATATTTTCGCCGCCGCTCACGATGATGTCCTTCTTGCGGTCGACGATCAGGACATAGCCATCTTCGTCCATCGTGGCCATGTCGCCGGTGTGAAACCACCCGCCGCGCATGACCTCGGCCGTGGCTTCGGGCTGCTTCCAGTAGCCCGCCATAACACCGTCACTGCGGGCCACGATTTCGCCGATGCTCTTGCCATCAAAAGGCACGTCATTGCCCTGTGGGTCCACCACGCGTATCTCCACCCCTGGGACCGCGAAACCGGTGCTGGCCTGTTTCTGAAAACGCTCCTGGCCCTCCCACCCGAGGCCGGGCTTCATGCGGGCGGTAGTGAGGACGGGCGCGGTCTCGGTGAGTCCGTAACCAGAGAAACAGCTGCAGCCAAGCCGTTCCTCCACTTGGCGCACCAGTGTAGGTGATGACGCGGCGCCGCCGATGCTGATCCGCTGCAGGGTCTTCAAGTTGAATTTAGGTCGCTCCGGGCAGTTGACCAGCGCGGTCGCCATGACGGGAACCACGCTCAGCGATTGCGCGCCTTCCCGCTCGATCAGCCGGAAGACCTCGGTGGTCTCAAATTTGCGCAGCATCACGTGTTTGCCGCCGACATAGGTCAGCGAATGCGCCACGCCCCACCCGTTGGCATGGAAAAGCGGAATCGTGTGCAGCTCAACCGACTCCGTGTTGGTGGCGAAGTTGACGGCCACATTGAGGGCGTGCAGATAAATGTTGCGATGCGTCAGCATCACGCCCTTGGGATTGGCGCTGGTGCCGCTGGTATAGAAAAGCTCGGCCAGAGAATCTTCATCGATCTGCATGACATCGGCGCGATGCGGCTCCGCCGCCGACAGCATCTCTTCGTAATTCTGCGGGTTCATCCATGAGGCGTTCGGCTCGAAATCGAGCGGGATGAAATGCTTCACCGAATGGAGCTGAGACCGGAATGATTCCACCAGCGAAATGAAAGAGCGTTCGAAAAACAGCACCGCCGCTTCCGAGTCATTCAGAATGTACGCCAGCTCCTGCGGGGCCAGCCGGATATTGAGCGGAAGGAGAACGCCGCCGGCCTCGAGCACGCCGTAGTAACCCTCCAAAAGGCGATGGCAGTTGGCGCTGAGAAAAGCCACCCGGTCTGCCGCCTCCAGACCAAGCGCCAGCAATGCGCCAGCCTGGCGAGCGGTGCGATCGGAGAACTGGGCGTAGGTGAAGCGCTGGTCGCCGCAGACAACAGCCGTCCTTTGCGGATGCTGCCGACTCGAGTAGCGGAGGAAGCGCACTGGCGTTAGCGGAATATTCATGATGACCTCATAATCATGCGGTTTCGCCTCCATCCACCACCAGAACGTGGCCGCTGACGTAAGCGGAGGCGTCTGAAGCCAGAAAAACCGCTGCCCCCTTCAGATCGTGGTCGGCGCCAAAGCGTCGCGCCGGAATGTGGCTGAGCAGGTAGTCCTTTTTGTGCTCGATGACCCAATCCGACATGTGCGTGGGAAACCAGCCGGGAGCAATGGCGTTGACCTGAATATTATGCCGCGCCCACTTGACCGCCAGGTCGCGAGTGAAGGAGATCACGCCTCCCTTGCTGGCATGATAACCAATCGCCTGCACTGTCTCCGGCGGATCTCCGCGCAGCCCGGCCACAGAGGCCATGTTGATGATCTTTCCGCGCGCCTGCCTCAGCATGACGCGACCCGCAGCCTGAGCGCAGAGAAATGTGCCGGTCAAATTCGTTTCAATCACCTTGTTCCACTCGGCCAGGGTCATTTGTTCGGTGGGCGCTCCCCAGGAGATGCCCGCGTTGTTGATCAGGATGTCAATGCGGCCGAACTGCGCCAGCGTCGTCTCCACCAGTTGCTGCACGCCGGCCTGGTCTTTCACGTCGCAGCCGAGAGCCATGGCGCGTACACCCAGCTTCTCCAGTTCGTGCGCGGCCTCTTCGCAGCGCTCTTTTTTTCGCGCGCACAAGACCAGGTTCGCGCCCATCTCAGCCAGTGCCTCCGCCATCTGCCGGCCCAGGCCGATAGATCCGCCGGTGATGATGGCGACACGGCCGGTCAAATCGAAAAGCTGCTGTGCGGTCTTTGTCGCTTCCCTGGCCATCGTCATAGGCAATCCGCTCTCCTGCCGGCTACGAACTCCTGGGGCCCACGTTGGCCGGCCGCGGGATGGCGCCGGTCTCCCACGGCGTTTTCAGTTCTGTGCGCCACTCCAGCAGCGCCGGTCCTGGAGCATCCAGCCAGTCGGGCAGGCGTTGGCGCAAACGTTCAAGGCTGGTGACGCGTTCGGCGCGAATTCCGTACGCTTCAGCTACGCGACAAAAATCGGGGTTCTTGAGCGCAACCTCGTAGGTCTGGCCAAACATCGCGCGCTGCAGGAAGCCGATCACGCCATAGGTTTCATCGTTGACCAGCAGAACCTTCACCGGCAACCCGTATTGGGCCAGAGTGGCCAGCTCGTGCTCCGTGTATTGGAAGCCGCCATCGCCGGCTATGCAGACAATCCTTCTGGCCTTGCCTGATTCGGGTATAGCGAAGGCAGCTCCAATCGCCGCCGGCAGAGCGTACCCCAGCGTACCCGATCCCAGAGGATACAGGAAGGTTCCCGGCTCCAGGACAGGAAAGAAGGCTGAGGCCCAATAATTGAGGATCGATTGGTCATTGACCAGCACGTCATCGCGGCGCATGGCGGCGCGCAGATACATGAGCGCGGCGTAGGCCTCCTGGCCCAGGCCCTCGAGCCGTTCCGATTCGCGTGCTTTCGCAGCCGCCACATCGCACCACGCCGGCCGCTCTCGCAAGCCTTCAGCAAATGCACGCGCGATCTTGTCCATCGGGCCCGTGACTAGAACGGAAGGAAACCGCGTGCCCGCATAAGCAGCGTCTTCCACAACCTGGATGTGCTGCGCCGGCAGTTTCAGGCGAAACTGGCCGGTATCAAACTCCGTGAGCCGCGCGCCAAAGGAGAGCAGCAGATCGCTCTCGGACAGGACGTCTTGAACCGCGCCCTGGCGCGATAGGCAACCGAGAGAAAGCGGATGGTCCGCCGCAAACATGCCTTTCCCGGCGGTCGTATTCAACACCGGGCATTGCAGCCGTGCCGCGATTCTGTCCATCTCAGCGGAGATGGAACTGATACCGCTTCCTACCAGCATGACTGGTTTGGCGCTCCCGTTGACCTGCCGGATCGCCTCATTCACCGCCTCAACCGGGGAGCTTTTCGCTCCTGATAATGAAGGCTGCGAACCTTGCTGATGATCAGGCGCAGCAGAATCGGGAAACACCGCCGGCACCCCAGCGTGGAGAAAATCGTGAGGAATTTCAACGAATACAGGCCCGGACGGCGGGCCAAGAGACGACCGCAAGGCCTGGACGACCGTTGCAATGATCCTGTCGGGACTCTTCACTCGAGCGGCAAAACGCGTCAGCGGGCGGATAATCTCCAGTTGTTCAGGCGTTTCGTGCAGGGCGCCGCCGGTCTTCGCCAGCAGCGATGACGCAATGTTGGTCCCGATCACAACCACCGGCGTGTGGGTCTGCAAACTCTCGAGCAGGGGAACCAGGGTGAACAGGTTACCCGGGCCGGTGGAGGCAAAGATCGCGGCCACTTTCCCGCTGCATCGATAGAAACCGTCAGCGGCAAACCCGGCCGCTTGTTCATGGCGGACAACCCAATGCTGAAATCTCGGTGTCTGCCGCAGCACCTCATACAAAGCAATATTGTGGATGCTGGGAATGCCAAAACCGCTTGTAACCGCGTGACGGAGCAGCGTTTCAACCACGGCCTGAGCGCCCGTGATCTGGCTGGCTTGTGGCGGAGTGTGAGGAGCGGCAGACATTCCTGGGTAAAGAGACGACGATGAGCCGAAAAGAACGCGACTGGCAACGGCTGCAGAACAGCAAAGCGACGGAGGCGATGAAGCCTCCGTCGCCGGTTTGAACGTTAGAAGCCGATGCGAACGCCGAGCTGGAATTGGCGCATCGGGAAAGCCGAGGTAAAGGCCAGCGGCGTGGAAAGTGGCGTTAGGGCCGCATTGATGGCGGAACCTTTAACGTTGAAAGTTTGGCTTCCCGAGCCGCCCAGCGCTTTAGGAAGGCCAAAAGCCGGCCCCACCACATTGTTCACGCTCGCATAGTTCGTGCGATTGAGCAAGTTGAAGCCTTCGGCGAGGAGCTGCAGGTTGGCCCGCTCTCCCACTTTAAACCGCTTGGTAAGGCGCATATCGAACGCGGTGAAATCCGGACCCTGTCCGGTATTCCGCGCCGCTCCGATCGGACGGTCGGTGGTGGAGTGGCGGTCGCCGTTCACATCGGCTCCAGCCAGCAGGGGGAATGGATGCCCGCTGTTGTGGCGGACAATCGGAGCCAACTGGAAGCCGCTTAGCAAGCGTCCGCCGCTCGTGCCGGTGTCCACGATGCCGGCCACCACGACTTTGTGGCGCTGATCGAAGCTGGAGAGCGCCCGGTCAGCGGCCAGATTGGTGTTGTCCATCGGACCGAAATCGCTGTTGAAATCGGTGGTGGTGTCAAAGGCCTTGCTGAAGGTGTAGTTAGCCAACACCGAGAAGTGAGCGCTGAAACGCTTCTTCACTTCCAAAATCGCGCCCTCATAAAGAGCAGAGCCTTTTGATGAATACACGTCATTCTGCAGGCGTAGCGGGTTGGCAAAACAGGTCACGATTGCCGCGCCACCGCATGGCGCCAGGCCCGGGGTGAGCGAATTGTTCACGCTGGTGTTGAAGTTATGAACCGCAACCGTCGCGCCGTTGGCCAGCGGAATGTTGGAGAACGGAGCCCCGGGCAGCGCGTTCGAGTCGAGCGCCACCGGCAGGCCGATGGTGTGAACGTAAATGCCGCTCAGAGAAACCGCCCATCCCTTCGCGATCTCCCGTTCAATGCCGAATTCCGCTTGCTGAGAGTAGGGGCTCTGATAGTCCGGCTGGCCGCTGAACACCACGTTCAACGGGGGAACCGGGCCGGTATGAGTGATGTTGATGCCGAACTGTGTCAGGTTAGCAGGAGTGATACAGGCTGCGTTGCCGGCAGCCGGCGTGGTGCATGAAACCAGTCCTTGCGCGAATAAGGTCTGGAAAATGAGAGCTGAGGTCAGGGTTGGCGGCGCCCCCGGCACTCCGGTGAGCGGAACAAACTGCTGGGCGATCTGCCGGTTGCCATTGACCACACCGAGGGTCTGCACCACATCCGCAATCTGGCCGTAAATAGGCGAATAGAAAATGCCGTATCCGGCACGGATCGCCGTCTTGTGGTCGTTGAATGGATCCCACACGAAGGAGACTCGGGGCGCAACGTTGTTCTTGTCCGTATTCAGGGGCCCGTACTGTGAGTCAATTTCATAGCGCACGCCGATATTGAGGGTAAAGTTCTGCGCCATGGACCACTGGTCCTGCACGAAGACCGCCGTGAAGGGGCGTGGATAGTTGTAAGTAGGATCGCCAAAGCCCTGCTGGTAGAACTGCGGCAAGCCCAGCTTTATGGACTGAAGCGGATTGATTGTGGCCGGAGTCAAAGGAAGACCACCAGGGCCCGTGAGGTTACAACCCGTGGTGGCAGGAACGCCTGTGATGGGGCCGCTCGGGTTCGAAAGGCAGGAACTCAGAAGATTGCCCGGCAGGTTGCCGAAAACAAAACGTCCGGGGAAGAACGTGTGCGATTCAGAGTGGTTGCCTCGGTACAGCTCATAGCCTCCGAACTTGATGTTGTGTTTCCCGCGGATCAGGCTGACGTTATCTGCAAACTCGTAGCGCCGCATGATGGTGAAGTTGGGCAGGAAGATCTGTGTTCCCAGGTTGCCAAAGCCTGGGATGTCGAGGCCCACCTCGCCGGGAACGTTGGGGACTACCGCAAAATTGGTATAGTTCCACTGCACCCGCGCTTCGTTCAACGTTCTGCCGCTGAACTGATGGAACCAGGAGCCGAGCAGCGTATGGTCGAACGCCTTGACCGAGCTGCCGCGCGAAAAGCCGGTCAACGAAGTTACGTCGGGATTCTCCTCACGATCGTGCCCGAAGCTATAGCGCAGAGCGACCTGGTTATGATCGCTGAATTGATGATCGAAGCGAGAGGATGCCAGGTAGAGGCGCGTGTTGTACGGGAAAAGGCCGCCATTGTTTTCGAACTGATTGACCACAAAAGCGCTCAATGGGCTCGTGGCTGGAGTCTGGGTAAGCGTCGGCGTGAGCACGACGGCCGCGCAGGTCTGGGCGGGAAGGTTGAGGCTGGCCGTGCACGGTACAACTGGATTGCCAGGCGCATTCAACAACGCAGTGATGATCGCGTTCTGCGTGCCGTTGGGACGAAGGCTCGCCGTGTTGGTCAACAGCGGAACCGAGTTCTGCGCGTCGCTCATAAGGCCTTCAAACGAGCTGTACAGGAAGGTCTTCTCTTTCTTGATGGGGAAGCCAACTGAGCCGCCGAACTGCTGGCGGGTCAGGGTGTCTTTGACGTGGGTGCCGGTGGTATCAGGCGACGCGGGATTGAAGACCGCACCCGGCGCCAATGCCTGGCTCACGGAGAACGGGTTCGCGGCGTCCAGCGAATCGTTGCGGAAATAGCCGAAGAGGGTGCCGTGAACGTCGTTGGTGCCTGACTTGGTAACGATATTGATAGTGGCGCCGCTTGCTCCGCCCAGGTCCGCTCCGTAGTTGCTGCGGTTGATTTGAAATTCCTGGACCGCATCCTGGCTCATGTTCAGGCGAACCCCGCCCGAATCATCATTCACTTCGCCGCCGTCCACGGTAACGCTGTTGCCGCGGCCGTTGCTTCCATAAAAGGAGAGGCCGCTCTGTGGCGTCTGTTTGACTCGGTAGTCCTGGTCCGAGGACAGCCTGGTGGAATCGGAAACCGCGGGCGCCAGCAGCGTGAAGGTGAGGTAATCCCGGCGATTGATCGGCAGCTCGCGGATGTACTGTTCACTTACTACATTGGCTTGTCCGCCCTTTTCGGTTTCCACGACCGGCGGCTCGGTAGTGACCTCAATCTGCTCTGAGACCGTCGAAACCTTCATGGGAAAGGTAATGGAGCTGGTCTGCCCGATGGTCACCACCACATTCTTGGCGACCTCCGGCTGAAACCCCGATTTGGTCACGCTGACGCTGTAGGCCGCCGGCGGAAGCCCTGTCAGGTGGAACTGGCCGTTATTGTCTGTGGTGACGGTGTGCTTGATGCCCTTCTCCACGTCCGTCGCGGTAACGGTTGCGTTGGCGACTACGGCGCCCGAAGGATCGGTGACCGTGCCCTTGATGTCGCCTGACGCCCCAACACCCTGCGCCAAGGCCATGCCGGCAAGCAGCAAGCAGGCAAGAACAACTCTCAACAGATTGATTGACCTCATAAACCCTCCATGGTAGCTGTGGCGAAGCGTGGAGATGAGACTGGTACGCGTCCGATCGTTGACGCCTTTACCAGCAAAAGCGTGAATGAGCCTTCATTCATGACATGAATGGGATTAATTCCCATCACTGGCCGTGTATTATCCCACATCATTGCAACCGTCAAGCCACTGACCCTTAACCTTTTTTGTACACACGAAATTCGTCGCTTTTATACCTGTGAATTCGCGGAAATTTACTTCCGAAAACAGAGTCTCTCCGCCCTGCGCCCGAAAATCCGCCGTGTGGCCGGAGCAGTATTGTACGCTCTGCTCTTGAGCGTTCCCGGAGTCGATCGTCATTTCTGACTTCCGGAACTTGTTAACGTCACTACGGGTTTTAGGAAAATAGCGGAAAATTATGTCCCGCGAGGGACAAATTGTCAAAAGCGAGGGAGCAAAAAAGCTATGGCTCTTTGCCGGCCCGCGTCGGCTGCTCGGATTCCTTCAACGCCCTTTTTGTCAACGCCGCGGCGTACAAGGCGCTGGCGCGCCCGGGCAGAGCTCGCTGGATGAGATCAACGCGATAGGCGTCAATGCCGATCAGCACGCGCGTCTTGTTGCCCAGGATCCCTTTTACGATCACACGCGCCGCTTCCTCCGGCTTGATGATCGCAACCTTCTTAAACAAGGCCTTGGCCTGCTCGCGCGCCTCGGCCCGCGACCCCTTGCCCCAGCGCGCATTCTCCGCGATCGGCGTAGCAATGCCTGCCGGATGAACCGTTGTGACCCTGATATCGGTAGTAGCGCGCAACTCTTCCCGCAGCGACTCGCTGAAGCCGCGCACGGCGAACTTGCTCGAGGAATATGCTGTCTGTCCCGGCGGGCCGATCAGGCCGAAGATGCTGGAGACATTCACAATATGGGCTTCCGGCTCGGCCTCCAGCAGGGGCAGAAAAAATTTGCAGCAGTACACCACGCCCCAGTAGTTGATCTGGATCAGCCATTCCATGTCGCCGAGTGACACCTCGGCAAACGTTCCAAACAATGCGACCCCGGCATTGTTCACAAGCAATGACGTCCGGCCATAATCCTGCTGCACCTGGCGGGCGAACTGCTCCACCGCCGCAGCCTTGCCTACGTCAACTGTGTAGGTCTTTGCCGCCGCGCGACCCAGAAGCTTGCGCGTCTCTTCCAGCCCCGCGCTGTTTATATCGGCCAGGGCGAGCTTGGCTCCGCGCTGCGCCAGTTCACGCGCCAGGGCCCGGCCAATTCCCGATCCGGCTCCGGTGATCGCTGCTACTGCACCTTGGATTTCACGCATCGTTGAAAAGCATAGCAAATTTCAAATTTGAAATTGCAAATTTCAAATTTGCGGGTGAAACGATGGTAGAAACGTCAATCCCGTTTTCCTGTGCTTGACAGTGCGCGCTGCACCCCAGAGAATGTCCCTCATGGCCGAATCCTTTAGCAGCAAGCTCGCCGAAATCTCCCTCCCTGACGCCGATGGCCATCAGGTCCGCCTCGGCACGTTATGGGCGGATGCGCCGGCCGTCGTCGTGTTTCTGCGCCACTACGGATGAATCTTCTGCGCCGAGCATGTCGCGCAGGTGCGCGCGTTGGAAGACGAATTTCGCAAAAAAGGGGCGCGGCTGGCCGTGGTCGGGCTGGGTGACTTCAACTACGCAAAATTCTTTCGCGAAAAAAACGGAATCAGCTTTCCTCTGCTGGTCGACGAAAAGCGACAAGCCTATCAGGCCATCGAACTGCGCAACGCCTCCCTGCTGCATCTTCTGCGCCGTGACAACGCCAAGGCCCGCAAACGCGCGCAGGCGGCGGGATACAAGCAGACCCGGCTGGGAAAAGATCCGCTT
>Ga0066903_100003732_pt1 | contig 12574 bp, 11 predicted proteins | sample PanSoiMetaGPlot1_FD_67491 | JGI IMG/M metagenome (GOLD analysis project Ga0066903, IMG submission 67491) | Tropical forest soil microbial communities from Panama analyzed to predict greenhouse gas emissions - Panama Soil - Plot 1 (version 2) | ecosystem: Environmental > Terrestrial > Soil >...
CAGTCTGCAAGCGCGAAGGGTTGGGGTTCACGCCGTTCAGCCCGCTCGCCGGAGGGTGGCTGACCGGCAAGTACCGCCGCCACGAGGCGTATCCGGTCGGATCCCGGATGACGCTTCGCCCCGAGCCCTACGAGGAACTGGAGAACGAGCAGACGTTTCGCGCCATTGAGAACTTCGAGGCGGCCGCGGCCGAGCGCGGTGTTGAGCCCGCCACGCTCGCAGTCGCCTGGGTGCTCAGTCACCCTCAGGTGACCGCGGTCGTCGTCGGCCCGCGACGGCCGGAACAGCTCGACGCGGCAGTCGCTGCTCTGGCCGTGCAACTTTCTTGGCAGGAGCGCGACGAGCTGGCCAACCTTTTCGCATGAGCGAGCTGCTCGTTCTCGCACACGACGAGGTGCGGCGGCTGCTGCCGATGGACCAGTGCATCGAGCTGATGGCGGCCGTGCTCGCCGACTTCGCGCGCGGACATGTCTGGCAGCCACTTCGCTCCGTCATGCGCCCGCCCGAACAGCCGAGTCTGTTGGGGCTGATGCCTGCCCACCGCTCGGAGCCGCGGCGCGCCTACGCCCTAAAGGCGGTCTGCGTCTTCCCGGAGAATCCCTCGCGCGGCCTCGACGCTCACCAGGGCGGCGTGCTGCTCTTCGACGGGGAGACCGGAGAGCTACAGGCGCTGATTGACGGCTCGGCGGTGACGGCCGTCCGCACCGCTGCTGTCTCGGCCGTCGCAACTCGCGAGCTCGCACGCGAGGACGCTAAGGACCTGGCGATTCTCGGAGCAGGTGTTCAGGCGAGGTCGCACCTCGAGGCGCTTCCACACGTGCGCGAGTTCGAGCGCGTTCGAATCTGGAGCCGCACGCCGGAGCACGCGCAGGCCGCGGCGGCGGGAAGCAGCCTCCCGATCGAGGTCGTCGATGGCGCCGAGGCCGCAGTTCGGGGCGCGAGCGTTCTCGTGACCGCAACCTCGTCACGGGAGCCGATCGTCGACCGAGACTGGCTCGCCCCCGGAGCCCATATCAACGCGGTCGGCTCCTCGATTCCGACCACGCGCGAGCTCGATACCGAGACGATGGCCTCGGCCGCGCTCTTCTGCGACGCGCGCGAGTCGCTCGTGAACGAGGCGGGCGACTACCTACTCGCCGGGCTCCGACCCGAGCGGATTCGCGCCGAGCTCGGTGAAGTCCTGATCGGCGAAGCGGAAGGCCGCCGAGATCCGGACGAGCTGACGGTCTTCAAGTCCCTGGGCCTCGCCGTCGAGGACCTGGCGGCCGCTGAGCGGGTTTACGAGCGGGCCCGAGCGGAGGGCCTGGGCACGGCGGTGCCCTTCTGATCCCGCTCGCAGTGATCGAGGCGGCCCGCGACCGGCTCGCCGGGCGCGTCCTGCGCACGCCCCTCGTCCGGCTCCAGCACGAGGGCGAGATCTACCTCAAGCTCGAGAACCTCCAGCCGATCGGTTCGTTCAAGCTGCGCGGAGCGACGAACGCCGTCCTCCAGGTTCCGCCCGAGGAGCTGCGCGCCGGCGTCGTCACCGCGACCGCCGGAAACATGGGCCAGGGCGTCGCCTGGATCGCGCGCGAGCTCGGCATCCCGTCCACCGTCGTCGTGCCGGAGCACGCTCCCGACACGAAGCTGGCGGCGATGGAGCGCTTCGGCGCTCGAATCGAGAAGGTGCCGTACGACCGCTGGTGGGAGGCGATCGAGACCTCCAGCTATCCGGAGGCCGGCGGTGTCTTCATCCATCCCGTGCAGGACGAGCGCGTGATGGCCGGCAACGGCACCATCGGGCTCGAGCTGCTCGAGGACCTGCCCGAGCCCGACGTGGTCCTCGTTCCCTTCGGCGGCGGCGGCCTCAGCGTCGGGATTGCGAGCGCGGTGAAGGCGCTGCTGCCGGAGACGCGGGTCTACGCGGTCGAGCCAGAACCCGGCGCGCCGCTCACGGCAGCGTTCGCAAGCGGCGAGCCGCACCCGATCGAATACGAGACCTCGTTCGTGGATGGGGCCGGCGCGCCGATGGTTCTCGCCGAAATGTGGCCGCGCGCGCAGGAAGCTCTCGATGGCGCGTTCGCGGTCTCGCTCGACGAGACGGCCGCGGCCGTGCGCCTCTTGGCCGAGCGGGCCCGCGTAGTCGCCGAGGGGGCAGGCGCGCTCGCCCTTGCCGCCGCGGTCGCCGGTCACGGAGGCGGGGGCCGCACCGTCTGCATCGTCTCGGGAGGGAACATCGACGCGTCCAAGCTGGCGGCGATCCTGCACGGAGAGACCCCGTAGTTCCTGCGAATAGCCCACTTTGCGTGGAAGAATGCGTCGATGCCGGGGCATGCGGTGGCCGAACGGGACCTCGAGTGGAACCGCGCCCAGGGCGACATCGCTGAGCGCTCCGTCGCGATCGACGCCGCCTTCGGGTCGAAGCTGCTCGAGCTCCACGTCGCCCGCTACGACTCGGGCCGCTCCCTGGCACGGACGCTCGAAGGGCTGCAGGAGATCATCTACGCGGCCGCAGGCAGGGGCACGCTGATCGTCGACGGCAGCGAGCGGTGCGAGCTGGAGCCCGGGACGGCTGCCTATCTCGTCGCAGGCGAGAGCTACGAGGTCGAGAACCCGGGCCCCGACGAGCTGCTCCTGATCTCGGTCACCGCGCTGCAGGCCTCGCCGCCTCGGCGCGACCGTCACCGGCTCGTGCGGTACGACGACCAGCCGGCGCTGCCTGCGAGCGGCGACCGTGAGTTCCGCTACCTGGTCACAGACGAGGTCGGCTGCACCGACCTGACCCAGTTCTTCGGCATCATCGCCCCGGGGCGGGCTCCCGCGCACAGCCACGTCTACGACGAGGTGATCTACGTGCTCGAAGGCGAGGGAATGCTCCATATCGACGATGCGCACGAGCCGGTGTCGGCCGGCACGTGCATCCACTTGCCGCCGCTGCTGGAGCACTCCCTCGAGAACAGCGGCGACTCGCCGATGAGGATCGTGGCGGTCTTCCACCCGGCCGGCGATCCGGCCTCGCGTGCGTACGAGGCAAACGAATGACCGGGATAGACGTCTCAAGGATAGGCGTCCCTCGTGGACGCCTTGTGAATCAGAGGAGGACACGATGAAGAAAGTGTTGGTGGCCGCGGCTCTCGCAGCGGCCTCGTCGATTCTCGTTGCGACAGCCTGGGGATCCGACAAAGCGCCGGCGAAGGTGAGCTCTGCCGCGGCGGCGACGATCAAGTGTGGAAAGACGCAGACGATCGCGATCGCCGCGCCTTTGACCGGCGACGCGGCATCTCTCGGCCTGCAGCAGCTCAGGTGGGCTCAGTTCTTCGCCGCCCACTGGAACAAGGCTCACAAGATGAAGGTTCGTCTCGTTCAGGGCGACACCCAGCTCCCGAACACCGCTCAGGCACTTTCGGTCGCGCACCAGTTCGCGTCGAACTCCAAGATCCTGGCGTTGATCGGGCCGGCCGGTAGCCAGGAGGTCCAGGACACCGTGAACGTCTACAAGCACGCCGGTCTCGACGTGGTCTCCGGCTCGGCGACACGCGTGGCTCTCACGCGCGGAAAAACCGGGACGCCTCGTGAGACACCCCTCGGATGGTTCTACCGCACTGTCCCCAACGACGACCAGCAGGGGGCGCGCGTGTCGGCGTGGATCTCGAACAACCTGAAGAAGAAGCGGATCTACATCATCGACGACGAGGAGGCCTACAGCCAGGGCCTGGCCGACCAGGTCCAGACGCTCCTCAACGCGAAGCCCGGCTTCCACGTCTCACGGGACCACGTGAGCCAGTCGGTGTCCGACTTCTCGTCCGTGATCACCCGCATCCCGTCGAACACGCAGGTCGTCTACATCCCGTGGCAGCTCGCCCCCAAGGCGCAGCTGTTCTTCACGCAGCTCCGCGCTGCCGGGAAGTCGGCGATCGTGTTCGGCTCGGACGGTACGTTCGCACCGGGAACGTTCAACGCGGTCGGGTCATATGTCTCGGCGTTCCCGGTCGACTTCACCAGCGCAGCGCTGAAGGCGTACGCGAACCAGCATGGCGGCAAGTCCGAGGCGTTCGGCCTCCCGAGCTACACCGCGGGGCTGGTCAACGCAACGGCGATCGCCAAGGCCTGCAAGGACGGCACGGCCTCACGCGCGGAGGTTCGGAAATACATCCGGAAGACGAACCTCTCCAAGGCGGCGTCGCTGCTCGGCTTCCCGGTCAGGTTCCTGGGGAAGAACGCAGGAGCCTCTCAGGGCCCCGGCGACATGGCGGCACCCGCCGACTTCGCGATCTTCCACATCGAGAGTGGAGGCAAGTACGTTCGGGTTGGCTAGCGACATGAACGAGTAGCTCCATGAGTGCGGCCCACCAAGGTGGGCCGCACGCGTTTCTGAGAGCCTGTGGCCCTTGCACCTTCTGCTCTACAACATCGTCGACTCGATTCGCTCGCTTGGATGGGCCGGGGCGTTCGAGCTTCTTCGGAACGGGATCGTCCTCGGGAGCCTGTATGCGCTGATCGCGCTCGGCTACACGATGGTCTACGGGATTCTGAAGCTGCTGAACTTCGCCCACGGCGACATCTACATGGTGGGAGCCTTCCTCGGCTACGGCGTCTTCACCCGCCTGGGCGCGCCGCTCTCGCCGAGTTTGTCGCTCGTCCCGCTCCTCATCCTCACCTTCCTCGCGGCGATGCTCGGAGCGGGTGGCCTGGGGGTCGCCGTGGAACGGTTCGCCTACCGACCCCTCCGTAACGCCCCCCGGATCGCGCCGCTGATCAGCGCCCTCGGAGTCGCGTTCTTCCTCGAGAACAGCGTCCTGCTCCTGACCAACGGCAACCACTACAACTACGACACCTTCGAGCTTGGCGGAAACCCGAACACCGGCCTGCCGGGGACGCTCTTCCACCGCGTGTTCAGCGTTGCGGGGCGCCCCGTCACCGTTGTCCAGGTGCTCGTGGTGAGCACGGGGCTCGCGCTGATGCTGGCGCTGACGCTCCTCGTTTCGCGGACGCGTCTCGGCAAGGCGATGCGCGCGACCGCCTTCGACCGCGAGGCGGCCTCGATGATGGGAATCGACACCGACCGGGTGATCACGTCGACGTTCTTCATCGCCTCGATGCTCGCCGGAGCAGCTGGGGTGATGTTCGGCCTCTACGTTGGCGAGACGTACTACTTCATGGGGTTCCTGGCCGGCCTCAAAGCGTTCACCGCGGCAGTAGTGGGCGGGATCGGGAGCATTCCCGGCGCGATGGTCGGCGGCCTCTTGATCGGAGTCGTGGAGTCGTTCGCGATCGGCTACGTCGGAGGCCAGTGGTCGGACATCGTCATCTTCGGCATCCTGATCCTGTTCATGCTCCTGCGGCCGCGCGGGTTGTTCGGGTCGCGCGCGATCCAGAAGGTATGACCGAGTTCTCGGAAACGCCCGGCATCCCGGAGGCCCCCGAGGCGCGGATCGGTGTCGACACGTGGGTGGCCGAGGCCGAGGAGCGCCGCGCCCGTGCGGGGGGGCCGCTTGCGCTCCTCGCCCGCGGCGTGGAGGCCATGCCCCCCGCGGTGAGGATGCTCGTCTTTTTGGCAGTGGCTTCGACCCTCCCGTTCTGGCTCAACGAGGGCGACCTCTTCTCCTACGGGCTCTTCACGCTCCTCTACGCCACGCTCGCGCTCGGACTGAACGTCGTCGTCGGCTTCGCCGGCCTGCTGGACCTCGGCTATGTCGCCTTCTACGGCATTGGCGCGTACACCTACGCGCTTCTCTCCTCGAACCACTACGGAATCCACTGGCCCGCTCTGGCGACTCTCCCGATCGCGATGGCCGCGGCCGGGTTGGTCGGGCTCGCCCTCGGCTTCTCGGCGCGCAGGCTGCTCGGTGACTACCTCGCCATCGTCACGCTCTTCTTCCTCCAGGCCTTCGTCGCGTTCTCGAACACCGCCAACCCCACGGTTGCGGGCAAGGGCCTCACCGGCGGCCCGAACGGGATCGCGAACCTGGACCCCCTGAAGTTCTTCGGGTACGAGCTCACGTCGACCGAGCAGCAGTACTTCTTCCTGCTGATCGTGTTTGCGCTGGCGGCGACCGCGCTCTTCTTCGCCAACCAGTCGCGGACGGGGCGCGCCTGGCGGGCGCTCCGGGAGGACCCTCTCGCGGCCGAGGCGATGAGCATGCCGGTCAACCGGCTCAAGATCCTGGCGTTCGTCATCGGCGCTGCGACGGCAGGGCTCTGCGGGGCGATCTTCGCCGCGATCGAGCAGGCGACCGTCGCCGGCAACTTCACCGTGGCGGTCCTGATCACGATCTACGCAATCGTCATCCTCGGAGGGCTCGGCAGCATCGCCGGGGTGGTGCTGGGCGCGATCGTGATCAACGTTTCCTTTCAGTTTCTCGCCCCTCAGAGCGGTCATCCGGAAGTCAAACGGTGGCTCTTCTACGGCACGCTCGTCCTCCTGGTTGCGTTGATGAAGCCCTGGTACCGCGGCGCCGTGGTCCTCCTGGGCACCGTCGCCTTCGGGTTCGCCGCGCACGCATTCGTTGCGGCAATAGCGCCCGCGTCCTGGACATCCGGCACCGCGGTCGACGCCGGGTCCGCTTCGACCGCGAAGGCGATCGCAGACTGGGTGATCATCCCCGAGGGCCACTCCAGCTTCAACACGTACGCCTACATCGCCCTTGTCGCGGCCATCGTTGCGCTGCGCAGCCTGAAGGGATGGTGGCGAACGGCTGGGCTCATCCCGACGCTCTACCTGACCGCCGTCGTGTGGGAAAACGTTCTCGCACCGAACCCCGCCGTCACGGCGCTGATCCTCTTCGGAGCGATGCTGATCGCGCTCATGACCGTCCGGCCACAGGGCCTGCTCGGGACGGCGAGGGTGGAGATCGTCTAGTGGCGCCCCTGTTGCAGCTGGAGGGGCTCTCGAAGGCATTCGGGGGCCTGAGAGTGATCGACGACCTCGATCTGGTCGTGAACGAGCACGAGATCGTGAGCGTGATCGGCCCCAACGGGGCGGGAAAGACGACGCTCTTCAACCTCATCACCGGGATGTATCGGCCGGACGCCGGGAAGATCCTGCTCGACGGACAAGACCTCGTCGGGTCCCCCGCGCACCGGATCACGCGCATGGGGGTCGCACGCACTTTCCAGACATTGCGCCTCTTCCTGAACATGACCGTGCTGGAGAACGTGATGGCTTCGCAGTACGGAAGGACGAAGGTGGGCATCGTGAGGGCCATGCTGCGGACTCCCGGCATGCGGCGCGAGGAGCGGGAGATCAAAGCACGTGCGGAGGAAAAGCTGGCGTTCTTCGGCGAGCGCTTGGTGGGGTATCGCTGGAATCAGCCCGCGTACAGCCTCTCGTATGCCAACCGGCGCCGACTCGAGATCGCGCGCGCGATGGCCACCGAGCCGCGCATCCTTCTCCTGGACGAGCCCGCAGCCGGAATGAACCCGGTCGAGACGCGTGAGCTGACCGAGTTGATCGGGAAGCTGCGCGACGACGGCGGCTACACGATCCTGGTGATCGAGCACGACATGCACGTGGTCGAGGGCATCTCCGACCGCGTCGCGGCGCTCGATCAGGGCGTCAAGATCGCCGAGGGCTCGTTCGACGAAGTCGCGACCAACGAGCGGGTGGTCGAGGCCTATCTCGGCGTGCGCGAGACGGCGGTCGGCTAATGGCGCTCCTCAGGGTCAAAGGCGTGGACACGTACTACGGCCCGATCCACATCCTCCAACGGGTCGAGCTCGAGGTGGCGGACGGTGAGCTCGTCTGCCTGCTGGGCGGCAACGCCTCGGGAAAGTCGACGACGCTGAAGACGATCCTCGGGATCGTTCAGCCGCGTGCCGGATCGGTTGAGTTCGACGGCGAGGACGTTACCGGGCGCCCGACCAGCTACCGAATCGGCAAGGGCATGGCGATCGTGCCGGAGAACCGGCGGTTGTTCGCCCCGATGACCGTGCGCGAGAACCTCGAGATGGGCGCCTACCTGCGCGGTGGTGGGACGAGGGAGGACTTCGAACGCGTCTACTCGCTCTTCCCGCTGTTGCACGAACGCCGCGGCCAGCTTGCGGGGACCCTTTCGGGCGGCGAGCAGCAGATGGTGGCGATGGGCCGGGCGCTGATGTCGCGCCCCAAGCTGCTGCTGATGGACGAGCCGTCAATGGGGCTGGCGCCGATCCTCGTCGAGCGCAACTTCGAGATCATCAAAGAGGTACACGAATCCGGCGTCGCAGTCCTCGTGGTCGAGCAGAACGCGAACGTATCTCTGGGAATCGCCGACCGCGGCTACGTGCTCCAGACCGGGCGGATCGTGTTGTCGGGACAGGCGGCCGAGCTACTCCGACACGAAGATCTGCGTAAGGCCTATCTTGGCCGTTGATTTGGGGACCCTGCCGGGACGGATCCGACACCGCTTCCCGGTCTTCGAGCAGCGCGTCTACATCAACAGCTGCTCACAGGGGGCGCTCTCCGATTCGGTGCGCGACGCCTACCGCCGCTACCTGGACGACTGGGATGAGCACGGCGCGCCCTGGGAGTACTGGGTCGGGCAGCTCGAAGCGGTCCGCGCGCGAATCGCCGGTCTCGTCAACGCGGGCGAGGACGAGATCGCGGTGACGACGTCGGTCTCGGCCGGCGTCAGCGCGCTAGCAAGCGGGCTACGTTTCGACGGCGGCCGCGACAAGGTCGTGATCAGCGACTTCGAGTTCCCGACCATCGGCCAGATCTGGCACGCACAAAAGCGGCGCCGCGCGCGGGTCGAGCACGTGCCGGCCGAGAGCGACGGGACCATTCCGCTCGAACGGTTCGACGAAGCAATCGACGAGCAGACCGCGCTTGTCGCCGTCACCCACGTCTGCTTCCGCAACGGCTCGCGGCTCGATGTCGAGGGGGTCGCGCAACTGGCGCACGAGCGAGGGGCGCTGGTCCTTGTCGACGCGTACCAGACTGTCGGGTCGCTTCCGGTCGATGTCCACGAGCTCGACTGTGACTTTCTGGTTGCCGGGGTGCTCAAGTATCTCCTCGGGTCGGCTGGGCTCGCGTTCCTGTTCTGCCGGAGCGAGCTCGTCGAGGGGATCGAGCCGACCGCGACCGGCTGGTTCGCGGATCAGGACATCTTCGAGATGGATATCCGCGATTACTCGCCGGCCCGAACCGCGCGCCGGTTCGAGGCGGGAACCCCGCCGATTCCGCCGATCTACGCTGCGATCGCCGGGATCGAGCTGATGCAGGAGATCGGGATCGCGGAAACCGAAAGGCACGTGCGGGAGCTGAACGCACTGCTGCGGGAAGGGCTCGATGAGCTCGGCGCGCGTGTCGTGACGCCGCACGAGCCAGAACGGAGCGGCGCGCTCCGCTGCGTGGCCTCGAGGGACGTCGAGGCGCTCGTCGCCGCGCTCGCCGACCAAGGGATCGTTACCTCTTCGCGCGACGCCAACCTGCGCATCTCGCCGCACTGCTACAACACCGCGGAGGACGTGCGGGTCTTGCTCGATGGTCTCGCGACGAACCGTTCTCTGCTCGCCTAGCCAGGAGACGCCGGATCCCGCTGCACCCCCGCGGTAGGGGGACATACGATTGGCGCCATGCTGCTGAGCGAGGTGGGGTACGCGCGGCCGAGGACGCTCGAGCAGGCCCTGGGCATCCTCGCGGAGCACCGAGGAGCGCGGGCACTTGCCGGCGGGCAGACATTGATCAACGTCATGAAGACGCGGGCGGCGTCGCCCGACGCGCTCGTCGACCTGGGAGGGATTCCGGAGCTGCGTGGCATCGAGCTGGGCTCGGACGGAACGCTGGAGATCGGGCCGATGACGACTTACGCGGAGCTGATCTCGTCGGCCGAGGCGCGTGCTCGCCCGATTCTGGGCGAGGTCTGCGCGCAGATCGCCGACGTCCAGGTTCGCAACCGTGGCACTATCGGCGGGAACGTCTGCGCGAGTGATCCGACCAATCATCTGCCGCCGCTGCTGGTCGCCCTTGGGGCCGAGCTCACGGTGGCGGGGACGGGTGGAGAGCGATCCGTTCCCGCGGAGGACTTCTTCCTCGGCGTGTACATGACCGCCGTTGGTCCAGGCGAGCTGCTGACGAAGATCAGGGTTCCAGCCGGGCGCAGAGACGGCTTCGCCTCGGTGCCGATCGGCAAGGACGGCACGTGCATCGTCAACGCGGCAGCTTCGCTCAACGGCGGGACGCGGGTCGCGCTTGCGTGCGTGGGAGCGGTGCCGGTCGTCGTCGAGCCCGAGTCCACGGACGCTGACGCCGTGCGCAAGGCGGTACGGGAGGCGGGGTTGGAGCCCCCGTCGGACGTCCACGCGTCGGCCGACTATCGCAGGCATCTGGCGGAGGTCGTCGCCGGGCGCGCTGTCCGGCAGGCATCGGAGCGAGCCGGCTAGTGGCGGCCCCCTTCGTCACCTCGCAGACGATCGGTGTCGAGGTCGACGGCACAACCTACGAGCGCGAGGTCGAGACGCGACGACTGCTCGTCCACTTCCTCCGCGACGACCTCGACCTGACGGGCACGCACATCGGCTGCGATACCGGCAACTGCGGCGCCTGCAGCGTGATCGTCGACGGCATGCTCCTGAAGAGCTGCATGCTCCTGGCGGTCCAGGCTGACGGCTCCTCGATCGAGACCGTCGAGGGCCTCGCCGAGGATGGGCAACTGAACGAGGTCCAGCGAGCATTCGCCCGCCACCACGGGCTCCAGTGCGGCTACTGCACGCCCGGGATGCTGATGAGCGCGACGGCGCTCCTCCGCGTGAGCCCGAGCCCGTCCGACGATGAGATTGCGAGAGCGATCCAGGGAAACATCTGCCGCTGCACCGGCTACTGGAACATCTTCAAGGCGATCAAGGCAGCCTCGGGCCAGGAGGTCTCCGAGTGACCGAGACCACCGTCACCGAGGCCCTTGTCGTCGAGGCGACGGAGACGAGGCGGGGGTACGCGGGCCAGAGCGTCGCTCGGAAAGAGGACCAGCGACTTCTCCAGGGCGAAGGCGTGTTCGTGGACGACGTCAAGCGCCACAACATGGGTTTCGTTCACTTCGTCCGCTCGCCCTACGCGCACGCGAAGATCCGCTCCGTCGACGTGTCGAAAGCGCTCGAGCATCCAGGGGTCCTCGGCACGCTGACCGGGGAGGAGGCCGCACTCCTGACGGATCCCTTCTTCCAGATCTCCTCTCCCCCGGGCGCGCATCTCCGCGACTTCTGCCTCGCCGTCGGCAAGGCCCGCTTCGCCGGCGAGCCCGTCGCGGCGGTCGTCGCCTCAACGCGCGAGACGGCGCGCGACGCCGCCGAGCTCGTCGAGGTCGACTACGAGCCGCTTCCCACCGTCACCGATGCGCGCCGGGCGCTGGACGAGGGGGCGCCTGTCCTCCACGACGAGGCCGGCACGAACCTGACCTGGGAGGGCGTCTACGAATGGGGCGACCTCGACGCTGCCTTCGCGGAGGCAGACCTGGTCCTGAAGATCTCGGAGCTCCACTTCGACCGCTTCAACTCGACGCCCCTCGAGTGCAACGGGGCGCTCGTCGAGTACAACCGCGGCACTGGGCAGTGGACGATCATCACAAACAACCAGTTCCCCGGCTTCGCGGCGATCATGATGGGCCCGGCGATGCGCGTAGGGCTGGACAAGCTCCGCTTCGTCACGCAGGACATCGGCGGCGGGTTCGGCAACAAGATCACCTCGCACCCACAGCTGGTTGCTTGCAGCCTGCTGGCCCGCAAGCTGAACCGGCCAATCCAGTGGACGGAGTGGCGCACCGACTTCCACCTTTCGATGTCGCACGGCAACGAGCGTTGGTTCGAGGACACGGAAGTCGCCGTCAAGGAGGACGGGACGCTGCTCGGCTTCCGGACCACGGCGCTGGACGATGCCGGCGCCTGGCTGCGCTACGAGCCGCTCGGCGGCGTCATCTGGGCACAGGTCACTCCAGGCATGTACCGCTGGCGGAACATCCGGCTCGACTTCAAGCAGGTGGTGACCAACAAAGCCCCGGTCTCGCCGAACCGCGGCTACTCGCGGATGCAGCACCTCTGGTTCACCGAGCGGATCATCGACATCGTCGCGCACGAACTGGGCCTGGACCCCGTCGAGGTCCGTAAGCGCAACTACATCCGCGCCGACGAGATGCCCTACGAGACTCCCAACGGCTGTGTCTACGACTCGGGCGACTACGCGAACATGCTCGACATGGCGCTCGAGCTGATCGGCTACGGCGAGCTCGAGTCGCGACGCTCCGACGCAGAGGCTCGAGGCCGGTTGCTCGGGCTCGGGATCGGCTCGACCCTGGACTCAGGGACGAACAACTTCGGCCAGTCCCGGCTCATCAACCCGGAGCTCCAGTTCTCCGGGAACAACGAGGTCGCGACGGTGAAGCTCGACATCTTCGGCGAGGTCGTCGTCACACTCGGCACGACGCCGCAGGGGCAGAGCCACGAGACGACGGCCGCGCAGGTGGTCGCAGACATGCTCGGCTGCTCGATCGACGACGTGAACGTGCGTGCGGGCCACGACTCGTACTGGAACTCGCACGCCGGCTTCTCGGGAACGTACGCGAGCCAGTTCGCGGTCACAGGGCTGGGCGCCGTGCGGGGAGCGACGGAGCTGCTGGCCGCGGAGATG
>Ga0066903_100003733_pt1 | contig 12571 bp, 14 predicted proteins | sample PanSoiMetaGPlot1_FD_67491 | JGI IMG/M metagenome (GOLD analysis project Ga0066903, IMG submission 67491) | Tropical forest soil microbial communities from Panama analyzed to predict greenhouse gas emissions - Panama Soil - Plot 1 (version 2) | ecosystem: Environmental > Terrestrial > Soil >...
GCAGCCCCTGGGCGCTTTCCGCGACCAGTTAGGCTTTGTCCCGGCCCTCGAGAAGGCCGATGACTATGCCGACCTGGGCGAGCGCGTGGTAGTCGGCAGCGTGCAGACGCTGGGCCGGCAGAAGCGCCTGGAGCGGTTCCCTCGCGACCACTTCAAATTTATCTTTGCCGACGAGGCCCACATGTCGATGGCTCCGTCATGGCGAAGGATCTTCGACCATTTTCCCGACGCCAAGATCTGCGGGATCACCGCCACGCCGTTCAGGTCGGACGCTAAGGATCTGAGAGAGATCTATGAAACCGAGGCTTATCGCAAGCCGCTCTTTGACTTGGTTGACGACGGCTGGTTGGTCAGCCCCGACCATGTGTACAAACTCGAGAGCGCAATCTCTCTGGCCCAGGTGCGGATCAAGCAGACCGCCGAGGGCAAAGACTTTGACGCCCAGGATGCAGCCACGGCCATCGAACCCTATTTCATCGAGATCGCGAAAGAGTTAAAGCTCAAGCACAGCCAGCGCCATATCCTGGCGTTCCTGCCCCTGGTGGCCAGCTCGATCAAGTTCGTGGCAGCTTGCAAATCTGTTGGGATTAATGCCGTCCATGTGGATGGCGAGGACCCGGAGCGCGATCAGAAACTGATGGCATTCAAAAAGGGCGAGATCACCCTACTTTCAAACAGCAACCTGCTGCATACCGGCGTCGACATCGAATGCTGCGATGCCACCCTCTGCCTGCGCCCAACACGCAGCAAGGTTTTGTATCAGCAGATTGTTGGCCGAAGCACCCGCTGTCTACCTGGGACTCTGGACCGGAAGGACACGGTCCAGGCCCGGCTGGACGCCATCCGCGCCAGCGCCAAGCCAGAGGCGATCATCTTGGACCCGATGTGGTTAACGGATGACCACGATTTAGTTACACCTTCTTTCCTTGTTGCGGACACCCAGGAGGATGCAGAAGAAATCAACAAGCGCGCCGGGAGAAGTTACTCCCTGCGCCAGCTGAACCGGGACGTGCAGCGTGAACGAGAGGAGGCCATTCTCCGACGATTTCAAGCGTCGGAGAACTTTCGCGAAAGGGCGGTCAACGCGGACTGGTTCGCTGCGGCGAACCACATCCACGCCCTCGTCAGCTATCAAGCGGTCTTCACCTGGGAGTTCGGCCCGGTCAAAAACATGGACCGCGCCATCCTCAAGCAGGCCGGCATCGATCCAGAATCGGTCCGTAACCAGGGCCATGCCCGGGCGGTCATTCGGGAGATCTATAAGCGCCGGGCTAAGGGATTGGCTGAGCTGCCTGCGCTGGCACTTCACACCGAGAGTGATCGGCTCTGGGAGCTCACCTCTAAAGAGGTGGGTGAGCGCCGTAATGCATGGATGTCGCGGTAAACAAAAGATGTCGCGGTGAGGGGCCGCACACAAGCCCATGGTGCCGAGCGACGGCTCGGAGCAAGCGAGGGGATTTAAAATCCCCTCGTCTTCACCTGGGCTGAGCCCCTGGGTAACGTGCCCAGGGGCACCCCTCCGATTTTTATGACCGAGGAGGAGCTCTACAACGAGTACGCGGCCTGGACCGGCCAACTTCATCACTGGATGCTGAAGCACGGGAACCGACATCTCGACGTCGAGTTTTTCCCGGCCCCGCAGTGGGTCATTAAACTCTACACCGGCCACGCAGAGGACACCATCATGACCGGCTGGTTTGGCACCACGGTGCCGAGCTTCTCGCGGCCAGAAGAGGAAACCAGGGCCGTTATCCCGCTGCCCAGACCAGAGGCCGAGCCCACCAGGGCCGAGCTGGACGAAACTTTCCGCGAGCTCTGCCTGTCAGCGGCTCGTATACTGGAGATCGATATCGGAAAACCCAAACTCCATGGAACTGGATAGCGAACATCTTATGCCACCGCAGCGGTGTCCGAGCTGCGGTACACAAATTGATCGGGCGAGCGGGGAGGAGGAAAGGCCCAAGGAAGGCGACCTGATGGTATGCATCCGGTGCGCAGAGTTGCACCAAGTAGGACCAGGGAGACTATTAGTGAAGGCGGATAAAAGCATACTGGCTCAACTGGCACCCGCCGATCGGGCGAAGATTGAACGGGCGCAACGAACGATCAGGAAAATGCGTAGAAGACATGGGTTGGAGAGTTGATCAGGTACAGAATTGGATTCACCTTATGGACCCGGCTGACCAAGAAAGATACAATCAGCGCGCCCAGGGCCTGGAGGCCGTGCCGCCGCCCAAGACCGACCGCCTGGAGCGCGACCAGCAAAAACAATTTGCGAATTGGTTGCTGCTCCAGCGTTCCAAAGGCCGCAAGCTTCCGTTTGTCTGGCACGCCATGCACAAGCCATCCACGGCGTCACCTGGGTGCCCCGACTTCGGCGTGGGCACGTGGCAGGGTTGGATCTGGTTTGAGTTCAAGCGCGACCACTCCTGCCCGCTGAGCGGCGAACAAGCGGAATTCTTCAAAGACTGCTATGACCGGGGCGTCGACTGCTACCTCGTGTACAGCGCCGACGAAGCGATCAAAGTTGTGAACGAAAGGGATGCCCTTGCCTGACCCGGACCAGTTTCTGCAGGTTCAAGGCGACCAGTTGATCTACTGCCAAGGTCGCTTGGCGTGGTACTTTCTGGAACCTGACGGCCTGTACTGGGTGACTCGACCCGATTTTTACCCGCATTTGCCCTGCCTTGAACTATTGGAAGAGATCCGCAAGGCTGACCGAGCTCGGCTGGCCAACTGGATCGGAGACGCCCAGCGTACCGCCCAGGTCGCAGAGGAACTCCAACGCTCCGCCCCGCGACCACCGCCGGCCCGCGAACCAGCACCTGAGAAGGTCCTCGAGTTCGAGACTGCCACTGAACACGTCGAGCGGCTGGCCCGCGAGCAGGAGGAGGATGAGAAAGCCCGCGCCAAGGAGGTCGCTAAACTCAACGCCAAGCTGCGTCGGGAAATGGCTGGGCTTAGCGCCGAACGCAGACGCGAACTGGCTTTCGAAGAGCCCCCCACCAAACCCGACCTTTTCCGATACATGGACTGGGGCAACCATTACCAGAATCGACCTGACTTCGGCGAACCCTGGTCGCTCACCATCGTCGAGATGATCAGGGATCACGATTGGATTGAGTCGATGTTCGCTCTTTACAGTCAACAACGATATCGCTTGTTATGACGCACGTGAGGCATTATGCGCAACGCTTATATTTTCGCGTGTGGCCCCCCGCGAAAAATAAAAGCATGCTTATTGATTTTTTTCTCGACAAAAAATTCTGTATTTTTAAAATGCGGAGCTGCAGCTCCGCTCCTCCGGCCAACCGCAGGCATCCCTGTGCGCGGCTGAACGTTTCCGAACCGACGCTCGCCGCTGAGCAGGGAACGTTTCTTCTAAGCGTTGCGCATAAAGCTTATGAGCAATGAGAACACGGAATGGTTCAAGCAGACCTACCCTGTAGCCCATGCTCATGCGACCCGCCGTAGCAGATGGACCCCTATGACCAACAAGAAGATACCTAGAGACATCCCTGGTCAGCGCCCACTGGCCGGGCTCCCTCAAGCGATTGAGGCAAGCACCACAACAAAGCTACCCAAGGGAATGCCGACGCTGTCGGTGCTCACCACTGAGCTGGCCCGCCTGGGCTTCCCCGCGTCCGACGCCGAGGATCAGTACGATCGTTGGCTCGCCAACGGATTCAGAACCAACAGAGGACAGAAGCTGCAAGATTGGAAAGCAGCTCTGCGCATGGTCATCCGAAACAATTGGCTGCCGTCGCAGCGCAAAGCTGCGGCCCAGGAGAATCACGCCCAGGACAAAGAGAGCGCCGAGCTGGCCCGCATCAGGAGGCTGAAACGTGAGCAGCGTTGAATTTAACGAGGAAGACTTCATCTCGGATGAACCGACCGAGCCGATCCGCTGCATGCTCTGCGGCGGCCTGATGGCGGCCAACTATCTGTGGTGGGAGGGCAGCTGGCACCGCAGTCACACCGTGCATGAGAGCTGCCTGAACCGCTGGAACAAGAAGGAAAGCAAACCGGGCAAGAAGCGGTATGTTCCTGAGAAATTCACCAATTTCGACGGCACCCGGCTGGACCCGGATGCCGTCGCCCTAGCGGCTGAGTTTAGCCCCGATTCTGAGCACCATACTCTAGCAATCGTGGGCCTCCCAGGCCGTGGAAAGAGTCGGCTGGTCTGGGCCAGCGTGAAAGGGTTCTTTGACCAGCTCGAGCTCGAAGGTACGCGGACCTGGGTGGAGTACTTCAGCTTCGTTGACCTGATCAGCGAGTTCGACAAAGGCAAGATCGCCACCATCAAAAACTGCCGGTACTGCTTCGTCGATAACATCGGTTGCGTTGATTCGTTCGGAAGAGAAAGGGCCGCGCTCCAGGCGGCCTTGAGGGCCAGGGTCGAACGGAATGCCTGGACGTGGCTGTCGATCGATGCGGTCAGTTTTGATCCTGATTTGGTCAAGCAGTTACAGGACAAATCGACGCTGATTTTACTCGAGCAGTAACCATGGGCGCTCACTGGCGCATCGTGCTGCGGCTGGAGGCTGAGCTCATCAACGAGGAATGGGAAGCGGCGATGCCATTGGTGCCGCGTCTCTCCGCTGACTGGCCGCCGCACAGCGATCTGGACCTCTTGATTGCCGAGCTCAAACATCTCTCGCCGCTGGCGCATGCCGCCCGGCTGCGCACTCTCTGGACGTTCTATCGCTGGGCACCGCCTCGTTATCAAGATCGTGCCGAACATCTTGGGAGCTGCGTAGCTGGAGCGGGCAAGCGCCATCGTTAATGCTCAATTCAGCTTCAGTTGGCGAAATGCGTCGGGCTCGCTCAAGCGATCGATCTCGCCGGCGGGAAACGCGCCCAGCTCTGCGAGCCGCGTATTCTTTTCCGCCGCGTGGATGATCGCCACCCGGAAGGTGTACGCCGTGCGAGCCTGAGAGGCCTGCAACAGGTAGGTGTTGCCGTATTCAAAGGCGAGGCCCGCCGTGCCTTTGCCCTTGCCGCCCTGCGCGATGAATGGCAGGGCCGCGCCCACGCTTCGCGGGCCGGTGCCGGTGCCCCGGAACACTTGAATACACAGAGCGTTGATTGCCGTGGTGAAGATCGCGTCTGCCAACGCCATCTCAATTACTGCCTTCAACTCATTTCTGACGTTAGCCTGGGCCCAGGCGCTCTGGGAGCCGCCGGGCACCATCAACTCAGCCAGATCAGGGATCGAATAGATCTGCACGCCTTGCGCGGCGGCTACGATCCCTTCCCTGATTTTTTGATACAAGACTTCAGCAGGATTAACTCTCATAGGCTTATTTTTTTTGGGTTCGCATCTGCCGCCGGTCGGCTTGGGGGCTGGCCTAATGCCCGGGCCAGTTGGTTGACGCGCTCAGCCAAATCGGTGAGCGCCTCGACCAGAAGTTCATGGGAAAAACTATCGAGCTGTTCGCGGACTTTGATAATCTCGCGGATCTCCTGGGCTCGCTTATCGTCCGGGGCCAGGATGTGACCAACCTGGGTGGCCATCTTCTTCGCCGCTTGAAACAGCCAGGGTGGCGTTTTCTTCGGAGGCGTGTACGAAGGCACCAGCTCTTCCGCCTTCCGCCTGACATCGTGAGCCGCCAGCTTATGATTGCGCAGCTGCGGGCCAAGCTCAGCAACGATCTGCTTTGTCTCTTTCTTGGCGCGGGTCCGATACTCCACGGCCTTCTGTTCATGGAAGTTCACACGCCGTTTCGCTGCGTCTCGAGTTGGTTCATCGGCGGCTTTCTCGGCCAGCTGTTTGGCTTCCTCTGCTTGCTTCTCCGCAAACTCAGCATCGCGCTCCCGCTCTTTCTTGCGCCGGCTGAGCTCACCGATGAACTCCTTGGCCTGGAAAGCGTTAAGACCTCGGAGATCTGCGGTCTTCAAATCGCCTGACTCAATGAGATCGAGGCCTTGCATACACCACATCATTCGGGTAGTTCCTGTGGGCGAATCCCAATCGCCGCCCAGATAACGGGCGATATCGGGGGCGGTCAAAACCGTGCGTTTTCGCACGATTTGCAGCTCGCCTCGTTCAGCGGCGGTTTTGGCAGCATGAACTACCTCGAGGTAACTGATCGGCAGGTTGTGCCACGCCTCGTTGTTCTCGATATTGAAAGCCCGAAACATATCATCGTTTCCCATGTCCTGAAGCTCAACGCTGAGCTCGTAGTCAGGCCCGAACTTCTTAAGGGCGCGCTCGAGATACAGTGCGCCAAAGGGAACTTGAACAAAGCCTCGTTTATCGGGATGAATGCGTCCGATCAGGCGCGGCCATGCCCCAGCCTTAAGTGACTCATCCATCAAATCATGCGCAGCCAAACTGTGCGGAAAGTGGCCGGTGCGCGGCGGCCAGAGTTCAATGCTTCGAATGGGAAATTTCTTGTTCATTACTGGTTGAATCTGCCGATACTGTAGGTTATAGATATTGCGCCGATCTTGTCAATACTGATTATTCTGAAAGCATGTTAGACCAGTGGTTAAATAACGGGCAAAAGGCCGTGAACCGGCACCCAGAGCTGATCGCACTCTCCCCTGAAAGGGAGACCGACCCTTTTGAGTATCCTGTGTATACTGTGGGTTCTGAAGACCATGCTTGCGCATGGCGATCGGCTCCAGTAAAGGATTCCAAGGTCATTTCGACCACTGTGAACATCCTGTTAAAGATGTCACTCGTTAAAGTTGTCGCACGTTTTGCGCTTCTCGCGTTGCGCAAAAGCATGTTAAAAATAACACGCCTGATCCAACAAAAAAGTAAACAATGAAACCATCATATTACCCAAGCAACCCCACCGCCCCCTGGCGCGTCTCAGTGCCCATGAAGTGGTCACCGACCGGCAAGCGCCGGGCGCGCTATTTGAAGAGCCAGGAAGAAGCCAAGAAATTCTGCCAGCTTGTCCGCAAACATGGCGTCCATCACCTCGAATACCTCAAGGACGAGGATGGCAACCCTGTTGACAAACCTGCTGGCTCCGCGCCGGTCATGACCAAGCATCAAGAGGAGCTTTGGACATCGGCTGTTCGACATCTGGCGACCGAGCTCGGCAGCATCAATGAGCTTTATGAAGCCGTCGCCCGCTTCAAGGCCACCCGCGTAGACAAACTCGCCACGGTCGAGGAAGCCTTTGCCAGCTTTTACAAGGAGCGGGAGAATGACCCTAACGTTACCAGTGATGCCACCCTAGCGAAGTACAAAAACGAACTCAGGAAACTTATTCGCCAGTTTCCAGGCGAGCAGCTCTCGACCATTGAAATAGCCAAGATACAGGAACTGCGCCGGGCAGTGAAAGGATCTCGCACCACTTACTCAGTTGTGAAGACCTTCTTCGGCTGGGCCAAGACCAATGGCTACGTGAAGGAGAACCCGATGAAGGATGAAAAGCCCTGGAGCGACTGGGGCGTCAACAACGACTACTATAAGGTCGAACCATTCGGGCGGATGCTGCGGATGTGCGCCGGGCTGGATGAGGTTCCCGGTGTCGGCCTGACCAACAAGTACCAAGATCTTTTGCCTTGGCTTATCCTGGGTGGATTTGGCGGCCTGCGTACCAGCGAAATTTCCCGGCGCAAGAAAACCAGTGACGCGCTGAAATGGACCGACCTGGGTGCCAAGATGATCGAGATTCGCGCTGCTATAACAAAGACGCGCAAGCGTCGGGTGCTCTCCAAGGCTTACGCCATCGATGCCATCCAGGCATGGCTGAAATTCGTGCCCTCCGGTAGCGAGTTCGTTTGCCGGTTGGGCCAGCACGAGCTGAATACGCTCAAGAAGGAATTCAAAGAAGTCAGCGGCCTGGATTTTGAGGACAACGGATTGCGCAACAGCTTCGGCACTTATGCTATCCATTACGATAGCAAGGAAGGCGCTGGTTCGGTTGCTTTACAGATGGGCAATTCCGAGAAGGTGCTCTTGAGCAACTATGTGGGTGACATGTTTGCCGAGGGTACCGGCCAAGCGTGGTTTAACCTGCGGCCAGACACGGCCTTCACCAGCGAGCCAGCCCAAACCCAGGAAGGAATTGCCGCATGAAGCACAGACCACTGTTTGCGCCGAATGATTACCGCAAGCTGATCACAATCCCTGAGCTTGAGGAACTGACTGGTATCAAACGGAGCACGCTTAGGACATGGGTGCGCGCAAATAAAATTCCCGGCGGCGTGCGTGCCGGGAGGGGCAGCCGCTGGTTATTCCGGCGTGAGGCCCTCGAAGAGTGGTGGCGCTCAATCAACGTAGATTGACAGAATGAACAGAAATGGTAAGACTGCACGGAATGAATTCATTTACAAAATGCAGCTAGAAATTAACATCGACGAACTAAATCAGATCAGGGACACCTTCAGGGAATTGGCGCAACTAACGCACCAAATCGCCCAAAATCTCCGAGACGTGGATCAAAGGAGAAGATACCTCAACTTCAACTTCAGCCAGGAATCATCGCCGGTGCCCCCAAGCTGCAAAGTTGCGCCCACGCCCACGCGGAACACCGAGAAAGGAGTCTTGCTATTTGAGCCCAGTGATTTCCGCAAGATAATTACCTTTCCACAACTCGTGAAGCTGACTGGAATCAATCAAAGCACGCTTAGGACGTGGGTTAACCAGGGGCTGATCCCTGGATTCCGTGCCGGTAATAAACACACGCGCTGGCAATTTCGCCGAGAGGCTCTTGAGGAGTGGTGGAAGAAAATGAGCATCCAAGTGAAACCTTAAAAACGGAGCCGCCCCAGGTGCTGAATCTGGGGCGGTCCTTTCTTTCCCGGCTGCTAGCAAGACAGGAGGCGCAGCACGAGAAGTCTCCATTGCCTTTCGGCTGAAAATCTATTTGAAAACGTAGTGAATGATAACCGAAACAACCAGGGTCAGGGACGGTACAATAATTTGCCAGCGCACTGAACGTTCCAACCCATCGATTCTGCGTTCAATGCTTTGCATGCGATCAATCAGCTCGATCCGCAATTCTTGCAGATCAGCCTTGGTCGCAGCCTCGCTTCCGTTACTCATTGGCCAGGGCCGGTCGGAGCCGGAGGCGGTTGTTGGCCCTGCTGCTGTTGCTCAGGAGGCAGTGCGGTGACGTCTGGCGGGGGCTGTGGGCCCGCCTGGGCCGGGTAAGGTGTCTGTGTGCCTGCCGGGCCGGTCGGCGCGGCTGGGGCCGGGACAGGCGTTTGTGCGCCCTGGGCCTGCTGCGCCTTGACTGCGCCCTGAGTGGTGGCCTGCTGGCCTAACGCCTGGGTTTGCTTAACCTTCTGCTGTTCCATCTCGCTGGGGGCCAGCCCCATCTGGGCCTCTCGCATCTTGGGCGCATTTGCTTCCTCGTGGTGGGCGCGTTGCAGATCAGTCTCAGTCGGTTCACCGGGCTTGCGCCTGGGCGGTCCCTGGTAGGTGCCTGGATGCGGACCAAAGCCCGCCGCATGTGCGAATGCGGCCAGCCCATAGTCCTTCATCTCCGAAGGCATTTCTTCGTCGGGATCTTGGAATCCGATGTTCTGGTCTTCGTCGTCCATGTACGTAGAATATCACGCGGCTGCCCTGCCGTCAACGCTGGGGCAGCTCTTCTTCCAGTCCCGGCAGCATGCCGTTCTTGACCTTGTGGACCAGAGCGTAGGTGGCGTCCAGATAATCAGCCTTGGGCCGTTGCGGTGACCCGGCCATCTTGAAGAGGTCTTTGATATTGAACCAAAGCAGGGCTTGCTTATCGGCATTGGTCAGACGCACGCCAGCAGCTTTCAGCTTCTCCGTCGCTCGCCGCATGACGTCACGCCACCGCTCCCGCTCGGTGCCGTTGCGCGGAGCGTCAGACAACTTGCTGGTAGCCTCATCCAGCTTCTTTGCGGTGAGGTTTTCAGGCGTCTTATAGGATTCATCATAACTGCCTTCGACTCCTGGGCTCTGCTGATAAAGCTTGTGGCGTTCCCGGGCCCAGTTGTAAATCTCTGGGGCCACTGCCCTGGCTGTTGGCCGGTCCAGCTTGCCTTCGGGCACATTCAACAATGCATCCAGTTCAGCCGACATTTTCTTCGCCTGCTCTTCATCAACATTGGTCAGCAGGCCTGAGTTCAGCACGTCGCGCAGTTGGCTCAAATGCGATTTGACCAGCTCGCCTTTCTCCATCCGGTCCTTGCGGGTAGCGTCATCACTGAACTTGAACATGTTCCCGGCCATCAGGTTCATGTTCCTCGAGAACCATAGGTCCATCGTGGTCGGATCAAAGTCGCCGTTCAGATTCGAAAAGAACGCACCGATCTTGGCTCCTAGCATCATAGCGCCGTTAACGGTGTGATGGGCCAACTCCCCACCTACATCCAAGCCAGGATATTTCTTCGCCAGCTCACCCACCGTCATCCGTTTCATGAGCATCTTGAGGAGCTTCTCATGACCCAACCCAGGACTGGTTTCGTCGCCGTGCCAAAGCTTGTTTACCTTGGCAAAGTTCTGTTCCATCTGGTCAGCCTTAAGGCCGCCGCCGAATACGTCACGAGACTCTGGCAGCCTGCCGGTTTTAACGAAGTGGCGGTAGGCAGCCCAGGTGCTCTCGGTATTGGGGAACACGTCCTGGCCCTGGCTGGTGATCGCCCAGGCTAGTTTGAAGGCCAGCTCATGAGTCGGATCGGTCAGAATCTTAGGCGCGATCTCACTGGCTTTCTTTAAGGATTTCTTGATGGTCCGGTTGTACCAGCCGTAAGCATGGGACGGCTTGCCGCCCGTGGTGGTCCCGGCTAGTGAATGCATGATGTCATGAACGACAGCGTTAGACACATGCTCCCGGTGGTCTTCGTTCTCGTAATCGAGCTTTGGATTATTTGCATCGTAGTACTCGCCGATCTGCTCGTTCTTTAGCTTGCCAGGGAACGTGCGCGCTCCTGTCAGGTGAGCGTGCATGCTCTGCGGGTGAACCTCCGGGTTCTTCTTGACGAAAGCCTTACCCAGCTTGTTGAGGCGGGTCATCTCGGCCTGCTCTTGGGGCGAGATATCCTCCCGGTCAGGAGCCGCTTGCTTCATGGCAAGCTCCTTGACCTCCTTGTCCAGATCCTCTTTGGTCTTGATCTTGGGAGCCTTCTCGCCCTTGGCCGGCGGTGGCGCTTCGGCTGCCGGTGCGGCAGCTTGCTTTGGCAGCGGTTCTCCCGGCCCTGGCGGCCCGGTGGATGGAGCAGCTTTTTCCTCCGTCTTGGCTGGCGGAGGCGCAGCCGCACCAGGGGCTTCTGGCGGTTGGCCGAAGCCGTGCCCTTTCGCTAATCGGGCGTAGTTGTCTTCGGCTTCTTCGTAGAGTGACTGAAGCGGATGTTGCCCTGGGGGTGCGTTCCCACGTAGCCGTGGCTCCCCGTGTGCTTCCCGCGTTTGAATCCCGCCCTCTCTAGCGATTCGTCGATATTCTTCAGCCGCTGCTTCTCGGGTGTCTCCTCCGTCGAAAGCGATGTGTCCGTGGTGGTATTGAGGCGATTGTGACCCGGCTCGTTGTGCGAGTTTGATGGCGTTTTCATGGTTCTCGGCTCCGTAATCCAAGAGATGCGCTCGCAAGTGGCCTTCTGGCCCCTGGTAAATCGTGTTCCCCGGAAACTTATGCTCAGTGATTAATTTATCGACCTCCTCGTGTTTAGCATTAGGAAAATCAATGTCGTAGAGCCGGTCGGGACCGCCTTCTTTATGCTCAAAGTTAGCGGTGCCTTTTTGCGCTGAGTGCAGTCCACGGATAGCGTTTTTAAGCCGCATCTGATCCAGATTGTCGCTCGGACTATGGATCATCGAGGAGCCTTCAGCGGTGCCCCCCCAGTTGCCGACTGTGGGAGTTACCTTGCCACCGCTCTTGCTCGCATCTTCCACCCGCTGATAAAAGTCGCGGGCCTTCTTATGCTCTGGAGAAGCAGCCTGTTTTAGCGCGCCTTTGATCTTGGTCCCTTCTTCGACATTAGGCGATACATACCCACGAGATGTGGCTGGCTCGCCTGGGGCCGCTGGCGGCGTTTTTGGAGGCTTTGGTGTCGGGGCCGGGCTCTCTACCTTCTCCGAGGGTTGTGGTTCCTCCTGGGGCTCTACAGGCGTGGGCTTGGGTGCTTTAGGCTGGGGCGCGGCGGGCTCCTCACTTGGCTCTGGCTTTGGCGCGGGGGCAGGAACTGCCTTGGAAGGCTTTGTCGGCAACGGGACCTCGGCAGACTTCTGCCGGTATTTATCAGCGTCCATCTTGCCATTGATCCACTGGTCCCGCAGATTGCTCTTCATCTGCGTGTGCTCCTCTGGCGTGAGCGCCTCCGGGTCATCCTCGTAAGGCGTAATCAGGCCGCCCGAACCGCCCACAAAACGGTACTCGTCCGGGTCTTCACCCAGGGCATGCAGCCTGGAGCGGGCCTCGGCCTCATCAATCTTATGCTCGGAGAAGGCCCGCTCGATCTGGTTGATGGCCGCGTTGTCGGTAAAGGTGTGATGCAGCGAGGCCGCGATCGGGATGTCGGGTCGGCCCTGTTCGCTGGTGTGCGCTATAGCCCTCGTCAGGTCCTGATATTCTTTGCCTGGGCGGATCGTCGCAGGCATATGCTCTTCGCTCGGATGAATCTCGTGGATCAGCCCGGC
>Ga0066903_100003734_pt1 | contig 12566 bp, 10 predicted proteins | sample PanSoiMetaGPlot1_FD_67491 | JGI IMG/M metagenome (GOLD analysis project Ga0066903, IMG submission 67491) | Tropical forest soil microbial communities from Panama analyzed to predict greenhouse gas emissions - Panama Soil - Plot 1 (version 2) | ecosystem: Environmental > Terrestrial > Soil >...
CGGCGACGTGCATCGAGGCGACGTCGTCCGGCAAGGCACCGGTGCCGTGCACGCGTCCGCCGAGGCGCGGATGCCCCGACACCAGATCACGCGCCGTTTCGTCGCTGCGGCGTCCGATCAGCAGGACGTGCGCCGCCGTGGCGTCGACGAGCGAAGGAATCGAGACGTCGAGCATGTCGCGAATTGCGCGGCCTTGCGTCCCGAAGTGCCCGACGAGCGGCTGGCCGGCGCCGTAGCGCTGGCGCACCGCCGCTGACGCCGCGGGATTGCGAACCACCGCGATGCTGCTCGGCACCGGCAGCCACTCGACCGGCTTGCCGTCGGCAACCATCGACCGCACCGTCGATTGCCAGCCGGGGATCGACACGAACGCGCGCTCAGCGGACGAAGCGGCCATCGACGCCATCAGGCGGTTGACGACCGCGAGCAGGTTGCGCCGCAAGCCGTGGCTGCGGCCGAAGGGAAATGCCACCTCGTGGAACATCACCCAGATCGAGTCGCTGCGCCGCGAGCGCAGCCACCAGCAGAACGGGAGGTTCGCCGCTTTCCAGCCGAATGCGTGCGGCACGTACTGGACGAGCAGCCGCCGTGGCCCGGGCTGCCGATCCAGTTCGCGCGTCAATGTCCCGAGCGCGCGCGGTCCAAAGTGATCCGGCAGCCGATGCACCGTCACACGCTCGGCGCCGGTGTCAGGCGCCGCGACCGGCGGCGCCCATACGTCGACCGAATCGCCCGCCTCCACCAATCCATGCGCGATGCGGCGCGTGTAGTCGCTGACACCGCCGGGCTGCGGCGGGTACTCGCCAGTGATGATGTGCCAGTGCGTCACAGCGCCGGCTCGTCGAGAGCTGCACCGGCGGGCGCCGTGACCGGCGACGGCGCCGGCAGAATCCGCAGTCGCACCAGCCAGTCGTTCCAGTGTGCGTTGAGCGGCAGCGCGGCGGCGTAGAGCGGACGCATCTGCCACGCGTACGCGACACACACGAGACCCGCCGCTATCCCGGACAGCACGAGGCCAAGCGACTGATAGAGGGTGCCGATCAAGCCCGAGAGCGCGACGAGCGGCAGCGCGCGCATCCCCCAGGGAACAACCGCCTCTGTCCACAGCGCGCGCGCCTTGAGCGAGGCGGTCGGACCGAGCAGCGCGATCCCTGCCGGCAGCGCGGTCGCGGCAGTCGCCACGAGACCCGCCAACGCCACGCCGACGAGTCCGAGGCGATGGCCGAGCACGATGGCCAGCATCGTCTGCAGGATGCCGTTGACGAGGACGACGATGCCGACTCTCACGCGGTTACCGACGATCGAGGCGGACGACACAAGTCCGTGGATGAAGGAGTGCAGCACCACACCAACCGCGAGCAGCAGGTTGAGCATCAGGCCGCCGAACAGCGGTGCGCCGACCCACCGCGTCACGAACGACGGGTTGAAAACGAGAAGACCGCACGCCATTCCGCCGGCGATGAGCAGGTGAAGCCGCTGCATCATCAGCACGACCTGCCGGACGCGCCCGGCGCGCCGGCGCTCGCCGCTCAACTGGGCGAGGCCCACATGTGCGCTGTCGGGCAGCACCCAGGTCAGCGGCATCGCCATCGCCGCTACTTTCGCGGTGCAGCTGTAAACCGGCACCCATTCGGGATGGCCCATGTAGGTGATGACGATGCCGTTGCTGGCGGCGAGCAGCTGCCAGCCGAGATTGCCCAGCCAGGAACCGAACCCGTTGGCCAGCAGCATCCGCAAGTCGGCGAGCCGTGGCCGAGCGATGGAGAGGACGAGTTCGGGCTCCACCGCGGCGGCCCGAACCGCACAGGCAAGGCTGACGAAAACCGGCGGGATCGTCGCGGACCACATGAGCGCATAGAGGCCGAATCCCTTGATCAGGAGCACTGCAGTCAAAAGGGCGCCGAGTACGCCCTGCGCAACCGTGAGGACTCCGTTGAAGAAGGCATCCTGCCGCGCCATGATGAGCGCCTTGTAGATGGCGAGCGGATAGCACAGAGCAGTCGCGACGACGAAGACAGCCAGCGGCTCAGCGACGAGCGCGCGGTCCGCCGGGTCGAGGTACATCTTTGGCGAGAGCACCTGCCACGCGATGAACGCGGCGGCGACATACAGAATGCCGACGCCGGCGCCAAGCCACAGACCCTGCGACACGAGGGTCTTCTGCTCCGCTCGATCGCCACGGCCGATCGCCGCCGCGAGGATCCAGGGCATCACGCCGAGAATGCCGAGATCGACCATCCCGGCGTAGCCGAGCACTTCGCTGCTCGCGAGCCAGAGACCCCAGGCGCGTGCGCCGAGCGTGTGCAGCGTCAGCGGCACCAGAAAGATACCGGTGACGATCGCGAGTCCGTACTGAACGTACGCGAACGCCGCGATGGTCGCCGCTTTGCGCGCCTTGCTCATGAGGGAGGACTTGCGCTCACGTACAGCGAGATGCCGGCGCGCCGCGCCGCAGGCGCGGCCATCACGTCCAGCCAGGCCCGCGCGATGGCCAGCCGTCGCCGCAGCGGATTCCGCAGCTGCTGCCGGTAAATCGCGCGCGCCACGCCGATATGCGATGCGGCAGCGACGATCGACAGCGGTTCCTCTTCCGCCGCGAGCACCGTCCAGCGATGCCGAGCGAAGAACGCGCGAAACGCCGGGAGCGTCCAGCGCAGGACGTGATACGGCGGATGATCCCAGAAGTCACTGCGGCCGGTTTGCTGCTCGTCGATGAGCCGCGTGAATCGCCGCGGGCCGGGACACGAGACAAACAGCCGGCCGCCCGGGCGCAGCCGGCGCGCCAACGTCTCCAGCAGCGCGTCCGGTTCGGCGATGTGTTCGATGACGTGAAAGAGGACGATCGCATCGACCCGCGCGTCCTCGCCGAGGAACCTGGGTGCGTCGCGGAGATCTCCTTCGAACGCGGACAGTCCCCTGACCTGGGCCGCGGCGACGGCCGACGCGCTGAAGTCCAGGCCGATCGCGCGGTGTCCTCTCGCTGCTGCCAGCGCGAGGAATTCGCCAGTGCCGCAGCCAAGTTCGAGCACATCGAGCGGCGCCGGGCCGAGATCGGCGACGCAGCGAAGGAACTCCCAGCGAACCGGGTAACTCTGGTCCGACGGATAGGATCCCGCGGCCCACACGACGGACGGCGAAGCCATTTCCAGCTCGCAGCTGATGCAACGATCCCAGCGAATGCAGGTTGGCAACGCCCTGGTCAAATCGCTGGCGCGGCGCTCGGCAATCTCGCCGGCGCCGGTGGCGATGTCCTCTCGCCTCCAGCCGCCGACGATCTGCGGCGACGTGAGCTGCTCGACGGTCTCGTAATCGTGACCGCTGCACGCGGCACACACGAACGCGGCCGCTGACTGGCTCACGAGCGCCTCCGCACTCCGTAGGCCTGGAGGTTCAACGCCAGCGGTGTGCGGACGGCGCCGGGCAGCCGCGCCAGCCCATAGGTCGTCAAACGCAACGCGTTGGACGCAAGTGATCGAATCGATTGCGTGCGCGCCGATTGCAGTTCCGGCGCTGCGGCCTTGACCGTCGCGCTGAATCCGGCGCGGTCGAGCGCGAGCCTCAGCGAGCGCGGCGAAAAATGGTTCACGTGAACCAGATTGTCGGCCAGCGTCACGCGATGCGCGCTGATCGCCGCGAGCACGAGCTCCTTGATCAACTGGCTTCGTCCGCACGGCACCTTCACTGCCATGACGCCGCCCGGAGTGGTGAGCGTTGCCAGCGTCTCGAGCAGGGCGACCGGATCGGGAATGTGCTCGAGGACATCGGTCAGCACGACGGCGTCGTAGCGGCGGCCCCGATCGGCGAGCGCCTGAGCGTTCATCTGGTGCACGGTCGCGCCGGTGCGGGCGGCGGCGTAAGCGGCGGTGCGGGGATTCAGCTCGATCCCCTCGGCATCCCAGCCCGCCGTCCGCGCCAGGTGCAGGAACCGGCCCGCGTGCGCGCCGACGTCGAGGAGCCGGCGGCTCGCCGACTTCACCCGATTTTCGAGCTCGCGCAGAATCAACCGGAAGATGAAATCCTTGTAATCTGCGTCGAACTCGTTGGCCACCCAGCGCTCGTCCCACCGCTGGTCGTACATCCGATCGAAGTAGCGCGGCAGCGTCGGGAGCGCGGCCGGCTGACCGAAGCCGCAGCTGGTGCAGCGTACGAGATCGAGCGTTTGACCTGTGTACTCCGCGAGCTCGTGATCCTGATCGCCCGACCGGTACGCTTCGAGCTCGAAGCGCAGTGTGTGATACGGCGTCAGCGCGCGTCCACCGCACACCCAGCACGCCGGGACCGGTTCGAAGAACGGCACTGCGCGCGACCGCTGCTCGATTGCCGACGGCGCGTTATTCAGAACGGACATAGGCGAAGTTGCTCAAGACATCCCCGACCTTCTCGAGCACCCGCGGCCGATAGCCGGCGGCCGCCAGCGTCTTGTGCGCGCGCGACTCGGCGTGGGTTTCGCAAATCACGCAGCCGATCCGGCCGTCCTCGAGCGACGCGGCCATGCCCTCGACGACGAAGTCCTCGGCGCCTTCGGTGTCGATCTTCACCACGTCGACACGCTCGAGGGCACTCCCCGCCAACCAGTGGTCGAAGGTATCGGCGGGAACGTCGACGGTGTGCTCGGTCGATATCGAGCCGGCGGCGAATCGCTCCGCGTCGGGAACGAGCGTCGAGAGTCCGCTGTTTCCATCGCATTGCGAGACGTACAAGCGGACGCGACCGTCGGCGCGATTGGACAGGGCCTGCGGTCGCAGCTCCGTTCGATCGTCGAATCGATTCAGAGCCACGTGCGCGGCCAGCTGCGCGAACACGGGCGGGTTCGGCTCGAACGCGATCACGCGGCCTGTGCCGCCGACCAGCGCGGCCGCCAGCAGCGTGAAGTAGCCGTGGTTGGCGCCAACATCGACGAACGCGCTGCCGTGCGTCAGCGTCCGGCACAGGAACTCGGTTGTGCCTGCCTCGTAGAGACGGTTGGCGAAGTAGAGGTTCGAGGCGGTGAACTCGGTGACGTCGGTGACGAACGACGCGCCAGCGATGTGCACGCGCCGAAACGCGGCGGGCGAACCACGCAGGCGATCCGAATATCGGCCGACGACGCTCCGGTAGAAGCGGCCAGCGCCCGGCAACTCCCAGACGCGCGCGCCCATCCAGACCAGCGGCCGTTCGAGCAGCGGCACCGCGGAGACGACACCGGCGACCGCGCTCGCAGTGAGCCTGTACGTCGATCGGAAGACGGAGGTCATGCTTGCGTTTCGACCGCGATGGCAATCTCCCGGGCCATCAGATCCCAGGTGCGTTCGCGCAGCGTTGCGCCGAACGTCAGAACCCCGGGTTGGAAACGCGCGCGCTCGCGCCAAACCATCAACAGACGATCACGCAGCTCGCTTACGTTGTCGGCGTCGTCGATCAACAGATCGGCCAATTCCGCTGGATATCGCTCCGCGACGCCGGCTGAAGAGCTCACCAGAGCCGGAACGCCGCGACAGATCGCTTCGTGAGGCGCCAGGCCGTACGCTTCGTATCGAGCGGGGTGCACGAGGAAATCCAGCGCGGCGAGCAGTTCGGGCACGTCACGACGAAAGCCCATGAAGCTGATGCGGCCAGTGAGACCGTTGTCCTTCGCCCGTCGCTGCCACGTCGTCAGTTCGCGGCCGGCGCCGATGACGAGAAGGCTGGCGTCCCACCGCGGGTCGCGACAGAGCTCGATCCACGCGCTGAAGAGCGTGTCAAACGCCTTCCGGCGATCGCCGAGGGCGCCGACGAAGCCGAACAGTGGCCGGGCCGCTTCGAATCCGAGTGCGGTTTTCGCGGCAGCGCGTGCGTCTTCGGTGACCGGAGAAAAGCGCTGCGGATCGCTTCCGTAATAGACAACGAGAACGCGCGCGGGATCGACGCCGACGTGCTCGACGACGTCGCGGCTCGTCCGGCGGCTGTTACAGATGATGACACGGGCATCGCGCAGAGCCGCGCGCTCCGCGCCGACGTCGCGCCGATACACCACGCTCGCCTTCACGCGATCGACTGTCGACGAAGAGACCGTCGGGCGATAGGCGGCGTGCACGTAGTGCACCCAGTTGATCGCTTGGGGCACGCGGCAGTTGCCGCCATTGACGATCGCTTGCGCACCATCGGGCCCGAGACGCTTCCATTCGCGAAACCCGGCGCGCGCCAGCAGCTCGCTGCCGAGCGCATGACTGCCGAGGGGCCGCGGAACAGTATGGACGCTGACGTGCGGAAGCGTTTGCAAGTCGGGCGCGGCGCGGTGCGTCACGAGGTGAACGGCGTCGACAGAACTGGAGGCGCCGAGATGCCGTGCCAGAGCATGGTTCGCGCCATCCATCCCGCCGTACGGTGTGAAATCACCGGCGACGAGCAGCCACGATCTCACGTATTCACACGCGGGCGCCGCGCCATGGCACCGTGCAGCGCGCCTTCGAGAAACCAGAACTGCATGCCGGCCGCGGTGCCGAAGGGGACGAAGCTGAATACGAGCGCCAGCGTGCCGAAGTTGGCGGCAATCACCGCCGCCGCCCACAGTCGATCCTCGCTACTGGCGAGCGTCCGAACGAGCGTGATGTCGTTGACGGCCGTCACCGTCAGCGCGAGGCCGTAGAACAGCAGCAGGAAGACGCCGCCATCGAGCAGCCACGCGTTCGGTTGCACTTCTGCAAACACCGCCGGGACGTCGGCGTCGCGCGGGCCGCTGAAGTAGAAGCTCATCATGCCCCACCGCGCGAGACCGGCGCCGAGCGGGTACTCGACGATGAGATTGTTGAACGCGTACTCGACCGACTGCCCGCGAGACCGGTAGTAGAGGTCGCGTGGATCTTCCGCGACCAGCGTGGAGAACCGTTCGGTCACGCTTTCGCCGCCGAGGATCGTCGCCAACGACAAGCCGCCGAGCACCAGACCGACGGCGAGCGCCGTGAAGCTGGCGACGCGCCGGGTTTGTCTCTGAGCGGTCAGCATCACGACGTAGGCCGCCATCATCCCGACGGTGACGACGAGCGATACGCGGACGTGACTGAGGTAGATCGCGGAGATGCCAGCGATGGCCATGATCAGCGCTATCGCGCGCTTCCAGGCGACCAGCGGTTCGAGCGCGAGAATCAGTCCGAACAGGGCGGCGACCGTGCCGGCGCCGCAAACCGCGCCGGGCGTGTCGAACAGTCCCGGCGGCCGCACGATCGCGCGCCCGCCCGGCCCGCGGTACGTGGCGGCGGCCAAAAAATCCGAGTTGCCCTGGTAGAGCGACGACAACTCGCGCGGCATCCACCGCTCCGGGTTGTATACCTGCAGCACGCCGACCATCGAGTTGAGCCCGTTGCAAACGAGCAACAGCAGCACGATCCGCACGAGCTGGCGCCGCGTCGTCACGTAGCTGCGGGTCCAGAACATCGGGCAGAAAATCGCGAAGTACAGCCCGATCTGCGCAAGGCCCGACTGCAGATTGCTGGTCAGGGGATGGGCGAGACCCAGGGCGAGCACGACGAGCACCAGGACGAGGAAACGCTCCGAGGGATGCTTTCCTTCCCGATGGCCGCCGCGATCGAACCACCACAACACGAACGCGGCCAGGCTGATCGCGTACGCGCCGACGCGGATCGGAAGACGATAGGCCTGGCTGCCGGGCAGGAACAGGAGCGCCGGCAGCAGCGTCAGGCCGAGCGCAAACCACTCGGCGAAACCCTGCGGAAGCAGACTCTCGTCGTCGATCGGCGGATCGTCAGGCTCGGCGAGGGCGTCGTCCCCTGCGCCCGGCTGCTCGTCGAAGTACCCGTACTCCGCCGGATCTGCGGCCGCCGTCCAATCGTATCGATCAGGAGGATTCGACATGGCGCTCCAATATCGACTCGACGAGCGTGTTCAGCTTGCGGGCGTAGATCTCGGGCGAAGCAATTGCCAGAATGCGGTCGCGCGCGGCGTGGCCCATGCGCGCACGCAGATCGGGCGAGCCGACGAGCCTCACGATGGCGTGCACCAGTTCTGCGCGATGGTCGGGCTTCACCAGCAATCCGGTCGTACCGTCCTCGACGATTTCCGGGATGGCGTTGATTGACGTCGCGATCGCCGGCACACCCGCGGCCGCCGCTTCCTGAAACACCATACCGAACGCCTCGCTCTGTGTCGGCATCACGAAGACGTCGGCGGCGTGCCACACTTCATGCCAGGCCGGCGAGTACGGCGTGACGCCGCGCACCACACGTACGCCTGCCGGCAGCAGCTTCCTGTCGATCGGCCAGTCCGTCACCAGATCGAGGTGCGCGCGATCACCGAGGGCAGCGTCGCGCCACGCGTCGAGAAGCAGCGGCCCTCCCTTGCGCGGGAAATCGCCGCCCATGAACACGAGACGAACCGGTGCGTTGTGCCCGTTCCGCGCGCGTGCCGCGCGGGCGGCAAGCCCCCTGGGGTCGAAATGCCGGACGCGCACCGGATAAGGCATCACGTGAACCTTGTGAGCGCAGTCCGGGTAGAGTGCGCCAAGATCGTCGGCAGCCCACCGGGAGGTTGCGACGATGGCGCGGGCTGCACGGAACACCAGGCCGTCATGCCAGACGTTGGGGCGATACGTCCAGCGCGCCAAGGACGAGGTCATCTCCAAACTCGCCTGCCGCTCGGTTGCATCGATCGACACGATCGTCGGTGTCTGCTTCATGCGCCGGAGGCTCGCCCACGCGGTGGCCTGAGTATGGAAGTGGAGCAGATCGAACGGCGCCATGCGTTCGGCCGCGGCGAGACGCCGCGCAGCCAGCAGCGCGACGTTTATCTGCTGGCGCCACCGCGCGAAGTCGAAGTTCGCGCCAGCACCTGTCGCCGGCGCGACCCGTGTGCACAAGAGCCGCCGCGTCAGCCGGTCGCCGAGTGTCAATTCTTCGCTGAGGTTGATGTGCGTAGACTCGATGGCTGGAACGGTCCACGCCGTGTCCTTCAGCAGATCCGCGACCGCGCGGTGACCGAGGATGCCCGAGTTGACGAAAACCGCGCGCCGTCGACGGCCAGCGCTCATCGGCGGCCGGGTGCCTGTCTCGCTCAAAGGGGCTCGCCCACCGTCCATAGAAGGTGCGGCCAGTTGCCGAGATCGTCAGCCCCATCCGGTAGCGGCGCCAGCATCGCCGACATGTCCAGCCGCGCCGAGGCCGAGGCGCGGTGCGCTGCCGGGGAGTGATCGATGTTCCACGGCTTATAGCCATGGCCGCGCATCGCGGCGATCACCGCGCCGACCGACGTGCCAAGGTCGCGCAGGTGGTACGGATGCAATTCCATGCTGACGTAGTCGATGTGGTGTGACGACAGCCGTCGCGACAGGCCCGCGATGGCCTTCGCCTCGCCGCCTTCGATGTCCATCTTCATCACGTTGACGCGATCGACGCCGGCTTCGTCGAGCAGGTCATCGAGCGCGCGCGCCGCGACCTCGAGCCGGCGACCTTCTTCGGTAATCGATGTCGACTGCGCGACGCCGAAGTTTCCCGAGTCGCGCGCCTCGTGCTCGTACTCCTGAAACCACAGACGGCCGGTCGCGTCGCTCGCCGCGATGTTGAACAGCTGAACCGTCATCAGCCGGTTCTTGTCGACGTTCGCGCGAACGGCCCGGCAGGCGCGCGGGTCGGCTTCCACGCTCAGCACGCGTCCGCTCGGACCGACGAGGTGCGCGGCAACCAGTGTGAAGTAGCCCCAGTTGGCGCCAACGTCGACGAACGTCATGCCGGGACCGAGCAGATGGCGAAGGATGGCGGTTTCCTGCGGCTCGTACCGTCCGGTCAGGCACGCCTCGCGCATCAGCCCGTCGCGCAAATCGCAGGCGTAGGTCAGCGCGCCGAGATCCGCTGGCAGACGCATCCAGAAGGGATCGATCCGGCGCCGTCCGATCCAGTTCATCGCACGGTAGCGACCAGCCGGAAGCCGACGGATCACCGATGATGCAGCGCGCACCCACAGCGGCGCCACCCCGATCGACGCGTCAGCCACCCGGTTTCCGCCCGATGATCAGCAGATTGTCGGAGAGCGCCCGCGGGAACAGGCGAGAAAGCGCCGCCGGATAGTGCGCGCTCGAGAGAGGCAGCCGGCCGCGGTGACTATAAGCGACGCCGAGATCGATCAGACCGGCGGCCGACATGATCCGCTGCAGATCGGATTCGAGCAGCGCAGTGCGGTGCGCCGGATAGTGCGAATCCTGAAACGCCGAGAATCGCCGCTTCGTCGCCAGCGTGAGCACGCTCAGCAGGCTCAATTGATTCGGCGTGGTGACGACGACCCAGCCGGCCGGCCTCGCGATCCGCGCCAGCGAGCGGACGAACGCCCAGGGGTTCTCGAGGTGCTCGATCGTTTCGACCGCGGTGACGACGTCGGCCCGGCCCTCGGCAATCGGCCAGCCTGGCGAGTCGAGATCGACCTGGGCGAACTCGGCGTCCACCGGAAAGCCGTCGTAGCGGATGGCGTCGAGACCGCAGTAGCTCTTGAACCGGTCGCTCATCACGCGCCACAGCGCGCCGCCGCCGCATCCGACGTCCACCAGTCGTCCGCCCGCAACGCCGCGAGCGGACAGCGCGTCGGCGACCATGCGGTAGATCGCATCGTTGCTCGAACCGAGACTGAGGCGGGCTCGTGCCTCGAGGGTGTGCGCACGCGCGAGCGTTTCAGCGGTCACGCGCGGACCGGCGCGATCGGCATGTTGGCCAGCGCCTCATGCAATCGTTCGAGCTGTGTCACCGGATCGCTCAGCTCGCGGGCGCGGGCGCGCGCCCGCGCGCCGAGCCGCGCGCGAAGCAACGCGTCATTCATCAGTCGATCGAGTGATTCGCTCAAGGCCCCGACATCTGACGGCGCGACGAGCACGCCGCACGAGCCGTCCACGATTTCGAGCGCGCCGCCGATCGCGGTCGTCACGATCGGCAGTCCTGCCCCGAGCGCTTCGACGAACGCCACGCCGAACGGTTCGGGGCGCGTGTTCGGCTGACAGTACACGTCGGCCGCCGCCAGCAGCCGGGCGACGTCGGTGCGCTGACCGGCGAAGCGGATTCGGTCAGCGATCCCGAGCTCGCCCGCGCAATCGCGCAGGGCGTCGAGATAAGCTGCTTCGCGACGGCGCTGCGCCCCGCCGATCTGCCAGCAGACCCAGCCGCGGCGACCACCTAGACGCGCCAGCGCGTCGATGAGAAGGCGGTGTCCCTTCCACGCTTCCATCCGGCTGGCCTGCACGACGACGACGGCGTCGGACGGTGTGTCGAGCTCGGCGCGGACCTGTTCGCGATCAGGCGCCGACATCCTTGGCGGCGCAATTTCCGCCGGCGGATAAACGACGGCGAGCGGCACGCCGCTGTGAATCGCCTCCACGCTCGCGGCCGTGAACCGGCTGTTGCAGATCGCGAGATCGGGCGGCGTCCGCCGTGCCCATCGTTCCGTCCAGTGCGTGCCCTCCAGCACGTCGTGCGCCCAGACCACGAGCGGCGCTGCCGCACGCTTCACAGGACCGCCGAAGATCGCGTGGGACCAGGCAGCGTGACAGATGACGCGGTCGAAGGATCTCGAGGAAATGAGGGCGCTCAGCGCGCGCCGCGCGCGGTGGACGGTGGCCGGCCGGCTGACGCGGACCTCGCCGAGACGGTGCACGTGCGCGCCGGCGGCGATCAGCTCTTGGCTCAGCCGCCCGTCGAAGCAGAGAGCGAACTCCGATTCGACCGGCGCACCCGCCGCCGAATGACGCGCAATCGCCAGCAGCATCGCTTCGATGCCGCCGAACAGGTTGCCGCTGTAGACGTGCAGTACGCGCATTACGCCGTGGAAGCGGCGAGCTGATAGGTCATCGCGTCGCGATACACCGGGACGATTTCGCGAGCCAGCCGTGCCGCGTCGAACGCGCGCTCCGCCGTCGCCCTCGCTTCGGCCCCGAGCCGCGCCCGCAGCTGCGGATCCCTGGTCAAGGCCGCGATGCGCGCTGCGAGATCGCCGGCGTCACCGGGGGTGTGCATCAACGCGTCGACGTTGTCGGTCGCCAGCTCCTCGGCGCCGCCGGCGCGGCTGACGATGACCGCGCGGCCGCAGGCCATCGCCTCGGCGATGACCAGGCCGAACGGCTCGGGCGAGGTGCTCGCGTGCACGACGATGTCGAGCGCGCGAAACGCTTCGTCGGGCCGACGCACGAAGCCGGTGAATGCGACGCGGTCGGCGACGCCGAGCGAGATGGCCAGGCGGCGCAGCTCGTCGCCAGAGTACTGGCTGCCCTCGGTGTCGTAGAGAGCGGCGCCGATCACGTAGGCCCGAATCGGCAATTCGCGCGGAAGCCGGGCGACCGCGTGCAGAAACGTTTCGTGCCCCTTCCAGCGCGCAAAGGTCGCGGGCAGGCCGACGCGGACGGTTCCCTCCGGCGCGGCCGGCAGTCCGGCCAGCGCGTCGAGATCGGCGCGCTCGCCCGAGGACGAGAAGCGATCGAGATCGATCCCGTTGTAGATCGGCACGACCTTCACGCCGTGGCCGATCGCGGCGCGCGCATCGTCCGCCACGCTCTTCGAATTCGCCACGATCGCCGCGCAGCGCGACGCCGACCAGCGCAGCAGCGTCGTCGTCAACGGCCGCGGGCC
>Ga0066903_100003735_pt1 | contig 12565 bp, 10 predicted proteins | sample PanSoiMetaGPlot1_FD_67491 | JGI IMG/M metagenome (GOLD analysis project Ga0066903, IMG submission 67491) | Tropical forest soil microbial communities from Panama analyzed to predict greenhouse gas emissions - Panama Soil - Plot 1 (version 2) | ecosystem: Environmental > Terrestrial > Soil >...
GCGAGCCGACATGTCCTTGTAGAAGGCCGTGATCGCTCCGGAGAGTTCGGTCAGCAGATTGGCATGCAAGCCTTGCGCACCCCCCTGGCTGGCGTGCGTGTCGAAGTTCTCGATCGAGACGTAGAAGACGCGAGCGCCGAGCCCGGCGTCGATGAGCTGGGCGCAGAGCTTCAGGCGGTTGCCCAGACCGGTCGCGGGATAGGGGACCTTCGGCTCGTAGTTCTTGCCGATCTCCTGCAGCTTCTGGCTGCTCGCGTAGGTGTTAAGGGCGGTCTTCTGGACGAAGTCGAGCAGGCCGGGCTTGCCGCCGGTCTTCGCGGCCCCTTCGATCACGTCCTTGCCGGCCTTGTCCGCGAGCTTGAGCTGGAAGTCAGCGATCGACGTGATGGACGGCACGCGGGCCGGCGCGCCGTTGAGCGCGAGCGGGGCGGCCTCGTTGTTGTGAGAGACGTGGAAGGCAGGGGACGTCATCGACTTCAGCGCTTTGCCGACCCAGCCTTCGTTCAACGTTTCGGCGGTGCTGGCGGCTTGCCAGATGTCCATCGACCGGAAGTGCGACTGGCTCGGGTTCGGGTAGCCGACTCCTTGCACAACGCAAAGGGCCTTGTCTTCGAGTAGCCCGGCCAGCCCGTCGAGCGACGGGTGCAAGCCGATGGAGTCGTTGACCTTCTTGACCTGGTCGGTCGGGATCTTGATGGTCGGGCGGTACTTGGCGTAGAGTTCGTCCTTGAACGGGATGACGGTATTGAGCCCGTCGTTGCCGCCGGTGAGCTGGACGACGACGAGGATGGTGTCCTTGGCCCCCGGCTTGGCCGCGTCCGGGGCGGCGAACGCGGTGCGGGCCAGGAAGGTCGGCACGGTCGCGCCGACTCCGACCAACGATGACACTTTGAGGAATTCGCGGCGGTTCGTCATGCCAATCTCCTGAAGTTTTCACCACAGAGACACAGAGGACACAGAGAAAACACTCGATCAATCTGCCTTCTCTGTGTCCTCTGTGACTCTGTGGTGAACTAACTAATCCAACTGATATTCCGGCAACGTCATCACCAGGTGGCACAGGCTGACCACGCGGTGTTCGGCCATGTCTTGCTCGTTCCAGTAAGCCGGCACCTTCTGCTTGCCCGCGACCTTGGCGTAGTCGAAGACGCGCTTGCGCGTTTCCTCCGCGACATCCCCCTGCAGGAAGAGATCGAGGAAGAACTTGGCGCGATCGTCGTCGGACTTCTTGCTGTGCGCCTCGGTCAGGGCGAACGCGGTCGCGGGCTCGCGATAGCCCGCGGGCCGGCGGGCCATGTCGAGGGCGAAGTTCTGTCGGAAGAGGAGCGTCTGGCCGTTGAGCCACGTTTGCCCGCCGTCCCAACCCTTGACGTTCGGGGGGTGCAGCACGTTCTGGCCGAGGTTTTCGAGGGCGGTCGTCAAGTTGATCGCGTTATTCTGGGTGCCGATGCGGGCTTCGAGCGCGCGGGCCATGCCGAGGACGTAGTCCACGGGGGACTTGATTCGGGCCCGGTATGCGTGCTCGCTGAAGAAGAGGTTCGAGCGCAACATCGTCTCGACGAGCTTGCCGAATTCGTAACCATTGGCGAACTGCTTTGCGAGCGGTTCCACCAGCTCCGCCGAAGGCGCTTCGGCTTCGCTGATGAGGAAGCGGTAGAGTTTGCGGACGATGAATCGGGGGCAGGCCGGCTGGTCGAGGCAGATGCGGACGATGTCCTCGCCTTTCCAGTTCCCCTTGTTGCCGAGCACCGACTTTTCGGTCGAGTCGAACTGTCCGGTGTTGTTGAAGAACTTGCCGTTCTTGATCTCCCAGCCGGTGAACGCTCGGGCGGCTTCGCGGATGTCTTTCTCGGTGTAGTTGCCGATGCCGAGCGAGAAGAGTTCCATCAGCTCGCGGGCGTAGTTCTCGTTCGGCTGCCCCTTCTTGCTCTGCACCGTGTCGAGCCAGACCATCATTGCCGGGTCTTTCGACATCTCCTGCAAAAGATCGCCGAAGTTCCCGAGCGCGTGCCGGTACATGAGTTCGTACTGGCCTACCATGTAGCCGGCGTTGAGGACCTTGGCGTCCGAAGTGGCAAAGTGGTTGTGCCAGAAGAGGGTGAGCTTTTCGCGGAGCGGGTGGCCGCCGTGGAGCATGCGGTAGAGCCACCACGCGGTCGCCTGGACGCCGGCGTTGAACTTCTTCGCGGCGCTATTGAGGAACTTCTCGGTCTCCGCGTCGTAGAGGGCCGAAGGTTGGCCCCCCTTGAGGAGCTGATCGATCAACTGCTGTGGGCCGGCCTTCAGTCCAGACTCGAGGTCGTTCCAGGACGCGCCGAAAGCGGCCCGGCGGTAGACTTGGCCGACCTTGCGCAGGTCCCACGGGTTGTCCGCTGTGGGGGTGTAAGGCTGCCACGCGAGTTCGGGGTCGATCATTTTCGCCATTGAAGCATCCGCGAAACGGGAATTCACTTCCGGGTCTTCCAGACCAGGTCGAACCGAAATTGGTTCGGCATATAGTCCGTTTCCAATTGGACCGAGCCGAGCCTTTGCAAATAAGCGAGGAGTGCGTCTGTTTGCTGCCGGGCGTCGCCGAGCTTGAGTGCCTGGGCAATGATCATATTTGAGAGCGACTGTTCCGGGACGACATTGGAATAGTTTCCGAGTCCTGAGGCGTAGATCTTCATCCGCATATTCTGCGACGCAAGCTTCGTCCGGTCTTCTTTCTCGAGAATGCCAATCACCTCGCGGCAGAGGCCTTTATTGGACGCCATGATGTACTGGTCCTTCACCGAAGCGAATGTCGGCTGATAGTTGAACCGGGCCTTGAGCGGATCGTCCGGGAACTTGCCGTCTTCGGGGAATGAGTAACCGAATACGGGGACGCCGCCGATTTCTTCCTCCCACGATCGCACCGATGCCTGTGACGCCAAGGCCAGAGCCCCAGCTTTGACGAGTGCGTTCATCGACTTGGCAAACGCCGGGTCGCGCATCGACAGAACGGCTGCAAAGGCGGGAAACGGCTGGTTCGGTGACGTCTTGTAATCCGCGACCTTTTCCGGCTCGACGGCGACGAGCCGGTAGTGCACGCCCGATTGGCTCAGGAACTTCGACAGGCTGGTGTTGATCAGGAAGCGCGAAATCTGTTTCTCGCCTTCGGCGAATTGCTTGGCAACCATGGGGGGCATGATCTCTTCGCGCTTCTGGTAGAGCGTGTCGAGGTCGAGGTAGAAGGAGTGGCTGAACAGAACCCCCTTCGGCTCCAGGAGCGGCAAGGTTCCGCCGACTTTCGGGTCGCGTGGCAGGTGCAACTCGACGTCCGTTGCCATGCCATCTCGGCCCGCGGGGAGGCGGACAGCGAAGCGGAAGTTGCCGGCGTCGTGATAGAGGCCGGCGGCGACGAAGTCGGACCGGCGGGCCACATCCAGATAGCCGGCCGCGATCACGGTCAGAAAGACATTGTCACGCGGCGACTTGAACAGGTCCTTTACTTCCGCCATTTCCTTGACCGGCTTCAGATTGAGCCAGAGCCACGCGGCGGGGTTCGGCGGGAGGATGCCGGCGACGTCCTTCGGGGCGCGCGATGCGATGGTCTTCGCGTTCGAATCTTTGCCGGTCGCGACGTATTGATCGATCCCAGCCTTTAGGCTTTCGCTCTTGTTCGCGATGAGGATGGCGTCCCCCGCACGAGCGACGAACAGGTTTTTGTCCAGCTCAACGCCTTCCACGCCCTGGTAGGTCTTGCGCTTCGGTTTCTCCTTTGCACCCTGGCGGACCAGTTCTCCCTCGAAGACCGACAGGCTGAGGTCGAAGAATTTCTTTACGGTCTTCTCATCCGTCCCTTGGAGAACGAGAAGGAACGGGGCGTTTTGACCCCCGTATTTCACGCCCGCCGCGATCCCGCCGCCCGCAAGCTTGTCAATCAACTCCGGCCACGGGGCACCGAGTTCCTTTTCGAAGTAGGCGACGAGCCGGAAAAACCGGCGGGCGTCGGCGCTGTCGAGGAACTCGCGAACAAATTGGAGTTCCTGCGCCTGCTTCGCCAGGTCGTGGTTCACGATCGCATCGACGAGGACGCGCGGCTTCTCGATCTTGAGGACGACGTCCGTCGATTCCGGAAGGAACCGGAGCGGGTCTTTTGTCTGCGCGTGACCGGCCGCGACAACAACGAGCGAAAGGCATAGTGAGAGGACGGAACGCATGGGGAACCACCCTCGGGGCGAGTGAGCAGGGTGAGCAATGATGTCCAGTTTACCCCGGCCCGAACAAATGGGTTTCATGAAAACCCCCGGCCGAACCCGCGGGCGAGGGCGGGCGTCTGAGAAGTACAATGACCCCATCCCTCACCCCGGAAGACCGATGACCAACCCGTCGCTCGGCCCTTCGACTTCTCTTGCCTCGCCACTCTATCCCAGTTCCGTGTACAACCTGCCCGATCTCGACGCGCTCGACCGCGTCATGAACGGCCAGGAGCCGGGCTTCATCTACGCGCGCGACGGGCATCCCAACGCAAAGATCCTGGCGGACAAGCTCGCGGCGTTGGAGGCAGCTCGCTGGGCGGTCGTCTGCGGCTCGGGGATGGCGGCGCTGACGGCAGCATTTCTCGCCTACGTGTCGGGTGGCGAACGGATCATCGCGAGCAATCGACTCTATGGGCGGACGACAAAGCTGTTGCGTCAGGAATTGCACCGGTTCGGAGTCAAAACGACAGTCGTGGATTGCAACGACCTTGATGTTGTACTTTCCGCGTTCGCGGAGCCGGCGCGTGTGCTCTTCGTCGAGACCATGTCCAACCCGCTCTGTCGAACGGTGGATGTCCCGGCGCTCGTCGAAATCGCCCATGCGAACGGGGCGAAGATCATCGTCGACAACACATTCGCGACTCCCGTCCTTTACCGGCCCCTCGAGCATGGGGCCGATCTGGTCATGGAAAGCCTGACCAAGGTCATCGGCGGACATTCGGACGTGACGCTCGGCATGATCGCGGGGCACGATACGGAATTGCTCCCGACGGTGCAGACGATCGTGAGCACCTGGGGCCTTGCCGCGAATCCGTTCGACTGCTGGCTCTGCGATCGCGGGCTACCGACATTGGACTGGCGCGTGCGAGCCTCATCGGTGAATGCCGCGGCGCTCGCAGATTGGTTGGCGCAGCAGCCGGGCGTAAGTCGCGTCGTCTATCCCGGTCGCGAAGACCATCCGGACTACACGATTGCCAAGAGGCTCCTCGGTTCCCACTACGGACACATGCTCTGTTTCGAATTGGCCGGCGGGCGGGAGGCGGTAAACCGCTTCATGCACAAGGCGGCCGGCATCCCATTCAGCCCGTCGCTCGGCCACCACGCGACGACGATCAGCCACCCCGACACGACGTCCCACCGATACGAAAGCCCCGCTGAAAAGCGTCGGCAGGGTATTACCGACGGACTTATCCGCATGTCGGTCGGGATCGAGCCGGTCGAACGGACCAAACACGAATTGGCGAAGGGTCTAGCGCTCGTCTGACTTGCCCGGCGGCCTTAGGATGTGAGTAGAGCCCACGCGCGAGTCGCCCGATGAAGATCGACCTGTACGGGATGACCTTCGACGGCCCCGGGGTGACCTATTATCTGTGGTCGCCGTGGCGATGCTCTGCGCTAGAACACCGGCTATTCGAGTCGATCAAGGCGCTGCCGAATGTGGAGTTCGAGAAAGCCGCCGATGAGCTGCGGTTGAACATCACCGATTCAAAAGTCTACCGGGCGTCGATCCAGATGGCCGAGCGGGTCCTCAAGGGCTGGCAGGAAGAGGCGAGCGACAGCGGGACCGATCGCCGGGCCTGGCGGTGGATGGTCGAGGCCGATTGCGACCCACATGGATACGACCACACGGGAGAGAAGGCTAGCGTTTGGGCGTTTTTGCGACTTAGCCTCGATCGCGCCAACCCCGGCGAAGGCGAACGCGGCGAGGACATCGACTTGAATGGCTTCGGGTTCCGCGTCTGGCGCTCGGACGAGGTGGCGTAACACCGGGAGTGAGCGAATGAGCACTGCCGTGGCCGACGACGTGGTGGCCGACATCAAGCGCCTCAAGAAGAAGATCGGCGCCACGATTCTTGCGCACTACTACCAGGAAGGGGAGATCCAGGAACTCGCGGACGTCACGGGCGACAGTTTGAAGTTGGCCCGCGAGGCGACGAAAGTCGCCTCCCCGGTCATTGTCTTTTGTGGCGTGCACTTCATGGCCGAGACGGCCAAGATGCTCAATCCGACCAAGAAAGTTCTCTTGCCAGACCTGAAGGCCGGATGCAGCTTGTCAGATTCGTGCCCCGCGGACAAGCTCGCCCGCTACCAGGAAATGCTCCGGATCAACGGGCGAAAGTTCCAGACGGTGACCTACATCAACAGCACGGCCGCGGTGAAAGCGCTTTCAGATTGGGTCGTGACGTCCGGCAACGCCGAGGAAGTGATCCGCCGTGTACCAGAAGACTCCGAAATCCTGTTCGTCCCCGACCAGCACCTGGGCCGCTACCTGAGCGAGGTGACCGGCCGCAAGATGATCCTCTGGGACGGATCCTGCATGGTGCACGAGATCTTCAGCGTGCAGGATCTCCTCAAGTTGAAGCAGCAGATGCCGCACGCCAAGACAATCGCGCACCCGGAATGTCCGCGGAACATCCTGGAGCACACAGATTTCGTCGGCGGGACGGAGGCGATGATCAAGCACGTCGGCACGTACAAGGAACCGACGGACTTCCTTGTGGCTACCGAAGCGAACATGATGTGGCAGCTTCAGACGAAGTATCCGCAACACCGGTACTTTCCGGTCCCCGGGATCACGTGCGCCTGCAACAAGTGCCCGCACATGGCCCGGAACACGCTCGAGAAGGTCCGCGACTGTATGGTCTATGGCGAACCGGAAATCACATGGCAGCCGGAGTTTGACAAGGCTCGTGAGGTGTTGGAGCGAAGTCTGCTGAAGACGCCGCCGAAGGCGATGAGCGCGGACGGGTATCCGGCGGGGGATTGAGGGACTCCATTTGGAGATAACGCCATGATCCATCGATTCATCACCGTGCAGGTGCCGGAAGACCGGCGAGTGGTCATCGAATTGCCACCCGAAGTGCCGGTGGGTCCCGCTGAACTCGAACTGCGCGTCCTCAGTAAGAACGAAGCGGCAATCGAAGTCCCGGCTCCACAAATCGACGTCGCGGAGCTGCCCAGGTACTTTGACGAGCGAACTGGCGAATGGCGCCGGGTCGGCCGTTCCGGCATAGTGCGCGAAATTCGCTCCGCTGAATGAAGAACATCAAGACCTCCTACCTGTCGGTGCTGTCACCACCGTCGCCGTTCGTCAGCGTCACAGTGGCAAATCGCGACGGTTCCGTGATCGTTCGCGATTGTGCTGCCCAACTCGATACGGCGGCGGACTGGACAGTACTCCCACAGAAACTCATCGAACAACTTGGGTCCGTTGTCACGCGAGATGTCGTACTGACCGGATTTGGTGGAGTGTCGGTCAAAAGTTCGGTCTTTGAGGTTTGGCTCACACTGCCCACTTTTACTCCCGTATTACTTGAAGTCACTGCGCACCCGAGTGAGCCTTGGATACTTTTGGGCCGAGACATGTTAAACAGGTACCAAGTATTCTTGGATGGTCCGTCACAAGCGCTGGTAATCCAGGAGCCGTGAGTACGCATGGACCCGTTTGATGAATGAATCGTCAATGTCGCGAATCAAGGGAAACTCCCACGATGCCTCTCGTTCCCAACCGCTTCCTCGTCCGCCTGCTCTACGCCTGCCCTTACGTGAAGGCGATGCTGCGGGACGACGAGGAGAGCCTCATCGAATTGCCAGAGTCGGCGCGGCTCGACCCATTCGCCGACATGGACGCGGCGCCCAGTTTCGCGGACGTCCGCCTCGGTTGGAACGAAACCGGGCTGGGGCTCACCGTCGCAGTGAAGGGAAAGGAGAACCCCCCGATCGGCGACGCGGCCCGGCCGCGACAGTCGGACGGGATTACGCTCTGGATTGACACTCGCGGCGACCGAACCGGCCACCGGGCCTCACGTACCTGCCACCAGTTTCACTTCCTCGCGGCCGGCGGTGGATCGGATAAAGATGAGCCGGGATTCGTTCAAACGAAGATCCACCGGGCATTGCAGGATGCGCCGCTGGCGACGAGCAATGACGTCCCGTTCCGGTACGAGCGGATCAAGACCGGCTATCGGATCGAAGCGTTCCTCAGTGGCAATGTGCTCAGCGGGTTTGATCCGGAGCAGTATCCGCGACTCGGCGTGTTCTATTCGGTCCGCGACTTCGAGAAGGGGGAACAGACGCCCGGAGCCGACAGCGACTTCCCGTTCGCCGAGGATCCGTCTCTTTGGGCGTCGCTCGATCTGGTCAAGGGAAAATAGCCGCGGCTATTTCATTTCCGCTCGCTTCGACGCAATAAGCTTGATCAGCGCTTTCTGCGGATCGGCGAACTTGACGGCGCCTTCGCTCATTAGCACTTCTTCCAACTTTGCAATATTGACCTTCTGGAGGATCTCATCCACCACCTCGCGCGGCGGGAGTTGATCGACCTGGCGCGTAAGCTTCCGCCCGCTGGCTTGAACATCGGCATTTGTCTTGGGCGGGTTCGTCTCGATGTCCGATCCCGCAAATGCTTCGACATACTTCCAGGCGGGGTCGCCGGCCTTCTTGACCCCGGTGCTGGCAAAGATCATTTCCTGCTTGAGTTTGAGTGCCTTGTCGGCCCAGAACTGCTGATTCTCCCGCCAGATCAGCTTCGCGTTGACGATCCCGACCTGGCCCTGAGCCGCGGGGGAGAGTTCCGGGACGTGTTTCTCGGTGTAGACATCAATCCTACTGACAAAGATGCTGTAAACGGACTTGAACGTGTCGCGGTTCATCCGGCGCAGCGCCCCGCGCCAGATGGCGTCGCGGGAGCCAAGGTATTGGCCCTCGGTGAAGATCAGGGTTACGTTTACCGTCACGCCAGAGGCGACTAACTCCTCCATCGCCGCGATTCCGGCAGGAGTGGCCGGGACCTTGATCATGCGATTCGAGTGCCCCAGCGACCATTTCTTGCCAAGCGCGATGTAGCGCTCAGTCCTGGCGGACTGCGGCATCGTATTGGCCGGATCTTCCAGCAGGGGGTCCAATTCAAAGCTGACCCACCCGTCGTCGCCGCGGGTCCGGGCCCAGACCGACTCGAATACGCCCTGCGCACGCTGGACCAACAGGTCCGTGAGTCGCCAGGAGATGGCTTCGTCGTCGAGGCCTTCTCGGATAAACCCGGAAAGTTCTGCGTCGAACCGACCACTCTTGATCAGGTCGGAAATGATGATGGGATTCGACGTGGCGCCCGTGATCCCCCACGTCGAGTTCCGGCGGATCTCGTCCGGATCAATCGAATCGAGCCAGACCTTCGTGCCGCAAGCGATCAGCGATTGAAGTGGAGTCATGGACAGCCGTCCTGGGGGCGCAATCTGGGCGCCTCACTTTTAGGCGCGTCCGGGACCTCAGGCCACGCGCAGGGACTTCTTTTCCCGGACGGGAGACCGCATTTCTTGTCGGGAAATGCCCAGGGATTGAATGATCGGCAGGTAGACTTCGCGATAGTACATGTTGGCGTCGAACAGTTCCAGCGCTCGAACGGCTGCGATCCGCCGCGGACTTTCGTCGAGAAGGTCGTGGATCGCAGGCATCTGGAAATCGTTCATGACGCGGCGCATTTGTTCGATGACTGCCGGCCGGTCGTATTCGAGATAGTGCTTCAGGCAATCGCGGAAGAACGAGTGGTGCGCCTTCTCGTCCACGGCCAGGAAGCCGAGCAACTTCTCCAGCGCCGCATCGCCGCCGAGGTCCCGGCACCGATCGCGCAGGTTGCGGTAGTTAACGAAAGTCGCTTCTTCCTGCACCATCGCATAAACGAGCATGCCGAGATGGTCGTCCTGCGGCAGGTTCCATTCGCGGGCGAAGACTTTCTCCTCCAGGTCGGCCATGTACTCGTCGGTCCGGTGGCCGGACCTGAGGAGCCAGTCGCCGAGCGCCATCGAGTGTTTGGATTCTTCGTAGCCCCAGTTGGCGTAGAACCAGGTCCGGCCCTTGCTATGGCGAACCAGGGGGAGGATCTTGGCCGAGTAGTCAGGAAGGAAGAGTTCGACGGCGCAAAAGGTTTCCACCACGTCGGCGACGACGGGCTTCAGGGAGCAATTGCACTCGTCCCATGGAATGTCGTCGGCGACGCGCCAGCGGCGCTTGCGCTCCGCGAGGTCGAAGAAGTCGCGGAACAGCTGCCACATCTGCCGTTCGAGTTCGGGGGACAGTGTCGGGGCAGGCGAGTTCATGGCTCCGATTCGCGTCAGCGCGACGGATGAAACCCGGTCACCGGGATCGGCATAGGCGAGTGGGTCCGAATAAATGATGGATACGGATCGGAGGACCGGCAGGGAAGGGCGAGTTTCCGGATCGTTGGCATCAGGCAAGCGGAATGACTTGGCGACTTCGCCGGGCCGAATGGCCTATTTGGTCGGCCGCGACTCGCGGCCGAGAACGCGCGTCGGCTCCTCGGCCCGCAGTGGCTGCGTCAACTGGACGCAACGAACCTCGGCACGGAATCGTGCGTCGCCGGCATCAATTGCCTCCACTTCGACGACAAAAGTTGCCTCGGCGTTTGGCGCGAGCGACTCCACCGATGGAAAGATGACTTGCTGCCCGTCGATCTTGGCTTGCGCGCCAGAACTGGTGGCCCGGAGGGGCCTCATTGAGTCCGGTACGTTTGCCGAGACGATCACCTTTCTCGCGCTGAGCGTGCCGGCGTTCTTGACCTGAATTGTGTATTTCGTGCTCTGACCGGACACTACTGGGTCAGTCGAGTCCTTGACCGACATCTGCAGAGCGGGGACGCCCATGACTTCGAATGGGGCCTGTGCCGGACGGTCGGTGCCGACAGTCTTTGCTGGAGAGCCCGAGCGACTTTCGACTGCTTTGTGGCCAGTCGCGATCGCGGTCAGGACGGTCCGTCCGCTGAGCTTTTCGCACGCAGCGGTCAGCGAAATCGATCGCTCTTCGCCGCCACGCATTCGACGCATGTCCCAGACAATCTGACGATCGCTCACTTTACCACCGTCGCTGGCTTTGATGAATTTAACTCCTTGTGGCAGCGCTGCGCGCACAACGACTTCTTCCAATGGCAACTCGCCGGAGTTGCGGACAAGAATCTGCCACGTCACCTCCTGACCGATGTACCCGCGAGGCGGCCCGTGCACCGACAACGACAGCTGAGCGTCCTGCACTTGCACGATCGCCGATTGCGGGGCCGCGACCAGGTCGCCATCCGCTCCGGCCACTGCCTCGAGTGTGAACTTCCCGGCCTTCCGGGCTGAAACCGGCAGTGAAATCGTCTTGGACTGGCCCGGCGCCAGCGACGCAATCGTCTGATCGAGCGACTTTCCTTTGTTGGCGGGTTCGAGACCATCGTCCAGCCGGGTACGGACGACGATGCGTTCCGCGGGGCCGTTGCCGGTGTTGGTCACGATGGCTTTGAACGGCACGGTCTCGCCCACAGCCGAAGTCTTCGGCCCGTCGAGCCGGACTTGCAGCTTCGCCTCGCTCACAAAGACCGAAGCGGACGAGCGTGCGGCCGTGCCGTCGCGGGCATGCGCATCGGCCGCGAGGCGACATTCGCCGAGCTTTTGTGGCCGATAGATCGCCCTGGCTGCTTGCTGTTTGCCGGCGGGCAATGTCCAGGTCAGTTCGTCACCGTCTACTGTGGCCTGCGGTTCGGTGCGTACGAGCTCGAGCCCCGGCGGGATGGTCGCCGTCAACGTGATCGCGTCAGCACTGGTGTCGTTTGCGCCGCCAACCTGGTACGTCACCGGAACATCTTGGCTTCGCGACACGGTCTTCGGCGCCGAGACCTTCAGTCCCAGGTCGGGCGCTTGCCAGGTGACCCTCGTCTCGCCTTTGGACACAACGGAATACTGATCCGGGCGGTCGCGGTTCGGCTTGATGACCTCGACGGCAATCCGGTTGGTCCCTGCGGCCGGGGCGGGCTGCGAAATCTGCATGCGGGCAGTCCCGTCTGAACCGATGGGTGCGATTGCTTCGGTCACCGAATCAACGGGCGCGCCGCGTCCGGACGCGAGCGCTGCGGGGGGACCGTCGATGATTCGGTACCGGATTCGATAATCGGAGTCGCCGGAACCCTTTACCCTCGTGCTGAGCGTATTCTCCGTGCCGGCTCTCGCCGTCACCGGCGGCGGGAAGTGCGGGCGGTCGTCCGTCCAGTTGACGCGGGCGTAGGCCCGCGCCTTGTCCCGATCGGTGATCCCCGGTGCGTAGGCCGTGACCGTGGTTTCCCCATCGACTGCGGAAGTGACGACGCACCACGTCTGCCCGGGACCGATTGTGAACTTGTCGGACCCGCGGGTAAGATCGTGCTCGAAGTAGTCGGTGAAGCTGAACGCGGACTTGTTGTCCAATTTGTCACCGCGGTCGCGCAAGTCGCCATTGTCGTCGACTTCGATGATGCCGCCCGGGCCCTCGATCATCCATTCGACGCGGCGGTGGCGGCGCGGGACGCCGGCGTCGTCGTAGAC
>Ga0066903_100003737_pt1 | contig 12561 bp, 9 predicted proteins | sample PanSoiMetaGPlot1_FD_67491 | JGI IMG/M metagenome (GOLD analysis project Ga0066903, IMG submission 67491) | Tropical forest soil microbial communities from Panama analyzed to predict greenhouse gas emissions - Panama Soil - Plot 1 (version 2) | ecosystem: Environmental > Terrestrial > Soil >...
GAAGTCCCCGGCGCGCTCGAGGGCCGTCGGCATCAATCCCGATTGCGTGCTGGTGTCGTGATTCACGGTCCGCTGATAGCCCGCGAATATCGTCGGACCGTTCTTGATCACGCCGGGAATTCTGAGGGGGCCGGCGAACGACGCGAGGATCTGCGTGTCGCTGTACGAAGGCTTCGGCGTCGGCACGCCGGTGAACGAGAATGGCCGGGCGTCCCACGCGGAGTTGCCGAGCACGACGCCGAAGCCACCGTTGTAGAGCGACCTCGCGCCGCGGCGGTTGTTGCCGAACGCCGCGAGCTGCGCGAACGGCGACGCCGCGCCGTTGTTCACGCTGCCGTTGATCAGGAATCCGTCGGCGGCGCTCTGGCTGCGCTCGGCGTCAGCCGATGCGGCGTCGGCCACGAGCGCGGCGGCACGGGGCGAGGCGTTCACTTGCGCGCGTTGAAACCCACCGGGTGCGGCGGCAGCTCCGGCCGAAGTGCCACCGCCCGCCAAGCGGCTCGGGATCGGCTCGCCCGGCGTGTCGGCGGGCTCGGCCTGCGCCGGCGCAGCGCTACGGGCGATCTCGTCGAACGGCAGCAGCGCGAGCTCGAAGGTCGGCAGCGGTGCGTCGCCGGCGATGGTGACTTCCCGCGTTATCGCCTCGAACCCCAGCATCTCGACGTGGAGCGTCCAGACGCCGCTGTCTATCCCGGCAAGCCGGTAGATGCCCTGTTCGTCCGTGACCGTCGCGCGCTTGTCGTCGCCCAGCACTGCAGTGACCGTCACTCCCGGAACCGGGATGGCTCCGAAAGTGACGCGCCCGTAGCGATCCGCCGCCGCCACCATCGCGCGCGCGGCGAGGATCAGCAGGCAGGCAGCCAACGCGCGCGCCCTCATGCCGTCTCCGTGCGCCTAGTCTTCGACCGGATGCTCTGCCGGTCGATCAGTTTTCGACTGGCTTCTCGGCGCGATCGATCACCAGCATCTCGACCGGCCCGCGCTGCGAGTCGAGCTTCAGCCCGAGCTGCTCCTGGACCGCCGTGAAGATCGACGGGCCGTTCGGGTCGATGTCGACGCCGTTCATGCGAATCGGCTGATCGCCGGGGGTACCAGGTGCCTTTTGCGGCATCTGATCTGGCGTCCAGGTCAGGTCCGCATCGTAGTTGTCAGTGAGGCCGGTCTTGTCAATCACGGTGCGGCCGACGAACATGCCGAGGCTGTTGGCGATTTGCGCGATCTTGGCGCCGCCCATCGTCAGGTTGCCCGGCCCGATCCGGATGCCGCACGGCATGCGCTCGCCCGGCTGCGGAGGCGGCGGCATTGCACCGGGCCCGCGGCCGCGCGCCGCCGCGATCGCAGCGCAGTCGACGTCCGACTTCTTCAGCTGGGGGCCGAGCCGACCGTCGCTGCGCGCGACGATGAGCGCGTATACAGGCGCCTCCTTCGTCTCCTTGTGAACCGTCAGCTTGAAGCGGTCGGCGAGCAGCGAGCGCAGCATCAGCTGGATCGGGGTCGGACCCTGCCCCGCCGCCGGCGCCATGGCGCCGCCACGCGCGTTGATCTGCTCCTGCACTGCGGCATCGATCTTGGCCACGATGTCGAAATGGTCCGCGTTGAGCCAGGCCGGCCCGCCACTGATCTGGAAGTCCTGCAGCTGGTAGGCGTTGCGGATCAGCATCCGCAGCGTCACGTTCGTCGCCGAGAAGCGGCCGGGCTGATTCTGCAGCATGACGCGGCCGTCTCCGGAATTGTTCGGTTTGATCGATGCGACCTCGAACGAGGGCGCGTCTGGCGCGACCTGCGGCGGCTGGGCGCCGGCGAACGGCGCGGCCAGCGCCGCGAGCGCTGCCGCGATGGACAGAACGTGTTTCATAGGCCCTCGATCATACGCTTAGACGCCTTACAGTCGCCGCCGGACGGGCAAAGCGATGTCGTAGTCGGTAGTCTGGAGTCGTGAGTCGGGAGTCAGTCAGGAGTTGGGAGTCGGACGGTCTGGCGGTCGGGAGTCGAGTCGAGCGTCGGGAGTCGAGTCGACAGTCATGAGTCGAGCCGCTTTCCGCACCGGTAGTGGGGGCCCGACTACCGACCCTCGACTACGAGTTTTTCGACCTATGTATCGTCTGTCGTTATAGTCGCTCGATTCGCGATACTATAGTCGCCATGCCCGCAAGAGACCGCGACATCCAGTCGTTCCTGCCGCTGACGCCGGCGATGCTGCACACGCTGCTGGCGCTCGCCGACGGCGACAAGCACGGCTATGCGATCCTCAAGGAAGTATCCCGGCGCACCGCCGGCACCGTGCGCCTCGGCCCCGGCACGCTCTACGCGCTGATCAAGCGCGCGCTCGCCGACGGCCTGATCGTCGAAACCGACGACCGCCCCGATCCCGCGCTCGACGACGAGCGCCGCAAGTACTACCGCCTGGCGGCGCGCGGAAGGCGCGTCGCCGTCGCGGAGATCGAGCGGCTCGAGTCGATTGTCGATCTCGCGCACGAGAAGAAGCTGCGGCCCCGGACCGCGTGACATGACGACGAGACCGCGTTCGCGCGCCGATCGCCTGTTCACCGCACTGCTGCGTGCGCTCCCGAGCGAATTCCGCGGCGACCACGGCCGCGAGATGGAACAGGTGTTCCGCGCGCAGCACCACGACGTGCGCACGGGAGGAACCGCGATGACGATGCTCCGACTCTGGCTCGAAACGCTCCAGGACATCGTCGCGACCGCTCCGCGCGAACACTTCGCGATCCTGCGGCAGGACGTCGGTTACGCGCTCCGGACCTTGCGCGGCGCGCCGGCCTTTTCGATCGCCGCCGTCGTGACGCTCGCCCTGGGCATCGGCGCCACGACCGGGCTGTTCACGATCCTCAACGCGTTTCTGTTCCGGCCTCTGCCGGTCAGTCGTCCCGATGAGCTCGTGTCGGTGGCCACGCTCGACCATCACATCGAGCTGCCGCACGGGCTCTCGTACCGCGATCTCGAGGACTATCGGCAGAACAATGCCGCGTTCTCGGATTTGATCGGCTTCGAGCCGACCGGCCCGGTGCTCAACGCGGACGGCGGGAGCGAGCGCATCGCCGTGGAACTGGTGACGGGGAACTACTTTGCCGTGCTGGGCGTTCCGCCGGCGCTCGGCCGAGTCATCGCGCCGACAGAGGGGCGTGCTGCCGGCGACGCGCCGGTGATGGTCCTCGCGTACGACTACTGGCGAGTGCGCTTTGCGGGCGATCCAGCGGTGATCGGCAAGAGCGTTCGCGTCAGCGGGCATCCAGTCACCATCGTCGGGGTAGCCGCGCCCACGTTCGACAGCACCGAGTCGCTGCTGAAGATCTCCGCCTACCTGCCGATCTCGATGTCGGACATCATCGACCCGCCAACCACGTCGGAGCATTCGACGCTCGAAGCACGCGATCAGCATGGGATGCGCGTGCTCGGACGGCTTCGACCGGGTGTGTCGCTCGATCAGGCGCGGGCAGCGATGGCGGTGAAGGCGGCCGCGCTCGCGCGCCAGTACCCCGACACCAACAAGGACGTTTCGCTGCTGCTGGTGCCGGAGACCTCGGCACGGCCCGAGCCATCGACAGGTCCGTGGTTCCGCGTCGCCGCCGGCGCGTTCACGCTGCTCGCGGCGCTGTTGCTCGCGATCACGAGCGCGAACATCGCGAACATGCTGCTGGCGCGCGCTGCCGCGCGCGGGCGTGAGGTCGCGATTCGGTCCGCGATCGGCGCGCGGCGAGGGCGGCTGGTGCGCCAGCTCCTCACCGAGGGCGTCGTCCTGGCGGCAATCGGGGGCGGGCTGGCGCTCCCGATCGCGTGGATGATCACCGGCGGCTTCGTGCGCGGCGTCGGCGCCTTCGCGAGCGAGATCCCGCTGCGCATCGATCTCGGGTTCGACTGGCGCGTCCTGAGCGCGGCGGCGGCGGTGGCGTGCGCGTCGGGCGTTCTTGCCGGCCTGGCGCCGGCACTGTACGCGTTTCGCGCCGACACCAACGCCCTGCTCAAGACCGGCGGACGCACGCATGCGGCGAGCGTCGATCGCAGCGTCGTCCGCCGGACGCTGATCGTAGGCCAGGTGGCAGTGTCGCTGGCGCTGCTGGTCATCGGCGGACTCTTCATGAAGAGCCTCGAGCGGGCGCGCCTTCTCGACCTCGGGTTTCGCCAGGATCACCTGCTGCTCGCCGACACGCAGCCGGCAATGAACGGCTACGACGGCGCGCAGCGTCTGGCGTTCTATCGCCGGGTGCGCGGGCGTGTCGCGGCGATGCCGCAGGTGCAGTCGGCCGCCTGGATCTCGACGCCGCCGTTCGCGTCCGACCTGTCTGATGCGAAGGTGTTCGTCGAGGGGCGGCCGCCGGTGCGCGTGGGTGATGCGCCGATGTCGTTCCTCGTGCGTGTTTCGCCCGAGTACTTCGCGACCGCCACCGTGGCAATCGTATCGGGCCGCGCGTTCACCGACCGCGACGACGCCACGCACGCGCAGGTGATGATCGTGAATCAGACGCTTGCACGTCAGATCTGGCCCGGCGAGGATCCGATCGGCAGGCGCGCCAGGCTCGCGAAGGACGGCCCTCCGGTCGAAGTCGTCGGCGTCGTGAAGGACGGCAAATACATCTTCGTGTGGGAAACGCCGCGCCCGATGATCTTCCGTCCGCTCGATCAGGAGCCGCCGGGTTCCGCGACGCTGGTCGTGCGCACGGCCGGCTCGCCGACAGACGCGGCGGGCGAGATCCGCGGCGAGATTCGCGGCGCCGATCCCGACGTGCTCGTCACCGGCATGCGGTCGATGACGTCGCACCTCGATCAGGGCAACGCGTTCATCATCTTCCGCATGGGAGCGATTCTGTCGGGGTTCTTCGGCGTGATGGGCCTGTTGCTGGCGTCGGTCGGGCTGTACGGCGTGATCGCCTATCATGTTGCGCAGCGCGAGCACGAGATCGGTGTCCGCGTCGCGCTCGGCGCGCGGCCGGCCGACATCGTCCGCCAGGTTCTGGCCCGCGCAGTGCGGCTCGCGACAGTCGGGGCGGTCGTCGGTATGCTGCTGACGGCGCCGGTCGCGCGGCTGGTCGGCCCGCTGCTCCTCGGGGTCAGCCCGTTCGATCCGCAGACGTATGGCAGTGTGGCGCTGGTGCTGGTAGCCGTGGCGGTCGCGGCGTCGCTGGTACCCGCGCTGCGCGCCGTCAGCGTCGATCCGGTCGAGTGTCTCCGCGCGGAATAGCCAGCGAGTGCTCAGCCCTTGAGGCGCAGATCGGTATCGTCGAATACCGGCAGCCAGACGAGATAGGCGATGACGAGCGTGCTGACGCCGAGGGCGAGCGTGACCATCGCCGTGGCGTCGCTCCGCGCCGCCGCACGCGACGGCTCGACGGCATCGCGCGCCGCTTCAATCGTCAGGACCAGCTTCTGCGCCAGCAGATCGGACTTTCGCAGCGCCGTCGTGCGATCGCCTTCGTTGGCCGCAGCGGCTTCCGCGGCGCTCACGTAGGCCCTGCGGTCCTGGGCGATGCGCCGCATGTCGAGTACGTCGATCAGGCGGTCGGTCCAGCGGGTGACGCCCTCGGGCTGCTTCAGCGCGGCCTGCACCATCGCCAGGCGGCGCTCCGTGCCCGCCTCGAACGCCGTGATTGAATCGTCGAGCGATTCGCCGGCGGCGATGCGCTCGCGAATGGACGCGTGGCTGTTCTCGACGAACGACGACAGGGTAGCGACCGCGTGTTCGATCCGATCGATGCGATCGGTCGCGGTGATGGCATTCGACACGCTGAGCATCGTCGTCAGCGCACCGCAAGCGACGATCAGGGTCAGCGTCACTCGGCCGACCCATTCCTTCCGGCCGGCAGACCAGGGGTTGGGATTCATTACCGGCGCTCGCGAGCAAGCAGAATGCCCGTTCGACGTGCGTTTTCCGTGATGGAACGCCGCTTGCGCCGAGTACGCAGGGCTCGTCTCCTGCGCCTCATTTGCGCACTTCTTCCCGACTGCGCGCCGCCGGCTGAGCTGACGATGCCGCTCGCGAAATCGTTACCGCGATTACGGCGCTGTATTCCGGCGCTAGGTTTCGAGCGCGGCCGGCTTCTTCAGGTGGAATCCCGCCGCGTCCTGATACGCCTTGCCGAGCGCGATCACGTCGAGTTCGCCGAACGGGCGGCCGTAGATGACGAAGTTGGTCGGCGATCCGGTCTCGAGAAAGCCGTTCGGCATGTTCATCGCCGGGTAGCAGGCGAGGTTGGCCATGGCGAAATGGCGCTGCGTCGCGCTCTGCGGGCGCGGCGGCGTTTCCGGGGCACCACGTCCGTCGCCTCGGCCCTCACCCCGGCCCTCACCCCGGCCCCGGCCGCCGCCGTCGCCGAGCGGGTTTGCGCCGACGAGGTACACGTCGACGTGTTTGGTCGCCTCGGCGAGCTTCTCCATCATCATCATGCGCACGCGCTGCGCACGCAGGTACTCGACCGCTGGCACGAGGCGGCCGGCGGGCCGCCCGCCGTTGCGCGCTTCCTTCATGTCTCCCGCGCGCGCGTGCTCGTCGAAGAAGACCACCGATTCGACGTTGATCGCGCTCACGTTGGTGGTGAATTCCGGTACGTTGACCGGGACCAGCTGCGTCACGCCGATCGATCGCAGCGCCTCGAGCGACGCGTCGGCATTCTTCTTCGCGACCGGGTTGGTGATCTCGTCGAACGATTCCTTGATGATGCCGACCGTGAGCTTCCTGACGTCGGTCTGCGCGTTCCAGTTGAAGGGCAGATCCGACACGCTCATGTCGCGGCCGTCGGGCTTCGCCACCGCCTGCAGGACGATCGCGGCGTCCTCTGCGTAGCGGACGATCGGCCCGAGGCGATCCTGCGTCCACGACAGCGCCATCACGCCGTAGCGGCTGATGCGGCCGAAGGTCGGACGCAGTCCGGCGAGGCCGCAGCGAGCTGACGGGCTCAGGATGGATCCGCTCGTCTCGGTGCCAATCGCGAAGCCGACGCAGCCGGCGGCTGTCGCCGACGATGGACCGGCCGACGATCCGCTCGAGCCCTGGGACAGATTCCACGGGTTCTTCGTCTGGCCGCCGAACCACTGGTCGCCGCTCGCGAGCTCGCCGGTCGCCAGCTTCGCGATCAGCACGGCGCCTGCATCGCGCAGCATCTCGACGATGCTCGCGTCGTACTCGAACATCTGCTCCTTGAAGGCCGGCGATCCCCACGTCGTCTTGAAGCCCTTCACCGAGATGATGTCCTTGGCGCCCCACGGGATGCCGTGCAGCGGCCCCTTGTATTTGCCCGCCGCGATTTCAGCGTCGGCCCGCCGCGCTTCGGCGCGGCCGTAGTCGTCGAGAAACGTGACAACGTTGTTGAGCTTTCCGTTGTAGCGGTGGAGCCGCGCGAGATACATCTCGGTGAGCTCCAGCGAGGTCACCTGCTTCGTGCGCACGAGCTCCGCGAGGTGGCGGACCGGCCAGAACGCGACGTCCTCGAGCTGCGCGGGACGCTTCACCGCCGGCGCCGCGCTGAGGGTGAACGGCAGCTTCTTGCGGCCCACGTCCATGCCGGCGACGAGCGGGCTGAAATGGAACGGCGGCGATACGTCGTTCGGGATGTGAATCGCGCGCATCTCCTCGTAGGCGGTGAGGCTGCGGTTCGCCGACGTGACCATCTCTTTCAACTCGGCCTCGGAGAACTCGAGGCCCGACAGCTTCATGGCATCGGCGACCATCTCCACGGTGATCCGGCTCGCGCCGGCGTCCTGCATCCGTGCCCAGATGATTCCCGGCGCCAGCGTGGTCCCGAGGCCGATGCCGGCGAAGTGAGTCATGAACCGTCGTCTGGTTTCGTGCACGTCTGGCATGCGCGCTCCTCGCTGAGTGGAGCGATCCTAGCATCACAAGCCGTGAAACGGGGTCCCGCGTGTGTTCAAGGCGGCCACGAAGTCACCAAGCCACGAAGACGCACGAAGGCGTTTTGGTACAGCAAAACCTTCGTGTTCCTTCGTGATTTCGTGTCTTCGTGGCCGCCCGTGTGCGTGACCAGAATAGATCTCACATCGTGCGCTCGGCGTCGATGCCCGCGCGCGCTTCGACGCGCTCGGTCGCGAGCCAGCAGATCGACGCCCATACGAAGCCGATTAGCCATCCGCCGAGGACGTCGGTGGGATAGTGCACGCCCAACCAGACGCGGCTGATGCCGACGATTGCGGTGAGCAGCATCGCCACGGCGAGGCAGTAGAACTTCGTGACGCGGCGGTTGGCGACGCGCATCAGCATCGCGCCGAGCGTGAGATACACGATCGCCGACTCCATCGCGTGGCCGCTCGGGAAGCTGGTGGACCAGACCTCGCGCAGCGCCGGCACGACCGTCGGGCGGGGACGATTGAACGCGTGCTTCATCACGGCGTCGACAATCTCGCCGCTGAAGCAGGTCAGCGCGACGGCCAACGCGGTGCGCCGGCGTCCCTGCAGCAGCAGGAATCCGACGACCGCGAGCACGACCAGCACGAGCACGGCAGGGCTCCCCAGCGACGTGAGATCGATCAGCGACGACTCGATCCACGGCGGTCCGATCGGCTTCGACAGATCGTCGACCTTTCTGAGCGCGCGGAGGATTCGCGTGTCGAAGGCGAGGGTGTCGCCGGCGGATACGACGCCGGCGAGGACCAGAAAGGCCAGCACCAGCGCGCACGCGCCGACGCCGACGGCGAGCCATGTGATCTCGCGCCGCTCGAGGCGATCGACGCCGAGCCGCGACAGCATGTGCGCGCCGGGGCGCATCACAGGATCGTAACAGAGCGACCAGTGCTCCTTCGCGCGGCACTTACGGTCTCTACACGTCGCCTTGATATCCTGCCGCCGTGACGCCTGTACGTCTTGCTTTGCTGCGCTCCGCCGCCGCGATCGCGCTGACTGTCGGCCTGTCGGCGCCGGCCGCCGCCGCGCTCGGCGGGAGCGCCGCCACCGTCGAAAACGACCGCGTGTCGATGCAGGGCGCGCTGATGCGCATGACGCGCAACGACGATTTCGCCGTCCACGAAATCCGGACGGCGACCGGTACGATGGTGCGCGAGTACGTGTCCCGTGCGGGGACTGTGTTCGCCGTCGTGTGGCAGGGTCCGTGGACGCCAGACCTGCGGCAGCTGCTCGGCGATTCCTTCGAGCGCGTACAGCGGTCGATGCAGGCGGCGAGGCAGGCGCGGAAGGCGCGCGGCGTCGTGGCGATCGACGAGCCCGATCTCGTCGTGCACATCAGCGGCCACCAGCGAGCGTTCTACGGCCGCGCCTACATGCCGGGCCTCGTCCCGTCAGGCATGCAGGCGGAGGTTATCCGCTAGCCGTGGTGCGCGTGCTCGCTGTCGCCATGTTCGCTGCGGCCACGGTTGCGCCGCAGTGCGGTTCTTCCAGTTCCGGATCTTCCGGGCCGTCGGGCCCCGTCCAGAACTTCCAGACGCTCGTCGTCAACGCTGGACCGGCGAACGCATACCTCGACGGCGCGTTCACGACGGTCACAGTCTGCCTCCCGGGCCAGTCTTCGTGCCAGACGATCGACGGCATCCTGGTCGACACGGGATCGACCGGCCTGCGTGTGCTCTCCGACCGGCTCTCCCTGCAGCTGCCGCAGCAGAACGATCCGACCGGAGCGCCGGTGGTCGAATGCGCGCCGTTCGCCGACGGCTTCACCTGGGGACCGGTGCGGACCGCTGACATCAAGATGGCCGGCGAGCAGGCGTCGAACGTGCCGGTGCAGGTGATCGGTGCATCGGGCTTCCCGGTCATCCCGCAGTCCTGCTCGAGCAACGGCCCGCCGGAACAGACGCTCGACGCGCTCGGCGCCAACGGCATCCTGGGCATCGGCGTGTTCAGGCAGGACTGCGGCTCTGCCTGTACGGTCAGCGGCTCCTCGAACGCGGGACTCTACTATTCCTGTCCCGCCTCGGGCTGCCGCATCGTGGCGCAACCGCTGGCGCAGCAGGTGCAGAATCCCGTGGCGCTCTTTGCGACCGATAACAACGGCGTGATGATCCAGCTGCCAACGGTGGTGCCGGGCGGCGCCCCTGCCGTCTCGGGCATGATCGTGTTCGGCATCGGCACGCAAGCCGACAACGCGCTCGGCACCGCAAAAGTGCTCACGCTCGACGGCGACGGCAACTTCTCCACGAGCTACGCGTCGCAGTCGATCGGATCGACGTATGTCGACTCGGGATCGAATGGCATCTTCTTCCTGGACTCGGCGACCACAGGACTGCCGATCTGCTCGCTGAGCACGGACTTCTACTGTCCGGCGACGCTGCAAACGCAGTCGGCAACCAACCGGGGGCTCAACGGAGCGTCGAGTTCGGTGACGTTCACGGTCGGCAACGTCGACGCCCTCCCGGCGAGCGTCAACGCCGCGGCCGAAGTGGCCGGCCCGAATCCCGGCGGGTTCGCCTGGGGTCTGCCGTTCTTCTTCGGGCGCTCGGTCTTCACCGCGTTCGAAGCGGCGAGCACGCCCGGTGGCAGCGGCCCGTACGTTGCGTACTGACCCTCATCAATTTGGTTATCGGGTAATCGGGTAATCGGGTAATTGTTGTCGGGTAATTGTTGGCTCAATGATCAATCCAATTATCCAATTACCCACTTACCCAATTACCCGATAACCAGATGATCGCGGCAATCGCGGCGACGCCGATGAGGACGAAGATCAGAAAGCTGCCGAGCAGGAAGCGGATCCACTCCTGATACGGCACGCGGGCGGCGAGGAGCACCGCCATCAGCGCCCCGTTTGTTGGCCAGATCATCTCGGCGAGGCCCGCACCGGTCTGATACGCGAGCACTGGCACCTGGCGTGAGAGCCCGAGCAGATCCGCAAGCGGCACGAACAGGGGCATGGTCAGCACCGCCTGGCCGCTGACGCTCGGCACCGCGAGGTGCACGACGGCGTGGACCGGAATCTGCAGCAGCGCCGCGGCGAACGGCGGCAGGCCGGCGAGCGGCGTCGCGAGGCCGTTGAGGATCGTATCCACGACCCGGCCATCCTCGAGAACAAGCGAGATGCTCCGCGCGACGCCGATAATCATGGCGGCCGATACGAGGCTGGCCGCACCCTCGAGGTACACCGTGATCGTCTCGGTGAGGCTCATCCCGCCGACGAGGCCGGCGGCGAGCGCGGCGAGCAGGAAGCCGCCGGCCAGCTCGTTGAACCCCCAGTCGAGGCGCAGCGCGCCGTAAACGTATGCCGCCATCGGCGCGAGCGCGATAGCGAGGATCACCGCGTGCCTGGCCGGAAAAACAGGCGCGATCGTCCCCGGTGCCGCCACAGTTTGTGCGATCGCGCGATGCCGTATCGCGTAACGCAGCGTCCACCCGATCCACAACCCGAGTGCGGCGACGAACATCGCCAGCCGCAGTGCGCCGCCGGCGAAGGGCGGCATCTGCGCGAGCTTGAGCGCGATGCCCGCCTGGAACGGATTGGTGGGTCCGAACGCGCTGCCGATCATCGCCGCGCCCGCGCTCATGGCGACGACGACGATGGCGTCGACGCCGAGGCCGGTGCCAAGGACGAGCAGCACCGGCACCAGCGGGATGATCTCCTCCTGCATGTTCTCGAGCGCGCCCATCGCCGCGAAGAACACGCAGACAATCGGGATGGCCCAGAGGCCACCATGGGCTCCCGCCGACGTGAAGCGCGCGACAATGGCGTCAACGAGCGCCGGCAGGGTGCCGAGCCGATCGACGACGACCCATGCGCCGCCGACGAACATCACTACCGCAATCACGTCCGCGGCCGCGACGAACCCGCGCGGCACGGCAATCGCCGCGGCGAGCGGTCCGACCGGCGCCGCCGGCACGCGGTGATACGTGCCGGCGACGACGATGCGGCGGCCCGTCGCCGCATCGTCGCGGCGATCGAAGACGCCGGCGGGAAGGATCCAGGTGAGCGCGGCCGCCGCCGCCACGGCGGCGAGCAGCAGGATCAGCGGGTGGGGAAGCTTCATCTGGTCATTTGATCATCTGGTCATTGGATTGATCAAATGAGCCAACCATGACCAGACGACCAGATGACCAGATGACCAGATGCGGAGAATGCAGCTACCGTCCGTCCGCGCTGGTCGTCGAGCGCTGCGGCTGGAAGAGTTGCGGCGCGAACGCGGCCAGATAGTCGCGCCAGTTCAACCACGTGTGCGCGCCCTCGCTCTCGATGAACACTGGCCGGAAGCCGTGCTTTTTGAGCAGGTCGACGGTGTTCCGCGTCGTGTCGATCAGGAAGTCCTCTTTCCCGGTGCTGAACCACACCAGGTTGAGACCGCGCTTCGCGGCGGCGTTGTCGAGCGCGGCGAGATTCTGCTTTTCCCAGGCTTCGGCAAACGGCGTGTTCGCAGCAGGCGCCGGCGTTCCGCGTCCGCCGGTGATGATCCCGGAGCTGAACACGCCGATGTACGCGAACCGGTCGAGATGCGCCATCGCAATATTGAGGGTCTGGTTGCCGCCCATTGACAGGCCCGCGATCGCGCGGCTCTGACGATCCGTCAACACGCGGTAGTTCTTCTCGACGTACGGCACGAGGTCGGTCAGGAAATCGTTCGCAAACGGATCGGGGCCGGCGCCGACTCCCGGCATCCCTTGAACGGCGG
>Ga0066903_100003738_pt1 | contig 12560 bp, 12 predicted proteins | sample PanSoiMetaGPlot1_FD_67491 | JGI IMG/M metagenome (GOLD analysis project Ga0066903, IMG submission 67491) | Tropical forest soil microbial communities from Panama analyzed to predict greenhouse gas emissions - Panama Soil - Plot 1 (version 2) | ecosystem: Environmental > Terrestrial > Soil >...
TCTCCCGCCGAAAATTCCTGCAAGCCGGTGCCGCCGCCAGCGGAGGACTTATGCTGAGCCTGAGCTTGCCGTTCGCCGATCGCGAAGCGGCCGGCGCCGAAGCCTTTGCCCCCAATGCCTTCGTGCGTATCGCAGCGGACGGACGGATCGTACTGACGATGCCGTACGTCGAGATGGGCCAGGGGACCTATACCTCCATCCCGATGCTGATCGCCGAAGAGCTGGAAGTCGATCTCAAGCAGGTGCGGCTCGAACATGCGCCGCCCGACGAAAAGCTCTACGCCAATCCTCTGCTGGGCGTGCAGGCGACGGGCAACTCGAACGCGATCCGCGGGGCGTGGCAGCCGCTGCGCCAAGCCGGCGCGGTCGCGAGAACCATGCTGGTGTCGGCGGCGGCGAAGAAATGGAACGTCGATCCCGCCTCCTGCCGCGCGCAAAGCGGCGAGGTGATCCATGCATCGACGGGGCGGCGGATCACATATGGCGACCTCGCCACCGATGCCGCCCGCCTGCCGGTTCCTGAAAACGTCGCGCTCAAGTGGCCGGAGGATTTCAAGCTCATCGGCAAGCAGGCGAAGCGTTTGGACACGCCGGCGAAGGTCAATGGAACGGCGGTCTACGGCATCGACGTGCGGCCGCCTGGCGTGAAGATCGCGACCTTGGCGCAATCGCCGGTGTTCGGCGGCCGCGTGAAGAGCGTGGACGACACGGGGGCCAAAGCCGTCAAGGGCGTGCGGCAGATCGTGCGGCTCGACGACGCCGTCGCGGTCGTGGCCGACCATATGGGGGCGGCGAAGAAAGGGCTGGCGGCCCTGGTGATCGAATGGGACGAGGGCCCGCACGCCAGGCTCAACACCAACGACGTCGCGGCCGAGCTCGAGAAGGCGACGCTCAGTCCGGGTGCGGTTGCGCAGAATATCGGCGACGTCGAGAAGGCGATGGCGGGCGCCGCCACCAGGGTCGAGGCGGTCTATCAGGTTCCGTTCCTGGCGCATGCGACGATGGAGCCGATGAACTGCACGGTCCACGTGCGACCGGAGGGGTGCGAGGTCTGGATCGGCAGCCAGGCCGTCGCCCGGGTCCAGGCCATGGCGGCGGAGGCGGCCGGCCTGCCGTTGGAGAAGGTCGTGGTCCACAACCACCTGATCGGCGGCGGCTTCGGCCGGCGGCTTGAGGCTGACGGCGCCGTGCGCGCCGTGGAGATCGCCAAGCACGTCGACGGCCCCGTGAAGGTGGTGTGGACGCGCGAGGAGGATATCCAGCACGACATGTATCGGCCGTATTGGCTCGACCGAATTTCCGCCGGTCTCGACGAGAAGGGAAACCCGGTCGCCTGGATCAATCGCTTCGCGGGCTCCTCGGTCATCGCAAGATGGCTCCCTCCGGGTTTCAACAACGGCCTCGATCCCGACACCACCGAGGGCGCAATCGATCTCACCTACGCGCTCCCCAACCTGCACGTCGAGTATGTGCGGGTAGAGCCTCCGGGCATTCCGACCGCCTTCTGGCGCAGCGTCGGTCCGTCGCACAATGTGTTCGTGACCGAAAGCTTCATGGACGAGCTGGCGGCGGCGGCCAAGCAGGACCCGGTCGCCTATCGGCTGGCGCTCCTCGACAAGGTGCCACGTGCCAAGGCGGTCCTCGCGCTGGCGGCCGAGAAGGCCGGCTGGGGACAGAAGCTGCCCGACAGGGTCGGCCGCGGCGTCTCGCTCCAGTTCGTGTTCGCCAGCTACATGGCGCACGTTGCCGAGGTCGAGGTGGCGAAGAAGGACGGAGCGGTTCGTGTCCGCCGCGTCGTCTGTGCGGTCGACTGCGGCACGGTCGTCAATCCCGACACCGTCCGGGCGCAGATCCAGAGCGCCGTCATGTTCGGCATCACGGCCGCGCTCTACGGCAACATCACCCTCAAGGACGGCCGGGTCGAGCAGACCAACCTCGACAGCTACCAGATCCTGCGCATGAACGAAGCGCCGGCCGTCGAGGTGCACATCGTCCCGAGCCGGGAGCCACCCGGCGGAATGGGCGAGGCCGGGACTTCGGCCATCGTCCCGGCCGTCGCGAACGCGGTCTTCGCGGCGACCGGCAAGCGGCTGCGCAAGATGCCGGTCGACAGCGCCGCGCTGAAGCAGCCGGCATGAACTGAGCAGGAGGGTCGCATCAGGACACCTCACATGGAGCACCGAGGATGAAGACTCATGGATCGGCCGTCTGGCAGGGCGGAATCAAGGACGGCAAGGGCGCCATCTCGACCAAGAGCGGCGCGCTCAAGGCCTATCCTTATGGCTTCAGCAGCCGCTTCGAGGGCAAGCCGGGCACTAACCCGGAAGAGCTGATCGGGGGCGCCCATGCGGGCTGCTTCACCATGGCGCTGTCGCTGATCCTGGGCGAGGCCAAGCTTACCGCCGAGCACATGGAGACCACCGCCGAGGTGACACTGGAAAAGGTGACGGACGGCTTTGCCATCACGGCCGTCCACCTCACCTTGATCGGCAAGGTGCCGGGTGCCGACCAGGCGACGTTCGAGGCCCTTGCCGCCAAGGCCAAGGCCGGCTGCCCGGTCTCCAAGCTGCTCAATGCCGACATCACCCTGGACGCGAAGCTGGTCGGCTGAGAGAGCGTCAGCGAACTACTCCGCCTGCACCTGCACCGGCTTGCCGGGCGCCGCCGGCGTGCCGGTTGCAATGACCAGGTAGCGACGGGGCGCGTCTGTGCCGCCGCGAACCAGCTGACGGATCGGGCCGATGGCGTTCACGATCGCCGAGCCAGCCGGATTGGTCATGAAGCCCGCGAGCGGCTCGAGCGCGCCGGAGCCGTCCGCGCGGTTCGCCAGGGCGAGCACGTAAGGCTGCTTGGGCTCGAGCCCGGTAGCGGAGGCCTGCAGCACCTGGGTCAGGCCCTGATCGAACAGCGTCACGCTGGTGGGCGCATTGCCGTCCGCCGCCTTGCCGCCCATCGGCACCATCGTGAAGTGGGCGGTCTCGCCGGCCACTCCCAGCGGCTGCAGCCCCGCGGTCCCGGCCCCTTCGGGCACGGCATTGGGCACGTAGACGAGCGCCTGCGGCGCCTGGCCGATCGGCACCGTCGCGATCACGCTGTTGGTCGCCGTATCGATCACGGCCAGCTTGTCGTCGTTCTCCAGCCCGACATAGATGCGCGAGCCGTCTCCCGACGGCCAGAGGCCGTGCGGCAGCTTGCCCACCGGGATGGTCGCGACCTTGTCGAAGCTGTCGGTGCGGAACACCTGCACCTCGTTGCGCCCGCCAATCGTGACATAGGCGAACATGCCGTTGGCATTGCGCGCGAAGTTGACGTGGTTGGTGATCGGGCCGGTGTCGAGGGTCTTGAGCACCGAGAACGGCGGCCGGGCGTCGAACACCTGGGCCTTGCCGACGTCCTTCAAGGTGAACCACACCTGCGAGCCGTCGGGGGTCGCCGCGATGTTGGGGCAGAACGGGCTCTCCTGCCGCACCTTGCCGACGATCTTGTGGTCGGCGACGGAGACCACCTCGGTCTCCGGATCGAACGACGAGCACACGTACCCGTACTGCCCGTCGGGCGAGAAGATCTGCATCCCGGGGCCGTTGGCCGTGATGATGCGGGTCTTTTCCGCGTAGGTCGCAGCATCGATGACCGACACGTAGTTCTCGCCGCGGACCGTGACCCAGAGCTCCCTGCCGTTGGGCGTGAAGAACGCCTCGTGCGGCGAGCGGCCAACGTAGGTGGTGTGCTTGATGGCGTTGGTCCCGGTGTCGATGAAGGTAACCGAGTTCGACCCGATCGACACCACCGCGAGGGTGCGATGGTCGGGCGAGTAGCCCAGGCCATGCACCAGAACCTGCCCGCGATAGAGTGGGCTGAAGTTCGCCGGCGTCGGCTCGCCGAGGCGGATCACGCCGAGGAGCTTGTTGTCGGCCGGGTCGGTGACCGAGACCGTGTTGGAGAACTGCTCGGCCGCATAGACGCGGTCGCGGTGACTGACCGGTATGTCGGGCGCGGAGGCCGCGCCCGGCGCCTGGCCGGCGAATGCGGACGTGCCGCTGATCAAAACCGTGCTGCCGAGCAACGTGGCGGCAAGCAGATTACGCATCACTTCGGCTCCTTGTGCTGCATGTGCATGGTCGGCGCGGGGGTGGAGGAGGGACTGGCCGAGAGGTCTGATGGCTGATCGGGTGCCGCGGCCGAAGGCGGCAGGGGCTCACCGAGCGCCAGCCGCATGGCCGCAATCTCCTGCTGCTGGGTCACGATGATCTCCTGCGCGATCCGCCGCAGCTGCTCGTTACGGCCGTAGCGCAGCTCGGCCTGCGCCATGTCGATCGCACCCTGGTGGTGCGGGATCATCATGGCGGCGAAGTCGCGGTCGATGTCGCCGGACGGCTTGACGTCCATGCCGGCCATCATCCTGGTCATGGCGGCCTGGTTCTCGGCCAGGAACGGCGCTTCGGCGGGGTCCGCCGCCAGGGCGGCCGCGGCGACGAGAGCGGCCGCCGCCGCCGTCACCAGGCGCAAGCGAAATCGGGCATGGAGCGGGAAAGGCATGGTGGCTCCTCATGGGACCGCCGGGCCAGACCCGCCCGCTGTCGGTCATGCATGGGCAAATTGCAAGTCACTTGATCGTGCCTGGCCGTGCAGAACGGAGCCTTTCGCGCGTGCGTCGTTGAATTACGATTCAGCTCCGCCGCCCGCCCGGTCGTCGTAGCCGTGGCGGCTCGAGTAGAACACCAGGAACATCAGCCCGCAGCCGATTACCAACGAGAACGCAATGCCGAGCCACATGGCGGCGTAGCCGGCGGCCGGCATGGGCGGCCCGTCGACCGAGCTCCACAGGCCGACCGCCCACCACACCGATGCGGCCAGGATCACCAGCAGCGGCACGATGAAGGCGAGCGCGCGCAGGTCGCGTGAGCCGGAGAGATGATGGTTGATGCTGGTCATGGCCAAAGCTCCTTGACTTTCAGGTTGATCCATACAATATGCGCCCTCAGGTCATACAATCAAAGACAAGCCGGGAAGATTGCATGGATTGGCTCCCTACATTGTCCGAGCGGTCGGGGCCTGTGTTCACCCGCATCGTCGACGCGCTGGCGGCCGATATCGCCAGCGGGCGCCTCGTGCGTGGTCAGCAGCTCCCGACCCATCGCGCCTTGGCGCGGGCCCTGGAGGTCGATCTCACCACGGTGACGCGGGCGTATGGAGAAGCCCGGAGAAGGGGGCTTTTGGAAGCGCAGGTGGGACGCGGCACGTTCGTTTCCGAGACGACCGCACGAGCCGCCAGGGATATTCCGTTCCAGGTCAAGATCGACCTTTCCATGAACGTTCCGCCGCAACCGGTGGAGGCGAATCTCGACGCGCGCATCGCGCAGGGCCTCGAGGCGATCCAGAGCGAGTCGAGCTTCAGCGCGTTCCTGAACTATCAGCGCCCCGGCGGCAGCGACGATGAGCGCGAGGTCGCCGCCCGCTGGCTGCGCAGCCGCGTACCGCACGCAAGCGCCGAGCGCCTGGTCATCTATCCCGGCAATCAGGCAATCGTGTTCAATGCGCTCCTGTCGCTTGCGTCGCCAGGCGACGTGGTGCTGACCGAGGCCCTGACGTTTCCCGGAATGAAGGCCGCGGCGGAAAAGCTCGGCGTGCGCCTCGTCGGCGTCGCGATGGACCAGGAAGGCATCCTGCCGGATGCGCTCAGGGCGGCATGCAAACGGCACAGCCCCAAGGCGGTCTATCTCATCCCGACGTTGCACAATCCCACCGCGGCGACCCTTGGTCCGGAGCGACGAAGGGCCGTCGCCGACGTCATTCGCAGGAGCGAGACCATTCTGATCGAGGATGATGCATACGGCCTGCTCGAGCCGGCCGCCTCACCCATTGCGAACCTCATACCGGAGCGCACCTACCTTGCTGCGGGATTGTCGAAATGCATCGCCCCGGCGCTGCGGGTTTCATACCTGCTGGCGCCGGATGCGCCGGCGGAACAGAGGATGAGGAGCAATCTTCAGGCGACGACGCAGATGCCCCCGCCGCTGATGGTGGCGCTGGTCACCCATTGGCTGAGGTCCGGAGTTGCCGACAAGATCATCGCCGCGATCCGCAACGAAGCCATGGGGCGCCAGCAGCTGGCGCGCAAGCTGCTGAAGGGGTTTGCATATGCGGCGAAGCCGGCCGCGCATCACCTCTGGCTGCCGCTGCCCCGCCAGTGGAATCGCGCCGAGTTCCTGTCGCATGCCCTCCGCCACGGCCTGGCGGTGGTAAGCGACGATGCGTTCGCGGTGGGCAACGATTCATCGCCGGCAGTCCGCGTCTCGCTTGGCGCGGCGCGCAACCGCGCCGAGCTGGCGCAGGCGCTGCAGTTCCTTGCCGTCGCGCTGAAATCGTCCGCTCAAACCGTGCAGATCGTGTAGCTAGCGTGGAAGCCGCATCAGCGGCTGCCCCATCCGGATGACGGCGCCCTCATGCGTCGTGGGGCACAGCTCGAAACCGTCCGGCGCGAGCACGATGATGGTCGAGCCGTGCTCGAACCATCCCATCTCCTCTCCCTTGCGCAGCGGCGCATGGCAGGCGAACCGGTTCGTGCCGCGGTGCTTGAGGCCGAGCACGACGTCGAGAAAATTGAGCCGGATGCTGGCGACCAGGATGGCGGCCACCGCAACCAGGGTGACCACGTGCCCGCTCGCGGCGAGGCGCGTCGTGATGATGGCCCGCTCGTTCTTGCAGAACAGCTTTTCGATGCGCTCGAGCGCGATCGGATTGACGTTCCAGGTGTCGCCGGAAATGTACTTGACCTGCCCGACCACGCAATCGTGCGGCGCGTGAAAGCGGTGGTACATGCCCGAGGTCAGCCGCAGCGTGACGTAACGGCCGTTGCCGTAGAGGCTTTCGAGCTCGCTCTCGGCCACGAGATCGCTGAGCGCGTAAGGGAAGCCCTTGACCTGCAGCAGCTCGGCGTCGGCGATGCGCCCGCACGCTCCGACGATCGCGTCGCAGGGGCTGATCATGACGGCCGGGTCGCCATCGACCGGCCGCGCCCCCTCGCGCAGCTCCCGTTTGAAGCAGTCGTGCATGCTCTTGAACGTCTGCGTCTTGGCGTCGGCGAGGTCGAGGTCGGAGAACAGGCGCCAGACCGCAATCGAGAGGTCGCGCACCAGCGGCTGCTCGATCCTGCTGAACCAGCCGATGAACCGGGTCGCCAGGCGGCGCGGGATGCGATTGGTCAGCAGGAAATTGAGGTCCTCCTGCTGCGCGATGCGCGCGATCAGGGAGCGTGCTGTCATCATCCTGTAAATTTGCCTCGCTAGCGCTTGTACTGATGGATTCGCACGCTGTGACCTATGCGCTCTACGGGGTCGGCGCCGCCGCATTGATCGGCTCGCTCGCCGGGCTCAAGGCGAGGTTGGAGCTCTCCAAGGCCAAGCATCGGTCGCTGGCGGGCCACGCGCGCATCTCGCGGCGGCTTGCCTCGTTCATTCCGTTCTACGAGTACGACGAGCACCGCTTCTTTTGCGCCGACGGCGCTCCGGAAGAGATCGCGACGCGCCGGCGTGCCGCCTTCGCCCGCCTGGCCGCGCTCTACCGGACGCGCTATCCCGAGACGGCTCGCCTGACCGCCGAGGCGACGGAAGCGATTTCCGACCTGCAGTTCACCGAACGCTACCGGGTGCCGTTCCAGTTCAGCCGCATGGTGCGCGAGCACCTGCCGACCGGCGCCTTTCTGCAGTCGTCCGCCGGCGTGACCGTCACCGACCTCGACGGCAACGTGTTCTACGACCTCACCGGATCGTACGGCGTCAACCTGTTCGGCTACGACTTCTACAAGGATTGCATCCGGCGCGCCGAGGAGCGGGCGCGTGCGCTCGGGCCGGTGCTCGGCGCCTACCATCCGGTGATCGCCGCCAACGTGCGCCGGCTCAGGGAGATTTCCGGCCTCGACGAGGTGTCGTTCCACATGTCGGGCACCGAAGCGGTGATGCAGGCGGTGCGGCTCGCGCGCTATCACACCCGGCGATCCCACCTGGTGCGGCTGTGCGGCGCGTATCACGGCTGGTGGGGCGACGTACAGCCCGGTATCGGCAACCCGGTGCCGGCGCACGAGACCTACACGCTGAAAGACATGTCCGAAGCGACGCTCGGCGTGCTCCGCCGGCGCAACAACATCGCCTGCGTGCTGGTGAACCCCCTGCAGGCGCTGCATCCCAACGCGAGCGCGCCCGGCGATTCGGGCCTCATCGACAGCTCGCGGCGCTCGCATTGCGACCGTCGGGCCTACGCGGCCTGGCTCGAGCAGCTGCGCGAGGTCTGCACCGAGCGGCGCATCGTGCTGATCTTCGACGAGGTGTTCGTCGCCTTTCGGCTCGCGCGCGGCGGCGCACAGGAATATTTCGGCGTCGAGGCCGACCTCGTCACCTACGGCAAGACCCTCGGCGGCGGGCTTCCGGTGGGGGTCGTGTGCGGGCGCAAGGACCTGATGAGGCGCTTCCGCGACGACCGTCCGGCCGACATCTGCTTCGCGCGCGGCACCTTCAACTCCCACCCTTACGTCATGGCGGCGATGGACGAGTTCCTGACACGGCTCGAGGAGCCCCCGGTCCGCGCCCTGTACGGCGACCTCGACCGGGTGTGGAGCGACCGGGCGGCGCAGCTCAATGCGTGGCTCGAGGCGGCGGGCCTGCCGGTGCGGGTCGCCTGCCTGTCCTCGATCTGGACGGTGCTCTACACCAGGCCGTCGCGCTACAATTGGATGCTTCAGTACTACCTGCGCGCCGCGGGGCTGGCGCTGAGCTGGATCGGAACCGGCCGGCTGATCTTCAGCCTCAATTACACCGATGCCGATTTCGCCGCCGTGGCCGATCGCTTCGTGCAGGCGGCGGCCGAGATGGAGCGGGACGGCTGGTGGTGGTGCGATCCGGCCACCACCGACAAGGCGATCAAGCGCGGCGTGCTCAAGGAAATATTCACCCACCGCTTCTGACGCGGCGTGAAGGAGTAGAGGACGCCTTTGTCCCGCGCGCGGCGCAGCGCAGCGCTCGGCTAGCGGGTTTCCCGTCGGAATCGCCCCGCAGCAGTGCCGCAAGTTCACCTCTCCCCGCTTGCGGGGAGAGGTCGGATTCCGAGCGAAGCGAAGGAATCCGGGTGAGGGGGCTTGGCCGCAAGTCCATGCCTGCGGGACTACCCCCTCACCCGACTTGCTTCGCTCCGCAAGTGCTGCGCTCGCAAGTCGACCTCTCCCCGCAGGCGGGGAGAGGTGGGGCCGAGTGCGCGGCAGGTCATGTGCCAATTTGAGCGTGAAGACCGCTACGCCGCACGCTGCGCGGCGCCCGGGACAGGGGAGCCACCAGGCCGCGGCAGAAAGCTCGATTCCCTCACGCAATCTCAGCATGCGCCGGATCGACCGAGCACGCGCCTGACTCTCCGCGATCAGGCGTGCGTCTTGGCGTGGCCGGGATCGATCAGCTCGCCGCGCAGCAGGTAGAGCGGCGCCTTGTAATAGAGCATGATGTCGTGGAACGGGTCGGTGAGGATCTTGGTCGCCCATACGAGGCCGGTCTGGACGTCGCGGATGATGCAGAGCTGCACGGTTCGGAACAGAAGTCCGGCGCCGCCCAGCATCAGCCAGATGATTGCAGTGTGGCGAATGAAGTCGGCGACGCTGGCGTGCGCCTGGAACAGCCCGAGCAGGGTCGGGTCGACGAGCAGGACGAGCGGCGAGGCTGCCCAGATGGCGAGCAGGACGACCTTGCGCTCGAGATTGTAGCCGACCTTGATATCCTCCTTGTGCTCGTGGGTCGCCTGGTTGACGTGATCGTAACCCTTCGGCTCGAAGAAGAAGTGGCCGGCCTGCCGCGTCGTCATCGCGAACAGCCAGCCGATCAGGGCGGCCGCCGCCGGATCCCAGAACACGATGACGTAGGCACACAGGAAGCTGATGGCGCTGACCAGGTGCAGCGCCTGATTGATCCGGCTGTGATGGTAGTAGCGATGGTCGTCCCAGCGTTGCTCGCGCAGCGCGTCGAAGAAGCCGTGCATGGTCAGCTCTCCTGATGGCCCATGTGATGACGCTATTTCGATTCGATGAATCGGATGTGACAGGCGGCCCGGAGCACGCGGCACCGGCCCGATGGCCGCCCGCGGCAGGCGCGCTATCCGGCCGCCGCCATGCCGCGCGAGCGATCGGCACTGCGCGATCGTTCCCCGCGAGCGCCGTCCTTGCGGAAGCGGATGAGCGAGAAGTGACCGAGCGGCGGCATGGCGCGGCGCTCCACCAGCCGCATGCCGGGCGCGCATGCGGCCCACGCCGTGTAGCGCTCCCAGGCGAACTCGGTCCGCCATCCGAGCTTGCGCGCCGGCGGCGCCAGCAGATGCTCCAGCGAGCGGCGCAGGCCTTTTTCCGCCCCGACCCGGCTGAGCAGGATGATCTCGCCGCCCGGCTTGAGGACGCGCGCGAACTCGTTCAGCGTGCCTTCCGGGTCCGGCACCGCCGTGATCACGTATTGCGCGACGACGACGTCGAACGAGGCGTCGGGAAATTCCAGGTGCCGGGCGTCCATCACGGCGAGCCCTTCGACATGGGTAAGGTCGAGCTCGGCGACCCGGTCGCGCGCCTTGCGCAGCATCATCTCGGAGATGTCCACGCCGAAGATGCGGTTGTCGGGCGAATAGTCGGGAAGCGATATCCCGGTCCCCACGCCGACCTCGAGAATTCGGCCGCCCACCTCCTCGGCGGCGGCGATCGCCGCCCTCCGGCCGCGCTCGAACACGGAACCGAACACCATGTCGTAGACCGGCGCCCACCGGTCATACGCCTTGGTGACCATCGCATTATCGAGTTCCAGTTCCTGAGCTTGCATTCGCCAACCTCTTTCTCAGCAGGATGTGAGGACTAGTCGCTATCGGTTCGCGGCTGCCGCCACCGGCAGCGCGGCCGGCGGCCGCTGCGTGCGGGCCCATCCGGTCGGCTTGAGCTGGCCGATGAACTGTCGTGCGCTGCTCTCCCACGAGCAGGTGAGGGCGAAGGCCCGGCAGGCGTCGCGCGACAGCGACAGCGCCTGCAGGCAGGCCGCGCGCAGGTCCTCGTTCAGGACGCCGACTGGACGGTCGCCGATGACGTCCTTGGGGCCCATCACCGGAAACGCCGCGACCGGAACCGCGCAGGCGAGCGCCTCGAGCTGCGCGACGCCGAACGTGTCGGTGCGGCTCGGAAACACGAACACGTCCGCCGCCGCGATGAAGGCGGCGAGGTCGGTGCCATGCTTGAGCCCGACGAAATGCGCGTCGGGGAAATCGCGGCGCAGCTCGGCCTCCTGCGGCCCGGCTCCGACCACTACCTTGGAGCCCGGCAGGTCGAGCGACAGGAAGGCTGCGAGATTCTTCTCCACCGCGATGCGCCCGGCGGTAAGAAAGATCGGACGCGGCAGGCCGAGATCGATCGCCCGCTCCGGCCTGAATAGCTCGGTGTCTACGCCGCGCGTCCACCGGCTGAGGTTCCGGAAGCCGCGCTGCGCGAGCTCCGCTGCCAGCGAGGCGGTGGACACCATGGTGACCGACGCCGGCGCGTGGAACGCGCGCAAGGCGGCGTAGCTCCACGCTTCGGGAACGGCCCAGCGCGCCGAGATGTATTCCGGAAACCGCGTGGTGTAGGACGTGGTGAAGGCGATGCCGCGCTTGAGACAGTAGGCACGCGCCATCAGGCCGACCGACCCTTCGGTGGCGATGTGGATCGAGTCCGGCTCGACCGCGTCGATCGCCCGCGCGACCGCGGCGGGGCGCGGAAGCGCGAGCCGCAGGCTCGGATAGGTCGGGACCGGAACGGACCAGAACCCTTCCGGCGACAGGAACACGATGTCGACGCCGAGGTCGCGCGCGCTCCGCGCCAGCGATGTCAGGGTGCGCACGACGCCGTTGACCTGCGGATGCCACGCGTCGGTTGCGACCAGCACCCGCATCAGCATCGGCTCCCCGTCGGGAGAGAGCGACGCGCAACGGCCCGTTTCGCGACATCGTGCGCCTTGCGCATGCAGCGCCGGTGCGGTCGATCAGCCAACGCGAGTCGATCTGCGATTCGCATGCAACAACAATACGAATTCACATCTCAGTAATATGACGGTCGCCGACATGGCCGTCGTGGCGCGCCGCGGAGCGATCCTCGTCGCCGGAACCTTTTTCACGCGCACCCGCTCTGTGTCGCTCCTGTCACAGTTTTGTGTGGCTTCGGTGACGCGTGTGGGGTCGTCCAAGACGCTGATCCGGTGTCGATAATCGGTACGTCCCGGCCGCGGGCTTCGCGGTTCGGCCGCCTGGGCGACCTGCTCGAATTCAACAAAACCTGACTTGTCGACCCACGGGCGCGGCGCCAGGATGGCGGCGGCGTGAATTTCGCACGCGTGGACCTCGTGCTCGAGCCCACCGCAGGCCACGAAGGAGACGACCGATGACCGTTCGCGACGCCAAGACCGTGCGGACCACCGCCCTCGCCACCCGCACCGACCTGAAATCCAACGCCGTCCGGGACATTTCCGGCGCGCTCAATATCGTTCTCGCCGACATGTTCGCCCTGTATCTGAAGACGAAGAACTTCC
>Ga0066903_100003739_pt1 | contig 12559 bp, 10 predicted proteins | sample PanSoiMetaGPlot1_FD_67491 | JGI IMG/M metagenome (GOLD analysis project Ga0066903, IMG submission 67491) | Tropical forest soil microbial communities from Panama analyzed to predict greenhouse gas emissions - Panama Soil - Plot 1 (version 2) | ecosystem: Environmental > Terrestrial > Soil >...
TTCGTCGGGCCGGATCGCGTGCGCCGCGGGCAAGCCCGCGAGCAGCACGGTCATCGATCCGATCGCGGCAACTCCGCTCCCCGGAAAGCGCATCGTGGTCTCCCTCTTCATCCGTCCATCGGCGGAAAGCTTTCGACTAAAAGGAGCGATTTTGCCGAGGCTATTTTCGGCCCCTCCGCGCCTAGTTGAGCCCGCCCGCGACCGCGAGCGTCTCGCCGGTGACATAGGCCGCGCCCGCGGCCAGAAACAGCATCGCCTCGGCGATGTCGGCGGGAGTCGCCATGCGGCCGAGCAGCGTCTGGTCGACGATCGCCTGCTTGCGCGCGGCCGGCCAGGGTTTGGTCCAGGGCGAATCGACGAGCCCGGGCGCGACCGCGTTGACCCGGACCTCGGGCGCGAGCGCGCGGGCGAGGTTCTTGGTCAGATTGATGAGCCCGGCCTTGCTCGCCCCGTAGGCGACGCTCGAGCCGCGCACGCCGAGCCCCGCGACCGACGCGGTGTTGACGATCGCGCCGCGGCTCGCTTTGAGCGCGCTCGCGGCTGCATGCGCGCAGCGGAACGGCCCGACCAGATTCGTCATCAGGATTTTCTGCCAAAAGCTCTCGGTCATCGCGTCGAGATCGGTGAACTCGATCGGCTCGGTCGTCGCCGGCGTGCCTGCATTGTTGATGAGGAAATCGAGGCGGCCGAGCTTCTCGATCGCGCTCTTGACCATGCGCTCGGCCTCACCCGGAACCGAGACATCGCCGGACGCGGAGATGATTTTGAGGTCCGCGCCGACGAGACGCGCGATCTCGGCGGGCCCGCGAGGATCCTCCGCCAGATGGTTCATCGCTACCATCGCGCCGCATCGCGCGAACAGCTCGACCGCGGCAAGCCCGATGCCCGAGGCGCCGCCGGTGACCAGAACCGTGCGGCCTTTCAGATCGGCGGTGATCATGCGGAGTCCTTCCCTTGCTGATGTGCTCCCATGTCGTCATGGCCCGCGCATGCGGGCCACCCAGTAACCACGAGGCCATCGATGTTCTCGGCATTCACTCGCGCTTCGGGTTACTGGGTCGCCCGGTCGAGCCGGGCGATGACACGCTGTGGTACTTACGAACATCAATGCCCATCAATCCAGTGCCAGCGTCACCATGCAGATGGCCGGCTCCTCCGGCTCGGCCTCGATGCGGAAGTCGAGCTCGCGGCACATCTGCAGCATCACGCTGTTCTCGCGCAGCACCTGGCCCTCGATGCGGCGCAGGCCTTCGCTGCGCGCGTAGCGGATGATGAGCTGCATCAGCTCCCAGCCGAGCCCGTGCCCCTTGAGGTCGGAGCGCATCAGGATCGCGTATTCGCCGCATTCGTAATTGGCATCGGCGTGGATATGCACGACGCCGAGGAGATCGCCCGACGCCTCGTCGATCGCTGCGAACGCCATGGCACGCCCGTAGTCGAGCTGGGTGAGCCGGGCGATGAAGGCGTGGCTGAAATCCTTGACCGGCGCGAAGAACCGTAGCCGCAGATCTTCCCGCGTCACCTTGCCGAAGAACGCGCGCACCATGTCCTCGTCCTCGGGACGCAGCGGCCGCACAAAGACGCGCCTGCCGTCGGCGAGCGCAACGCGGCGCTCCCATTGCGTGGGGTACGGCCGCACCGCGAACCGCGGATTGCCAGTGCCCTTGAACCGCGGCTCGACCGGCGCGATCGCGACGCGGGCGTCGAGCGCGAGCACGCCGGTCTCGTCGGCGAGCAGCGGATTGATGTCGAGCTCGCGGATCTCCGGCACGTCGGCCGCGAGCTGCGCCAGCTTGACCAGCACGAGTGCCACGTCGGTCTCGCGCGCCGCCGGAACGTCGCGATAGGCTTTGAGCAGCCGGGCGACGCGGGTGCGTGCGACGAGATCGGCCGCGAGCTTCATGTCGAGCGGCGGCAGCGCGAGCGCCTTGTCGGCAATCACCTCGACGGCGGTGCCGCCGTAGCCGAACACGATCACGGGCCCGAAGGTCGGATCGTCGGCGATCCCGGCGATGAGCTCGCGCGCCTTCGGCCGCAGCACCATCGGCTGCACGATGACGCCGGCAATGCGCGCATCGGGCCTCGCCGCGCGCACCTTCGCCAAGATTTCGGCCGCCGCGGCGCGCACGTCGGCTTCGCTCGTGAGGTTGAGCCGCACGCCGCCGACGTCGGACTTGTGCACGATGTCGCGCGACTGGATCTTCACCACGACGGTCTGGCCGGCAGCGAGGAACGGTTTTGCCGCCGCCCCTGCCCGCTCCGCATTTTCCGCGAGCACCGCGGGAACGAGCGGGATCGCATAGGCCGCGAACAGGCGGCCGATCTCGATCGGATCGAGCCAGGTGCGTTTGTCGGCAATCGCCGCCTCGACGATGCGCCGCGCCGCTTCCGCGTCGGGCGCAAAATGCTCCGGCAGGCTCGGCGGCGTCGCCATCAGGTCCTCGCGCGCCTGCGCATAACGCGCGAGATCTATGAAGCCGCGGATCGCATCCGATTCGGTGTCGAAATGCGGGATCTGCGCCGTCGCGAACGCATCGAGCGCGGCGCGGTCGGCGCCGATCCAGACAGCGAACACCGGCTTCGGGCGCACCGATTTCGCCCGGTAGCTCTTCACGAGATCGGCAACGCGTGCGGCGGTTTCGACCGGCGAGGCGAGCGCCGTCGGCACGTTGAGCACGAGGATCGCGTCGTTCTCGCGGTCCTCGATCAGCGCCTCGAGCGCGGCCGCGTACCGTTCCGCATCGGCGTCGCCGACGATGTCGATTGGATTGGCCTTCGACCAGGTCGGCGGCAGCACCGCATCGAGCCGCGCCCGCGCGGCGGCAGAAAGCTCGGCGACGCTGCCGCCGAGATCGACCAGGCGGTCGATCGCGAGCACGCCGACCCCGCCGCCGTTGGTGAGAATGGCGAGCCGATTTCCCGAGAACGGCCGCAATCGCCCGAGCGTCTCGACCGCATCGAACAGCTCGTCGAGATCGGAGACGCGCAGCAGACCGGCGCGGCGGAACGCGGCGTCGTAGACTTCATCGGAGCCCGCGAGCGCGCCGGTGTGGGTCGCGGCCGCCTTGGCGCCCTGCGTGTGTCGCCCGGATTTGACGACGACGACGGGCTTCGCGCGCGCGGCCGCACGGGCCGCGGACATGAATTTGCGGGCGTTCTTGATCGACTCGACATAGAGCAGCACCGCGCGCGTCGATCGGTCGAGCGCGAAGAAATCCAGGAGATCACCGAAGTCGACGTCGAGTTGGTCGCCGATCGAGACCACAGCGGAAAAGCCGATCGCGCGCTGCGCCGCCCATTCGGCCATGCCGGCGACGATCGCGCCCGACTGCGAGACGAGCGCAAGATCGCCCCGCCGCGGCATTCGGGTCGCGAAGCTCGCGTTGAAATTCGCCGCTGGCGCGATGACGCCGAGACAGTTGGGGCCGACGATCCGCAACCCCCTCTCCCGCGCGGCGCGTTCGGTCGCCGCGGCGAGCGACCCGGGTCCATGCCCGAGCCCAGCGGTGAGGATCACGGCGGCAGCGACGCCCTTGCCGGCAGCAGCGGCAACGATCTGCGGCACCTGCGCTGGCGGCGCGGTGATCACCGCAACTTCGGGAACAGGATCTACGGCCTCGATGCTCGCGACCGCCGTTATGCCCTCGATCTCGCGATGAACCGGGTTGACGAGCGCGAGCGCGCCGGAAAACCCGCTGGCGCGCAGATTGCGAAGAACGACGCGGCCGAGCGAGCGTTCCCGCGGGCTCGCGCCCACGACGGCGACCGAACGGGGCGCGAACAGCTTCTCGAGCCGATACGTCGACATCGCAATCTCACGCCGGGCTACCGATCCGCTCGGTCAATTCCATCGGAACAGGCGCTTCTCCAGCCTGCCGGCAATGGCGAAGATCACCAGCACGATGACCATGATCAGCAGCACGAGCGCGAACATCAGGGCGGAATTATAAGTGCTCTGGGCGAAAGAGAGCAGATAGCCGAGACCGCGCGTCGCGGCGACGAACTCGCCGACCACGGCTCCGGTGAACGCAAAGCCGACCGCAACTTTCAGGTTGCTCATGACCCAGGCGGCGACCGACGGCAGATAGACGTGGCGCACCAGCGCCCACCGGTCGCCGCCGAGCGTGACGACGCGCTCGACCAGCCGGCGATCGACCTGGCGAATGCCGGCGAACGTCGCAAAGAAGATCAGCACCGCAACCAGGATGAACGCGAGCGCTACCTTCGAGGCCACGCCGATGCCGAGCCAGATGACGAACAAGGGAGCCAGAATCACCCGCGGGATGGCGTTGAGCAGCGTCATGACGGGCTCGATCAGCTCGGCGAAGAGCGGCACGAGCGCAGCAACGACCCCGATGACGATGCCGACCACGATCCCGAGCACCAGTCCGGCGATCGCGGCCGAGAACGTCGCCTCGAGATGCGGCCAGATCCGGCCGGTTTCGAAGAGCTCGGTCAGTGCCTCGCCAATCCGGCCGGGGCTCGGAAAGTAGAGCGGGTTGAGGAGACCGGCGCGCCCCGCGGTTTCCCAGATCGCCAGCAGGATCGCGAACGCGAGGAGCTGTCGCATCCAGGCCCGCGCCGGATCGAGCACCATCACGCCGCCTCCGCACATGCGCCGCCGACCTCGCGGGAGAGATCGTGCCATAGGCGCTCGTAGAGCGGCGCGAACGCGGCATGCATGCGCGCGTGCACGACGTTGCGCGGCCGCGGGATCGGCACCGGATAATGCTGCGTGATATGCGCGCGCGGCCCCTGCGAGAGCAGATAGACGACGTCGGAGAGGCTGAGCGCCTCCTCGAGATCGTGCGTCACCAGCAACACGGCGATGCGCTCGCGCTCGACGAGATCGACGAGGTCCTGCACGATGCGCTGCCGCACGATGGCATCGAGCGAGGCGAACGGCTCGTCCATCAGCAGCAGGCGCGGCTTGCGCGCGAGCACCTGTGCGAGCGCGACGCGCTTCCTCTGTCCTCCACTGAGATGCCGCGGAAATCGCCCGCCGAACCCGGCGAGCCCGAGCCGTCCGAGCCACGCCTCGGCCTCCTCGTTCGCGCGGCGCGGCTCGTGACCTTGAAAGCGCAGCCCGAGCGCCACGTTGTCATGCGCGGTGCGCCACGGCAGCAGCGCATCGTCCTGGAACAGGATGCCGATCTCCGAGCGGTCGAGCTCGGCCTCGACCGTGCCGGCGAGCGGCTCCTGCAGGCCGATCACCGCCCGCAGCAGGCTCGACTTGCCGGAGCCCGACGGCCCGAGCAAAGAGACGAATTGACCTTCGGCGACCTCCAGGTTGGCCCCTTCGAGGACCGGCTCGGCGCCGTAGGAGATCGAGAGATCACGAACGCGCAGCTGTCAGCCTCCCACAATCGACGTGTCGTAGAGGCCGCTGAGGTTCGCATCGGACTTGATCAGACCGCCCACGATCAGGCTTTCGGCGACGCGTTTGGACGCATCGAGATCGATCGCCACGCTCTCGGGATAGAGCGAATCGCGATAGCGCACCAGGATCTCGCCGAGCTCTTTGGTGTCGAGGCCCGCGATCAGCTCCGGGCGGAGCGCCGCGACCATCTGTTCGGCGGCGAGCGAGCGCTGCGCCTTGAGCGCATCGGCAAGGCCGCTGGCGAGCGCCGTCATTTCTGCGCGCCGCTTGTCGATCTCTTTTGCGCGCACCGCCACGCCCATGAATTCGTAGGTGCCGCCGAGAAATTTCTGCGCGTCGGCCATGTCCATCAAATTGGCGAGGACGCGGGCGCCGGAGCGGCTCAGGATGGTCAGTGCGGGCTCCTGCACCAGACCGGCGTCGACCTGGCCTTGGCGCACCGCCTCCAGGATGTTCACGCCCAGCGTCGCGAATTGCACCTTGCCGGCATCGGCGTTCGCGCGCTTGAGCAGAAACAGCGCCAGCGCGTGATCGGCATTGCCCAGCGCACCGACGCCGACCGTCTTGCCCTCGAGGTCCTTGATGGCACGAATGCGATCGGCACTCTTCGGCGCCGTGACGAGCGCGAACAGCGGCAGCCGGCCGGTGGTGGCGAAGCGGCGGATGTCCGCGCCGTTGGCATAGGCCTGGATCGCGACGTCGAGCGAGGTCGCCGCGTAATCGACCGCGCCGCCGACCAGCGCCTGCATGGCGGCATTGCCGCCGCGCGTGTAGACGAGCTCGACATTGAGGCCGTGTTTCTTGAAATGCCCCTCCGCGCGCGAAACCTCGTAGGGCACGACGCACAGCAACTGGCTGCAAAAGGCGAGCACGACCTTCTTGCCCTGCGCTTCGGCCTTTTTCGGCCTTGCGGCCGGCACGAGGCCAGCGGCGAGGGTCGCTCCGCGGAACAGCGAGCGGCGCGACAGATCGAGATCGGGAACGCGAGCGGTCGTCTCGTCGCAGCAGCTCATGGATCTCTCCACGATCGGGTACTGACACGAAGCTGCCAGAAAGCCCGAAGGCTATCACGCCGAAGGAACATGAACCATAGGGCGTGCCCGATCTCCGCTTCGCCTGCAGTTCGAGCCGACGCCGGGGCTGTTCACACGAAACCGATCTTGGAGCCTATCGGAAGATTACCCCTCCAGATCCAGCGCTTCGAGAATGGCGTTGACCATGGGTTTCATGTGGAAATTCTCGGGCATGATGCTCACGCGCGCGCCGGCCTGCTCGATGGCGCGGCCGACCACCGGCCCGACCGCTGCGACCGTCGTGCGCCGCAACCCCTCGCGCAGCCGCGCCTCACGCTTGTTCTTGCTCGCGACTTCCTCGAGGCGCCGGACCTGCGGCGAGCTCGTGAACGTGATGAGATCGATGCGGCCCTCCGCCATCTCGTCGATCACCTCGACGACGCGCGCGTCCTCGGTTTGCGAGCCGTAGACGTAGCAAAGCACCGGATCGACCCTGGCGCGTTTGCGCTCGAGGAAGTCCATCAGCGCGGAGCTCTGCAGCTCGGGATAGAGCTGGATGGCGATGCGCCGCCGGGCGAGATCCTCGCCTTGCAGCACTGCGACGATGCCTTCGCTCGTCGGCGGATCGGCGGCGAGATCGGCATCGAGCCCGAGCTCGCGCAGCCGCCGCACCGGCTTCGGCCCGCGCGTGATCTTTCTCACCTTGCCGAGCGTCGCTCGGAACGCGTCCTCTATGCCGGCGCGGCGCGCGAAGCCGAGGAGCCGCAGCAGGCCTTCGCCGGTCATCAGGATGAGATCGTCGGGCGGATTTTCCGTGAAGCGTTTGAGCCACGCCACGACCGGCGCTTCGTCCGGCGTGTCGTGGATCGAGACCAGTGGGCAGCGGATCGCGGTTGCGCCCTGGCGCTCCAGCATCTGCGCCAGCACGTCGAGCTCGCGCGTTTCCGGCACCACGATGCGCCGCCCGACCAACACGCCGCTCATGCATCGAGCCTCGTCGGAATTTTGGTCGGGCAATTCTAATCGCGATCGATGCGGCGTGCACCTTTATCCTCCCCCGGAGGGGGAGGTCGCCGGGCGAAGTCCGGCGGGTAGGGGCGAGGCCCGCCCCACCCCGACGCTCACTGCGTTGGCCTCGACCCTCCCCTGCGGAGAGGGATTCAATAGACGTCGCGCTGATAACGGCCGGCGCGGGCGAGCTCGGCGAGCTGCGATTTCGCCTCGCTCAGGCCAACGCCGCCCTGCTTGGCGAGGATGTGGGCGAGCGCGGCATCGACGTCGCGCGCCATGCGGATAGCGTCGCCACAGACATAGAGGTGCGCGCCGTCCCTGATCCACGCATAGAGTTCCACGGCTTGCTCGCGCATGCGGTGCTGCACGTAGATCTTCTCGGCCTGGTCGCGTGAGAACGCGAGATCCAATCGGGTCAGCAGGCCGTCGCGGCGAAATGCTTCGAGCTCCTCCTCGTAGAGGAAATCGAGCTCGCGTCGCTGGTCGCCGAAGAACAACCAATTCTTGCCGCCGGCGCCGGTCGCGCGGCGATCCTCCAAAAAGGCGCGGAACGGGGCGATGCCGGTGCCGGGGCCGATCATGACGATCGGCACGTTCGGGTCTTTCGGAAGCTCGAAGCCATGCGCTGGCTTGACGAACACGGAGATCGGCGAGCCCCTCTGCGCACGCTCCGCCAGAAAGCCCGACGCCACTCCCTTGCGCAGCCGTCCGCGCATCGCATAGCGCACGGTCGCCACGGTGAGATGCACCTCGCCCGGATGCGTCTTGGGCGAGGAGGCGATCGAATAGAGCCGCGGCTCTAGCCTTGCGAGCGCGAGAATCAGCTCCTCGACCGGCGGCTGCGCGGACGGAAACGCGAGCAGCAGATCGAGCAGATCGGCATTGGCAGGCTCGGCGCCCGGATAGCCTTCGGCGAGCGCCTGCAGGCGGTCGGCCTCGCTGGAATCGCGCGCGCGCGAAGCAAGCACCTCGATCGCCTGGTCGGAAGGCTTGCCGATGTCACAGGCTTCCAGCAACGCCTCGCGCAACGCGCGCCGTGTGCCGTCGGGGCAATCGACCTCGCCGGATGCCGAAACGCCCAGGCGCTCGATGATCGCGGCGACGACCTCGGGGTCGTTCGTGGCGTGGACGCCGAGCGCGTCGCCGACCTTGTAGGCCGGCGACAAGTTCTCGTGCCGGAACACGACGTGGCGGGTGTCCTTCTCCGACCCCTCGCGATTGAGGCGGAGCGCGCCTTCGAACTGCGCGAGGAGCGGCGCGGAAGGAGCGAGCGGCGGGGAAGTCGCCTCAATTTTGGGCGGGACGGCGACTGCCGCCGTGACGGCGCCGGCTGAAGTCGCCGACGCGAGCTCCTTGAGCGTGCGCGCGGTTTCCTTGCCGCCGGGCACGCAGCGCGTGAGGCTCTTCTCCTCGCCGCGCGCGACCGCCTCCGCATAAGTCTGGCAGAGGTAGCCGCATTGCCCGCAATCGAGCTGGCCCATGGCGGCCATCATGCGCCGCTCGAGCGGCCGCCCCTCGGCGAGCTTCATGCGCTCGTCGAGCGGCATTGCCGGGTCGTGCCAGGGGAATTCCTCCGACTCGACGGGCGCGGCGGGCGCGGGCGCAGCGAGGATCGTCTCCATCCCGGCAGTTGTCAGCGCGGCCGCATCCGTGCCGAGCAGGCCGGCCAATAGGCCGTTGAGCCAAGCGCGCTGCGCCGGCGAGAACGGCGAATTGTCGGGAACGACCGGGGCGATATAGCTCATGGCGATACCGGGACGGTCCGCGCGCGATTTCTCTCACGCGGCCGCATCGATCAGCTCCGTGAGCGCTTCGACGCTGTGGCGTTCCGAGAACGCGCGGAACGTCTCCTCGCTGCCACGGCGATGCGCCAGATAGGTCTCGAGCACGCGCGCAAGCTTGGGCGCGAGATCCGGAAACGGCACGGCACGGAGCAGCGGCCGGCCAAGCCGCTGTTCGGCACCTGCGCCGCCGCCCACGAAGACGTCGTAGCCTTCCACCATGTCGTCGCCCACCTTGGTGCCGAGCAGCCCGATGTCGGCGACGAAATGCTGCGCGCAGGAATTCGGGCAGCCGGTGAGATGGACGTTGAGGGGCTGGTCGAGCGCGACCGCCGCCTCGAGCCGCTCGGCGAGCTCGAGCGCCTGGCCCTTGGTGTTGGTCAAAGCGAACTTGCAGCCGGTATTGCCGGTGCAGGCGACGAGCCCGCTGCGGATCGGGCCGGCATTCAGATCGAGGCCGAGCGCCTTCACGCTCGCCTCGGCGGCGGCAATCTCGGCGTCGGGCACGTCGGAGATCAACAAATTCTGCCAAACCGTGAGCCGCAGCGTTCCGCTGCCGTGCTGCTCGGAGATGTTCGCGAGGCCCCGTATCTGCTTGACGGTGAGCCGCCCGACCGGAACCGCGACGCCGAGATACGATAATCCGGATTGGCGCTGCGGATGGACGCCCAGATGCGCGCCTTTGATCGACGGCTTGCGCGGCACGCAGCGCTCGAGCGGAAAACGCTGCGGCTTGAACGCCAGATACTTTTCAGCCTCGGCGAGGAAGCCGTCGAGGCCGAGCCGCTCGAGCACGTATTTGAGCCGCGCCTTCTTGCGGTCCGTGCGGTCGCCGTGATCGATGAAGCCGCGCACGAGGGCAAGCGCCACGGGCGTGCATTGCTCCGGCTTGATCAGCAGGCCGGTGTCGCGGCCGAAATCGCCGTGGCCGGTGATGCCGCCGAGTAGCACGCGGAAATAGACGCCGGGCGCGACCGCCTCGCCTTCTCTGACTGCGACCGCCGCAAAGCCGATGTCGTTCGTATCCTCGAGCACGGACACGCGGCCACCGCCGTCGAAGCCGATGTTGAACTTGCGCGGCAGGCCGTAGAGCTCGCGATGCTGCAGGATCGTGTAGTGCAGCTCGCGACAAAGCGGCCGCGTGTCGATCAGCTCCTCGGGATCGATGCCGGCGGTCGGGCTGCCGGTGATGTTGCGCAGATTGTCGGCGCCGGCGCCACGCGTCGTGAGCCCGAGATCCTGGATCGCGGTGAGCACGTCGAGGATCGATGTCGGCCCGATCTCGCGCAGCTGCAGGTTTGCGCGCGTCGTGATGTCGGCACAGCCGCCCGCGTATCGCTCCGCCACATTCGCGATACCGCGCAGCTGATGCGCCTTGAGGATGCCGTTCGGGATCCGCAGCCGGCACATGAAGGCGTTCTGTGCAGGCGCGACGTAAAACAGTCCGTGAAACTTGTGCAGGAAGACGTCGGTGCCTTTTGGAAAGCGGCCGGCTTCGGCGTTCCCTCGCATCTCCTCCCACATGTCGAGCGGGTTTTTGGCGCGCTTGGCCAGTTCCTCGGCGGTGAGCTTCTTGCCGGCGGCGAGGAAGCGATCCTGCGCGGCGCGGTGGATCGATTCCGGGCCGGCGGGAACAAGCTCGGAGACTGCCGCGCCTGCCGGCCCGGGCGCGCCGTTCGCGCCCGAGGCGGATGGAGGAAACTCCTTCCCGCCGCCGCGGCGCGTCAGCAGTCCGGCGAAGAAGCCCTCGAGATAGCGCTTCTGCTCTTCGGTGAAGTCCGGGCCCATCGTTACTCCGCCGGCGCCATGCTGGGGATCGCCTTCGCGGCTCCTTCGCGCGAGGCCGCCCAATAGCCGAGCCCCATGATGCCCGCGCCGCTGACGATGTTGCCGAGCGACACCCAGACGAGGTTGTGCAGCATGCCGATCCACGTGACGTTATCGGGATGGTTGCCCAGCAGTGCGATCGACAACAGCGTCATGTTCGCGACCGAATGCTCGAAGCCGCTGGCGATGAAGGCGAACAGGCACCAGAAGATCGCGATGCATTTCGCCGCGTCGCTCGTCATCCGCGCGCTCATCCAGATGGCGAGGCATACGAGCCAGTTGCACAGGATGGCGCGCGCGAAGAGCTCGATCGCAGGCGCGTTCATCTTCGCGGCCGCGACCTTCATGATCAGCTGACTGTCGGAATGCAGGACGGGCCCCCCGCCGCCGGCCACGAACAGCGCGGCAAGCAGTCCCGCGCCGACCAGATTGCCGACCCAGGTCATGCTCCAGGACGAGACAAGATCAGATAGCCCGATGCGCCGCCGCAGCACGCCGAGCGACATGAACATGGTGTGGCCGGTGAAGAGATCGGAGCCGGCGAAGATCACCAGGGTGAGCGCGATGCCAAACGAAGCCCCCATGATCAGCGGGCGGTAGGCAGGATCGGCCGTGGACCCGACGCTGAAGATCAGGATGATGCCGAGCCCCACATAGGCGCCGGCCAGCATCGACGAGATCCAGAATCCACCCGGCGATCGGCGCAGGTACTCGCTCTTTTTGATTGCGACCGCGGCGAAATGATCGACGGTCTCGACATACATGCTTTTCTCCATGGCTGGCGTCGCCGACGGAGTGGCGCGCGAGGCTCATGGAGAGTTCTGCAAGACGCAGGCCAGAAGGGCCGCTTGGCTAACGTGCTGAACACATTCACCAAAATAGCTTGAATAAAAACTAGGCAGCCGACTTTTTGCCTAGCACATCGGCATTTGCTGACTCAATGTTGTGCAGTGCAATAATAACGATCACCGGCCGACGATGGTGAAGGTCGGCACCGGCGGGCCGCCGTCGCTCGGAGAAAACTTCAGCCGCACCTCCTGGCCGACGGCGAGCGCGCCGAAATCGCAATCGACGAGATTGGTGAGCATGGTTGGCCCCTCGGCAAGCGTGACATAGGCGATGACGTAAGGTTCTGGGGCGCGGCGCATCACGCTATAGGAATAGATCGTGCCTCGGCCGGAGGCCTCGACCCACTCGGTCTGGTCGCTCCAGCAGAACGGGCAAATCGAGCGCGGGTACCAGTGCGCCCTGCTGCATGCGGTGCATCTGCGGATCAGGAATCGGCCTTTTGTCGCCGCATCCCAGAATGCCTGGGTCTCGGGCGCCGGATGCGGAGCGGGGATTTTTCGGGCCATGGCATTCACTCCCGCTCGAGGATGAGGGTGGCGCCGACGTGCCGTGTGGCGAGCGAGCCGCCGGTGCCGTGTGCAAGCGCAAGATCGCAATTCTTGACCTGCACGGCCGGATGCGCCTCGCCGCGCAGTTGACGCACCGCCTCGATCACCTTGGTCATGCCGCCGCGATTGGCCGGATGATTGTTGCACAGG
>Ga0066903_100003740_pt1 | contig 12557 bp, 11 predicted proteins | sample PanSoiMetaGPlot1_FD_67491 | JGI IMG/M metagenome (GOLD analysis project Ga0066903, IMG submission 67491) | Tropical forest soil microbial communities from Panama analyzed to predict greenhouse gas emissions - Panama Soil - Plot 1 (version 2) | ecosystem: Environmental > Terrestrial > Soil >...
GGATCTGGCCGCGTCCCGTGCCGCTGCGCCAGGCGCACGTCGGGGCCGGGCTGGTCGGGGCGGTCGCGGTGCTCGGCCTCCTCAGCGTCGCCGACGCGCCCGCGGGAGGCGTCGTCGGCGACCTGGTGAACCGCGTCCTGGCCGGCCCCGCCGGCCCCGTCGGCGCCGCCCTGATCCTGACCCTGGTGCTGGTGCTGGCCGCCATCGTGACGTTCCGCTTCAGCGTGGGCACCCTGCTGGTCGCCGCGGTGGCGACGGTGCGGGCTGCGTACGCCGAGCGGCAGCGCCTGGAGGGCCTGGTCCGCCGGCCGGCCGACCAGGCCGGGACCGCCGCCGCGGCCGAGGCCCGGCCGGGCCGCCGCGTGCTCGCCGCGCTCGCGACCGCGGCGGCCGGCCCGGAGGCAGCCGTCGCCGCGCTCCCCGAGGCGCTGCCCGAGCCCGTCCCGGCCTGGACGCCGGAGGCGCACGACGCCCAGGAGGAGCGCGCGCTGGCCGCCGCGCGCCGGCGCGCCCAGCAGGAGACCGCGAGCTGGACGCCCGTGCCCGTGCCCGACGACGAGCCCGAGCGGGCCGAGCCGGCGGCGCGGTCCGGCGTCGAGACGGTCGCCGGCGACTGGGACGACGAGCCGGAGGTGGACTGGAAGCTCCCGCCGAGCAGCCTGCTCGACAGCGTCACGGCGAAGAAGGAGCGGATGCAGGACGAGATCAAGCGCAACGTCCGCATCATCGAGGGCACGCTGGCCACGTTCGGCGTCTCCGCGCGCGTGATCGGGGTCAACTCCGGCCCCGCGGTCACGCAGTACGAGCTCCAGCCTGCCGCGGGCGTCCCGGTCCGCAAGGTCGTGTCGCTCCACAACGACATCTCGCTGGCCCTGGCCGCGTCCCCGCTCCGCATCGAGGCGCCGATCCCGGGCAAGTCGGCCATCGGCATCGAGGTGCCCAACAAGGCCGCGACGCTGGTGACCATCCGCGAGGGGGTGGAGGCGCCCGGGTTCCAGGGCGGCCGCCACCTCCTGGGGGTGGTGCTGGGCAACGACGTGGCGGGGATGCCGATCTCGGCCGACCTGACGCGGATGCCCCACCTGCTGATCGCCGGCGCGACCGGGCAGGGCAAGAGCGTGTGCATCAACACGCTGATCTGCAGCCTGCTCCTCCAGGTGACGCCGGCCCAGCTCCGGATGGTGATGATCGACCCCAAGCGGGTGGAGCTGCAGGGCTACAACGGCCTGCCCCACCTGGCGGTCCCGGTGATCGTCGAGCAGCACCAGGCGGCGGCGGCGCTGCGCTGGGCGGTGTCGGAGATGGAGCGGCGGTACAAGCTGCTGGCGCACGAGGGGGTGCGCAACATCGCGGTCTACAACGAGCGGGCGGCGGTCAAGCGGGCCCGGGAGATGCCGTACGTCGTGATCGTGATCGACGAGCTGGCCGACCTGATGATGGTGGCGGCCGGCGAGATCGAGGAGCTGGTGTGCCGGATCGCCCAGCTCGCCCGGGCGGTGGGCATCCACCTGGTGATCGCGACGCAGCGGCCGTCGACGGACATCATCACCGGCCTGATCAAGGCCAACGTGCCGTCGCGGATCGCGTTCGCGGTGGGCTCGCAGGTCGACAGCCGCGTCATCCTGGACTCGGTCGGCGCCGAGAAGCTGCTCGGGCGGGGCGACATGCTGTACCAGCCCGTGGACGCCGGCAAGCCGACCCGCCTGCAGGGCGCCTTCATCTCCGACCGGGAGGTGGAGAGCCTGGTCCAGTTCTGGACCGGGCAGGGCGAGCCGCGCTACCTGGAGGGCGTGCTCGACGCGGGCTCGGGGCCGCCCGCCGAGGAGGGACGCTCGGAACGCCGGCTGGACCCGCTGTTCGCCCGGGCCGCGCGGGCGGTGGCGGCGGAGGGCGCGGCCTCGGTGTCGCTGGTGCAGCGCAAGTTCAACGTCGGCTACTCGCGGGCCGGGCGGATCGTGGACCAGCTCGCGGAGCACCGGGTGATCGGGTCGTACCAGGGCAGCAAGTCCCGCGAGGTGCTGATGAACCTGCCCGACGTGGACGAGCTGCTCGAGCAGCTCGGCGTCGAGGGCTGAGCGCGGCCGTACCACCGACGTCCCGCGGAGGCCCAGGCAGGCAGAATGGGCGTTGACATGAACCTGCCCAACGCGCTGACCGTCAGCCGTCTGGTGGCGATCCCCGTGCTGATGGTGCTGCTGGCCGCGCGGTTCCCCTACCACGACCAGATCGCCGCCGCGGTGTTCCTGGCGGCCTCGCTGACGGACACGCTGGACGGCAACCTGGCCCGGCACCGCGGGCAGGTGACGGAGCTCGGCAAGTTCCTCGACCCGCTGGCCGACAAGCTGTTCATCCTGTCGGTGCTCATCGTCCTGGTGCAGGAGCGGGAGCTGGCCGCGTGGGTGGTCGTCGTGATCTTCGGCCGCGAGCTGCTCATCACCGTCCTCCGCTCGCTGAGCGCCAGCCAGGGCAGCGTGATCGCGGCGACGCCGTTCGGGAAGACGAAGACGGTGCTGCAGGTGGCGGCGGTGCTGCTGCTGATCCTGCAGCGGCCCTATCCCGCCCTGGAGCTGCCGGCCACCGTGGTGGTGCTGCTGGCGGTGGTGTTCACCGTGCTCAGCGGCCTCGACTATCTCTGGCGGTTCCGGGCGGTGATCGAGCGGGTGGAGCGGCCGCGGGCGATGGGCGGCGGCGCCCCGGGGGCCGAGTCGCCGGTGGACCCCCTCGTGCGCCGCCTGCACGAGCGGATGCGCGGCGGCGGCCTCACGCTGGCCGTGGCGGAGTCGTGCACCGGCGGCATGCTGGCCGCCGCGATCACCGAGCAGCCGGGCAGCTCGGCCTACTTCAAGGGCGGCGTGGTCGCCTACTCGAACGAGGTCAAGGAGCGGCTGCTGGAGGTGCCCGGCGACCTGCTGCGGCGCCACGGCGCGGTCAGCGCCGAGGTCGCGCGGGCGATGGCCGAGGGCGCCCGCAGGCGGCTGGAGGTGGACGTCGCCGTCTCCATCACCGGGATCGCGGGGCCGGATGCCGACGGCACCGAGAAGCCGGTCGGCCTCACGCACGTGTGGCTGGCGGCGGCCGAGGGCGGGGGAGGCCGCCGGTTCGTCTTTCCGGGCGACCGGTGGACGAACCGGCGGCAGGCGGTCAGCGAGGCGCTCACGCTCCTGCTGGCCCGCGTGGAGGACTAGAGCAAGAGGGGGCAGGCCCCCCCTTCCGGAATCCCCCCTCTGTCCGGGACGTTGGGGGCGCCTTCGGCGCATCGCTCCGCGTCTGAAGCCGAGGCCTCGCGATCTCGGGAAAACGGACTCACACGCCCGGCGAAGCCGAGCCTTGCGGCCACTCTGATCCTCACCTGGCACCGATCGTGAGGTGGCTGGCGCCGCCCCCGATCTCGACGTCGTAGCCGGACGTCGCCTGGCGCCAGTCGCCGGTGGCCACCTGGGTCAGGCCGCCGACGGCACCGAACCGCTGCTCGTCGAGCGCCAGCCGGCTGACGCCGCCGCGCACGGTGGCGCGGACCGCGACGTCCGCGGGCCGCCAGATGCTGACGTGGCTGGCGCCGCCCCGCACCCGGATGGGCACGACGCCGCGCGGCTGGCCCAGCACCAGCTCGATGTGGCTGGCGCCGCCGCGGATCTCCAGGCCGCTCAGCTCCAGCGCGCCCAGGTCACCGTCGAGCCGGGAGACGCCGCCCCGCACCTCGATCAGCCAGGGCACGGACGCGGCGAGCGCGATGTCGGCGCCGTGCTCTCCCGCCATCAGGGCGAAGCGGGCCCAGTCGAACGTCGACAGGCGCCGGTAGCGGATGGCCACGGTGCCGCCGTCCACCGCCACGTCGGGGACGACTCCCTCGAAGTGGGCGCCGAACAGCTCGTCGGTGCCGGACCGGCTCCCGATCGTGACGTGGGAGGCCCCGTTGCGGAACAGCAGGTGGCCGGCCGTCGCCCCGGCCAGCGGCGCCGTGAAGTCGGCGCAGTCGTCGGTGAACGCTTCTCTAACGGTGTTCGTCGATGTCATCATGGCGTTAGTTTGCAACGAACAGTGTTAGACTGTCAACATGCCGACGAGCGTGAGGGAGTCGATGGAGCCGCCGCAGGAGCGCGTGGGCCTCACGCGGGAGCAGGTCGTGCGGGCCGCGCTCGACCTGCTCGACGAGGTCGGCCTCGGCGGGCTGAGCATGCGCGGCCTCGCCGACCGGCTGGGCGTGCGGGCAGCCTCGCTGTACTGGCACCTGCGCGACAAGGAGCAGCTCCTGGACCTCCTGTCGGAGGCGATCCTGGAGGAGGTGCCGGAGCCGGAGCCGGGACCGTGGCGTCCGGCCCTCGACGCCTTCGCCGAGGGCTACCGGCAGGTGCTGCTCGCGCACCGGGACGCGGCCAGCGTGGTGGCCGGGTTCCAGGCGGGACGGGCCGCGCTCGGCCTGTACGAGCGGCTCGTCGCCGTCCTGGTGGACGCCGGCGTTCCCGCTCCCGACGCGGCAGACGCCGCGGTCCTCCTGTTCGGGCAGTACGTGCCGGCGTTCGTGGCGGACGAGACGGCGAGCGCCCCGGCGGCCGCCGGGGCGCGCGGCGGCGGCTACGCGGCCCCGCTGGAGGCGATCGAGCGGGGAGCGCTCCGGGTCGAGGGCGGCGCCTCCCAGCTCGCGGTCCGGGGCGAACCCGACCTGCGCGACCTGTTCGTCGCCCACTTCGAGGGCCGGACGCCGCAGATCGAGGCCGCGGGCGGGGTCGTCCGCATCGGCGGCCTCGGCCACGGGCGCCGGCACGCCGGCGACGTCGCGCTGAGCGCGGCGGTGCCGTGGGACGTCGAGCTGACCGGCGGCGTCCGCCGGCTGAACGCCGACCTGGAGGACGTGCGGCTCGGCTCGCTGACCGTGAACGGCGGCGCGACCGAGGTCAGGATCGCGCTGGGCCGTCCCACCGGCACGGTCCCGGTGACGTTCCGGGGCGGCGTCAGCAGGGCCGCCATCAGCCGGCCGTCCGGCACGGCCGTGCGGGTCCGCATCGCGTCCGGGGCCAGTCGCCTCGCCCTGGACGACCTGTACTTCGGCTCGGTCGGCGGCGAGACCCGGTGGCAGAGCCCCGACTTCGCTGCGGCGGAGCACCGGTTCGACGTGGAGATCATGGGCGGCGCCACCCGGCTGACGGTCGGCACCGGCGGGGAGGCGGGGGCCGCGGAGTCGGCGGAGCCGGCCGAAGCCGGCCCGGCGGCCGCAGGCCCGGCGCCCCTGGATGGCCTGTCGGCCGCCGAGCACCCGCACCTGGCGGCGGTCGCGGAGCGGCTCGCCGCGCCTGACATGGACGAGCGGTTCCGGTTCGGCCTCACCGTGCTGCTCGACGGCCTCGAGCGGCGGTGGGAGGCGGCGGCGGGCGGGCGCTGACCCCCGCCGCCCGGCGCCGTCAGGACGGGCGGGCGGGCACCTCCGCGCCGTACCCGGCGAAGTCGCTGTACAGCCAGGCGTCGAGGTCCGGGGTCTCGATCCCGCGGTGGCCGAGAACGAGCTTGATCTCGGTGCGGTGCTCCACGCCGTGCTCGAGGGCGTGGACCAGGAACAGGCGCGTCGGGTAGCGGAAGCGCCGGCCCTGGTAGGGCAGTTCGACCTCGGTCCCGGCGTCGAGGTCGCCGGCGATCGCGATCAGGTCGTCGCTCGAGCGGGTGGCGACATCGAGCAGGTGGTCGAAGCCCGGCCACTCGCTGCGGCGGTTCAGCTCGCCCTCGTGCTGGCGGCCCTGGGTCCTGAGCACGAACGTCTGCTGACCGCCGACGACGTGGAGCAGCAGCTCACGGACCGAGCCGGAGGCCGCCGGCAGCCGCGCGTCGAGCTGCTCGTCGGTCAGGGCGCGGCACGCGTCGATGAGCGTGAGGTTGGCCCACTTGTTGTAGCGGAAGATCTCCACCAGCGCGAGGTTCATCGTCTCCTCCTGGACCTTGACTCTTCGAACGCACGTTCGTAAGATTTGACCACTCCGTTCGGCCTTTGGGAACCGCGAGAGGCCACGTTAAGCGCTTTGACCGCGAGCCAGCAGGAGTCCACACTCACATTCCGACGAGCAACGCAGCCCAGCCCCCAGCGGCAGGAGGAACCGTGGAGAAGGAAAAGGCACTCAGCACCGCGATCCAGCACATCGAGCGCAGCTACGGCAAGGGCTCGATCATGAAGCTCGGCGAGCACGCGGCGCAGCGCGAGGTGACCGTCATCCCGACCGGGTCGCTCCCGCTCGACCTGGCGCTCGGTGTGGGGGGGATGCCCCGGGGCCGAGTCGTGGAGATCTACGGGCCGGAGTCCGCCGGCAAGACGACGGTCGCCCTCCACGTGATCGCTGAGGCGCAGAAGCAGGGCGGGGTGGCCGCCTTCGTGGACGCCGAGCACGCGCTCGACCCCATCTACGCCTCCCGCATCGGCGTGAACATCGACGAGCTGCTGATCAGCCAGCCCGACACCGGCGAGCAGGCGCTCGACATCGTCGAGGTCCTGGTGCGCAGCGGCGCGGTGGACGTCATCGTCATCGACTCGGTGGCGGCGCTGGTGCCCAAGGCCGAGATCGAGGGGGAGATGGGGGACAGCCACGTCGGCCTCCAGGCCCGGCTGATGTCCCAGGCGATGCGGAAGCTCACCGCCGCCATCTCCAAGTCGAACGCGACGGTGATCTTCCTGAACCAGCTCAGGGAGAAGGTCGGGATCATGTTCGGCAACCCCGAGACCCAGCCCGGCGGCCGGGCGCTGAAGTTCTACTCGTCGGTGCGCCTGGACATCCGCAAGGTCGAGGTGATCAAGTCGGGGCTGGAGAGCATCGGCGCCCGCGTCAAGGTGAAGGTGGTCAAGAACAAGATCGCGCCGCCGTTCCGCGTCGCCGAGTTCGACATCCTCTTCAACGAGGGCATCTCGCGCGAGGGCGCTCTGATCGACACGGCCGTGGAGTTCGGGGTCGTCGAGAAGAGCGGCACCTGGATGTCGTACGGCGAGACGCGGCTGGGCCAGGGCCGTGAGAACGTGCGCAACTTCCTGCGCGAGAACCCGACCCTGGCCGGCGAGATCGAGGCCGCGGTCCGGTCCAAGGCCGCCGGCCAGGCCAGCGCTCCCCTGGAGACCGCGGCCAGGGTCCGTTCGGGCGCCGGTGCGGAGGGCTGACGGCGGGCCGCCACCCGACGCCTTCGAGACCGCGCTCCGGCTCCTGGGCCAGCGCGCCCACAGTGAGGCCGAGCTCCGGCGAAAGCTCCTCGGGCGGGGCTGCCCGCCCGAGGAGATCGACCGGGCGCTGACCGGGGCCCGGCGCCTGGGCGCGCTCGACGACGCGGCGTTCGCCCGCGCTCTGGCCGGCGAGCGGTCCCGCAGCCGCGGGCCGGCCCTGATCGCCCGCGAGCTGGCCGCGAAGGGCGTCGAGCGGTCGGTCGTGGCGGCCGCTGTCGGCGAGGTGCCGCGCGAGGAGGTGCTGGCGGCGGCCAGGCGCCTGGCGGCGCGCGCCGCCGCGGCGGGCGCCGACCGCCGGGTGGTGGCGGCGCGCCTGGTCCGCCGCGGCTTCCCGAGCGACGTGGTGCGCGAGGCGCTGGACAGGGGCGTCGAGATCGACCCGGAGGGCTGACCGGCGGCAGCCGCTCCGGGCGGCGGGACCCGCCGGCCGGGACCCCGGAGGTCAGCTCGCGGCGGAGACCACCTCGCCGCGCTCCCACACCCGCACCGGGTGCTCCTCGCCGTGGATCTCCTCGTACCGCTTCACACCGCCGCGGATCAGGTCCCACGCGCGCCGGTCGATGTCCGCCACGTACTCGGTGCTCACCGCGGCCGTCCGCAGCCGCTTGGTGACCGAGTCGACGACGAAGGACCACTGCTCGCGGGGGTCGAGCCGCATCGTGGGCGGGACGTCCTGCGGGCGCGGCAGCTTGACCTCGGGATTGCCCCCGACGCCGACGCAGTACGACAGCGTGCGGTCCACCACCGTCCGGATCTCGGCCTCGCGTCCCGCCTTCACCGCCTCGCGGAGCGCCCAGACGCCGTAGCTCACGTGCCGTGACTCGTCCCGCGTCACGGCCGTGAAGCCGGCGCGGAACCCGGGCAGCAGGTCGTTCAGGCGGGTCAGCCGCAGGATGCGGCGCTGGCCGGGCAGCGCCAGGACGCCCTCGATCATCAGGTGGTAGAGCGTGATCCCCTGGACCCACAGGCCGTAGTCGTCGGGCTCGAGGCGCACCGCCTCGGTCATCACGGCCAGCTCTCCCGACCGCGGCTCGAAGATGCGGCCGTAGCCGCCCCCGATCTGGCGAGCCTCGGAGGCGTGCGCCAGCGTCTCGCGCAGGCCGCCGCCGACGCCAAGGGCCTGCCCGAAGAAGCGCGAGAAGAAGTACGAGTGGCGCGCCTCGTCCACCAGCTGGGTCGAGAGGAAGAGGCGGTTGTCCTCGTCCGGCGCGGCGTGCACGAGCGGCGACAGCGTGTCGGTCACCGCCTGCTCGCCGTAGAAGAAGGCCAGGAACGCGCCCTGCAGCTGGTCGCGCATGCCGGCGGGCATCGCCTGCCACTGGCTCCGGTCGACGCTGAAGTCGATCTCGGTCGCCGACCACTGCTGGCGCTCCCAGCGCTGGTACAGGTCGACCGGACCCGGCAGCTCGCGGCCGAGGTAGTCGACGTGGGCGTACACCACGTCCGGGCTCAGCGTGCCGAGCGCCTCGAGCGACGACCGCTCGACGATCTCGACCGCTTCCTGTTCCTGCATCTGCATGGAGAGAGAGTACTCTCTCCTCCGGGTGCCTGCAAGCTAAAGTAGAGCGGGATGAGAGCAGTGTCCGGCCGGAGCGAACCCCTGAGCGCGACGACGCGCGAGCGCCTGATCGAGGCGGCGGCCGACGTCATCGCCGAGCAGGGCTACGACCGCGCCGGCGTCCAGGAGATCGCCCGGCGCGCGGGACTGACCAACGGCGCCATCTACGCCAACTTCCGGGACAAGTCCGAGCTGCTGGCGGAGGCGGTCGAGGTCGGCCTGGTGCGGCTGTTCGGCAGGATGGACGACGCCCGGCGCGCGGGCTCGTCGGCCGCGCAGGTCATCGAGATGATCGGCCGGACGCTGGCGCTGAACACCCCCGGCCGCAACCGCACCCTGGTGAGCGAGGCGCTGGCCGCCGCCAGGCGCGACCCCGACGTCGGCGTCCGCGTCAGGCAGCTGCTGACGACGCTCGAGAACCACGTCTCGGACGTGGTCGGCGAGGCTCGCGAGGACGGCGACATCGCCGACGATGTCGACCCCGCGACCCTGGCCCGCTTCGGGGTGGCGCTCGCCATCGGCTACCACGTCACCTACGCCGCGGCGATGCCCGAGCCCGACCACGCCGCCTGGACCCGGCTGATGACCAGGGTGGTCGCCTCGCTCCGCGCCTGAGCCGTCGCCCCGCGACGGCGTCCACTATGCGACGATCGTTGCAGACATGGCTGGTTGGGAGGAGCCGGACGGCCCGTCGCGGGGCGGCGCGCTCGGGTTCCTGCGCGAGGCGGCGCGCGTCGCCGCGGTCGCGGGGGCGGCGCTGGCCGCCGGCGTCGGCCTGCTCCTGGCGATCGCCTTCCTCGCGCCAATGGGGCCGCCCGGCTCGACGCTGCGAGGCGGGGTCGCGGCGACGAGCCCGTCGCCCTCATCGTCCGCGACGCCGGCGGCCACGCTGCCGCCGCTGCAGGCGGCCCCGGTCCCCCCGGCGCCGCCGCCGCCCGGCGCGGACGCCGGGCCGCCGGACCAGTACCTGGGCGACCTGACCAGCGACCGGAGCGCGAACTCGGGCGGCATCGACGGGGTCGACTACGCGTTCACGCACGGGTTCGGCATGTCCCTCGACACCAGCACGCGCGAGCAGTTCGTCGTGCCCGCCGGCTACCGGAGCCTGACCGCCTCGCTCAAGGCCGTGGGCGGCACGATCCGGTTCTCCCTGCTGGCGGGCGGCGGCCAGCCCGTGTTCCAGCGGACGCTGTCCCCCTACCAGCCGCCGGTGACGATCACGTGCGCCACCCCGCCCGGCAGCACCGTCGTCCTCGCGGCGCTGTTCGAGGGCGGCGGCTCGCTCGTGGACGCGGTCGCCGTCTGGGGCGACGCCCGCTTCTCAACCTCGCCCGCCCCGGCCGCCGGCTGCTCCTGACAGCACCGCCAGGAGGGCCAGGTTCTCGTCGGGGTCGTCGCCGCAGTCGAGGTCCCAGAACACGTTCTCGGCGACCCGGGCGAGCGCCCAGGCCCGCACCCGCTCGGGGGCGACGCCCAGTCCGTCCGCGACGCGGGCGGCCAGCCATCGGGCGTTCCCGGTCGACGGCGCGCGCGACAGCACGTCGATCAGCAGCCAGCCGCCGTCGAAGGCCGCCTCGCCGGCGAGCGGCTTGGGGTCGATGAGCAGCCACGGCTCGCGCTCGGCCGCCAGCACGTTGCCCAGGTGCGCGTCCCTGTTGACGAGGCGCTCGGGGCCGTCCGGCGCGCGCAGCGACTCGACGGTCGCCATGACCTCGCGCATGAGCCCGACCGGCACCGGCATGCCATGCCGGGCCTGCCTGACCGGGAACCCCGCCGACCATCGCTCCACGAGCGCGGGCACCGACGCGAACGGGTGTCCGGCGGGAACCGGCCGGCGGAGCCGCCGCAGCAGCGCGCACGCGATGTCGATCGCCAGCTCGCGGTCCGGGTGCTCCAGCAGCGGGGCGCCGGGCTCCATTCGCTCCATCAGGAGCGCGCCGGTCTCCGGGTCGGCCGCGTACAGCAGGGCCGAGCCGTCCCCGGCGTAGCACCGGAGCGCCGCCGCCTCGTGCCGGTTCTCCTCGTCCTGGACGGGCACCTTCAGCAGGGCGGGCGACCGATCCGCCCGCGTCGCCGCCAGGACCAGGGAGTGGGTGCCGCCGGGGTAGCGCCGGCTGCCCAGCCGGAGCCCCCAGCGCCCCGCCAGGCCGGCCACCACGGCCGGCAGCCCATCCAGCCAGGCCCGCCCGCGCTCCCCGAACACGTGGACGACGTGCTCCGCGAGGCCGCTGGGCAGAGCCCGCAGGACGTCCGAGTAGTCGGGATGGAAGTCGTCAGCGCACACCGCCGCACCTCTCCTCGAACCATGGGTGGACGCGCAACCCGAGGGCGGTGTCGGTGCGCAGCGTAGCAGCCGTACGCCGCGACGCGGGCGCGGCCGCCGTACCTCGGAGCGTGGACGACGCGACGGGAGGCCACCCTCTACGCTGGGAGCCCATGAGAACCACCGCCACCGTCGCCCGGTGGCTCGTTCGCATCACCGGGCTCATCCAGATCGTCCTCGGGCTGCTGTTCTGGACGGGCAACGCGCTGACCCTGCTCCCCGTCCACATCCTGTCCGGCCTGATCCTCGTCATCTCCCTCTGGGTCCTGGCGTTCGTCGCCGCCCGCTCGGGCGTGGAGCCGGCGTTCGTCGCCGTGGCGTTCCTGTGGGGCCTGCTGGTGGTCGTCCTCGGCCTGACCCAGGGCCAGGTCCTCACCGGCAGTGCGCACTGGCTGATCCAGGCCCTGCACCTGCTCGTCGGCCTGGTCGCCATCGGGCAGGCCGAGGGGCTGGGCCGGCGCGTCCTGCAGGCGCCGGCCGCGGCGGCCTGACGGCTGAACCCCTCCCGGCCCGCGGCCTCTCGACGGCCGCGGGCCGCCCTCCGGCGCGGACGCCGGGCCATGGTTCGGGACGGCGACAATCGGTCTTGACAACCGTTGTGGCATCGATTGTCAGCACACCCGGCCGGCCGTAGAATCCGACTCTGAGCCTGCTCGCGCGCGCAAGCGGCGCGCAGGCCGAATAGAAAAGTCGTCCTGACCCACCACGGGGCGTTGGTGCCTCGTCTCTGGTTCAGCACCTTCACAACCGAATAAAGAGGTGAACCAACCAATGCCCGTATACGTCCTACTGCTGCTGTTGGTGGGCACCGCGATCCTCAGTGGCGGCACCGTGTTCCTCGTCGCCAGGACCAACCTCCAGCGACAGCAGCGCACCGAGCTGCTTGAGGCGGAGGCGAAGGCCCAACAGCGTCTCGCTCAGATCGAGAGCCAGGCCAAGGAACGCGTTCTGGAAGCCAAGGAGGACGCGGTTCGGATCCGCACCCAGGCCGACGAGGAAGCGCGCGAGACCAGGGCGCAGGCCCAGCAGAGCCAGCGTCGCCTCCACCAGAAGGAGGAGAACCTGGAGCGCCGCATCGAGGAGGTCGGCCGGCGGGAGAAGGCCATCGGCGACCGCGAGCGCGGCATCGACGAGCTCCGAGCAGAGCTCGAGGACGCCGCCCGGCAGCAGCTCAGAGAGTTGGAGCGGGTCGCGAGCATGACCCGCCAGGAAGCACAGAACATCCTCATCGGACAGGTCGAGCAGGACCTGCGCAACGAGATCGCACGGCGGGTCAGGGAGGCCGAGCTGGCCGCTCGCGACGACAGCGAGCGCCGCGCCCGCGCCATCGTGACGGAGGCGATCCAGCGCGTCGCGGCGGACCAGACGGCCGAGACCTCCGTCTCGGTGCTGCCGCTCCCGAACGAGGAGATCAAGGGCCGCATCATCGGTCGCGAGGGCCGCAACATCCGCGCGCTCCAGCAGGCGACCGGGATCGACCTCATCATCGA
>Ga0066903_100003741_pt1 | contig 12555 bp, 12 predicted proteins | sample PanSoiMetaGPlot1_FD_67491 | JGI IMG/M metagenome (GOLD analysis project Ga0066903, IMG submission 67491) | Tropical forest soil microbial communities from Panama analyzed to predict greenhouse gas emissions - Panama Soil - Plot 1 (version 2) | ecosystem: Environmental > Terrestrial > Soil >...
CGGCGCCACGCCAGCCGACCCCGGCGCCACGCCAGCCGACCCCGGCGCCACGCCATCCGACGCCAGCACCACGCCAGCCGACAGCGCCGCCGCGCCATCCGACACCACCCACCCGGCCACCCCAGCGCACCTGGGTGACGTCGCTGTCGGTTGCGGCTTTCAATCCGGCGAGGTTCGTCGGCATCGGACCTGCGTTTGCGGTTCCAGTCGTAATCGCGATGGCTGCCGCGAGGCCTACTCCGAACGTTGTCCCACGAAGCATGCGCATGGCCAAATCCTCTCTGTTGTGTCGTCGAATGGCGCGTCAACGCGACCCGCATGCGCGGATCACGGCTGCACTTTCAACACGCGCCCATCTGCGCCGGTTCCGGGTCGTGCCGGGATCGCACACGTCAATCGACGTGTGGTCGACGTCGACCGCCTGCGCGGAAGCGCCGGCGCTACTGCTGCGGCGGATGCAGGCCGATCTTCTTGATGACGCCGGCGTAGTGGTCGACGTCCGCCTGGATCCACTGCACGAATGCGGCCTGGCCGATCGGAGACACATCGGTTCCGAGGGCGTTGAGCGCCTTGCGCATCTGCGCGGTCTGCAGCGCCTTGTTGGCCTCCGCCACAAGCCGGTCGACGACCGCCGCCGGCGTGCCGGCGGGCGCGAACAGGCCGACCCACAGCGCCGCGTCGAAGTCCAAGCCGGATTCGGCGAGCGTCGGCCAATCCGGCGCAAAAGCCGGGCGCTGCTTCGTCATCAGCGCAACGACCTTGACCTTACCGGCCTGGATGAGCCCGATGCCGGACGGCTGGGTGACGGCGCCGATCGCGACCTCGCCGGTTGCCACGGCGGTCGCGGCCGGGGCCCCGCCGCGGTAGGGCACGTGCAGCAGCTTGATGCCGGCCGCGAGCGCGATGCCTTCGACCGCGAGATGATTGACCGTGCCGACCCCGGGAGACGAGTAGCCGATCTCGCCCGGGCGCGCCTTCGCGGCGGCGGTGAGGTCCTTGATGGTGGCGATGCCGGACGCCGGGTTGGCGATCAGCACCAGCGGTGCGACCGCGAGCAATGCGACCGGAGTCAATTCCTTGTTTGGGTCGAACGGCAGCGGCGGCATGATGCTCTGCATCGTCATGAAGTCGCCGGTCGTGATCAGCAGCGTGTAGCCGTCGGGGGCCGCCTTGGCGACAGCAGCCGCGCCGATCACTCCACTCGCGCCGGCGCGATTCTCGATCACCACGCTTTGGCGAAGGGCCTCGCCGAGCCTTTGTCCCACGAGGCGTGCGACAGCGTCCGTCACGCCTCCGGCCGGGAATGGCACCACGACGTGGATGGGCCGGTCGGGATAGGTCTGCGCGCGCGCCTCTCCGCTCGCGAGGGCCGATCCGATCGCCAGCGCGCCCGCGAGAATCGTGGCGATGGATATTTGCATTGCGCCCCTCCGGCGATGTTGCGGCCATTGTTTTGCCGGCGACTGTCCGACCAATCGGACGTCAAGGCAAGCGATGGTGCGGCTCACATCGGGAAGAATCCGACACCGCGCAGGCGCGTCACGATGGCGAAGAGCGCATAGGCGCCGAGCCCCGCGACGGCGACGCCGACGATCCGCATCGAGAGCAGTGTGCCGGGCGTAGGCGGCTGATTGTCGTTTGCGGCCTCGCGCATGGCGGCGATCTGGGCCGGCCAGACGATCATGCAGATGCCGACGACGAAGATAACGGTGCTGATGACGCCGTAGGTCAGCCGTTCCATGGTCCCACCCTCGCGGATGTCGCGCACTCAGCACGCATATGTTTGCGGGATTCGCGTCGCGCGACAATGACGGGGGTTGCCGTCGCACCGCGAAAAAGTTGCGGCCGGCCCTTGGGGGAGGGCCGGCCGCGCGCGAACCCGGTCTGGGGACGGGGAGGGGTGGGGACGTGACCGGGTACGCGGAGCTCCTAAACTGTTGTCAGTGCGTGGCGGCGGTGGCGGGCGCGGCGTACGAGTCGCCGAGGGACACCCACACGTTCGGGTTCGACTGCGACTGGCGCTTCACGAAGCGATAGCCGGTGTCCGACCACAGCAGGATGGTTTCGGCCTGATTGTCGAGGACGAAGTCACCCTTGTCGGTCTTGACGGTGAGCACCGCGTGGCCCTCATCCTTGCGGTCGCGCACGACCGTGATGAGCAGCGCCTCGCGTGGCCAGCCCGCCTGCATGAGCATGCGTCGCTTGAGCAGCACGTAGTCCTCGCAGTCGCCGTAGCCGTCATCCGGATAGGACCACTTCTCGACGACGCCCCAATGATCGAGGTCGGTCATCGGCTTGATCGCGTTGTTGACCCAGGCGTTGACCTCCTGGAGGTCGCGCCACGCCCGCGGCGTGAGGACGACGTCGCGCGGCACGGTTGAGCCGCCGGAGCATTCGCGCGGGTTCTCGGTGCAGAAATCGACCCAGCCGATCGGCGCGCGCGTCTCGGTCATGACTGGCACGTAGGCGAGCGCCATCCGGTCGCTCGCCTGCGCGGTCGGCGCGAAGACGAGCGCCGCGGCGACCAGCGCGGCCGCGCCGCCGATGCGGGCGGCGCGTCGCAAGGTCGGTCGTCCCGTGGGAAAGCAAGCCATTCCAAGCCCCCTGTCCGTATTGGGGGTATTCTTTGCACAAAGGCTTTGCGCTCAGGCTAAGTTCGCCAAGTCGTTTTGAGTATAAACAAAGTATAATTCGTCGAAAATCAAATTTATACTTAGCTCAAATGCGCGTAAAATGCCGAATGACTGCAATTGATTCAAATTCGAGCTTTAACGCGTCTAACCGCTGGCGCGCCGCGTCCAGTGGCGCGCCGAGCCCCGCGTCTTAACGATCGCGCGCGGGCCGTGATCGCCGCATCCGGTGCGAAAATGCGCGCGCGGGCCGCAACGGGCCCGCGCGATCGCCTGCGCATGTTGAACGAAGCGGTTTACGTGCCGCAAACGCTTTCTTCGAGGAAGTCGGGATGCTGCAGCCGCGTGAATTCGACCGCGAAGCCGTCGTCGAGGTGGCGCACAACACGTCCCTGCACCTTGCCCAGCATCACCAGCACGCCGATCCCCGGCCGCTGATCGGTCGCGATCGCGGCGCCGGAGAGCGACAGGTCGATGATGCGGCAGGTGAGGTGGATGCCGTTCGGCATCGCGAGATGCGTGACCGGCCGGCGCGGGATGATACGGCCGTGACGGCGGTCTTCCGGCAGGTTGAGGATGTGGCGGTTGGCGATCCAGGTAAGCTGGGCCGCGAGCTTGTCGCGCTTGCGCGGCGTCGCCGCGACCGTCATGGCGAAGCCGTTCTGGTAGAGCCGCGCGACCGCTCCCTCGAGTCGGCCGAGGTGATCGATATAGGCAATCACCCGTTCGCCGACCTGGCCGCTCACCGGGGTGATCAGCGCCATGCCGCCCGGCGACATGTTGGCGACCTGGCAGGGATATTCGCGGCGGTCGGACAGCATGAAGCGGCCGAGCAGGTTGACGCGCACGCGCTGATGGCGCCGGCGCTCCTCCGCCAACGGGAGCAGCTTCGTCTTCGGTTGCACCGCCTGTAGCAGCGCCATTCTGCGCCCCGATTGTCCGTCATGCACTTGGCATTCCGGAACACCCTAGGGGGTGCGAGTTAATGCCCTCTTAGGAATGCGGCCTGCCGCACCGGCACCTTGGCTCTCTCCCGGCATACCGGCGGATAATGCGCTCCCGCCCGACCGAGGATCGTCGAATGAAAACAGCGGGATCGGGGCGGACGTGAAAGTACCGCGGATGCGCGCCGCCCGCGCGCGCCACCAGAGCATCGCGGAATCGGTACAACCCTATCTTGAGCCAAGCCCGCCTTGGTGGACCGTGAGGGTGGGCCGGGGCTGGCGGCCCACGCCGACGAGGCCGCCGGGCGCCAAAGTCTCGACTGCCGGACCGAGATGGCGCACGGCGCCGAGCGTGAGCGAGACAACGCGCTCGGCGCCGAGCCAATAGGGCGATGCAATCGGCGCCAAGAGGCCGAGCAGCCGCACCTGCATCTTGCCGCGATGGTAGAGCGGCAGCAGCACGAGCTCGAGGTCGGCATGCGAACCTTCGGCGGTGCGCGCGCGAACGCCCGCGACGGCGGCAACCGCCTCCTCGGCGACCGAGGCGACCAGGCCGCGCACGCGGTCGCGGCTCGCCAGGCCCCACAATTGCACGAATGGCCCGCCCTTGAGCTCGTGGCCGAACAGCACGCACACGCGCGTGCCCGCGAGGCGGAACGGGTGATCGACGGCGGGATCGAACGTGACGATGAAGCTGTCGCCGAGCACCTCGCGCATCGCGCCCGGCTCGATATCGCCGCGCTCGGGCGCAAGCCGACTGCCGCGCCGCTCATTCCAATACGCGAACAGCTTGCGCGAGGAAGCGGTCTTCATGCCCGGCCCCTGTGTCATCCTGATGCGCCGCGCACGGAAGTGTCCCTCGCCGGGACATGGGCGCGCGGTCCTTGCGTCTCGCAGAAGCTCGGAGCACGTCGCGTGCCGCGCCTACTTTCCGCGCACGCGAACGCTTCGCGGCCGCGGGTTAGCGTTAACCCGAGCCGCGTATTGGCAGGCCGATCAGCGCCCCATAGCTTCGAGCCGGGGAGGCGCGAGGGCGTGACAGGGGAGGGCCGCTGGCCCTCCCCTTAATTTTTCGGCGGAGGTGGTGCGGGGACGACGATCAGCGGGTCGCGAGTTGCGATTGGCGGCTCTCACGGTGACCACTTCCATTCGCCACTCGCTACTCGCCATCGGCGGCTCGCGCTCGCCACCTCGCGCCTCCTTGCCCGGCGTGCGCCAACCGCCTATCTCAGGACTTCCCCGCAAACGGGATCTTGACGTGAATCAGCGCCGCGAACCGATCTTCAACGTGCCGGCCGCGGTCATCGCGCTGGTTGTCGTCTGCGTTCTCGTGCATTTGGCGCGCGTCTATCTGCTGACCGACGACGAGGACGAACAGTTTCTGCGCATGTTCGCGTTCATTCCGGCGCGCTACGACGCCGCGCGCGCGGCCGCGGGGCCTTTTCCCGGCGGCTGGGCGGCCGATCTGTGGACCTTCGTCACCTACGCGTTCATCCACGGCAGCGTCACGCACCTCGCGGTCAACAGCGTGTGGCTGCTGCCGTTCGGTGCCGCGGTCGCGCGTCGCTTCGGCGCCATTCGTTTCCTTGCATTTTTCGCCGTGACGGCGGCGGCCGGCGCGGCGGCGCATTTGCTGACCGCGGACGAGCCGATGGTCGGCGCGTCTGCGGCGATCTCCGGCTGCATGGCGGCGTCGACCCGCTTCGCATTCAGGCGCGGCGGTCCGCTCGACCCGGCGCGCGGCCCCGATGCCGAGCCGTACCAGATGCCAGCCATGCCGCTCACGGTCGCGTTGCGCGACCGGCGTATCATTGTGTTTATCGGCGCGTGGCTCGGCCTCAACCTCCTGTTCGGGCTCGGCGCCGCCGCGCTGGTGGGCCTTGATGAGAAGATCGCCTGGCAGGCGCATATCGGCGGCTTCCTCGCCGGCCTGCTGCTGTTTTCGCTGTTCGATCCCGTCGCCGCGCCGCAGCAGCTCGACGGTAGCCCGGGAGAGGAGCGCCCGCCGACGCTTCATTGACGTTTCTGCGGCCCGGTTAGCAAATATTGCAGAGCGATAAAGCGCTATTGCGAAGCAATATCGCAAAGGACGATTCATGCTGCGCAGCGCCGCACTCTTCCGCGTGCGCGCATTTCGTTCGATAATTCCCGGCGTCGGCGTGCGCTCCAGCAAGTCAATGCGGGTGGCATTAATTTGATCCGCTCGGCCGGGAACGCGACGCCACCTCTGGCGTTGTCTCGAACAACATCGTTGGCACGGGCGTACCGTGTGCGACCGATGAGGGAGGCGAACCATGACCGTCAAGGCAATCCTGGCACACAAGGGAACCGACGTCGTGACCGCGGATCCCAAGGCGTCGCTGCGCGAGGTCGTGCAGGTGCTCGGCGCGCGCCGGATCGGCGCCGTCGTGGTGACCGGCGCGGACCGCCGCATCGTTGGCATCCTGTCCGAGCGCGACGTCGTGCGCGTGCTGGCCGAGAAGGGTCCGGCGGCGCTCGACGCGCCGATAGCCGAGACCATGACCCGCAAGGTGACGACCTGCGCGTTGCGCGACACCGTCTGCGCGCTCATGGAGCGCATGACCGAAGGCAAATTCCGCCATCTGCCGGTCGTCGAGCAGGGCCGGCTCGTCGGAATCGTCTCGATCGGCGACGTGGTCAAGTCGCGCGTGCAGGAGATGGAGCAGGAATCGGCGGCGCTGCGCGACTACATTCAGACGGCCTGACGGCGGCCTATGCGTTGGTGAGCGTATCGATCGCCTCGGCGATCGACGGCAGCGCCCTTTCGGTCGCCTCGGTCCCGAGCGCGATCACCTCCGCGGCACGGTGAAAATCGAACAGGCCGACGCGGGTGAGCCGTGGGCTGAGCAGAACGTCGGGCGGATCGCCGGCAAGACGTGCGCGGGTGACGCGGTCCTGGAGCACCTGGAAGGCGTCGACCATCACGGTCGAGAGGCCCGGCCGCTCTGACGTACCGAAAAATTTTCGCGAGACCAATCGCTCGGTCACGCGCGCGCGCAGTCCGCGCGTGACCCTGCGCGCCTGGCGGCGCAACTCATCGTCGGCGTCCGAGCCATGGTCCTGAATGATGGTGCCGCGCCCGAAATTGTCCGCATTGACGTTCACCGCGATCACGAGCCGCGCGCCAAGCGCGCGTGCCGCCGAGATCGGCAGCGGATTGACGAGCGCGCCGTCCATCAGCCAGCGCCCGCCGATGCGCGAGGGCGGAAAGATGCCGGGCAGCGCCGAGGACGCGCGCAGCGCGTCGCAAAGCCGGCCACGCGTGAGCCAGATCTCGTGGCTGGTGCGCAGCTCGGTCGCGACCGCGGCAATGCGGATTGGCAGGTCCTCGAACGTCGTGTCGCCGAGCGACTGGTCGAGCTGCGTGAATAGCCGGTCGCCACCGATCAGCCCAGAGCCCGCGAGACTGAAATCGAGATAGCCGAACACCCGCCGGCGGGTGAGCGAGCGCGCCCAGGACTCGAAGTCGTCGAGCCGGCCGGCCGCGTAGACGCCCCCGATGATCGCCCCGATCGACGTTCCGGTGATGACGTCGGGCTTGAGCCCGCTGGCGACGAGCGTGCGGATGACGCCGATATGCGCAAAGCCGCGGGCGGCGCCGCCCGACAGCGCAAGGCCGATCGAAAGCGGCGTGCTTGCCCGTGGTTCGCCGACATCGCCGACGTCGGCCGACCGATCGTCCGAATTGCGCATGTGGCGTATGAGACTTTCCAACAACACGGTCCGATTCCCGCGAGAATCGGCGCGCTGCGAGACTCGCACAAGAGGATGCCCTACACATGGTAAAAGGTACGGGAGCGGGTCTGGTTCCATCCGCGGGTGGAATGGAAATTCCCTTATTGTCGCATCGCGTTGCAGCGACGCGCTAATCCATCCCGCCACCCTTCGGGCGGGTGAGCGAAAATTTCGTTTCCGGCGTGCCGACGAAATAATCGTGATAGCCGGCGCGCGCGATCGGCCGCATCGCGGCGGTATCGAGCCGCCCATCCTTGATGAAGCGGTCGTCGATGTAGACGCCGATCACCTGGCCGAACACCACGTAGCGATCGGTCACCCCTCCATCGAGATCGGACAGGCGCACGGTCTGCAGCCATCTGCATTCGAGCGCGCAAGGCGAGTCCTTCACGCGCGGCGGCTTGACGAGGCGCGAGGGCGCGGCGGCGAGCCCGGTCTCGGCCATTTCGTTGATGCCGCGGGGAAACGGCGCCGAGGTGCCGTTCATCTGCTCGCGCAGCGCATAGGTCGCGAGATTGCACACGAACTCCTTCGTCTCCTCGGCGAACACGACGGAATCCTTGCGGCCCTCGCTCGCGAACATCACGGTCGGCGGACGCTCGGTGAGCGCGTTGAAGAACGAGTAGGGCGCCAGATTGATCTCGCCCCTGAGACTCATCGATGTGATCCAGCCGATCGGTCGCGGCGCGACGATCGCCTTGAACGGATTGTACGGCAGGCCGTGATCGTTCTTGTCGGTCTCGTAGAACATGGCTCTCGCTCACTTGCCGTAGCGCGTCACGATCGTCGACAGCGGCGGGCGCGGTCGGTCCTCGGCCTGCACGCCATGCCGGCCGATATGGATGAAGCCTGCGATCTTCTCGTGCGGCGCAAGGCCGAGCGCGTCGAGCACGGTCCGGTCATACGCGTACCATTCGGTGATCCAGTTGGCCGCGAAGCCGAGCGCATGCGCGGCAAAGACGAGGCTCATGGCGGCGGCGCCGGCCGAGAGAACCTGCTCCCATTCGGGAATCTTGACGTGCGGGGCTGCGCGGCTCACGACCGCGACGACGAACGGCGCGCGCGCGAGGCGCTTGCGCTCGAACTCGACCTGCTCGGCGGCAGCGTCCGGATATTTCGCGTGAAAGGCGTCCGCGATCGCTGCGCCGGCAGACAGGCGCGCCTCGCCGTCGAACACGATGAAGCGCCAGGGCACGAGCTTGCCGTGATCGGGCACGCGCGACGCGATGGTCAGGAGCGTCTCGACCTCGACGGTGGTCAGGCCCGGGCCCGCAAGCTCGACCGGCTTGACCGATCGGCGGGTCTTCAGAAGGTTCAAGGCATCCGGCATTTTCGGCTCATGGCGAGGATCGCGTCCGTGCACGGTTGCGCCTATCACGGGGCCGCGCCGCGCAAAAGGGGCGCGCGGCGGCATGGGCGTGCGAACGCCGCAGCCGGCCGCCAGTCCGCGGCGGTGCCGAAGGCTTGAAATTGCCCTGATTTGCCTCGAAAAGTGTCGCCCATGATCAGGGCCGAGGGGAGGGCGGCGCGGCTGCGGGGAGCGGCCGCCGCCACGATGCTGGCGATGCTCGTGCCGGGCGGGGCCGCGGCGCAGCAGTCGCGCTCGATCCTGCCGACGCAACAATTCGTGCCCCAGGGCGGCGCGATCGGCTCGGGCCAGACGCTGCTGCCGCCCGGAAGCACAACGCAGATCCCGCAGCTCACGCCCGCCGCGACCATTCCGGCCGGCCAGGTCGGCCTCGTGCTGAGCGCCCGCTATGGCCGCGACTTTCCCCAGCCGATCAACGCGAACCTGGTGTGGCGCATCTATTCGGTACGTCCCGATCAGAACGGCGCGTTCCGGCCGCTCAAGGAAGAGAAGGCGGCGGCGCCGACCTTCGCGCTGCCGGCCGGCGATTACGTGGTGCATGTCTCGTTCGGCCTCGCGAGCGCGGCCAAGACGGTTCACCTCAAGTCCGAGGTGACGCGCGAGGTGTTCGAGATTCCCGCCGGCGGGCTGCGCCTCGAGGGGCGCGTCGGGGACGTGCGCATTCCGGGCGGCCAGATATCGTTTGATATCTATCCCGGCAGCCAGTTCGACGCGGCCGAGAAGCGCGCGATCGCCTCCGGAGTGACGACCGGGCAGGTGGTCGTGCTGCCGGAGGGGACCTATCACATCGTCTCCAACTACGGCGACATCAACTCGATCGTGCGCTCCGACATCCGCGTGCAGGCCGGCAAGCTGACCGACGTGACGGTGACGCATCGCGCCGCCGTCATCATGCTCAAGCTCGTGGGTGAGCACGGCGGCGAGGCGCTCGCCAACACCACCTGGTCGGTGCTCACCCCGGGAGGCGACGAGATCGTCCGCGCGATAGGCGGCGCCTTCCCCAAGGTGATTCTGGCGGAAGGCGAATACCGCGCGATCGCGCGCAACGACGGCAAGAGCTACGAGCGCACCTTCAAGGTCATCACCGGGGTTGACGGCGAAATCGAAGTGATGACGCGCTGACGGCGCGCCCCCGCCCCATCACGCCGCCGGGACGATCACGCCTTGGCGTCCGCGCATGTTCGCCGCCACATCCTCCGCCACGCCGAAATTGTTGGCGAGAAGGTGACGTGGTACCTTGGCGAGCCAATCGTTGAGCGAGCTCTCCTGATAGGTCGAGGTGTCGAGCGCGCCGACGATCTCAGCGTCCTCCGTGCCGATGTTCTGCACCGAGTGGCCGCAGGCGCGCGGAATATAGGCGCAGTCGCCGACGCCGAGCTCGGCGACGGACATGCGCTTGTCCGCGCCGAACAGCGTCACCCTGGTCCGGCCCTTCGCGACATAGTGCCACTCGCTGGCGTTCGGATGCCAATGCGGGCGGTGCATCGCGCCCGGTCTGAGCTTGACGACCATGCCGGCAAGGCCGGTCGCCAGCGGAAAATCTTTTGCCGCGCCGATGTGGATCGAGCCGCCGGGCGAGCTTGCCCAAGGCTTCTGATCGATCAGGCGATAGCGATGCGTGTGCTGGCGGTCGAGTTCGGTGACCTCGCGCGCCTGCGGGCTGTCGCGGCCGATCACGGCGCCTTGCATGATGTAGGTCTCGCCGGTCGGTATCCTGGCGAGCTGAGCCTGTTCGGTGCCGAGCGCCTGCGCCAGCGTGGCGGCATCGAAGCGGCTCATCCAGTCGCTGATGCCGAACGTGCCGTGCTCGCCATAGAGCCCGTCATTGAACGTGAGGATCGCATGGCAGGGCGCGTCGCCGAGCGTCTGAATCGCATGGCCGTGCCCGCCTGGGAAGTACCAGAGATCGCCGGGCGCGAAGTTGGCGACCTCGAGCTGCCCGTCGGGATCGACCACGGTCACCTGGCAATGACCGCTCAGGATGTAGGCCCACTCGGCCGACGTGTGCCAATGCATTTCGCGCGATCCGCCGGGATTCATGAACAGGTGCGCGCCCGCGATGTCGGTCGCGATCGGCAGCGTTCGCGCCGTGATGTCGCGTGCCCATCCGCCCGATGTCGCCTTGATGGGGCCGCTGTCGAGCGAGGCCGTGAACTTCAGCGGATCTCCGGTCCGGCGCGGGATCAGCGGCTGGAAATTCGACGCGGGCGCAACGTCATATCCGGCGGCGTGCCCGTCGTTTCCGGCCGCGAATGCCTTGCCGGCCGCTAGACCTCCCGCGCCCGCGGCTAGCGCCGTGAGCAACGAGCGACGACTGGTGTTGTACATGGTGGTTGCTCCTCTGGTTGCGGTTCGCAGGCAGCCCCGGCTGCTGCGCTGGCGCCGATTGATCGGCGCCATTGTCATCATGTCTGATGTGCTGCAGGCGTACGTGTAGCGTGCGAGCTTCGCTTGAGGCGGAGTCGAAACGTCAGGAACTTCAATGCCCGCAATACCCAGCCTTACGGTAGGTATTATACGCGAAAAAGACGCGTGCGGATTTAGCGAATTTGTTTTGGAAATAAGGCTTTGGTTTAGGGTTTGCCGCGAACGGATTGATCCCGCTGCAGCCACAGGCGCTCGCGCGAGGTCCCTCCCACCTCGACCCTTGCATGATGCGTGTGGGCCACACGCGAGGCGCGAACCGCGGGCCGCCGGATTCCTTCAGCCGGCTCCGCTCGTCCGGGACGTCCGCTAAGCCGCCTTTCGCTCTCGCCGCACGTCGGGCGCGACCGCCTCCTCGGCGAGCGTCGAGAGCGCAAGGTCGAGGCCCATCACGCGCTGGCCGTCGTGGCCCAGCCGGCGGATCGACACGGTGCGCTCCGCCGCTTCCTTCTTGCCGATCACGAGCAGTGCCGGGACCTTCGCGAGCGAGTGCTCGCGGACCTTGTAGTTGATCTTCTCGTTACGCAGGTCCGCGTCGACCCGCAGGCCCACACGGCGCGCGGCAGCGACGACCTCGCGCGCGTAGTCGTCCGCATCCGACGTGATGGTCGCTACCACCGCCTGCAGCGGCGCGAGCCAGAGCGGGAAGTGGCCCGCGTAGTGCTCGATGAGAATCCCGGTGAAACGTTCCATCGAGCCGAACATCGCGCGATGCAGCATCACGGGCGTGACCTTGTTGGAATGCTCGTCGATGTAGAATGCGCCGAGCCGGCCTGGCAGGTTGAGATCGACCTGAACGGTACCGCACTGCCAGTCGCGCCCGATCGCATCGCGCAGCACGTATTCGAGCTTCGGCCCGTAGAAGGCTCCCTCGCCCTTGTTGAGCGTCCACGGCCTGCCCGACGCCTTGAGGGCGGCCATGAGCGCCGCCTCGGCCTTGTCCCACACGGCGTCGTCGCCGATGCGCTTGTCGGGGCGGTCGGAAAACTTGATGCGTACGTCGTCGAAGCCGAAGTCGCTGTAGATCGAGAGGATTTGGTCGTTGACCTTGAGCGCCTCCTCGGCGATCTGGCTCTCTGTGATGAAGATGTGCGCGTCGTCCTGCGTGAACGCGCGCACGCGCAGGAGCCCGTGCAGCGCGCCGGACGGCTCGAACCGGTGCACCTTACCGAACTCGGCGATCTTCATCGGGAGATCGCGGTAGGATTTGAGCCCGTTCTTGAAGATCTGCACGTGGCCCGGGCAGTTCATCGGCTTGATCGCGTAGACGCGCTCGTCCTCCTCGCGCTTGGCGGTCAGGAACATCATATCGTTGTAGGTCGGGATGTGGCCGGTCGTGACCCACAGCTCGCGGTCCATCATCTGCGGCGAGTTCACTTCGATGAATCCGAAGTCGAGCTGGCGGCGGCGGATGTAGCCCTCGAGCTGCTGA
>Ga0066903_100003742_pt1 | contig 12554 bp, 16 predicted proteins | sample PanSoiMetaGPlot1_FD_67491 | JGI IMG/M metagenome (GOLD analysis project Ga0066903, IMG submission 67491) | Tropical forest soil microbial communities from Panama analyzed to predict greenhouse gas emissions - Panama Soil - Plot 1 (version 2) | ecosystem: Environmental > Terrestrial > Soil >...
AGGCGCGTGTTCATCGGCCGCAGCTTCGTGGGTCGGTCGCATTTCAGCCGGAGCTTTGTGAGTCGGTCGCATGTCAGCCGAAGCTTTGTGAGTCGGTCGCATGGGCGCCGGCGCTGATCCCACATCTTGAATGACCGGTTGGGCTGCGCGCACCGCAGCCCAACTCTCAGGACGCCGCTCGCACGGCGCGGGCGGCATTAAGAACCGCGGAAACAAAGCTCGCGCGGGCATCGGGCAACGCCAGCCGGCGCGGCTCGAACACATGCCGCAGCAGGAAAAATCCAGTTACGGCGAATCCGTCGGCGAGATCCTCAGCGCTGGGCTCGCCGACCGGATCGCCCAGAAACGACGGCAGGCGCAGAAGCTTATCGCGCCAGGGCTCGCCTGCCCCGCGCGAGACGGCACGTCCACTGCGCGGCGAGACGTAAGAAAGCTCGGCGGTCGCGCCGGTTGCCGCGCAGCGCGCAAGATCAAGACCGAAGCCGAGCTCGCCGAGCAGCATCAGCTCGAAGCGAACGAGCTCGGGGCCCGCGCGGCGCGCGTCGGGCAGAAGCGAGAGCATGTGCGCGAGCGCGGCATGAATGTCGGGGTGCGGATCGCGCTCGGGTAAGACACGGCAGAGCGCACCAAGGAGTGTGACGCCGTAGAGCGCATGCGGCAGGCCCAGAAAGGAGGCCGCCGGGAGGTCGAGCCCTTCCACCGTGTAATTTCCGAGATGCTCGTCGAGCCGCGCGCGCCAGGTGGCGCTCACGCGATTGCCCGGCTGCAGGATCGGACGCAGCTTGGCCCCCGCCCCTCCCCGCACCAGACCGAGATGGCGCCCATGCTCGCGCGTCATCAGCTCGAGGATGGCACTCGCCTCCCCGTGCCGCCGCACGCCTAGCACGATGCCTTCATCGGTCCATTGCATGATGTAGTCGTGTTCTCTTCCAAGTCGATCAGTCGCCGCCAGGCCCTCAATCCTGGCGCAACTTGGCAACCCGTTTCGCCTCGCGAGCCCGCCTGAGGGGCTCGAGCCGCTCGCGCAACGCTTCAACGAGGACAATCTTTTCGCCAAATGACAGTCGGGCGAGGTTGCGTCGGCCCTCTTCCTTACGCGCTAAAATGTCGGAGACATCGGGATATGCCTCCGGCTTGGATTTGCTCATAGGGCTCCTCTCACGGACAAGGATTCTCAATCCCAACTCGCGCGCAATATCGGCGCCAGGCCGTACCTAGGTTGTGCCTATCAAGAACATCGCACAAGATTGCCATGTCGACGACCCCCTCCTCAACATGCCGCCACAGCGCCGCTGATCGCATACCGCCAAATCTCGCTCCAGGCGCATCATTGTTCCTTCGGAAACTCCAGCCCCATCTCCCGGTAGCGCTCCGGATCGTCGCCCCAGCCCTCGCGCACCTTCACGAACAGGAACAGGTGCACCGGCTGCTCGATCACCTCGGCGATCTCGCGCCTCGCCTCGGCGCCGATCGCCTTGATGGTCTGGCCACCCTTGCCGAGCACGATCTTACGCTGGCTCTCGCGCTCAACATAGATCGTCTGCTCGATACGCACCGAGCCGTCGTTGCGCTCCTGCCAGCTCGCGGTCTCGACCGTCGACTGGTACGGCAATTCCTGGTGCAGGCGCAAAAAGAGCTTCTCGCGCGTGATCTCGGCGGCAAGCTGCCGCAGCGGCGCATCGGTGATCTGATCCTCGGGGTAATGCCACGGCCCCGGCGGCACTTGTGCGGCCAGCCAGCGCTTGAAATCAGCGACCCCGTCGCCCGTCAGTGCCGAGATCATGAAGGTCGCACTGAAGTTCGCGCGCCCGTTGGCTGTCTGCGCCAAGCCCAGCAGCGCGGGTTTCTCCGCCACATCGACCTTGTTGAGGAGCAGCACCTTGCGCTGCGACACCGCAGCGAGGCCATCGAGCAGCGCACCCGCCTCACCGTCGATCCCGCGCTTGGCGTCGATCAGCACGCCGACGATGTCGGCATCGTGCGCGCCGGCCCAGGCGGTCGACACCATGGCGCGGTCGAGCCGGCGGCGCGGCGCGAAGATGCCCGGCGTGTCGATGAACACCAGCTGCGCCTCGCCTTCGATGGCGATGCCGCGCAGCAGCGTACGCGTGGTCTGGACCTTGTGGGACACGATCGTGACCTTGGTGCCGACCAGTGCATTGATCAGCGTCGACTTGCCGGCATTGGGGGCGCCGATCAGCGCAATGAAGCCGCAGCGGCGGCTAGTGCCCTGCGCGCTGCTCGTGGTCTCAGCCGTCACGGCGGTCCGCCTTGATCCCCTCCTGCGACAGCATCGCGGCAGCAGCAGCCTGCTCGGCCGCGCGTTTCGAGCGCCCGACGCCTTCGGCCGCGTTATGGCCGGGTAGCTCGACCGTGATGCGGAACTCGGGGCTGTGATCGGGTCCCTTACGCTCGACCTCACGATAAGCGGGCGTCGGCAGGCCGCGCCCCTGCGCCCATTCCTGCAGGATCGTCTTGGCATCGCGCAGCGGCCGCACCGGCGAGCGCATGCGCTCCTCCCACAGCCGCCCGATCAGCGCGGCCGCCGCCCCGTAGCCGCCGTCCACATAGACCGCTCCGATCAGCGCCTCGCACACATCGGCCAGGATGGCGGTGCGGTCACGCCCGCCCGCATTGCTCTCGGAGGCGCCGAGCCTTATCGCCTCGCCAAGCCCGATTGAGCGCGCGACGTCGGCGCAGGCTTCCTTGCGCACCAGATCGGCGAGCCGGCGCGACAGCTCGCCTTCGTCCGCTCTTGGAAAGTTCCGGAACAACATGTCCGAGACAATCAGGCCGAGCACATGATCGCCCAGGAACTCGAGCCGCTGGTAGCTCGAGCCACCGCGCTGGCGCGCCCGTGCCAGCGCCGAAACGTGGGTCAGCGCCTGTTCGAGCAGCGCCGAATCCTTGAAACGGTGACCGATGCGCTCCTCGAACTCTCCGGTGCCGCGCCGCCGCCGCCTCGGCTCCTTGGCCTCGCTGGTACGTGCCCCTTCGCTTTCAGCTGGCGGCGCCGACGGGGCCTGGGCCGCCTTGGTCTTTCGCGTACGGCTCATCGGCGTACGGCTCATCGGATGATCGAGAAGAATCGCCTCAGACGCAGCGCCGTCGGCCAGCGCCAGATCTGCCAGGCGGCAGCACCGTCGCCGATGGAGAAGTAGATGATCTCGGCACGGCCGACAATGTTCTCGAACGGAACATACCCAACCTCTTCGAGCACCCGGCTGTCGGTCGAATCGTCGCGATTGTCGCCCATCATGAAGTAGTGGTCGGGCGGAACCTCGTAGACCTGGGTGTCGTCAAGTGGCCCGTCGTCAAGCAGGTCGAGCGTGGTATAGCTCACGCCGCCCGGCAGGGTTTCGCGCCACCGGCGAATAGGGCTGGCGCGCCCGGGTATCTCGTCGGTGTCGACGAAATCCTCGATCCGTTCACGCGGAACCGGCTCGCCATTGAGATGCAGATGGCCGCGGATCATCTGGATGCGGTCGCCGGGCAGCCCGATGATACGCTTGATCAGATCGATGTCGTCATCATGCGGCGAACGAAACACCACGACATCGCCGCGGCGCGGCAGCGACGCGAAGATGCGGCCGGAAAAGATCGGCGGAGAGAACAGCAGCGAATAGCGGCTGTAACCGTAGGAGAACTTCGACACGAACAGGGAGTCGCCGACGAGCAGCGTCGCCATCATCGAGCCGGATGGAATGTGAAAGGGCTGAAACAGGAAGGTGCGGACGACGAGGACCACAATGATGACCGGCAGCCAGAACCGCACCGCCGCCTGGACGGCGCCTTGCTCCGGTTTCGGTTGCGCTGGCGCATTCATCGACGTTGGTCGCGCCGCCCCCGGCGGCCGTGTCCGCTTCCGAAGTTCGTACAACGTTACGACACCCTCTGATACGAACTTCAAAAATCAAAGGGATACTCGCAACCTAGGCAGTCCTTGTTCTGAGCTTCGACCTAAGACCGACCCGCAGGCTTCATCGGACGATCTTGAACAGCCGGCTCCAGCGCACCGTCCATGGCCAGCGCCAGAAGTGCCAAGCCTGCTCGCCTTCGGCGACTGAGAAAAAGATGATCTGAGCGCGTCCGACCAGATTCTCCAGCGGCACGAAGCCAACCGCCGATTCCACCCGGCTATCGGTAGAATTGTCACGGTTGTCGCCCATCATGAAGTACTTGCCGGGCGGTACTTCGTATTCCTTGGTGTTGTCGTAGAAGCCGTTGTCGATCAGATCGAGCGTCGTATAGCTCACGCCACTGGGCAGCGTCTCGCGCCAGCGTTTGACGCGGGTGGTGCGGCTGCCCTCCTCGGTCTCGATGAAGTCATCGATGCGCTCGCGCTTGACCGGCACGCCATTGATGTGCAGCACCCCTTCGATCATCTGGATGCGGTCGCCGGGCAGTCCGATCACGCGCTTGATGTAGTCGGTCGAGTCGTCTTTGGGCAGGCGGAACACCACGATGTCGCCGCGCTCGGGCGTGCCCGACCAGATCCGCCCCGAGAACAGGTTGGGCGAGAGCGGCAGCGAATAGTGGCTGTAGCCATAAGAATACTTCGAGACAAACAGATAGTCGCCGACCAGCAGCGTCTCCTTCATCGAGCCTGACGGAATGTTGAAGGGCTGAAACAGAAAGGTGCGGATGACGAGCGCGATGATCAACGCATGGATGATCACGCGGATGGTTTCGCCAATGCCGCCCTCTTTAACGGCGCGCTTCGCACCCGTGGTCACATTCATAGGCTGATGATCCGTTGCTTCTGATCGGTCGATTTTACGCCCCGCGCCCTTCTAGCCGCTGCGACGGCATGGCGCAATGAACGTCACCGAAAATTGCGCGCCCCGACATCAATCGCATTTATCTTGTATGATCAATAGGTTATTTGGGATGGCGCGGGTCGGGCCAGGGCACCAAGCGGCAGCCGCCGCGAGGCCACGAAATCGTGAGCGCAGGGGTTTCGGGGCTTGAATGGCGTCAGGTCGAGCCACGCGGAACCGCAGAGATGACGACGAACGCCTGCGCCAGCGGACCCTCATCGGTGACAGTCACGTCGATGCGAGCTTCGCAGCCCGCAGGGGTGATCGCCTTGAGCCGCTCAAGTGCGCCTCCGGTGAGCTTCATGGTCGGACGCCCCGATGGCAGATTGACCACCCCCATGTCGCGCCAGAACACACCAGCCCGCAGCCCGGTACCGAGCGCCTTCGCGCAGGCCTCCTTGGCGGCAAAGCGCTTGGCATAGGTCTCGAACCGGTTGGCGCGGCGCTCGGCTCGCGCCCGCTCGGTGTCGGTAAAGATGCGCGCCAGGAAGCGCTCACCATAACGCTCGATTGCGCGCGCGATCCGGCGCGCGTCGCAAAGGTCGGAGCCGATGCCGATGATCATGAGGTAACCCTTGCGCGGCCGCGATCCATCGCGGCGCGCATCATCCTCACCGCCTCGCCAAGCCCGACCATGATCGCTTCTCCAACCAGGAAATGGCCGATATTGAGCTCGACCAATTCAGGCAGCGCCGCGATCGCCTCGGCCGTCTCATAGTTCAATCCGTGACCGGCATGGACCTCGAGGCCAAGCTTCGCGGCAAGCCTGGCGCCCTCCCGAATGCGCGCGAATTCCGCCTCCGCGTCCGCCACGCGCCCCTCCGCCAACGCGTCGCACCAAGCACCAGTATGGATCTCGATCACCGGGGAGCGCAGCCGCGCCGCCATCTCGATCTGCGCCGGAGCGGCGCCGATGAAGAGTGACACGCGGATGCCGGCTGCGACGAGCTTCGCGATCACGGGCGCAAGCGTGTTGTGTTGCCCGACCACGTCGAGCCCGCCTTCGGTGGTGAGCTCGTGTCGCCGTTCGGGCACGAGACAGACGGCATGCGGGCGCGTGGTGAGCGCGATCTTGACCATCTCGTCGGTCGCCGCCATCTCGAAGTTGAGGGGCTTTGTAATCTCCGCCTTGAGGCGGGCCATGTCGTCGTCGCGGATGTGGCGGCGGTCCTCGCGCAGATGGGCAGTGATGCCGTCGGCGCCGGCCGCGATCGCTATTTGGGCAGCACGCAAGGGATCCGGATAGCGGCCACCGCGCGCATTGCGCACGGTCGCGACATGGTCAACGTTGACGCCAAGGCGGAGGTAGGAGGCGGCCATGTTACGATGGATCGCTGCTAAGTCTGTCTCATCCAATTTTCGAGCTTCAGGCCAGCGACACGTCTGAACTCACGCTCATTGTTGCTGACGAGAATGAGATCATTGGCTTGAGCATGAGCAGCAATCCAGGGGTCGTTGGCGCCGATGATTTCACCTCGGATTGCCAAAGCTGCGCGGATGGCACCATAGATGCGGGCGGCATCGGCGGAAAGTGGTAAGACCGGAATGAGGCTCACCAATTCCTCGAGTTGCCGCAGCGGCTCAGGTCCCAATTGCTGCTTTTCAATTCCATACAACAATTCTCCATAGGATATCACGGAGAGCGCGGCCTCTCCCGGCTGAAGCTGCTCAAAGCGGGCTTTGACTCCGGCTGGCCGCCCGCGCCGGATCGCAACCAAGATGTCGGTATCCAGCAGATAACGCAACCGCGTCACAATCCCTCGCGCTCCTGCGGAGGTAGATCACGATCATCGGCCAAGTTCTCGATCGGCAGATTGGCAATGAGTTCGAACGCGCGCTCCAAGCCTTTGGATTTTTCGCGCAAAACGACCTCATCCCCGCGCCGGAAGATTTCGACTTCCTCACCCTGAAATTGAAATTCGTCCGGCAATTGAACTGCCTGACCCTGTGCGGATTTGACGATCTGAGCAGTTGCCATCAGGTCACTCCGATATCAACAACCGGCGTATATACGCCCTGACATGCGCACCACAAGCCCCAAGCGGATGAGCTTGACTCCATTTCACGCATTCACGCGCTCGGCCTGCGCCACCACATCCTTGGCCCGCAGCTGCGCGATGATCGAGGTGAGATGCTTGAGATCGTAGACCTCGAGATCGATCACCAGCGAGGTGAAATCCGGCGACTGCCGGGTCATGCGGATGTTGTCGATATTGCCGTCGTGCTCGGCAATCACCTGGGCGACCTGCGCCAGCGTCCCAGGCTCGTTCACGGTCTTGAGCGCGATGCGGGCCGGGAAGCGCTGCGGCGTCACATCGTCGACGTCCCAGCGCAGATCGAGCCAATGCTCGGGCTGATCCTCGAAATCCTTCAGCGACGGCGATTGGATCGGATAGATGGTGATGCCCTCTCCCGGCGTCAGGATGCCGACGATACGGTCGCCCGGCACGGCGCCGCCCTCCGGCGCAAACCGCACCGGCAGGTCGCTGTTGATGCCACGGATCGGGATCGCCGGCCCGCTCGACGGGACCTGATACTTGACCGCTTTCGCGCGCTTGAACACGTACCAGCCGCTCTCTGCCTTGGGCCGCTTCGCGATCGCGGCGGCGCGCTCCTCCTTGTAGTCGGGATACATGGCGCGCGCGACGTCGGCTGCCCGCATCTCGCCGCGGCCCACCGCCGACATCACCTCGTCGATCGAGGTGCGCGCGAGCCGTGACAGTGCGCCCGCGAGCTTCTCGTCCGAGTAGGCAATCTTGGCGCGTTGGCACAGCCGCTCGATGATGCGGCGACCGAGTCCGGCATATTGGCTGCGCACGGCAGCGCGGGTCGCGCGCCGGATCGAGGCACGCGCCTTGCCGGTGGTGACGAGCGACTCCCAGGCTGCCGGCGGCGAGCTCTGCGCCTTCGACACGATGATCTCGACTTCGTCGCCGTTGGTGAGCTCGTTCACCAGCGGGGCGATCTTGCCGTTGATCTTGCAGCCGACCGCGGTGTTGCCGACGTCGGTGTGAACCGCATAAGCGAAGTCGATCGCGTTGGCGTGGCGCGGCAGCGCGATCAGCTTGCCTTTCGGCGTGAAGCAGAACACCTGGTCGTGAAACAGCTCGAGCTTGGTGTGCTCGAGGAATTCCTCCGGGTTGGAGCCCTCGGCCAGAAGCTCGATGGTGCGCCGCAGCCAGGCATAGGCGCTCGACTCCCGAGACAGCATCTCGGTCGGCGTGCCGGCGCCATCCTTGTAGAGCGCGTGCGCGGCGATCCCGTATTCGGCGATCTCGTGCATCTCGCGGGTGCGGATCTGCAGCTCGACGCGTTGCTTGCCCGGCCCGATCACAGTGGTGTGGATCGAGCAGTAGTCGTTCTGCTTGGGCGTCGAAATGTAGTCCTTGAAGCGGCCCGGCACGACCGGCCAGGTGGTGTGAACGACGCCGAGCGCCTGATAGCACTCGGCAAGGCTCTTCACGATCACGCGGAAACCGACGATATCGGAGAGCTGCTCGAAGCCGACCGACTTGCGCTCCATCTTGCGCCAGATCGAATAGGCGCGCTTGCGCCGGCCGCTGACCTCGGCCGAGACGCCGCGATCGGCGAGCTTTCTGGTCAGCTGCAGCTCAATGTCGGCTACCAGACCCACGCTGCGGCCTTCGAGCGCGTCCAGCCGCTCACCGATCACCCTGTAGGCCTCCGGATTGAGCTCCCGGAACGCCAAGTCTTCGAGCTCCTCGCGCATCTCGTGCATGCCCATGCGGCCGGCGAGCGGGGCGTAGATGTCCAGGGTCTCCTCCGCGGTGCGGCGGCGGGTCTCCGGAGGCACATGCGAGAGGGTACGCATGTTGTGCAGGCGGTCGGCCAGCTTGACGAGGAGCACGCGCACGTCGTCGGCGATCGCCAGGAGGAGCTTGCGCAGGTTCTCGGCCTGCTTGGCCTCCTTGGTCACGAGGTCGAGCTTCTTGAGCTTGGTCAACCCCTCGACCAAAGCCCCAATGTCGGCCCCGAACATCTGATCGATCTCGGACCGGGTCGCCGAGGTGTCCTCGATGGTGTCGTGGAGCAGCGCCGCCGCGATGGTCGCATCGTCGAGCTTGAGGTCAGTGAGAATCGCGGCGACCTCAAGCGGATGGGAGAAATAAGGGTCGCCGGAGGCGCGCGTCTGCTCGCCATGCGCCTTCATGGCGTAGACGTAGGCACGGTTGAGCAGCGCCTCGCTGGTATTTGGATTGTAGCGCTTGACCCGCTCGATCAGATCGTATTGCCGCATCATCTGCGGCTTGCCGGGAGTCATGGATTTTATAGCGCGCTCAATGACTTGCGTGGCAGCCCCGAGGCCGCGGTCGAGCGGTGCCCGAACCCGGCCCTGGTTCTGCATGCGCGGCAGGTCGCTCGCGGAGCGCGCCATGGTGACTAACCCCAGGCTGGCGATATTTCGCTGCCAGCACCTTAACCTAAGATATCATGACAATTTCCTATCGCTACAAGGCGATACCAGTAAGCCGCGCGCTGATTAACCATGCCACGAGGGGCCCGCGCCGGCGAATAGAAGAATAAAAAAGGCCCGGACCAGCCGGACCTTTCTCATACTACCGTGATGGCGAGGCTCATTCTTCCTCTTCAGGCTGCTCCTCGGGCGGGGCAAGCCCCTCCAGTCCCTTGAGCAGCTCCTCCTCGGTCATGCGCTCCGGCATGACTTCGGTGTCATCTGCATCCACCGTGCCCCCGGTTGTACCAATCAGAGGCACCGCAGCGGGCTCGGGCTCGTCCACCTCCACATACTTCTGGAGCGAATGAACCAACTCTTCCTTGAGATCAGCTGGCGAAACCGTCGTTTCGGCGATTTCACGCAGCGCCACAACGGGATTCTTGTCGTTGTCGCGGTCGATGGTGATCGGCGCGCCCGACGAGATCATGCGCGCCCGGTGACTCGCGAGAAGCACGAGGTCGAACCGGTTTTCAACCTTGTCAATGCAGTCCTCAACGGTGACACGGGCCATGTGCACTCCTGCAAAGGTTCTTTCCACCGAGATTTGCGAGCTAGGTATCCCGCCCATCCCCCCAACGCAAGTATGATCTGGCAGTCACAAATTCTACTTGTTGCGGGGGCAGCCCTCTGATAGCAGACTTAGGGAACCGCCATGGATGCCCCGGCATTTACAAGTGGGCTGATCGTAGGCGGGCATGCCTTATTGGGGCATGCACACTCGTTCCCCCCACAGCAGCGATTCGGCGAACTCCGCGGCCGCCTTGGCGCCGTCGGCGCGACGGATCAACTGAGGCTCTCATCGAGACGGGACATGACAGCACCACAGTTGGAAAAGACCGCGCTGTTCATCGACGGCGCCAACCTCTATGCCACCGCCAAATCACTTGGCTTCGACATCGACTACAAGCGGCTTCTTCGTGAATTCCAGTCGCGCGGCTACCTGCTCCGGGCGTTCTATTACACCGCCGTCATCGAGGATCAGGAATATTCCTCGATACGGCCGCTCATCGACTGGCTCGACTACAACGGCTACAGCGTCGTGACCAAGGCCACCAAGGAGTTCGTCGATCAGACCGGCCGCCGTAAGGTCAAAGGTAATATGGACATCGAGCTCGCCGTCGATGCCATGGAGCTGGCCGAGCACATCGATCACATGGTGCTATTCTCGGGCGATGGCGATTTCAGCGCTCTGGTCGAGGCCATGCAGCGCCGCGGCGTCCGGGTGACCGTCGTCTCGACCATATCGACCCAGCCACCGATGGTCGCCGACGAGTTACGTCGGCAAGCCGACATATTTCTCGACATCGTCGAGCTGCAGCCGAAGATCGGCCGCGACCCGGCGGAACGAGCCGCTCGCGAGCCACGCGAGCGCCATCCCCAATTCCTGCAGCGCAGCACGACCCCTCAACGCGAGCGCGCCCCCGCCGGACCCGCACAAGACGACGAGTTCGAAGACTAAATCAATGTGGCGCGCCGATGCCCGGCGCATCGACCAAAGCAACCTCCGCGAGCACCACGCCGGCCGCATCGAGGCCTGGGCGCGACTGCGCGCTCTGCCCTCGCCTCAAGGCTTTCCGTGACGACTGGCGTGGCCGCAAGTCCGATTGGTTCAACGCCCCGGTGCCGGCCTTCGGGCCGGTCACCGCGCGGCTGCTCGTGGTTGGCCTCGCGCCCGGGCTCCAGGGCGCGAACCGCACCGGCCGGCCCTTCACCGGCGACTATGCGGGCGATCTTTTGTACGCGACGCTCGCGCGATTTGACTTCAGCCGCGGAACCTACCGGGCGGACCCCGGCGACGGGCTCGAGCTGGTCGATGCCCGTATCGCCAATGCGGTGAGCTGCGTGCCGCCGGAGAACAAGCCGCTACCGGCCGAGATCAATACCTGTCGCCAATTCCTGAGTGCCGCCATTGCTGAGATGCCGAAGCTCGCCGCCATCGTCACCCTCGGCCGCATTGCGCATGAGAGTGCGGTCGTGGCGCTGGGACAAAAGCGCTCGGCGGTCCCGTTCGCGCATGGCGCGGCAAGCGACATTGGCGCGATCAGGCTGTTCACGAGCTATCATTGCTCACGCTACAACACCAATACGGGCGTGCTGACGCCGGCGATGTTCGAAGCGGTGTTCGCGGCCGTGCGCGCGCACCTCGATGCTTGATGCGGCGTCTCAACGCGATGCCTTGAGCCAGGCAATCACTTCCTCGGCATTCTTGTCCGGTGGGAAGACCGGATAGAAAGCTTTGACCACGACGCCATCCTCGATCACCAGCGCCATGCGTTTGAGCAAGATCATGCCAGCGACCGTGAAGGTCGGCAGGTTGATCGCGCGGGCGAGCTTGAGCGCCTCATCGGACAGCACCGCAAACGGCAGATGCAGCCGCTCGACCGCTTCGCGCTGATAACCGCTGCCTTGCGTCGACAAGCCGTAGAGCTGCGCCACCCCGAGCTGCTTGAGCTCGGCGAAATGATCGCGGAACGAGCACGACTGCGGCGTGCAGCCGCGTGCCCCCGGGATCGCGTCCCAGCCGTCGGGCGGCGACTGCCCCGGCACGCCGGTGCGTGGATAGATGTAGACGACGGTGCGACCCTTGAGCTTCGACAGATCAATCTGCGAGCGGTCGGTCGCGGCGAGCGGCACCGACGGCAATCGCAGGCCGGCGAGATGGCGGGCGGCGCCGTCGTCCTGCGGCACCGGAATATCGGTCGGCAGCACGGTCGGATCATGGGTCGAGGTCATGGATTTGCTCCCCGGTCATAGGAAATGAACTCTAACAGCGACCCATCTGGGTCGCGAAAATAGACGCTGGTCCCCGGCCCCTTGGCGCCGAAGCGCTCGACCGGTCCGCAATGGATCGCGACCCTGCAGCGATCGAGATGTGCGACGGCATCTGCGATCGGGCCTTTCCATTCGAAGCACAGGTCGCTGTTGCCCGGCTGCACTGGCAGGCGCGCCACTTCGGCGGGGGTGAAGCCAGGGCCATGCAGGTTGAGCTGGGTGTCGCCGAACCGGTAGCACCATCCCGACGGCCGCCGCACCAGCTCAGCTCCCAGCACCTCGCGATAGAACGCGTTCGAGCGCTCCCAGTCGGAGACGTGGATGACGCTGTGGTCGAGCTTGATCGGCAGTGTCATGAGCGTACCTGCTGGCGATGGCATAGACGATCATATCCGATCGGAAGCAATGCAATCCCGATAAAACGGCCGCCGGCCCGCCGTAGGGCGCAATCGCTTTATTGCGCCGTTTCGAAGACAAGCTTCCGT
>Ga0066903_100003743_pt1 | contig 12554 bp, 23 predicted proteins | sample PanSoiMetaGPlot1_FD_67491 | JGI IMG/M metagenome (GOLD analysis project Ga0066903, IMG submission 67491) | Tropical forest soil microbial communities from Panama analyzed to predict greenhouse gas emissions - Panama Soil - Plot 1 (version 2) | ecosystem: Environmental > Terrestrial > Soil >...
AGCGGCCACGGGTGCTTGCTGCGGACGAGGTCAAAGCCAACGACGTCGGCACTCGGAAACACGCCGCACAGGTCGAAGCCCCACTGGCCGGTGCCGGCGCCGACGTCCAGGACCCGCAGCGGACGGCTGACCGGAGCCATGTAGTTGCCCCCGAACGCCTCCCCGACGGCGAAGTGCTGCATGTCCAGCCGATCGACCTCCAGCTCGCCTCGCGGGATGAAGTACGCGACGTCCGGACGGGCGTTCGAGGTGACGACGAGTGCGGCGGCCTCGATCTCCTCGATACTTGGCGCCACCAGCTCGAAGTCGACCAGGCCGCGTTCGTGCGCGAGCCTGACCAGCGCCACGAGCGTTGCGAGCTGCCGCCGCAAGGTGGCCGGTGCGCGCCCGTGCAGCGTCAGGTGGATGCCGTACGTGAGCAGCAGGTGCTGCCCCTTGCTGCGCTCCACTAGAAGCGCTCCGAGCGCCTCTGCGGGCCTCTGGCCCTGCGAGGTGGCGTAGCCCTCCAGGTCGTTCATGTACGCCTGTCTTGTGGCCCACGACCGGCCGTCCAGGAAGGCATCGATGATGCCCTGGTACCTGTTGCTGCCCTCGTCCCCCAAGATCGCTCCTCCTTTCTTTCAGCCTGCCGTGTTCGGTTTCGAAGTCTCCTAGTCGGGTTCGCGCTGGACGGGCGGGGGAGAGGTGGGGGGGAGGCCCCGTCGGTGGCGCAGCACCTCGTTGGCGGCTCGTGCGGTCCGCGTCGCCCTCTGGATGCGCCCCTGCGCCTCCCGGCGGATATTCGTGAGGTTCTGCGCGAGAACCGGGTCCAGCGTCTCCCCTGCCTGCGTCCCCACAGGGTCGCAGTGGCCGTCGCACCAGGGGCAACTCAGGAAGGCCGGGAAGCACTTCCCGGCCTCCGGCTGCGGATCCATGTGCTGAGGCTCGTCCGCCGGCACGGCGAAGATGCGCTCGCAGTCTGAGCACCGGTAGACGCGCCAGCCCATCAGCTCGACGCCCCCTGAGCCGCCTTCGGCAGGAGGGGTAGTGCGACCTTGGCCCGGCAGCCGGGACATGTGCCGCAGTCCTCCAGCTCGGGCTCCGTGGCTGTGCACTGCCGCCACCCTGCCGACTCCACCGGCTGCCAGCAAACAGCCGCCACCCGCAAAGCCTGTTCGAGCTGGCCGGCGCGCTCCTTCCAGAAATCGCCACCGTCCTGAACGCGCAGAGCGATCTGCTGCCAGCCGGTCACCGCCTGCTCCAGTCCCGGGATACGGTCCAGCTCACAGGCGGCGTCGGTGAGCTGGTTGACCGCGGCCCCCGTTCCCGACCACCAGTGCGCCCTGTTGAGGGTCGTGGCCAGCCGTCGCAGCTCGCCGCTGAGGCCCATCAGCTCGTCACTCCCGACCACGGCTCCTGGCCAAGCGCCAGCTCAGCGCAGTAGAGCGTGAACTTGTGGGCGTAATCGATGTGCCCGCTCGGCGCCAGCCACAGATGCATCCGCGGATCCCACGTCCGGATCTCGACCGACGGGCAGATCCGCCGGCCGGACGTTGCGGCGTTGTAGCCGGCCGCCGCCAGGACCGTGACCATCGCGGCCACCTGCTCGACCAGGCCGCCGTCGGCGGGCCCGGCCACGTAGGAGGACCGGCGGTCACGGAACGAATCGCCGATGTTCACGTAGTCAACGTGGTCGGTGACGACGAAGCCATGTCTCTCGCGGCCGTAGATGCTGTACCGGCTGGCCCGCTGGAATCCGGCGGCCGCCAGTACGCGGCTGATGGTCGCGGCGTTCGGCTCGCGTCGCTTCACGTCGGGCATCAGGCCGCGCCTCGCTCGCGGCTCTCGGTCTTGGTGGCGTTCATGTCACGATTGTAGGCGCTTGCGCCGGTAATCGCAAGGGCGACGGCGATTCGCCGGTGGACGCGCCGGATCAGCCGGCGGCGCTCCAGCAGCTCACGGCCCAGCTCATCCTCCAGCGCCCACACACGGATCAGCTCCCTCACGGCGGCCCGGACGCTCCGCGGCGCCCGGCGGTTGAGCGGCGGCACGAGCACCGGTGCCGGCGACAACGCCATGTGGGGCGCCACCAGGCGCATGGCCAGCCGATAGCGACGCAGCTCGGCACGCAGCTCGTCAGCCCGCGCCCAGGCGCGCAGCAGCTCACTGACCAGCTCCTCCACCCGCGCCGGCAGCGGCCGCGCGTCCGATGCTGAACTCGAAGAGGGGGGCTCGGGCGTCGGACGGACGGACGGACAGGCTGGCGGCGACGGCGCGACCGGGGGCTCCGGCTCGGCCGGCAGCTCAGGTGCCGGTGGTGGCGTACGGGGCGCGCGGGGTGGCCGTGGTTTCCGCGGCTGCCGGCCCCAGCGCACCCTCTCCTCGGCCGGGGCCAGTGTCGCCTCATCAGGATCGACCTGGACGCGTGCCTTGCCAACAACGCGGCGATCCTGGTCTCCGTCCGGCCGCATGGGCTGCACGACCACCGTCAGATCCAGTACAGCTCGGACCTCGTGTTTCTCCCCCTCGACCCAGACCGGGCACCCCTGGGCGACCGTCGTGTCCTGGAACCCGGCCAGGAAGGTCTCCAGGGGAACGAGGTCAGCCATGCGCCTTGGCTTTCAGAGCGGCCTCGAACCTCTCGATTCGCTCGTCTATCTCCGCCAAGGGGCGATCGAACACAACGGCGAGGTGCAAGGCCAGCGGTGGCCGGGGCAACCCTTCCGGGCAGTCCGGGTCCAGATAGCTCCAAGCCTCCTGGGCCACCTTGGCCAACGCCAGCACCTGTTCAGGGGTCAGCTCGACGTTCGTGCCGGCCCGTATTGCGTTGATCGCCTTCACGACCGCGAGGTTGTAGAGACAGTCGCCCGGGTCAATCGGGAGCTGGGGCAGTGCTGTTCGTGCGTTGGCGGCATCGTTCACGCCCCAATTTTAACGGTATCGCTGACCTTACGCAACGCCGGGGGTGGCGGGAACGGTGCGAACCGCCCCCGCCACGAGGGGATATGGCTTCGTCAGGAGGCGACGGCGACCTGGACGGGAAGCTCGATGATCGAGCGTGCACGATCTGCCATCCGCGGATCCGCATACTCCACACGGCGCAGTCGTAGCTGGGTTGGCGGCGGGTCCAGGTAGACATCGTGGTGCAGGATCGGCCGGAACCCCGCCGCGGTGAGCGACCGTTGGCTGTCCAGTTTGGAGTCCAAAGCCCCGCCCCACATGAAACGGTAGCCGTGCCCAGCCATCCGCTGGCCGGCGAACCGGAGCACTGCGGTGAACAGGGCGTTGCCGCGGTGCTCGGGGAGCACGTCGGCGTTCCAGCCGTAGCACTCATCGGGGGCGAAGCGGTAGGTCAGCCGCGTCACCGTCACCCACTGCTCTCCGGTGGAGACCCATGTCCAGGCGCTGAGCTGACCGGAGGGCCAGTGCCACGCCGCGAAGACGCGGCTGCCGCTTGCCAGACGTGCCTCGACTTCGCCCGGGGGCAGGCCGGCGGCGGCGATCAGGTGAACCGTCCGTGGACCATCGTCCACCTCGCCCAGGGCATAGCTTCCGACGCGCTGTGCCTGCGGGGGGAGCTGGGCGAGGTCGTTCACCCACAGGGCTCCACGGACCACGTTCACGCCGGGATCGCCTCCCGATCATGCCCGGCCCGCCTCAGCCGGACGATCTCGGCGCGCGCCTCGCTCAGCTCCCTCTCCAGGCGCTGTTCGTTCGGGGTTGGCTTCCCCCAGGAGAGCCAGCCCTTGACGGCCAGATAGACGTTCACCGTGCCGATGGCGCAGAAGCCCCACTGGCCGAGGACGTAGCCGACCGTGACGAGCATGATCGCAGCGACCGTATAGGCGAGCCAGCCAATGCGAAAGCGCTTTCTCATCAGGATCAGCGAGGCCCAGACCGGGAAGGCGCTGAGCCAGCTCATCCAGGCGGCCAGGAAGACCTTGCGCCAGATGAGATCCGCCTGGGCCGGCTGATCGACCAACAGCCACGCTCCAAGCGTCATGAAGAGGATGCCGGCCGCGATCACCAAGACCAAACGGCGCGGCGAACGAGTCACGGCACGCATCGCGCGCTTCCTGATGGGGTCGGGGGGTAGCACTGCATGGAGTGAATCATAACCTATTTCGGCGTTACTGCTGTAATTGCGGGCGGACGAGACCCCGCCCTCCAGGCAGCCCCCATCAAACCCTCTCTTCGCGACGTTAACCGCGAGTCAATATAGCCCTCGATCAAGCCTGTGGAACAACGAATGTCGTAACAGTCGTGCAGGGGACATTCCAAGCAGTGCTGTTACAGGCACTACTACTGTCAAGTCGGCAGGACTGCTACGTCAGGTGATGTCGAGCAGGGGCTGCTGCGGCGGGAACACGATGGCATCCGCTCGCATCGCGAGCATCCGCTCCTTCAGTTGGCCGCTGGGGTCCGCCTGGTCGAACCACTGCTTGGCCAGCTCGGCAGTGTTCTGGATGGCCTGCTGAAATCCAACACCATGGTTCTTGCCAGCGCAGACGCACGTGCACTCCGCGTGCTGGGCGTTGTAGCACTTCGCGTCGCAGCGACCGACTTCTCCGTCGGAGTTCCCGACGACTATGAGGGTTGCGATTTCTCTTCCTCCTGCTCAGGGGGCCCGGGGCACAGGTGGCGTCCGAACCTGCTGCGGTGCGCGTCCATCCAGCGGCCGTTGCCGTACTCCCACCACTTCACGAGCTGACCGCAGGTGCCACAAGGAGCCATCCACGTCTCGCTGAAGGTACGGCGCTTCGGCGCAGCGTGGCGATCGCACAGGGCCACGAGTCGGAGTCCCTCGTGACGCTCCCAACGCGGATCCCGCCAGCAGCGTGAGCGCGAGCACTGCCCGTGGAACCCCGCGGTTCCTGGGCGGTGGTGCGCAGCGACAAACGGGGTCAATCCTGTTGACCTCTCAGCTCGCGCGGCACCCGCCGGCCGGCGCGCACGGCGCGCGTGGCGGGGATGTAGAGCTCGTGGCGCAGGCCACGCTGGTGGGCGTCCACCCACTCGATCGTCTCGCGGTAGTCGTACGTGCCGTCTTCCTTTCGAGGTCCGACGCGGTGTCGATTGACCCGGATCGTGCCGATGACGTCGTAGCGGTAGCCGTGCGACGTCCCGGGACCCGGCTCCGCGTCGCTCGATCGCGTGTGCCGGTAGCGAGGGTCGACCGTCAACACGTGCCAGGGCTTCGGAAAGGGGATGCCCTTCCGCTGCATCTGGCGCCGCACCTGCCGGCTCATGTGCGGGTGGCGCGTCTCCATCACGATGCTCTTGGCCATCATGTAGGCCAGGCACCACTGGAGTAGCCCGGAGCCTGCGAGCGTGGCTCGCTCCCACCACCCGACCACCCGAGTCTCCGGGTCGAAGCCGGCGGGGAAGTAGGCCAGCGGCTCGATCGGTTCGAGGCCGGTGCTGATGTCAACGTCAGGATCCATGACGCGCGCCTCTTCGCCGTTGGGCGTGCTGTCGACGTGGTTGTAACGCAGCTTGGCGAGGTCTTCGCAGACCTGGCGCTGCACGTACGTCTCACCCGTCTCCAGGTCGAAGCGCCACATGCGGTCGGTGAACGTCTTGGTCCCCTGATCGGTGATGAAGGCGACGACGTGCAGCGGCTGCGCCACGGTGCGGTAGTGGCCGCTCAGCTCGCCCGGAGCTGGCGGCACCCACACCCTGAGCTTCTGGCTGCCGCCGACCAGGAAGGCGCGGAGGTACTCGCCGCTCTCCACCTGCCACTGCTCGCCCACCAGCGCCACCGGCTCGCTGAACTCCATGTAGAAGGCCGGGAACGGCGTCTTGAGCTGACGCGCGATGCGCTCGGTCGGGCCGATCACGAGGTCAGCGAACTGCTGCGCCTGCCGGGCGTCGAAGAGGATGCGTCCGACGCCCTCCAGGTCCAGCAGCCGGCGGAACATCGGGTACTGCGGCGGCAGCTTGTGGTTGAGGTCGCGCTCGTAGCCTTCGAGCTGGGCGATGAGGTCGTCCAGGAACATGTGGTCGAGCGGACGCAGGTTGGTCGGGACAGGCGGCGGCTTGCTCATCGCGGGCAAACTCGACAGGGCGCCAGCTCGTCTGGCGGGTACGGGTCGTCGTTGCCGGTGATGGGTGCCTCCATGTCGCACGAGCGCATCTTGGGCCGGTTCGGGCCCGCGGCCCGCTCCAGGGCTGTGAGCGCGCGTAGGAGATGGGGACACCGAGCGCTGGTGTGCAGCACCTTGCCGTCCGGCTCGAACCAGTAGACCCGGCTCACCGCGTCAACCAGTCGAACTCTTGCTCGTCGATGAGGTCGCGTCGGTACGCCTCCTCGGCGCACTGCGCGGTCACCCAGCTCGGGTTGGTGTTGAACTCCGGTCGGCTGTACTGGTCAGGCGGCTGCGCCTCCATCCAGTCGTAGACCTGGCGGAACTCGGGCCCCTCGCGTTCGCGGGCGGCTGCGAGCACAACCGCGTCCGGTAGGGAGCGGATGTGCAGCACACCGGCCTTGGCGCTGGGGGTGTAGTAGCGGAACTCGTCGTACTCAGCGATCATCTTGCGTGCTCTGCCTCCAGGCGGCCGAGGCGTTCGTTCGCCCGCCGGATTCGCTCCATCATCTCGGGGAAGCGCTCCTCGGTGGGCGAGGGGTGGACCCGCATGTCGCGGCAGTCGCGCGTGCAATGGAAGGTTCCGACGCCGCCGGGACAGGTGAACTCGATGGCGTCGCCCAGCATCCGGGAGTTCTGCGACCGATCAACCACGTAGTGCACGAAGGGTTCGCGCCACTCGGCGTTGGCGAAGCACTCCTCGACGAGGATCTGCCAGATGCGGCCGGCGTGCTCGGCGTCCACCACCGCCACCTACTCCACCTCCCTCGGCTGTCCCTCCAGCCGCCTCAGAATCGCTGGCCACGCCAACGCCAGCGTACTCAGGAAGTTGGCCTCGGGACCGTCCAGCCCGGTGCGGGTCAGCACCTCGTACGAGAGGAGGTCGTCGTCCGCCTCCACGGCCAGGGTATGGATCCGCTCCAGCTCCAGGTGCCCGAGGTGCTGCACCGGCATCGGCTCGTCCAGCAGCACCTCCTGCGCCCGGTCGAGGACCGAAGCGGCGCAGTCGTCGCAGAAGTGCGCTTCGGTGACCGGGATTGGCCGCGTGCCCGGCGGGTCGTTCTTGTAGCGCCAGCGCATGTGGTGCGTGGCCGCCACGTTGCGGAGCCGGCACGTCGTGTTTCGACAGAGCATCTACCTCACCTCCTTGCCATCGCGGGTGTAGAGACGGCCGTCCGGATCCATCGAGACCGGCTGGCCGATCCTCTTGCCGACCGTACACGGCTTGCAGAGATCGCGCCCGCCTTGTCGCGTCCAGCCGTACCGACGCATCGTCGTGCGAGCCTCGCGAACGCTGTACGTGGGGCCAGCGATGGTCTCGCTGATCTCGCTGATCTCGCTGCACTCGTCGCAGCGGAGCAAGACTGGACGGACAACGCTCACGCCCGCCTCCAGCCGTACTCGTTCATGTGGTGCTCGTCGATGCCGATGGTCACCAGACCGGCGGCAACGGAAGGGAGTACGACTGGAGGCTCAGGCAGCGCGACGCCCGGCCGCACGAACAGGTGCCGGTGGTTGCGCGCAACTCGCTGCCGCAGCTCCCACTCGGTGCCATCGCCGTCGAGCCAGCGCGACCCCTCCACGAGGTCTTCGTAGCGGATCACTGGCCCTCTTCCCAATCGCGGCGAGCGTTCCAACCGCCGACGAACGCCCAGGACGCAACGAAGCGGGCGAAGCCGTTCAGCGAGTTCCCCGGGAGGTCGTGCTTCGGCCAATAGTCCCTCTCGAACGCCTCAATGGCCTCTGGTGGCAGTTCCCGCATCAGCGCCGCGTAGCGACGCTCCAGCTCGGCCTGGAGCTGCTGCTCGTCCATCTCAGCGAGTCGCTCCTGGCCGGACAGTCTCGATCCGGCCATAGGGCATGACGACCCAATCCGGAGGCAGCTCGCTGGCGATGTCCTTGTGCACACTCGCCAGGGCCAGCGCTTCGACACGCTCCTGCTCCGCGGTTGATCGGTCGGCCGGGACGTTGAAAGTGACCACCCGTTCGACCTGAGCGACCACCACCACCCGGCGTGAGTACGTCCCAGAGGTGTCCACGGGGAAGAGGGCCCGAGCAGGGACCATGTCCTTGTCGGTCACCACCGGTACCCCGCGAACGGCTGGTACCGGCGCGCCTCGCGTTGCCTGTCCGCCTTGAGCGACTCGCGCTCCCAGCTCTGCATCCAGGCGCCAGGCGCCTTGAATCCCTTGAACGTCTGGTGCAGCCGAGCCATCTCCGGCAGGGCACCGGTGCTGATCTCGGCCCAGATGTCGAAGTAGATGCAGTCGTACTTCGTGCCGCGGGCCGGACGCCACTCGAAGATGTCGCCCTGCACGATCGTCAGCCGGCCGGAGTGCTGTGCGAGCGTCGGACTGATGAGGTCGACCACGTCCTGGCTCAGCTCGACAACCGTGACGTGTTCGACGGTCTCCTTCGCCAGGATGGCGTGGAGAATCATCCCCAGTCCGAGGCCGGCGATGAGCACCTGGCCGTGGGCGCGCTGGACGACTTCCAGGTTGCTGACCCGCTCGTGGCGCGTGTCGCTCATCACGAGGTGGCCGCCGACGCGGAGCTTCGCGTACCTGCCGTCCGGCACGTAGTTGCGGCCGCCCTTCCAGGCGGACATGGCCGCGGCCAGCTCGGAGACCTCGAAGTGCAAGACTTCTGCCTCGCCCAGCTTTCCCTCTGGCACGACCTCCGTCATGTGCGGGAAGCCGTACGGGCCCAGCGACTCTCGCGGAATGGTGGCGTTCATGCTCCAATTGTAGGCGCATGCGCCAGCGGAGTCAAGGACGTCACCAACCACCCGAGTCGCGGTAGACGCCACGAGTGCGCAGTGTTTCGGAGTGCCCACGGACATGAGCGATCTCCTGTTGTGCCTCATACAGTCCCTGGCCACGCATCTGGGCCGCCCTCTCCGCTTCGTCCAGTTCCCGAGCGTTGTAGACGATGAGGTTGTCGTCCATACCAGTGATCGCGAGACCACAACGCTTCGCCGCGGCAAAGCCGCTTCGAGCTGAGCGATGGCAGCTTGCTGCTTCGGCGTCAGCTCAAGCATCGGGCGACTCCTCACCTGAGCACACCTCGCACCACTCCTCGGGGCAAGGGGCGTGTCGGCGGGCCAACTCCAACGTGCGGTGGCTGATGATCCGCCCATGGTCGTCGCAGACGGTCTGCCACCGACCGGCCGCGGTGTCCATTCCGGCCTCGATGCCATCGTAGATGCCGACGTACGTACCCGTGCTCTGCGCGCGAGCCCAGTGGCGAAGGCCGGCGTAGTCCGGCTGCGGCCGGTAGCCGGGCCGGTGCTTGCGCGGCGGCCGTATGGCTCTCTCCAAGGCGTTCGCGAAGGCGGGGTTGGTCAGCTCGCGCCGGAGCTGCTTCAGCGCCTCTTCGACCTCCTGCGGGTTCGGCCCCTGACCGCTCAACGCTGGTCTCCCTTATCGGGCTCCGCCCAGCTCGCCGCCTCGGCGCGGCACCACTCCAGCTCCTCGGTCGGAACGTACAGGATCGCCGTACGGCCCGCGTGCGTCCGCAGCCAGTCGTAGGCATCGCCGCGGGCCGAGTCGAAGCTGGCGAAGGCGCATCGGGAGAGCGGGATCACATCGCCGTTCTCGAACACGGCGACTCGGTAGGGCCGGGTTCGCGCTGGTCGCTCGTTGACCTCCACGGCGATGCGCAGGGCTTGGCTCCTCGGCCGAGCTCCTGTCGGGCGGGAGCAGATGTCGCTCATCTTCGCTCCTCCCACCGAACCGGCACCTGGGCGCCGCGAACGCTCCAGCGGTACATACGCTGCGCGTTCACCAGCCAGGACACGTTGCCCCAACGCGGCCGGACGCCGCTCACGACGACCACCGGATCTATCGAGCCGATCCAGACCTCGCGACCCTCGACGTTGGCCCACACGCCCGCGTCCACGACCACGCGGTAGGTGCGCTGCATCCGGTCGGCCGCGAGCACCATGACCAGGAGGCCAGGCTCACCGCTGTCGATCAGCGGCATCGCTTCGGGGTACTCCGCGTTGTACGTGCGCGCCAGCCTGCGGATGTCGTCCGCGGTCAGCGCGATCATGGCAGCGGTAGGGGCAGGAGCGGCGCAGTTCATACGAAGATTGTAGGCGCACGCGCGGGCAAAAGCAAGGAGCGGCGAAGCACGTCGCCCCGCCGCTCCAGAGGGTGAAACGTCAGAAGCGGAGCCCCAGGGCCTCCGCGCGGATCTCGTCCAGGAGGTCGTCCAACACGAGCGCCGCGTTGGCGCCGCTGAGGCTAGCCTGCACGGCGCCGTCGACCGCCCGCATGACCATCGCCCGCGGAACGCGCACCCCGCCGTCGTCCAGAAGCAGCTCGTCCTGGTCGCCCAGCAGCTCCTCGTGGAAGCGCCGCGTCGCCTCCACGAGGGCGCCGATGCCGCTCGGACGAGCCAGCTCGCCGACCACCTCGAAGTGGATGTCGCTGAACAGCTTGCTGGGGGAGTCCGGCCGGTAGTACCAGCCGTCGAGCTCGATTGCGACGACCGGGTCCACCGCGTCCTCCTGGCCGACGCCGGCTCGCACCGTGCCGTACGTGACGGTGACGGGGAAGCAGCAGCCGTCGGGCCAGCTCACCTCGGCCAGCAGGACCGGCTCCGGCGTGTAGGGGGGACTCTCGTCGCTCCCAGTCTCGCCGTAGACCCGGACGCGGCGACCCAGCACCTGATCGACCAGGCGCTGCTGATGAGGGAAGAGGTCGGGGGTCGTGGCGGCCACTGGCCCCTGCTCCTGCTTGCTCGCCGGGATGGTCACGTCGAACGCGAGCGGCTCGACCGGCTGCCGGTTGAACCAGCCGGCGAGGAAGGCGCTGACTTCGTCGGGGAGGTCGATCGCCCCGTTCGGGAACCCCCAGAAGTAGCCTATCGGCGAGTCGCGATTCACGCCGGGCGGGTAGACGTGGACGTTGAAGCCCGCTCGCTGGCAGGCCAGCGCGACTGGGTTGCGCTCCACCCCGTCCTCGCCGCGCTCGATGTCCAGCGCCGTGATCTCGACGTGGATGGTCTCGGGCGTGTCCGTCATCGCGTTCCTTCGGCGCTCAGCCGGACGGCGAAGGCGCACAGCACACGCAGGGACAGGGTCGGGCCGCGGCGGTGGTCCTCCAGCGAGGCCCAGCACTCGTCGCCGTTCTCCTCGACCCAGGCTTCCACCGACACGGCCTCATCGCTGTCGTCCAGGTCGTCGCACACGCGGATGTGGTCGAACTCCCCGTTGGCAAAGATGACCGTGATCGGGCTCAGGCCGCGGTCTCCTCGGCACTCGGGGGCGAAGACCTCGACCGCCACCTGGCCGCGGGCCCGATCGACGTTGACGCACTCCGCGCCCGTTGGCGTCGTCGCCGTCTCGTTGTCCATGCTCAGTTGCCTCCTTTCCGTGGCCGCCGAATCCGCGGCGCCCGCGGCACCGGTGGCTTGGCTGCGGCCGGCGGTGCCGGCCAGTCCTCCTCGATTCGGCCGTCGGGCAACACACGCGTGTGCTCCTGGCGGTAGTGCTCGCCGTACGTGCCCTCGATCTGCTCGCCGGTGCGGTCGTAGGCGGCGCCGCAGTGCTGGCCGCAGACCGGGCACACCTCGGCGCCCGTGCCTACGTCCACGAAGGCGTAGGGGATGCCGATGTCTTCGGGCTGCCGGACCCGGGTGACGATCTCGCGCTCACTCATCGCACACGCCCCTCGGGCGGCCCCGCGGCCATGCTCGCCAACGTGACGTGTGTCACATGTCGCAACCGCGCGCCGAGCCGCCCCATCTCGTCGTGGAAGGCATGGCTCATGTGGTCGCTCACCCGCTGGTGCGCGAACTCGTGCAGCAGGAGCGCATCCACCTTCAGCGGGTCCGGCCCGACGAACCAGCGCCGGCCGAGCTGGTGCAGGTTGAACGCCAGCCGGCGGCCGCCGTACCAGGCCGCGAATGCGTTGGCGACGTCATAGAACTCGATCTCCGGCTCGAAGCCCAGTAGCTCCATGCCCATCGCCCGCGAGTAGCGGGCGACCAGCCGCATCCCGGCCGTCCACTCTTCCTCGGGGATCGGCGGCGCCCCGTCGGGCGACGACTCGGGCCGCGGCGTGGGGAACAGCCGGCCCGCCGGCTGGATGGCCTCTGCCTCGCGCGCCCGTTCCCACTGGCCCTTGCTCAGGCTGCCACCGTGGACGACGGTGTAGCCGCGAGAGACTGCCTGCGCGTTGGCCTCCGGGTCGTTGGGGTCGAAGCTGACACGGTTCTTGCCGAACATGACGTCCAGCGCGCGCACGACCGCGGCCGGCTCGACGCGCGGGTCAGCCGTCGCCTCGCGCGCCCAGGGCGCCGTTGCATCCTCGTGCGTCAGCAGCTCGTACGTGTGGTTCAGGACGAACGTCCTGATGGTGCGCAGGTACGCGGGGGTCACGTTGTCCCGATCGGCGTTCAGCGGGACCTTCTGGAGCACGTTGACGTGCCAGCGATCCCCTGGAAGCTCCACCACCGGGATGCCCAGCTCGTAGAGGGTGG
>Ga0066903_100003744_pt1 | contig 12552 bp, 12 predicted proteins | sample PanSoiMetaGPlot1_FD_67491 | JGI IMG/M metagenome (GOLD analysis project Ga0066903, IMG submission 67491) | Tropical forest soil microbial communities from Panama analyzed to predict greenhouse gas emissions - Panama Soil - Plot 1 (version 2) | ecosystem: Environmental > Terrestrial > Soil >...
GTGCGCCAGGGCGAGGACGTCTACGCGATCGCCAGGAAGTTCAACATCTCGGCCGACGAGCTCCGGTGGTCGAACGCGGACAGGCTGACCAAGACCGACCTCGTCAAGCCAGGGGACCAGCTCGAGATACCGCCCATCGATGGCGTGGTGGTCACCGTCAAGCCGACCGACACCCCGCAGGCCCTCGCGGCCGCCTTCAAGGTCGACGCCCAGTCGATCGTCGACTTCAACTACCTCAGGGATCCCGATCATCTGAACGCGGGTGACCTCCTGATCATCCCCAACGGCCGCGGCCCGGTGCTGTTCCCGCGCCGCGCTTCGGACTCCCCGCCCAGGCTCGGTCCGTACGCGAACGGGAAGTTCACCTGGGGCCAGTGCACGTGGTACGTCGCCAGCCGGCGCTACGTTCCGTGGAGCGGCGACGCCTGGATGTGGTGGGGCAACGCCCGCGCGATGGGCTACCCCGAGGGCCAGGTGCCGGAGCCGGGCGCGATCATGGTGACCTGGGAGAGCCCGATCTACGGCCACGTCGCCTACGTCGAGCAGGTCAACGCCGACGGCAGCTTCGTGGTCTCCGAGATGAACTTCAAGGGCGTGGACATCATCGACACCCGCACCCTGCGGGTGAGGGACGTCCCGCTGATCGGCTTCATCTACTGACACTGAGCAGCCTGGCCTCCGCGAAGCTGAAGTAGGCCCGGCGGGTCACGACCAGGTGGTCCAGGAGCTGGATGCCGAGGACGGCGCCAGCTCTGGCCATCAGCTCCGTGAAGACCCGGTCCTCCGGGCTCGGGCGGGGGTCGCCCGAGGGGTGGTTGTGCGCGAGCACGATCGCCGCGGCGCGCCGCTGGACGGCGGGCGTGTAGACCTCCCGCGGCGTGACGGCGATGTGCATCAGCCCGCCGGCCGCGACCTGGTGCAGGCCGCCGCCGACCAGGCTCAGCCGGGAGTCGAGCGCGAGGAGGCCGAGCACCTCGACGGGTGAGGCGCGCAGCGGCTCCAGGTGGGGCAGGAAGTGCCGCGGCCGATCCATCGGCGCGGCAGGGGGGCGCGCCGCGGGCTGGAAGCGGCGCGCGAGCTCGGCGGCGGCGAGGAGGCGGCGCCGGGGCGCGGCGGCGAGGCCGACCCGGGCGAGCTGGACGGCGTCGGCCTCGAGCAGCGCGGGGACGGCGACGTGAGCGACGCGCCGGGCCGCGACAGAGCCGACCAGGTCGTCCACGAGGAGCCGGTCGTCCATCGCTTCCATCGCGTCGAGCGGCCGGAGGCACGGGCGCTGCATGGGGTCCAGCGTAGGCGGCAGGGGCCGGCGGGACAACCCATGCTGTTAAGCCGGCATATACGAATTGCCTGGCTTGGGGAGATCGCCACCGGGGAGCCCACCCCCGAAAACCCCCCGCCCGGGGGAACCGTGCGGCGCATTGGAGAGGGTGGGCGGGGCGGCGGGTGGTTGTCAAGCCACCCTGTAAAGGGCCGGGGTCGGCTGGCCCCCCCGGCGGGTCAGGAGACCTCTTCGTCCTCGTCGCCGACCAGGCGGAGCTGGCCGGCCGTCTTCAGGCCCAGCTTGCGCGCGAAGAAGCCCGCCACGCGCTCCACGTACAGCGGCCGGTCGTCGAAGTAGCCGCCCGTGTGGGGGGCGCCCTGGACGATCCAGATCTCCCTCGGGCCCCGGTACGCGTCGTACAGGCGGCGCGAGTGCTCCTTCGACGTCGTCGCGTCGGCGCCGCCGTGGATGAAGAACAGCGGCCGCGGCTCCAGGCCCGTCAGCACGCTGATCGGGCTCGCGTCCGCCAGGCGCACGCCGTGCCGCAGGCGCATCCACACAGATACCGCCGCCACGAACGGCGCGCCCGGCAGCAGCGCGTGCCGGCGCACGTTCTCGCGCAGCACCTGGCCCAGGTCGCTGTACGGGCTGTCCAGGACCAGCGCCTCCACCGACGGGTCTCCGGCCGCGCCCAGGAGGCTGACCACCGCGCCCATCGAGTAGCCCAGGAGCCCGATCCGGGCGCTGCGGACCCGCCGCCGCGCGAACGCGATCGCCGCCGCCAGCTCCTGCACCTCCCTGACGCCCATCGTGATCGGCACGCGGTCGCTCGCCGGCATGCCGCGATACGAGTAGCACAGGACGTTGAAGCCCTTCCGCCAGAGCGCGACCGCGATGCCCAGCACGTCCTGCCGCCGGCCCTTGTGGCCGGGGGAGATCACGATCACCTGCGAGGAGCCCGTGTGGCGGAAGAACCAGGCCCCGAACGCGACCCCGTCCACCGTCACGAGGTCGACCTCTTCGTAGTCGGCCTGGAACTCCCATGGCGTGAACATGAAGTCGTCGAGCCAGTCCGACCGCGGTGGCACGAACAAACGCCGATAGAGCACCACGGACAGGATCACGTAGCCGACGAGGGGAACTCCCAGCACGAGTCCCAGGACCATGTATGGCATCGAACTCGCTGTGAAGTCTACGCGCCGCCGGACCGGCGTCCCGCCGGGCGGTCCCTCAGGCGCGGGCCGACTTTGCCCGCAGCCCCGCCCGCGCCTCCTCGTACCGGCCGAGCACGAACAGCACCAGGCTGAGGCGGTTCAGGTAGCGCCGAGCCTGGTCGTTGGTCAGCCCGCCCTCGCGGATCAGGGTGACGCAGCGCCGCTCCGCGCGGCGCACGATCGTGCGCGCCAGGTCGAGCGCCCCCGACGCCGGCGTCGCCCCCGGCAGGATGAAGCCGTCGGGCATCTGGACCTCCGCTTCCAGCTCCACGAGCAGGCGGTCGAGCGAGGCCACGTCCTCCTCGCCGGTCGTGGCGAACCGGACGGCCGCGTCCGGGTTCGTGGCCAGCTCCGCCCCCATCTTGTAGAGGTCGCGCTGGAGCCGCTCCGCGATCTCGCGCACCCGCTCGTCGCCCGTCAGCGCCTTGGCGAGCCCGATCGCGCTCGACGCCTCGTCCACCGTCCCGTACGCCTCGATCCGCAGGTCGTCCTTGGGCGCCCGCCCGCCTCCCAGCAGCCCGGTGGTGCCGTCGTCGCCACCGCCGGTCAGCTCGTGCATGGCCTTCTTCCGCTCGGGCACGCACCTACTCTAAGCTGCACAGGTGGCTGCCACCCTCGTCCAGGAGATCCGCGCCGAGCTGGCCCCAGTCCGCGATCAGCTCCTGACCCACGCGTACCTCTCGGCCGTCGAGGAGGGCATGATCCAGCTCGAGCAGCTCCGGCCGTTCGCCTGTGAGCAGTGGGCGATCATCTCCTCGGACCTGCGCAGCGTCGCCCACCTGGCCAGCCGGTACGGCGGCGACTTCTTCCTCGACGTGCTGGACGGCGAGCGCGCCGCCCACACGGCGCTCGGCACCTTCGCGACGGCGCTGGGCCTGACGCCGGACGATCTGGAGGCCTACGAACCCCTGCCCGGCGCCCATGCGTACGCCGCGTACATGAGCTGGCTGGCCGCCTACGCGTCGGACGCCGAGGTGGCCGCCGCGTACCTGGTCAACTTCGCGGCCTGGGGCGAGAACTGCGCCCGCATGAGCCGCGCGCTGACCGGTCGCTACGGGCTCACCCCGGACCAGGTCCGCTTCTTCGACCAGTTCGCGGACCCGGCCGGCGACTTCGAGACGCCCGCGCTGGCGGTCATCGCGGCCGGCCTGGAGCGCGGCGTGCCCGAGCGCCGCATCCGCCGCGCCGCGCGCCTTCTCCAGGGCTACGAGCTGCTCTACTGGGACACGCTGCTCGGTGAGCTTCAGCGCTGAGCTGCGCCAGGCGGCGGATCCGATCTGGCGGGCGCAGCACGATCATCCCTTCGTCCGCGGCATCGGCGACGGCACGGTCGACGCCCGCCGCCTGGAGCGGTGGGTCCGCCAGGACTACCGCTTCCTGGTCGAGTACTGCCGGCTCTTCGCGCTGGCGGCCGCCCGCTCGCCGGACCTGGAGACCCTGATCCGGTTCGCCGAGCTCCTGCGGGCCACCGCCGTCACCGAGATGGATCTGCATCGCTCGTACGCGGCCGGCTTCGGCATCACGCCCGCGGAGCTGGAGGCCGAGGAGATGGCGCCCGTCACCCGCGCCTACACCGACTTCCTGCTCCGCACGGCGGCGCTCGGCGACTTCGCCGAGCTGGCGGCAGCGCTGCTGCCCTGCATGTGGGGCTTCAGCGAGATCGGCCTGCGCCTGGCCGAGCGCGGCCGCCCGGCCGACGAGCGCTGCGCCGCCTGGATCGACGCCTACGCCGACCCCGCGTTCACGGAGCTGGCCACCTGGTGCCGCGGTCTGGTGGACCGCCTCGCCGCCGACGCCGGCCCGGTGGCCAGGGCGCGGATGCGGGAGGCGTTCCTGGTCTCGAGCCGGCACGAGCTGGCGTTCTGGGACGTCTAGCCGAGTCGCCCACCCTGCCCGCCCCCACGGGCCGAGGACGCCATGGACAGCGCGACCTCGGCGAACGGCACGTCCGCCAGCGAGCGGAGCACACGATCGGCGCGGCTGAAGTCGTGGCCGGCCGTCATCGGGCTGGGCACCGCGACGCAGCGCAGGCCGGCCGCCTTGGCCGCCGCCACGCCCACGGCGGAGTCCTCCACCGCCACGGCGTCCGCGGGCGCCACGCCCAGGCACTCGCACACGGCCAGGTAGAGGTCCGGCGCCGGCTTCGTCCGCTCCACGTCGCCGCCGCACCGCACGCAGTCCCACTCGTCCAGGCCCACCCGCTCCAGGTGCCCGATCACCCACTGGCGGTCCGAGCTGGACGCGACCCCCAACCGGGCGCCCATCGCCGCCGCGTCCCGCCGCCACTCGCGCACGCCGGGCAGGATCTCCTGCGCGACCACCAGCTCCGTCTGGCGCAGCCGGCGGGCCGTCTGCAGCGCCTCCCGGTCGAGGGCCCGGCCCAGCCGCCGCTCCAGGTCCCCCATCGGGTCGAAGTGGTGCCCGCCGTACCCGATGATCGACGCCCAGAACTCGGCGGAGAGCCGCTCGCCGTGCCGCTCGTACACCTCGGCCCACGCCGTGTAGACGGGCACCTCGGTGTCGATGATCAGTCCGTCGAAGTCGAAGATGAGCGCACGCACCACACCCCCCATTGTCGGCGCGAACTCACGGAGAGGTGGCGGCGCCCGCCGCTCACACGCGACGGGCACCGGCTCAGCCCCCGCTGACTTCCCACACCCCCGCTCGGGCGCATCGGCCCGGAACCCGCAATGCCCGACCATCATCGAACGGGTGGACGGGGCCTGTCCAAGGCCAACGCTGGGCCAACGGGGAGCCAGCGGGCGCCGTCCGGATCCCTGTGTGCGGTACATATAGCCGATGCCCGGATCCATACTCGGCAACGCCGTCCGCCGCCGCGAGGACCCGCGGCTCGTCAGCGGCCGCGGCCGCTACGTCGACGACCTCCCCGCCGAGGACGGATTGTTCGCCGTCTTCGTTCGCTCGCCGCTGGCCCACGCCCGCCTGGGCGGCGTCGACGTGACGGCCGCGCGCGCCGTGCCCGGCGTGGTGGACGCGTTCACCGCCGCCGACCTGGGCCTGCCCGCGCGGCTGGCGTTCGGCCTGCTCCCCGACGCGTTCGTGCGGGCGCCGCTGGCCACCGACACGGTGCGGTTCGTGGGCGAGCCGGTCGCCGTCGTGGTCGCCGAGACCCGCGCCGCGGCCGCCGACGGCGCCGAGGCGGTGGCCGCCGACTACGATCCGCTGCCGGTCATCGCCACCCCGGAGGCCGCCGCCGCCGACGGCGCGACGCTCGTCTTCCCCGCGCACGGCAGCAACGTGGCCTTCGAGACGGCCGTTCCCGGCGACGGCGACGTGCTGGCCGGCGCCGACGTGGTCGTTTCGGGCCGCATCGTCAACCAGCGGCTGGCAGCGGTGCCGATGGAGCCGGACGGCGCGGTGGCCGCGATCGACCCGGACACCGGCGGCATGCGCATCTGGGCCTCGACCCAGAACCCGCACATGGTGCGCGACTACGTCGCCGACATGCTCGGGATCCCCGAGTCCCAGGTCCGCTGCATCTCGCCCGACGTCGGCGGCGGCTTCGGCGCCAAGGGCTTCACGTACCCGGAACAGGCCATCGTCGCGGTGCTGGCCCGGCGCCTGGGCCGGCCGGTGCGCTGGATCCAGACCCGGTCCGAGTGCTTCCTGGCGATGGCGCAGGGCCGCGCCCAGGTGCAGGACTTCGAGCTCGGGGCGAAGCGCGACGGCGAGCTGGTCGGCCTCCGCGCCCGGGTGGTCGCCGACGCGGGCGCCTATCCCGGCGTCGGCGCGTTCCTGCCCTTCTTCACCGGCCAGATGCTGGCCGGCGTGTACCGGCTGCCGCGGATCGACTACAGCGCCCGGGTCTACGTCACCAACACGACGCCGCTCGGCGCGTATCGCGGCGCCGGCCGGCCGGAGGCGACCGCGCTGCTGGAGCGGGCGATGGACCGCCTGGCCACCGAGCTGGGGATGGACCCCGCCGAGCTGCGCCGCCGCAACTACATCCCCCCGGAGGACTTTCCGCTGACCACTGCCGGCGGCGCCAGCTACGACTCGGGCGAGTACGCGCGGGCGCTGGACCACGCGCTGGAGCTGGCCGGCTACGCCGACCTGCGGGCGGAGCAGCGACGGCGCCGCGAGGCGGGCGAGCGCAGGCTCCTGGGCATCGGCCTCTCGAGCTACGTCGAGATCACGGCCGTGGGCTCGCCCACCGAGTTCGGCTCGGTCGAGGCGAACGCCGACGGCACGTTCCGCGTCCTGGCCGGCACGCACAGCCACGGACAGGGCCACGAGACGGCGTACGCGCAGATCGTCGCCGACACGCTCGACGTGCCGGTGGAGTCGGTCCGGGTGGTCGAGGGCGACACGGCGCTGATCCCGCGCGGCGACGGCACCGCGGGCTCGCGCTCGCTCCAGCTCGCGGGCAGCGCGGTCCTGGAGGCGTCGCGGGCGCTGCTGGAGCGCGGGCGCCGGCTGACCGCCGACGTCCTGGAGGCCAACCCGGACGACGTGGTCGCGCTGGGCGACGGGCGCCTGGGCGTCCGCGGCGTGCCCGGCTCCGGCCTGACGTGGGCCGAGCTGGCCGCGGCGGCCGCGCAGCGGGGCGAGCCGCCCCTGCGCGAGGACCACGACACGGTGGCCGAGCCCAGCTTCCCGTTCGGCACCCACGTGGCCGTCGCCGAGGTCGACCTGGACACGGGCGAGGCGCGGCTGGTCCGGCACGTCGCCGTCGACGACTGCGGCCGGCAGGTCAACCCGATGCTGGTCCAGGGTCAGGTGCACGGGGGCATCGCCCAGGGCGCGGCGCAGGCGCTGTTCGAGGAGATGGTCCACGACGCCGACGGCAACCCGCTGACCGGGAGCCTGCTCGACTACGGCATGCCCACCGCCAACGAGCTGCCCGTTTTCGAGACGGGCAGCACCGTGACGCCGACGCCCCGCAACCCGCTGGGGGTCAAGGGGATCGGCGAGGCGGGCACCATCGGCTCGACGCCGGCGGTGCAGAACGCGGTGGTCGACGCCCTGGCCCACCTCGGGATCCGGCACCTGGACATGCCGCTGACGCCGGAGCGGGTGTGGCGGGCGGCGGAGGAGGCGGGCGGCCAGACGGAACTCTCCGTCTGAGCGGCCCCCCTCCGGCCTTCGGCCTCCTCCCCCGCGAGGGGGAGGGGGCCGGGCGGACTACTCCGCCGCGGTCTTCTTGAACCGCTGCCGGGCCGGGTTCTCGGCCTGGAAGCCGTTCTCGTTGTGCGTGCCGTCGCAGAACGGCTTGTCGGCGCTGCCGCCGCAGCGGCACAGCCAGACGCGCTTGCCCTCGGGCACCTCGACCTCCTGGCCGGTCGGGTCGACGATGGTCAGCGGACCGACGGTCTCATACGGGCCGTTCGCGTTGACGATCAGCGTGTCTGCCATGGGAGCAAACGATAGCCGGCTCACCAGGTGAGGCGGGTCAGCCTCGCCAGCCGGCCCGGGCCGTACAGCTGGTCCTCGTTGACGACCGCCAGGTCGAACACGGCGTCGCCGGCCGTCACCCGCAGGCTGCCCGCCGGCGTGCGCGGCGACGTGGGCGGTGACACCGGCGTCGCGCGCAGGGACTGCCGCACCACCATCCCGGGCAGGACCAGGATGTCCAGGTCCTCGGCCGCGACCACGTCCGTGCCCCCTCCCCACGGCAGCGTGTACCGCCCGACCGTCTGGTCCTTCGAGGCCACGTGGAGCGACCGCAGCGAGGTCCGAGCGGCGCGGAGCAGCGCCTTCGCGGCGTTGAACGCGCCGTCCAGCGTGGACAGGCCCTGGATCGCGCCGACGACCGTGGCCTTCGCGCCGCTGGCGAGCTGCTCGGACCCGGCGAACAGGTAGATCGCGCCGCCGGCCGTGGTGTTGCCGGTCTTGATACCGAAGATGCCCTCCTGGCCGAGGACGTAGTTGACGTTGTACTTCACGCCCGCCACCGGCAGCGTGACCTGGGCCTGGCTCACGATCTTCGCCAGCGCCGGCTGGTCGAGGGCGGCCTGGCCCATGCGGACCAGGTCGGCCGGGACGCTCACCGTCTTCTCGGACAGCCCGCTGACGTCCGCGAACGTGGTCCGGCCCATGCCCATCCGCTTCGCCATCGCGTTCATCCGCGCCACGTGCGCGTCGACGCTGCCGGAGGCCCACCGCGCCAGCACGGCGGCGATGTTGTTTCCGGAGGGGATCAGCATGCCCTGGAGCGCCTGCAGCTCGGTGAGCTGCTCACCCGCCTGCACCGCGACCACCGACTCCTTGTTGTCGTACTCCTGCTGGTACTCGGTGACGTCCTCCGGGCCGATCGTGATCGCCGGCCCGTCCTCGTCCTCCTTCAGCGGCTTGTCAGCGAGCACGGCCAGCGCGGTCATCACCTTGGCCACGCTGGCGATCGGCGCCGGCCGCGCGTTGGGGCTGCTGGCCAGCACCCCGTTCTCCCGCCCGCCGATGGCGGCCTGGCCCGAGGCCGGCCACGGCACCGGCGAGATGTCGCCGGGCACGGTGGTCGAGGCGCCGATCGTCTGCGTCGCGGGCACGGCGCCGACCGGGCGCAGCTCGTTGACGATCAGGGCGAACGCGATGAGGGCCAGCACGGCGGGCACGGCCCAGCGCAGGTGGAGTCTTCTCACGACCTGTAGATATGCAATGGTGACAGGTCCCGTTGCACGAGCGCTCGGGCATCGCGGCGGTTGCATCGTCGGGCATGCACGTGGATGACGCGTTCGCGCAGGCGCGGCTGCTCCGCTGCGGGTGGGTCGGACCCGAGCCCTTCCTGCTCGCGCTGCTGGCCGAGCCCAGCCTGGCGTCGGAGGTCCTCGCCGGCGCCGGCGTCACGTCCGACGACGTTCGCGATCACGTGCGCTCGCTCCACGAGCCAGGCGCGGACGTCCGGGCGCCGGCCATGAACCCCGCGGCCCACCAGCTGGTCGGCCGGGCGACCGGGCTCGCGCTCGCGTCGGGCACGGCGAGTCCCGCGCCCGAGCACTGGCTGATCGCGCTCCTCCACGCGGAGGGCGGGACGCTGCCGCCCCGGCTGCTCGCCGGCGCCGGCACCGTTGCCGACGCGCTGGCCGGCCGGGGCGTGCCGGTCCCCGCCGTCCCGCCGCGCGAGCACCGGCCGTGGCGCGGCGTCCGCAACGTCTTCGTCGCGGATGGCGAGCTGCGGCCCGTCATCGATCTGCTCCTGGAGCGGCACCCGCCCGGCGGCGAGTGGCGCTGGGGCTGCAACCGAGTCGGCGACCCGCCGCGCGGCCGGGTGACGGCTGAGGAGGGGATCCCGCTGGAGGCCATCGTGCGGAGGCGCGGTCCAGGGAACCCTCCCCCCGTGAGGGAGGGCAGGGTGGGGGCACGCTCGGATAGGTCCAGGCGGGTCACCCCCACCTGAACCTCCCCCTCCGAGGGGGACGGAGATCCTCACGCCAGGCGGTACAGCTTCTCGCCGGCGTGGTGGACGACCAGCACGCCCTCGGGCTCCCGGCCCTCCCAGGAGGAGACGTCGATCGTCTTCGGGTCCGCGTAGCCCAGGCCGATCCGCCGGCACCGCTCCTCAGGGATGCCGGTCGCCAGCGTCACCGCGATCCGCGCGCGCTCCACCCCGTCCGCGTACGTCCCGGCGCCGCGCACGTGCGTGCTGTGGGCAAGGATCGCGCCCGGCACGTCCCGGAACCGGTCCCACTGCCCCAGGAAGTAGTCGCGCACGTGGTAGCCGACCTGGTCGAGCAGCCGGCCGTGCGTGTACGACACCTCGAGCAGGTGCGGGGCGTAGATCACCACCTCGCCGCCGTCCGCCACCACCGGCTCCGTCTTGTACATCGCCTTGGCGGCGGTCCACAGGTCGTCGTAGCGCTCGGCCGGCATCGACAGCACGCGCCGGAACGGGCTCGGCACCCGGATCACGTTCAGCCGCTCGGACAGCGCCGCCGCCGCCTCGAACGCCTCCACGTGCCCGCCCACCCACACGCCGTGCAGCGCCTCGCCGTCCAGGACCATCGCGACGCAGAGCACCTCAGGGCCGACCAGCTCGGCGGCGCGGTGGATCACGCGGCGGACCGGGGTGTCGCGCACGCCGATCGTGGCCATGCTGGTGCAGAGCGCGCCCAGCCAGTGCGTGAAGTCGATGATCTCGGCGCCCGCGATGCCCGGGAACAGGTACTTGGCGCCGCCCGAGAAGCCGGCCACCTCGTGCGGGAACACCGGCCCGCAGAGCAGCAGCACGTCGTAGTCGTCCACCAGCCGGTTGATGCGCACCGGCACCTCGCGCGCGATCAGGCCGTCCGTCAGCCGCGACGCCTCGTCGGGCGAGATCACGCCGATCGTGCGCAGCGCGGACGGGTCGTCCCACCGGTGGTTGCGCGCGCCGGAGGCGGGCGCCCCCAGCAGGCGCGCCAGCGCGCCGTCCGTCATGGGCTGGTGGGTGCCCAGCGCGACCAGGTAGTCCAGGGCCGCCGCCCGCGGGGCCAGGTGCCGGTCGAGCGCGCGGTGGAGGAGCGGGATCGGGGCGGTGCGGGTGGCGTCCGGCACGATCGCCAGCACGCGCCGGCCGTCCAGCCCGGCGCGCTCGACGGCGCCGGCCAGCAGCTCCTCGGCCGCGGCGTCGTCCAGGACCTCCACCTCCGAGCCCCGCCCGGCCAGCAGGCCGCCGGAGATCGCCATGCCTCTATCGTGGCAGCCGTGAGGTCTGACGAGTACCTGGCGACCCTCTACCGCCTGGACGGCCGCGTGGCCGTCGTGACCGGGGCGACCGGCGTCCTCGGCGGCGCCATCGCGCGCGGCCTCGCCGCGGCCGGCGCCCGCGTCGCCATCCTGGGCCGGCGCGCGAGCCGCGCCGAGGAGGTCGCCGCCGCCATCCGCGCGACCGGCGGCGAGGCGGTCGCGACGCCGGCCGACGTGCTGGACCCGGCCGCCCTCGAGCGCGTGCGCGAGGACCTGCTGGCCCGGTTCGGCGCGATCGACGTGCTGGTCAACGCGGCCGGGGGCAACGTGCCGGCCGCGGTCGTGCCCGAGCAGGGCACGTTCTTCGACCTGCCCGCGCAGGCGATGCGCGACGTGGTCGAGCTCAACCTGATGGGGACGCTGCTGCCCTGCCAGGTGCTCGGCGCGGCGCTGGCCGGCCGCGGGGCGGGGGCGATCCTCAACATCTCGTCGATGGCCGCCAGCCGGCCGCTGACGCGCGTCGTCGCGTACAGCGCCGCCAAGGGCGCGGTCGAGAACTTCACGCGCTGGCTGGCGGTGGAGCTGGCGCGCCGGCACGGTCCCGGCCTGCGCGTCAACGCCATCGCGCCCGGCTTCTTCCTCGGGGAGCAGAACCGGGCCATGCTGATGGGCTCCGACGGCTCGCCGACGCCGCGCGGTCAGACGATCCTCGCGCACACGCCGGCCGGACGGTTCGGCGAGCCGGACGAGCTGGTCGCGGCGGCGGTGTGGCTGTGCGGCCCGGGCGCCGCGTTCGTCAACGGCGTGGTGGTGCCGGTCGACGGCGGGTTCAGCGCCTTCGGCGGGGTCTAGGTGGTGGCCAATGCTATATCCCGGGGACGGGCTCCGGGCCACGTCGGCAGCGTCTACCCCCCGTACCGCTGGCGTTCCAGTAGAGTCCCGTCCCGGGACCTGAGCAGCCTAGCCGGTATGAGGGTCAGGTGTCCACCCCCTCCCGGGACTTTCGCCCGCTTTTCGGCAAGCGAATACATTTGGCCGGCATTTCTCCAACTCAGCTGAACTTCGATGCGTCATCGCTCTGACGCACCGTAGAGATCCTGCTCCGGCGCGCGCACCAGGTCCCGACCGCGGCCGTCGCCCCGCAGGGCGAGGCCGCGCAGCACGACGACCGGCACGCGCTCCACCGTCTCGCCCGCGATGAGCCCCGCGGCGGCGGCGACCATGTCCGCGAGCGGCACCTCGGTCGCCTTCAGCACGTGCCCGAACAGGTCGACGTCGCCCCGCAGGTCGAGCAGCGCGGGCAGCCCGGCGACGCCGATCGCGACGCCGATGTTGCCGCGCCGGAACGGCCGTCCGTGCGTGTCCGTGACGACCACGGCGAGGCGCCGCCCGGTGGCGGCCTCCAGGCCCGCCAGGAGCGCGGCGGCGGAGGCGTCCGGGTCCTCCGGCAGCAGC
>Ga0066903_100003745_pt1 | contig 12551 bp, 12 predicted proteins | sample PanSoiMetaGPlot1_FD_67491 | JGI IMG/M metagenome (GOLD analysis project Ga0066903, IMG submission 67491) | Tropical forest soil microbial communities from Panama analyzed to predict greenhouse gas emissions - Panama Soil - Plot 1 (version 2) | ecosystem: Environmental > Terrestrial > Soil >...
GGAGAGGTGGCTGAGTGGTTGAAAGCACCGCACTCGAAATGCGGCATACGGGTAACCGTATCGGGGGTTCGAATCCCTCCCTCTCCGCCAGAGCAATATTCCACGGCATTCCCATCAATCCCAATTTCCGACATAAAGCTCTGTAATAACAGCCTTGTACAGAATATTGGCGTTCCAGCCTGTTCCAGCTCGTCCCGTCAAATCTCCCGCCCAAGTGTATGTAAGGGTGTATGTAGCCAGGGTGCCGGCTTATGGCGCGGGGATTCGGAAAACTAACGGCCAAGAAGGTCGAGCATTTATCTCGGCGGGGCCAGCATGCCGACGGCGGCGGGCTTTATCTGCAGGTCGCCGAGGGCGGCTCAAAGAGCTGGCTGTTTCGATACAAGCTCCACGGCCGCACGCATTGGCATGGCTTGGGTTCACTGCGTGACGTGGGTCTTGAAGAGGCGCGTGAGAAGGCGACCGACGCGCGCAAGGTCCGTCGCGATGGCGGTGACCCCATCCAGGCAAAGCGCCAAGCGGAAGCCGCCGCCCGCATCGAGGCGGCCAAGGCGATCACATTCGGAGCGGCGGCCAAGCGGTTCATCAAAGCCAATCGGGCAGGCTGGAAAAATGCCAAGCACGCCGACCAATGGCAGATGACGTTGCTCGGCATCGACCGGAAGGGCAAGCCGACCAAGAACGACTACTGCAAGACGATGCGTGACCTTCCCATCGGTGCGATTGATACGACGCTGGTCCTGCGGGTCATCGAACCGATCTGGGCGAGCAAGACCGAAACGGCCACCCGTATTCGCAGTCGCATCGAACAGGTGATCGACGCCGCCAAGGCAAAAGGCGAGTTCAAGGGCGAAAACCCGGCACGCTGGAAGGGACATCTCGATAACCTGCTCCCGGCCACGTCGAAGGTTCGCAAGGTCCGCAATCATCCGGCGCTGCCTTATCAGCAATTGCCCAACTTCATGCGCAAGCTCCGCGAGCGTCATGGTGCCGCTGCGGCAGCTCTTGAGTTTCAAATCCTGACGGCCGTCAGGCCGGGCAACGCAGTAGCGGCAAAATGGGACCAGATCGATCGGCAGACATCGGTCTGGACCATTCCGGCCGCCCTGATGAAGAGCGATGCCGAACACAGGGTGCCATTGAGCAAGGCGGCGCTCGCCGTGCTTGATCGCATGGAGGCTACGAAGGATGACAGCGAGTACATCTTCCCCAACACCAGGGGCAAGCCTCTGAGTGATGCCTCGATGGCCGCGGTGATCGACAGGATGAATGAGCTGGAGCGGCGCTGGATCGATCCCAAGCTCGACCGCGAAATCGTGCCGCACGGCTTTCGGTCATCGTTCCGCGATTGGGCTGCAGAGCATGGCTATGACGACCCCGTCGCCGAAGCTGCGCTCGCGCACAAGGTCAGCGACGAAGTGGTCGCGGCCTATCGGCGCACGACGTTCCTCGACCTGCGCAAGCAGATGATGGATGACTGGGCCGACTATTGCGCTCGACCTTCCAGCAGCAGTGACACGGTCGTGGCGTTCCGGGCGTAGTCATGAACCCGGAGAAGCAGGGCGTCAGATAAGGCGCGGCGAGTTGAAGGTCGTCTACGTCGGCCACACGCCGCTTGTGTCCCGCGCCGAGGCCGTCCGCCTCCGCTTTCTCAACGCTCAAAGATGCGAAAAGCCCGGGACGTTGGCGTCGTAGCCGGGCTTTGGACGTTCAGGACATTTCCAGTGGGAAGCTGGTTCGGTCACCGACCGAGCCCTTGCCAATCCCCAAAGACCGGCGAGCGGACGGGGTCAAGGCCGTCAGCCGCCGCAGGCGGTGGCGCGCGCCGCGCCAGCCTTGAGGCCGGCCGATCGACGGTCTAATTCGACATAGTTGTCGGACGCCATGAGACGGGATCTGCGATCCAGCGGTTGATGTCGGATTCATGCCAGCCGGTGCCGTTGACGCTGATTTTGATCTGCGGCGGGAAAGTGCCCTCGGCGATCTTGCGGTAGATGGTTGACCGGGATAGCCCGGTCCGGGCAAGAACGGTTTTCAAGCGGATGATACGATCTGGTTCGCGCATGGCCGCGTGCCTCCTGCTGACTGTCTCTGACGGCTGCTGAGCCCAGACAGGACAGGTAGTTGCAGGCGGGCAAGAAGGATTTGCACGTCGCCGTACTTTGGCGGAGAGTCGGCGGTAAATCGGATGGATCAAATTCCGATGCCCCGGCCTCTGCCGATGTCGATGCCGTGGGCGAAAGCCAATTCCTGACCGAGCCGGCGGCCTGATTCAAACGCGATGCCGAGATCCTTCTTGCGGTTGGCGAGGACGGATTCCAGTTGCGGATCGCGTTCGAGGCTTTTCGCCATATCGCCCATCGCCGAGCGCGTCGCCTTGTAAGCGGATATGTGGCCCGCCTGATACTGGCGCAGGCTGGTCTGGTCGAGCTTCTGCCAACGCGCCACGAAACGGTCGGCGCGGCGGCTCGGATCGGTGCGCAGTTCGGTTTCGAGCTGCAGTGCGCGGATGGCGCGGGCGGAGTTGCACGAAGCGGCTTCGAGGGCGAGTTCCGGGTTCTTCTTGTAGGCCGCTTCGGCGTCGTGCGAGCCATAGGGCCGCACCTCCTCGAAGACCTTGCGGGCTTCCTGCAACTCCTTCACCTGCCCCGGGCTGGCCTTGCCGCCCTGCTGCTGCATATCGAAGATCGCATTCACGGCCCGGGCATGACGGATGAGAGCCTTGGTGCGGGCCTTGCGCAGCGCCGCTTCCGGGTCTTCCGCCGCCTTCCTTTCCGGCGCTTTCCGTTCCAGCCTCCGCGCGTCGTCCGGGCCAGGCGCGGCATCGGCAGATGGCCGCAGACCGTCGAACATGTTGCGCACCTTCTCCGGCACAACCTTGCGCACGATCTCAGCCACGTGCTCGCGGAAAGTGATCCCACGCCGCTCAGCATAGTCTTGCGCCGGATCGCGCTGCTCGTAATCCGAGGCCATGTCCTTGGCACGGTCGCGCGACAGGGTTCGGACAAGCCGATCCTGATTGGCAAAATCGTCGCGGCCATAATGCAGGTCCACGCCGTCGCGGTGCCGTGACAGGGCGACATAGCTGCCATGGGCATCCATACCCGGCGTCGCCAGCACATGGGTGCGATCCACTGTCATGCCTTGCGCCTTGTGGATGGTTGCCGCATAGCCGTGGTCGATCTTGTTGTAGTCCTTCAGGTCGAACTGCACGGATCGACCGTCGTCGGTGCGCACGGCCATGCTCTGCGCGCTGACCTGTTCGATGGTGCCGAGCGTTCCGTTCTTTACGCCAAGCCCGCGTTTATTTTGCAGGAACATGACGCGGTCCCCGCTGGCAAAGTTGCGCACGCCAGGCTCGACGCTGACGCGCACCTCATCGCCAAGGCTTCCGGCTTCCCGCATCTTTTCGCGCGCTGTCTCGTTGAGCGCTCGCACCTCGTCATTGGTGTGGGTGAGGACGATGCGGCTCTTATCCGGTGACGCCTGACGGTCGCGATCCCAGCTCTCGATCAGATCGCCGCGCGCCTGCTCCCGGGTTTGGGCGTCATGCACCATCCCGTGAGAGCGGTAGACCTCAAGCGCATGGCCGGTCCTGCCGGTCGCCAGATCGCGTGTGGCCTCCCGCTGCCAGTCCTCCCGCTGACGGCGCACCTCGCCGATTTCCGGGCCGCCGTGACGGTCGTGGATCGAGCGGAATGCCGCACCGGCTTCGATGGATTGCAACTGCTTGATATCGCCGACCAGCACCACCTTGGCTCCGGCCTCAGCCGCATGGGACAGCACCCGCTCCAACTGACGCGTGCCGACCATGCCCGCCTCGTCGATGACAACGACATCGCGCGACGTGAGCAGGTCGCGGCCCTGTTGCCAGCCATGTTCCATGCTGGCGATGGTGCGTGACGCGATGCCCGATCCGCTTCCGAGGTTTTCTGCCGCGATGCCGGAGAGTGCCGCGCCCCGGACCTCGTAGCCCGCCGCTTCCCATGCCTCTCTTGCCACGCCCAGCATCGCACTCTTACCTGTGCCGGCATGGCCGACCACGACGCCCAAATCGGACCCGTCCGTGACGTGCGCCAGCGCTTCGGCCTGCTCGCCCGAAAGCACAAGACCGCGCGCTTCTGCACGTGCCAAAGCGGCTCGGCACTCCGCGTCACGCACCCCATGCCGTTCCCGTTCCGCCATCACCTCGGCGGCACGATGCAAGCGCTGTTCCGCCTCGATCATCGCGCGCGTGGTGAAGCGATCCTCGCCGCGAGCGTCCTTGCCGAGTTCAATTAGATCGGGCGCTCCGCGCATCGCGCCCATGACGTCGTTGAACTGGTCGATCCCGTCGCTATGCCGATGCGCGAACTTCGCCATGTCACGGCGAGTGAAGGTCGACTGCTGATGCGTGATCGCGTCCAGCCCAAGGGAGGGATCGGCGACGATCCGCTCGCCGTTGCCGCGCGCGATCTCGCGATGCAGTTCGGCGCGGTCGGCTTCGGTCCCTTCGCCCGCGATGCCCCGATTCTCGATGCGCTTGGCGGGCGCGCCGATCTGGCTTTGCGGCTCCAGCGCGATGCCCTGTGCTTCCAGACTGCGATGATCGATCCGCGCGTCGATGTCGAGTTCGGCCAGCCTCTCATTGGTAAGTTCGGCCCAGCGTTTACGCCAGCGCTCGACCATCTCGGTACGATTCCAGTCCCGGACCTTCTGGCCAAAACCGTTCTCGTCCACCGCGCGCATGGTCAGCATGACATGGGCATGGGGTTTGGGCACGCCGTCCTCGGCCATATCCCAATGCACATTGAAATCGGCGATCATGCCCCGACCCACGAATTCCGACTGCACGAACTCGCGGGCGAGCTCGATACCCTGAGCCCGGGTCATCTCGCGGGGAAGCGCGAATTCGACCTCGCGGGCGAGCTGCGCGTCCTTGCGGACTTCGAACGCCTCGACATCGTTCCACAATCGCTCGCGGTCACGCCATGCCTCCGGCGCGTGTTCCGGCAGCATCACCTCGGAATGCACGACGCCGCGCTTGGCAGAAAAGTCGTGGCTGCGGTCCAGGCGCTCGTCGTGCAACCGCGAACCCGAACGGTAGGCGGCCGACGCCACCGCGCTGGAGCCAGACTTGCGGCCAATGACCTTGACGTGAAGATGATAGATCGCCATCGCGATCAGATCAGTGGCATGGCAAAGCGCACGTCGGAACGACGTATAAGCGCGCCCTCCCTCGAAAAAATCTCGGGAGGGACTACCCCGTCCCAGACAGTCTCGTCGACCTTACAGCATTGCGCCGGGTGCTCGGCTATCATTTTTCCATCGACACTGATGGAGGCGACGATGCGCAAACCGAGGGATTTTGATGCCGAACTGAAGGCACTTGGGGACAAGGCACGCGACCTAAAGAGCCGCAAAGTGCAGCAGCTCGGCGAACTGGTCATCGCCACCGGGGCAGATGCGCTTAACGCCAACGAACTGGCCGGTGCGCTGATCGTGCTTGCCGAGACAAAAGAGGCCGGAAAGAGGGAGGCATGGGCCAGGCGCGGGGCCGCGTTTTTTCAAAGCCGGGCGCGGCGAACTGCGCCAACAACTGACCGGGACACGGATGGCGCTCCTGCGCAACCAGGCGGCGCGCAACCGGCATCAAGCCGCAAGGGCTCGGCATGACATGCGCAGGTGGCAAGTCGAGCGCCGCAAGCGCACGCGGCATCTCATCGAACTCGGCGGCCTCGTCGTGAAAGCTGGGGTCGTGGACCTGACCGGCGACGACCGTGCCATGATCTACGGCGCGCTGCTCTGGATGGCTGATAAGCTCAAAAGCGATCAGCGCGAACATGCGCGAGCGCTGTGGGCCGCAAAGGGGAAGCAGGCGTTTGAGGCAAACCCGGCGACGTGCGACGCGACAGATCGAATTGCTCCAGTAGTTCGTCGTTGATGCATGATAATAGGATGTCAGCGCGGCGACTGCGAGCCGCAGCAGGCATAGATCGTTCCCGGTCAAAAAGGGAACAGCTGTGCGCGGAAATCGAGCCATTCGCTGCATTGGTTCCACGGGCCGAAAATTGCTTTCCCGCTGGGCGGTTTGTTCGCAAAATCAAGTCCCCCATGAATGCGTCGCCAAAAACCCACTTCGTGCTGACGGCGTTCCTCGAGATGGCGGCTGGCGGCCTAACAGCCGCAGGCGCAGCGATAAACCTCTTCCTGGTCTTATGAAGGCAAAAGTATTTCGAACAACCGACTTCGACCTGACGGCGCAGAAGGGCCAAGCCAATACCAGATCTCACCGGAACGGCGACGGTGCGGCTGACCGGCTTGCAGCAGGACAAGCCGTGGGAGCCGAAACTGCTCGAGCACCGCGGACTGCGGAACGAACCGCCGTCAGGTGAAGACGTGGACGAGCTCCGCGTGGCGCTAGCGCAGGGATCGCATGCCGAAGCAGCACGCGGAAGCCGAAGGTCGGCCGGCCTATCTCCAATTCGTTCGTTCATGCGGCGGGAAGAGTGATCCCATCGCTGCCGAGTCCAGATACGACAGGCTCTCCGGAGACGCCGTCATGTCCCTCGAAACGAGCGTCGCAAACGTTATCGAAGCCAGTCGCCATCCGTCCGCGTTGCGCATCGCAAATATCTGGAACTTGCGTTACTTGCGTCGGTATCGAAGCGCGTCGACCAGCAGTGAGAATGCCGGTGAGGGTTGGCGGCGGCTCGGGTAGTAGAGATGGTAGCCGGAAAAGGGTGGACACCACTCGGATAGCACCCGGACGAGGCGTCCTTCCGTCACGTGTTGTCGCACGGCGCCTTCGGTCAAATAGGCCAGGCCGAAGCCGTTTAGGGCCGCCTCGAGCAAGGCTCCCGCGCTGTTGAATACGAGTTGTCCGTCGACACGCACGTTCACGTCGCGCCCGTTCTTCTCGAATTCCCAAGTGTACAGCGTGCCACCGTAGGTGGGCACTCGAAGGTTGATGCAGTTGTGCTCGGTCAGATCCTGCGGCGTTCGCGGCCGCTTGCGCCTCTCGAAGTACGACGGCGAACCCACGACGGCCATCCGGAGATCCGGACCGACCCTGACCGCGATCATGTCCTTTTCTACCAGTTCGCCCGGGCGAATTCCCGCATCGTATTGCGCGGCGACGATGTTCGTCAGGCCGACGTCGACCAGGGCCTCGACCTTGATGTCGGGATAGGTGGGAAGGATCTTGGTGAGCGCAGGGAGGAGGATCGACTGCACGGCGTATTCGGTCGCCGTGATCCGGATCGTGCCCGCCGGCTTTTCGCGGAGTTCGCCCAAGGCTGAGAGCTCGACGTCCATCTCGTCGAACTTGGGTCCGATGCTCCGGAGCAGCCGGTCCCCCGCCTGGGTGGGCGTCACGCTGCGGGTGGTTCGGTTCAACAACCTTACCCCAAGCCGCTCTTCCAGGTTCTGGACGGTCTGGCTCAGCGTCGGCTGGGAGATCCGGAGCTTGGCGGCCGCCCTGGTGAAGTTCCGCTCCCTCGCCACCGCCAGGAAGGCGAGGAGGTCGCTCGCGTTGTCGCGGTCCATTTATAGGCTGCTCCAATAAATCCAATCAGCTTTTATCACCTAATCCCAACGGGCCCAAGCTCCTAGCTTGTGTTGAGATAGCGGCCCGATAGGGCCGCGAACTTGGAGCCCGAAAAATGGCTGTAGGTATCGAAAGCAAAGTCGTGGTGATCACCGGCGCGAGCAGCGGTTTGGGCGAGGCCGCCGCCAGGCTCCTGTCCGCGCAGGGCGCGACCGTCGTGCTCGGCGCCCGCCGGGTCGACCGTCTTCAGGCGCTGGCCAAGGATATTGAGGCCCGCGGAGGCAAGGTGCTCGCGCGGGAAACCGATGTGACGAAGCGCGAGCTGGTCAAGGCGCTCGTTGATGCGGCCGTGCAGTCGTTCGGTCGCATTGACGTCATGATCAACAACGCAGGCCTGATGCCTCAGGCGCCGCTGGAGCAGTTGAAGCTCGACGAGTGGGACCGGATGATCGACGTCAACATCAAGGGCGTGTTGCGCGGGATCGCCGCGGCTCTGCCTCACATGAAGCGACAGAAGGCGGGACATTTCATCAATGTCTCCTCCGTTGCCGGCCATCGGGTGGGGCCCGGATTCGCCGTCTACGCGGCGACGAAATACGCGGTGCGCGCGTTGTCAGAAGGTCTTCGGCAGGAAGTCAAGCCGTACAACATCCGGACGACCGTCATCTCGCCGGGCGCAGTCGCGACCGAGCTTCCAAACGCCATCACCGATCCCGCGGCCGCCGAGCGTGTCCGAGCCTTCTATGCGCAGGTGGCGGTTCCCGCCGAATCCTTCGCGAGAGCAGTCGCATTCGCCATCAGCCAGCCGGAGGAGGTGGACATCAACGAGATCCTCTATCGGCCGACGCGGCAGGAGCTCTAACCACCATGTCGGTAACAGTCTTGCAGGAACCCGCAGCGGCCCCGCGAGCCGCAGCGTCTCTGCTGCCGATCATGGGCGTGGTCTTCGTCGCTTTTCTCGTCATCGGCGTCGCGATGCCCGTCCTTCCGCTGCACGTCCACGATGGATTGGGATTGGGGACTTTCGTGGTCGGTCTCGTCGCTGGCAGCCAGTTCGCGGCCTCTCTGGTCTCGCGGCCGTTGTCGGGTCATTACTCGGATAGCCGCGGAGCGAAGCGTGGCGTGATCGCCGGCCTGATAGCCGCCGGGGCGGCGGGACTCCTCTACCTGGCCTCGCTCGGCTTCACCGAAAATCCGGTGACCTCCGTCGCGATCCTGCTGCTCGGCCGCGGACTGCTCGGCGTGGCGGAGAGCTTCATCATTACGGCCGCCGTGAGCTGGGGACTGGCGCTCGTCGATCCCCGCAGCACGGGCAAGGTCATCGCCTGGGTGGGTTCGTCGATGTTCGTGGCATTCGCGATCGGCGCGCCGGCGGGCTCCGCGCTCTATGCTTCTTACGGCTTCGCCGCGATCGCGGCCGCCACCGCTGCGGCTCCGCTGCTGACGCTGCTGCTCGTCGCGCCTCTTCCAACGGTGGCCCCGGTCCAGCACGCGCGCTCTTCGTTCATCGAGGTGATCGATGCCGTGTGGGTGCCGGGCCTGGGCTCGGCTCTGGGCAGCGTCGGGTTCGGTGCTGTGACGACATTCGTTGCGTTGCTGTTCGCAACCCGCGGGTGGGCTAACGGATGGCTGGCCTACACGGCCTATGCCGTCGCCTTCATACTGGCGCGGGTGTTCTTCAGTCATGTGGCAGATGAACTCGGTGGCGCGAAGGTTGCGCTGGTCTGCGGGTTGATCGAAGCCATCGGCCAAGCGCTCATCTGGCTGGCCGCTCGGCCAGAGATGGCCCTAGCGGGAGCCGCGCTCACTGGCTTCGGCTTCTCGCTGGTCTATCCCGGCTTCGGCGTCGAAGCTGTGCACCGGGTGCCGGCGCAGAGCCGCGGCCTGGCGATGGGGGCCTACACCGCTTTTCTCGATCTCGCCCAGGGGCTCGCCAGTCCCGCGCTTGGATTGATGGCGACCGGGGCAAGGCTGAACGTCGTGTTTCTCGCGAGCGCCGTAACCGTGCTGTGTGCCGCGTTCGTAGCTTCGTGGCTGATGGCTCACCCGGCAACCCTGGAAAGATCACCGCAATGAGACCGTTCGCAGCGATCTTGTTTTCGTTCTGCCTGATCGTCGGCGGCACCGCCGCCGACGCGGAGCAGAAAACCACCGAAGGAGCCAACCCCATGTCGAAATCGGAAGACATCCGCGCCGTCGCCCCTGCGCTCGAGGGCTACGCCCAAAAAGTCGTTCTGGGTGATCTTTGGAAGCGTCCCGGTCTCTCTCCGCGAGACCGCAGCATCGTAACCCTCGCGGCGCTCATCGCCCGCGATCAAACCGTCGAGCTGTCGTTCTATCTCGGTCTCGCGCTCGACAACGGAGTGAAGCCCGCCGAAATCTCCGAGATCATCACGCACCTGGCTTTCTACACCGGCTGGGCCAACGCGATGGATGCGATCCCGGCAGCGAGGGACGTCTTCAAGAGCCGCAACGTCGGAGCAGACCAGCTTCCGCCACCTTCGGGGCCGCAGCTTCCGCTCGACGAGTCCGCGGAGAAGCAGCGCGCGACCCGTGTCGGAGAGCAGTTCGGCCAGATCACGCCGAGCCTCGTCCAATATACGACCGACGTGCTGTTCCGCGATCTCTGGCTGAGACCGGCACTCGCTCCCCGCGATCGCAGCTTGGTAACCGTGAGCGCGCTCGTCGCGACCGGACAGGTCGCGCAGATTACCTACCATCTGAACCGGGCGATGGATAACGGGCTGACCTGGGAAGAGGCAGGCGAACTGATCGGACATCTCGCGTTCTACGCCGGCTGGCCCAACGCGTTTTCGGCGGCGCCGGTCGTCAAGGACGTCATCGAAAAGCGGCCGCGGTGAAGGGGGCCCGGCTTGCCGCCCGGTGACGCGATGATCACGCGCAGGAGCGTGCTCGCTGTAGGCGTCGCGGCTTCGCTGGGCATCCGCCGGGCGAAGGCGCAGGCACTCAAGGACAAGGAGTTTCGCATGGACATCGACATCAAGAGAAACGGATCCCGCCCCTCGCAGAAGGGGTCGCCAGACTGGTTCACCGGCGCGGTGCGCGTCGATCCGCTGTTTCAGGCTCCGGAGCCGGGCCGCGCCAGTGCCGGACAGGTGACGTTCGAACCGGGTGCGCGGACCGCGTGGCATACGCATCCGCTCGGGCAGACGCTGATCGTCACCGCCGGTCTCGGCTGGGTGCAGCGCGAGGGCGGCCCGATCGAGGAAATCCGTCCGGGCGACGTCGTGTGGTTTCCCCCTGGACTGAAGCATTGGCATGGGGCGTCGCCCACGACCGCCATGAGCCACATCGCCGTCCAGGAATCCGTGAACGGCAGGAACGTCGATTGGCTGGAGAAGGTCAGCGATGAGCAATATCGCAAGTGATCGTGCCGACCTGTGGTCGAAGGTCGAGGCCGGCCGGATCGCGGCGGCGGACGACCTGCACGTCTCGCCTCTGCGCGAGCACGCGAAGAGGTACGGCACGCCGACGTGGATCTGGTCGGTCGCGATCGACGGCGCGCTTTACGTCCGCGCCTACAACGGAAAAGCCTCTCGCTGGTATCAGGCCGCGCTAAAGCAAAAGGCGGGACGGATAACCGCCGCGGGTATGACCAAGGACGTCGTGTTCGTGCCGGTCCGGCATGACCAAGAGTGCGGGAGTGGAATACGCGCCGCGGGGAATCCGGATCAACGCGGTATGCCCGGGCACCATCGATACGCCGATGGTCGCCGGCATGCTCGAAGGTCAGGCCGATGCCATGGCCGAGATCATAAAGCAGCAATCGATCGGACGACTGGGTCGCGCAGAGGAAGTTGCGGCTGCCGTCCTGTGGCTATGCAGCCCGGCCGCGAGCTTCGTCGTCGGGGTGGGGCTTCCGGTCGACGGTGGCTTCACAGCGCATTGACGGCCCGAAGCCGCCAAAGGGAGATAAGTTCGTGTGCCGACCTCTGAACCCCACTCTCCGCAACGCCCTCGGCTTCTTGTTCCTGATTTCTATGATGGCATCAACTTCGGTCGCTTGCGGCGACGAACCCCGCGGTCTCGTCACGATCGGAATGCACCGGGTGTTCGATAGGGTGATGCCTGCCTTCGAAGCGGCGTCGGGGAAACAGTTTCGGATCGAATACGCATCCACTATCGAAATCGCGCAGCGCGTCATGGACGGAGAGCGCGTGGATTTCGTCGTCGCTTCGCGCGCGGGCGTCGACAAGTTGGCCGGCGCTCAGAAGGTGGCGGCGGACAGTCAATTCGATCTAGGCGGATCGCGGATCGTGGTTGCGGTTCCGAGGGGGCGGACCCCTCCGGATATTTCGAATGCCGAGGCGGTGAAGAACGCTCTGCTCGCGGCGAAGACCGTCAGCTAAACGGATCCGGCTTCCGGCGGTCCGAGCGGCATTCACATGGCCCGAGTATTGGAGCGTCTCGGCATTATCGAGCCTTTGTACGCGCACGACGAGAAAGCAACGACGCAGGCTGATCGAGCCGCTGTTGGCGCGCGTGCAAACGCCGCGACCGGTGCACTTCATTTTTTCGAAGCCAGCACCCAGCCGCCCTACCCAACATCATGGCGCCCGACACAAGGGATCCCCGTTGATCGCGATCATGGCTGGAGAATCATTCAGAGCAGTGGATCCCTATGGCCACCGCCATCGCGGCCGTTGGACCATTCACAACGCATCCGATATTTGCTCGCGTAATGCTTGCCGAGAACCCGGCGGACCTGCTCGGCAAGGCGCTTGTTTAGCAGTCGCGAACTTCGCGTCGCGCCGCTTTTGCGCTGGCGACCGATCCGTTCTCGAACTCTGTTTCTTTGGTCCGCGCATCGCAATCGAACCGCGACGAACTGCACCTTATTCAAGGGACGATCTCAGCCGGCGTCCCGATCGTCAGACCGAGCTCACGGTCCGCACGTCCCTGATTGACGGCGATTTCCGCAAGGCCGTTCGAATTATCGTACCAGAAAGCCATGCCCGGCAGCAGATCGCTAAATGTCCTTGCCCGCTCCAATATCCGACCC
>Ga0066903_100003746_pt1 | contig 12551 bp, 14 predicted proteins | sample PanSoiMetaGPlot1_FD_67491 | JGI IMG/M metagenome (GOLD analysis project Ga0066903, IMG submission 67491) | Tropical forest soil microbial communities from Panama analyzed to predict greenhouse gas emissions - Panama Soil - Plot 1 (version 2) | ecosystem: Environmental > Terrestrial > Soil >...
CAAGGAGCCCTCGTGAATTGCCCCGCCGTCCGTGATCGCCTGCCGGAGCACGCCCTCGGCATCGTCGACCACCACGACGCGACCGCGATCGAGCGGCACCTGGCATGGTGCGCCGCGTGCCGCAAGGAGGCGCGGGACCTCGAGCGGTCGGCCGCGACGATGGCCTTCGCGCTCGCGCCCGCGCACCCCGCACCCGAGCTCGGGGAGCGCGTGATCGACGCGGTCCGGCGCGTCTCAGCGCCGGCGCAGCCCACCCGCCCGGCGAGGAGCCGAGGCCGGCGGGTCGGGGTGGTCCTGCTCGCGGCGGCGCTGACCGTCGCCGGCCTCGGCGCCGGCGCGGTGCTCGGGCGCCACGAAGGCCCCCCGCCACCGCCCGCGTCCCGTGGGGAGCAGCAGGCGGAAACGCTGGCGAAGTTCCAGGCCGCGATCCAACACGAGCTCGACGTCGTGGGAGGGGCCAACCCCAACATCACGGCGCAGATCGGCACGCTCGCCGCGACACAGGGTGTCCAGGGCAGCGGCGCCGCACTGACGCTTTCGCTCCCGCAGAGCACGGGACAGGTCTTCGTGTGGGTCAGCGGGCTCTCGGCGAAGCACCTGCCCTATCGTGCGTTCATCGCCGATGGCAAGGGCCACGTGATCGAGGTGGCGCGGATCAAGCGGCTGGACAAGGACGGCGGCGCGATGGTCCCGAGCACGGAGAGCCGGAACATCGCGCGGTTCGACCGCGTGTTCGTGCGCGACCCTCGGGGGCACGTTGTGCTGTCCGGTTCGCTCTCGGCGGCGCCCGCGTCGGCCTGAGCCCGAGCCGGCGCCGTCCCGCGGTCGTCCTTATGCTCGACGGGTGCGGTTCGGGCTCGCGATCCCTCAATACGGGTTCTCGCTCGCGACGGGTGCGATCGGCGTCGACGACGCGGTCGGGTGGGCCCGCCGGGCCGAGCAACTAGGGTTCGACTCGGTCTGGCTCTCCGACCACCTCTTCTACTCCTTCCGTCGCTACGGCGCGGATCCTGGCCCGATCGCGACGCTCGAGCCGCTGACGGCCCTCGCCGCGGTCGCGGCGGCGACGACCCGGATCCGGATCGGCGTGATCGTCCTGTCCGCGACGTTCCGACCCGCGGGGGTCGTCGCCAAGTCGGCCGCGACGCTCGACCGGCTGAGCGGCGGTCGGCTCGACCTGGGGCTCGGGGCCGGATGGCTGGAAGACGAATTCGCGGCGTTCGGGTACCCGTTCGGAACGGTCGGCGAGCGGTTCGCGACGCTCGAGCGCGTCGTCGAGGACGTCGCGAGGATGTCGAGCGGCCCATCGTCGCCGCGGCCGCCCCCGGTGCAACGACCGCTCCCGATCTGGCTCGGCGGCAAGGGCGGTCCCCGGCTGCTCCGGCTGGCCGCGCGCTTCGCGACCGGTTGGAACGTCGTCTGGAGGGTCTCGCCCGAGGCGCACGAGGCGGCGGTCGCGGACGTCGCGCTCGCGTGCGAGCGCGAGGGCCGCGACCCCGGGACGTTCCGCCGGAGCGTCGGGCTCTACGGCACGATCGGCGCGACCGAGGAGGAGGCGCGGGCGCGCTTCGAGCGCGCCCGCGCCTCCTTCCCGGGTGACGCGATGCGCGACGAGACGTGGCCGACCTGGTGCGCGGACACCCTGAGCGGATCGCCGCAGCGGGTGATCGAACGAGCTCGTGCCTTCGAGGCGCTCGGCGTCGAAGAGCTGATCCTGTCGCCGTGGACGCTCCCGTTCTCGATCATCGAGCCGGAGGTCGTGGAGGTGTTCGCCGAGCGGGTGATCCCAGCGTGGCGGTGACCGCGCCGCGCGACGGCGTCTTGGCCGTCCTCCGCGACGCCGGCGAGCCGCTGCACTGGACCGTGATCCAGGACCGCGCGCTCCGAGCGGGGATGCTCGACCCCTTCGCGCATCCGGACGTCCGCGGCACGGTGCGGGACGCGCTCGCAGCGCTCGTCGCTGACGGGCTCGTCGTGAAGACAGCGAAGGGCGTGTACGCCCCCGTCTGAGCCGCTACGGCCGGTACTGGATCGCCGAGAACCGTTCGAGCTTCTCGAAGGAGTGCTGCGACTCGATCGAGCGGACCGTTCCGGATCGCGACCGCATCACCATCGAGTGCGTCGTCGCGCCGTCGGGCCAGTACTTCACGCCGTCGAGCAGGTACCCGTCCGTGACCCCGGTCGCGGCGAAGAAACAGTCGTCGCCGGCCACGAGGTCGTCCGTATGGAGCACGCGCTCCAGGTCGAACCCCGCCCCGAGCAGCTCGCGGCGCTCCTCCTCGTTCCGCGGGAAGAGCCGCCCCTGGATCGCGCCGCCCAGGCACTTGAGCGCCGCGGCGGCGACGACGCCCTCGGGGGTCCCGCCGATCCCGATCAACAGATCCACCTCCGTCCGGGGTGCGGCCGCGACGATCGCGCCCGCGACGTCGCCGTCCGTGATCAGCAGGACGCGGGCGCCGATCTCACGGATCTGCGCGATCGTGTCGGTGTGGCGATCCCGGTCAAGGATCGTGACCGTGACCTCTTCGGGGCGCTTGCCCTTCGCCTTCGCCACCTGCCGGATGTTCTCCTCGACGGAGGCCTCCAGGTCGATCACGTGGGCGGCGTCCGGCCCGGTCGCGAGCTTCTCCATGTACAGCGCCGCTCCGGGGAAGAACATCGCGCCCCGGGGCGCGAGCGCGATCACCGCGAGCGCGTTCGGCTGCCCGACGGCCGTGAGCCGCGTGCCGTCGATCGGGTCGACGGCCACGTCGGTCGCGGGGCCGTCACCGTCGCCGACCCGCTCGCCGTTGAACAGCATCGGCGCCTCGTCCTTCTCGCCCTCGCCGATCACCACGACGCCGTCCATCGAGACCGTGTCGATCATGAGGCGCATCGCGTCGACGGCCGCTTGATCCGCGGCGTTCTTGTCGCCACGACCGATCCATCGTCCGGCCGCGAGCGCGGCGGCCTCGGTCACGCGCACGAGCTCCATCGCGAGGTTGCGATCGGGTCGCTCGGTCATCTCTCGGATACTACGTCCCTCGCTCCGGGAGCATGCCGCGGGCCCGGTACCAGCCGATCACGCGATCGAGCGTGTCCTCCGCGGGTCGGTAGACCAAGCCGAGCTCTCGGGTCGCGCGCGATCCGTCGTAGCGGTGGCCGTGCAGGAGCGTCCGGATCATCGCGGGACAGAGCGCGGCATCGTCGGCTCGGCCGGGGACGAGACGGGCCAGCGGCGCCGATGCGCGCACGGCCGCTCGTGGGATCCACACGATCCGGCGCGGATGGCCGGTGGCGGCGCGCAGCATGCCGATCGCCGATCGCATCGTGAGTGTCGCACCGGACAGGAGGTACCGCTCGCCGGCGACCCCGTGTCTCGCCGCCAACACATGTCCCGTCGCGCAGTCGTCGACATCGACGATCGAGAACGCCGTCTCGAACAGGACCGCGGTGCGTGCGCGCGTCGCGTACAGGAGGATCCTGGCGGACCCGGTCGTGCGCCCGGGACCCTGGACCGACGACGGGTTCACCGTCACCACGTCGATGCCTCGCTCCTCGCCCGTGACCCGCGCGGCCCGCTCGCCCAGGAACTTCGACCGCTCGTAGTGCGAGAGGAAGGTCCCGCGGTGGGGAGACTCCTCCGTCCCGATGCTCCCCGTCGCTTCTCCGATCGCCGCGGAGGAGGACGTCACCACGACGCGTCCGACGCCGGCATCCGCCGCGGCTTGCACCGCCGCGGCCGCCCCGTCCACGTTCACCGCGTACAGCTCGGTGGGGTCGCGCACGCACATCCGGTTCACGCCCGCGACGTGGTACACGACGTCGCACCCGCGCATCGCCGCGGCGAGCGACCCACGATCCGCGAGGTCGCCCGCGACAGCCTCGGCGCCCAGGCCGCGAACGGTCTCCGCCGAGAGTGGTCCGCGGGCCAACGCGCGGACGGGCTCGCCCTCCGCGACGAGCGTTCGGATCAGGGCCCCCCCGACGAACCCGCTCCCGCCGGTGACGAACGACGTCATCGACCGCGCACGCGTGAGAACGCGCCCGCGTAACGGCCGACGTAGTCGATCCCCGACCACACCGTGAGGATCGCCGCCGCCCACATCAGCCACGCGTCGAGCGCGTGGCTCCACAGCACGACGTCGGGGTGCACGATCGCGACGAAGATCGCGAGGAACTGGAGGTTCGTCTTCGCCTTCCCGAGCACGGACGGCGGGACGACGGATCCCTCCGCGGCACTCGCGACGCCCTTCAGCCCGAACACGACGATCTCGCGCGCGATGATGATGAAGCTGACCCAGGCCGACGCGAGCCCCACCGAGACGAGGGCGATCAGGACGCCGGAGACGAGCACCTTGTCCGCCGTCGTGTCGAGGAAGGCACCGAGCTGCGTCGTCCGCTTCCATCGCCGCGCGAGCCGCCCGTCGATGAAGTCCGTGACGGCGGCGACCGCGAACAACGCGGCCGCGGCCGCGTCGTCGCGGTCGCCCCCCCGCAGCACCAGATACATCACGACCGGCGTCAAGGCGACGCGCAGCCAGGTGATCGCTTCGAGGAATCGTGCGGCGCGTTCGTCGGCGCGGCTCACGTGGCGAGCGTACACGTCCGGCGCGCCGCCATGGGGCTATCGTCCTGACGATGGACGAGGCCGGCCAGCGGACACGTGTGACGAGGATGGAACGCCGAGACGTGGTCCTGCTCGTCATCGGCATCACGGCCGTTTCGTTCTCCGCGGTCCTCGTCCGGGAGGCGGACGCACCGTCGATCGCGATCGCGTTCTACCGCTGCGCGATGGCCTCGGTGATCCTGGTGCCGCTGGGGCTTGTTCGCCATCGGGCCGAGTACCGGAAGCTCACCAAGACCCAGTGGCGACTCGCGGTCGCGTCCGGCGTGATGCTGGCCGCGCACTTCGCGACGTGGATCTCGTCGCTCTCGTTCACGACGGTCGCGGCGAGCGCGGTCCTCGTCCAGACGCTCCCGCTCTGGGTCGCGGCCTTCGGAAGGTTCGTCGGGGAGCGGCCGTCGCGACGCGCGCTCGCGGGGATGGGCGTCGCCCTCCTCGGAACGGCGATCATCGCCGGCGGCGGGTTCCACGGGGGGAGTCGCGCGGTGCTGGGCGACCTGCTCGCGCTCGCGGGTGCGATCTTCGCTGCGATCTACGTGCTGTTGGGTCGCACGCTGCGGCAGCAGCTGTCGCTGGTGACGTACTCGAGCATCGTCTATGCGGCGGCAGCGATCGTGCTCGGCGTCGTCATGGTCGCGAGCGGCACCGGCTTCGTGGGCTACCCCGGGAAGACCTGGTTGATGTTCGTCCTGATCACGGCGGGGCCGCAGTTCCTCGGTCACACGACCTTCAACTACCTGCTGGGTCACGTCCGTGCGTCGATCGTCGCGGTGGCGCTGCTCGCCGAGCCGGTCGGTGCGACGATCCTCGCGTGGTGGATCCTGGGTGAGGCTCCTGGTCTCGCGACGGTGATCGGCGGGGCGGTCGTCCTCGCGGGCGTCTACATCGCGATCGCGGCCGAGTCGCGAGCCGCCGACGTCGCGGTCGTCGAGTAGCCTGCGGCTCGTCATGAGCGAACCGCCTCGTTTCGTGACGGTCGACGACTACGAGGAGGCCGCGGAGACGGCGCTCCCCGCCGACTTCTTCGGCTTCGTCGCGGGCGCGGCGGGGGACGAGTGGAGCCACCGCGAGAACCGGCGCGCGTTCGGGCGATGGGTCCTGCGGCCACGGGTGCTCCGCGGGGTCGGGGACGCCGATCCGAGGGTCGCGATCCTCGGGGCGTCGCTGTCGATGCCCGTGCTCGTCGCGCCGTGGGCGTACCAGCGAACGGCTCATCCCGACGGCGAGGTCGCGACCGCGCGCGCCGCGGCGCGGGCCGGAACCGTGATGTGCGTCTCGACGACGGCGTACGAGCGCCTCGACGAGATCGCCGCGGCGACGGACGCGCCGAAGTGGTGGCAGCTCTACGTGTTCACCGACCGCGGCTTCACCGAGGAACTGCTCGGGCGCGTGGTGACGGCCGGGTTCGGGGCCATCGTGTGGACCGTGGACCTCAACGCGTACGGGCTGCGCCATCGCGAGACGCGCGCGGGGTACGAGCCGCCGATCACGCCGCACACCGAGGCGCTCGCCTACGACGTCACGATCTCGTGGGACGACCTCCCGTGGATCCGCGAGCACGCCCCCGGGCTCCCGCTCCTGCTCAAGGGGATCCTCACCGGGGAGGACGCGGAGCTCGCGGTGCAGGCGGGCGCCGACGGGATCGTCGTGTCGAACCACGGCGGCCGGCAACTCGATACGAGCCCGGCCACCCTCGACGCCCTCCCGGAGATCGTCGGAGCGGTCGGCGGCAGGATCCCGGTGCTGGTCGACGGCGGCATCCGCCGCGGGACCGACGTCGTGAAGGCGCTGGCCCTGGGGGCCGCAGCCGTCCTCGTCGGCCGGCCGGCGGCGTGGGGACTCGCCGTCGCGGGCGAGGACGGCGTCGTGGACGTGTTGCGGATCCTCCGCGAGGAGACCGCGAACGCGATGACCCTGTGCGGGTGCCGAACGGTGGCCGACATCACGCCCGACCACGTCGCGCGCCACGGCGCGTGACGTGGTCGCGCCCATCTGACAGCCTGCCGCCCATGCCCGGGTACGACCTGCACACGCACTCGACGTTCTCCGACGGGACGGCGACACCGTCGGAGAACGTGCGCCTCGCGACCGAACGCGAACTCCTGGGTCTCGCCGTGACCGACCACGACACCCTCGACGGCGTCGAGGAGGCGCGGGTCGCCGCCGCGGACGGTGAGCTCGCGATCGTTCCCGGCCTCGAGCTTTCGGCCGAGCACGACGGGACGTCGCTGCACGTGCTGGCGTACTGGGTCGACCCCGCCCACACCGGTCTGCAGGCCGAGCTGCGGCGGCTCCACGACACCCGGTTCCGGAGGGGGGAGATGATCGTCGAGAAGCTCCAGGCCCTCGGCTACGACGTCTCCTTCGAACGCGTCCGCGCGATCGCGGGCGACGACCTGATCGCCCGGCCACACGTCGCGCAGGCGATGGTGGAGGCCGGCATCGTCGCGACCGAGAAGGAAGCGTTCGATCGCTACATCTCCGACGAGGGTCCCGCCTACGTTCCGAAGCACGCGCTCGCGCCGCTCGACGCGCTCGCGCTGATCCGCGACGCGGGCGGGGCGTGCGTGCTTGCGCACCCGGGGATGTGGCGGGGCTCCGAAGCCGTCCCCGTGGAGCTGATCGAGGCGATGGCGGCGGGCGGGATGGCGGGGCTCGAGGTCGATCACCCCGATCACGATCCCGAGCAGCGCGCGCGGTACGGAGCGATCGCGGAGCGACTCGACCTCGTCCGTACGGGAGCGTCCGACTGCCACGGCGCGCGGTACGACTTCCGGCTCGGGGCCGAGACGACGTCCGCGGAACACGTCGCGGAGCTCCGCGAGCGCGCCACCGCGCCGGTCACGTGATCGTGACCGGCGCGATCTCCTTCGTCTTCTTGGACATCGGCGGTGTCCTGTACGACGACCGCGTCTACGCGGAGGCGCTCCGGCGGGCGTTGCGCGAGGCCGGCGCCGACTTCCGCGACGACGAGTACGAAGCGGAGTACACGGCGTGTCGTGCCGCGCAGGACGGCTCGTTCCGGCGTCGGCTCGCGACCCGCTTCCTCGGGACCGACGCCGACCTCGAGGCCCTCGAGCGGCTCGCGTGGAGGCATTGGGCCTATCCGCCAGGCGTCCTGTTCGACGATGTCGTCGCTGCGCTCGACGCCCTGCGCCGTGCCGGCTACCGGCTGGGGGTCATCGCGAACCAACCGACGCAGGTCCGGTCCGCTCTCGAGCGCGACGGGCTGGTGCCGTACTTCGAGGTATGGGGTGTGTCGGAGGACCTCGGTCTGCAGAAGCCCGACCCGGCCCTGTTCGTCCATTCCCTGGAGACGGCCGGGGTCGATCCGGATCGAGCCGCCATGGTGGGGGACCGTCTCGACTACGACATCCGTCCCGCGAGGGCGGCGGGGATGCGGACCGTGTGGGTCCTGCGCGGGGAGGCGCCGGATGACCCGACCCCGGAGCAGCTCGCCGAGCCCGACGTGACGATCCCTGATCTGACCGGATTGGCGGGCGCGGTCGGAACGCTGGCGGGAGGATGAAGCGATGAGCCGGATCCTGATCGTCGGCGGCGGGTACATCGGCATGTACACCGCGCGGCACCTGGAACGACGGCTCCCGCGTGACGAGCACCAGGTCGTGCTGGTCAGTCCGGAGAACCACATGACGTACCAGCCGTTCCTCCCGGAGGTGGCGAGCGGGCTGATCGACCCCCGTGCCGTCGTGGTGCCGCTCCGCAGGGTCCTTCGCCGAACGCGGCTGCTCCTGGGCGAGGTCCAACGGATCGACCCTACGGCCCGCGTCGCCCACGTCCGGCTCGCCGACGGGCGTCCGCATGACGAGCCCTTCGACGTCGCCGTGATCGGGACGGGGTCCTGGTCGCGGACGCTGCCGGTCCCGGGTCTCGCCGAGCACGCGGTCGGGTTCAAGACGCTCCCCGAGGCGATCTGGCTCCGCAACCGCGTCCTGGAGCAGCTCGACGTTGCCGATGGGGCCGCCGACGACGACGAGCGCCGGGCCGCGCTCGGCTTCGTCTTCGTCGGCGCAGGGTTCGCAGGGATCGAGGCGATCGGCGAGCTCGAGGACTTCGCGCGCGCGGCCCTGAAGACCTACCGGCGCCCGATGGCGGACGAGATGCGCTGGGTGATGGTCGAGGCATCCGACCGGATCCTCCCGGAGCTCGACGCCGGCCTGGCCGGCTACGCCGCCGACCGCCTCCGCGAGCGCGGCATCGAGGTCCGGACGCAGACCCGCTTGGCATCGATCGAGGATCGCGTCGTGCACCTCTCGGACGGGACGATCGTCGTCGCCGACACCGTGGTCTGGACCGCGGGGGTGCGTCCGTCACCGCTCCCGGCCCAGAGCGATCTGCCCGTGGACGACCACGGACGACTCCTCGTCGACCGAACGATGCGCGTTGCCGGTGTCGAGGGCATCTGGGCCGCGGGCGACGTGGCCGCCGTCCCGGATCCCGACGATCCGTCCGGGATCTCGCCGCCGACGGCGCAGCACGCGCTGCGGCAGGCGAGGCAGATCGCGGCGAACGTTGCCGCCGTGCTGGAGGATCGAGAGCCGCGACCCTTCCGCTACCGGAACAAAGGGATGCTCTGCTCGCTCGGCAACTATCGAGGCGTCGCCGACCCGCTCGGGATCCGGATCAGGGGGTTCCCGGCGTGGTTCCTGCACCGCAGCTACCACCTGATCTACATGCCGACGCTCGCGCGCAAGGTACGGATCGCGCTGGACTGGACGGTCGCGCTCCTGTTCCCGCGCGACATCGCCCAGCTCGGTTCGGTCGAGCACCCGCGGGACGCGTTCCGCCGCTCGGCGGAGGCTGAGGAGGTCGCTCGCGGTGGCAGCGAGACCACGGACCGCCCCTCGCGAACAGTAACCTCGAAGGCGAAGCGGAGGAAGTTGTGAGGGCGGCGGTAGCAGAATGCCCGCGAGAAGGATCCATGCGCTGTGGAAGATCCGCTTCGACTCGTACAGGAGAACGACCAGCCGCTCGTCGCGCCGATCGAGGGCTTCGAGAGCTTCGTCGAGCGAAACCACGAGCGGCTCTACGGGGCGCTCTGCCTTCTGACGAAGGATCGGTACGAAGCCGAGGAGATCGCCCAAGAAGCGTTCGTCCGCATCCTGGAGCGGTGGGACCAGGTTCGGACGGTCGACGATCCAACCGCGTACCTGTTCCGCACGGCGATGAACGTGTTCCGCAAACGCTATCGTCGAGCGCTCCTCTCGCTCCGGCGAGCGACCGCGATCGCGCCGAGGGATGACTTCGTCGAGCAGATCGAGGCGCAGGATCTCGTCGTTCGTGCGATCGCGCAGCTCTCGAGGGACCAGCGTGCGGCGCTGATCGTCACGGGCCTCCTCGGCTACTCGTCCGACGAGGCTGCACAGATCCTCGGGGTTCGCTCCTCGACGGTTCGTGCTCGAGCCACCCGGGCGCGCACGGCGCTCAGAGCTGCGATCGGAGAACAACGATGATCGACGAACGAGCCGAACTCGAGCGCGCGATCGAGCGGTTCCGGCCCGAACCGGGGATCGTCGAGCGCGTCTATGAGCGTCGTCGTCGGGATCAGCGGAACGCGAGGATCACCGCGACCATCGTCGGCGTCATCGTGTTCGCCGTTGCGGTCGGTGTGGCCGCGGTCGCGTTCCGCGCCAGAAGCGTCCCTGCCAACGAGCCGCCGCCCGCGATCACGATGCACAACGGTCCCATCGACGTGGTCGGGTTCACGGATGGGGTCCGGGCGTTCAACGGCAAGCACGGGCTCGGCTCCTACGCCGTGAAGTGCGGTGGGTCGTGCACCGAGACCTACGCGGCGGCGTGGACCAAGGACGGGACGCGTCTCGCGTTCGTCCCCGGGTGCGGTGGGGGTTGTGGGTCGGCAGGCGACCCGTACCACGGGATCCGCGTCGTCGACATCGAGCAGGGAACGGACCGCCTGATCCTTCCCAGCGAGGGGGTCTTCGCCCTTGCGTGGTCACCGGATGGGTCTCGGATCGCGTACGTGACCGTCACCGACTACCAGCCTGACACCCGGACGTTCCAACCTGATGGAGGTATCTGGGTGATCAACGCGGACGGCTCCGGCGCGGAGCGACTGACGCAAGCGACCGCCCCGGACTCTGTCTCGTGGGCACCGGATGGCTCTCGGCTCGTCTACGGGACCGAAGGCGGGGTCTTCGTCGTCGGTCTCGACGGATCCGCTCCGATCCCCATCGCGCACGGACACCTCCCGACATGGTCACCCGACGGTCAGACGATCGCGTATATGGCAGGCTGCGACGTCCGCTCGGTAACGCCAGACGGCCTCAACGACCGGAGTCTCGTCGACCTGCGGACGGTCCGGCCGAAGAGACAGGGATGCGGCGGTGCTGGTGGCCTGACCTGGTCCCCGGACGGCACGAAGCTCGTCGTGCTCGCCTCCCGAGGGCCCGCGGACCCGAACGTTCCCTCGCGACAGGATCTCTTCGAGTTGAGAGCAGATGGGAGCGGTGCTCGGCTCGTTCCCGGACTCCTCGACCGGTTCGGGGTTCAGGGGCTCACGTGGCAGCCGGTCCCGTGATGACACGACGTGGGGAAGGCGTTGCCATGGAAGCGTCGAGGAGCGCTCCGCGACCACCGGTGACGAGAGTGCGACTGGTGCTCGTCGCGGTAGTCACCGCGGCGTGTACGCAGGGGAGCGTCTCCCATGTGAAAGCCCCACCCTCGGTCGGGTCGACGACCACGACCACGACCTCGACCGCGACCGCGACACGCGCACCGCGACCTCATGCACTCGGGCTGGCCGTCGTGAACCTCGACGGGTCGGTCCGTCGGGACTTGGAGCTCCCCCCCGACGCGTGGATGGCCGACCTTTCGCCCGACGGATCGCACGTCGCCTTCCTCACCAGGTCGCCGGACACCGGGACATGTGGAGGCTGTGGACCCCACGACCGGCTCGCGGTCGTTCAGATCGGGAAGCGTTCGGGAGCCTACGTGTACCCGGACAACGGCGCCTTCCGACGCATCGAGGAACCGGCCTGGTCGCCGACGGGTGACCGGGTCGCATTCGTCGGCGTGCGCAGTGGCGGGGAGCGAGACGTCTTCGTTGCGACCCTCACGAACCGCGACGACATGCCTGCTGGGATCCTCGGCGCGAAGGTCCGACGTCTCACCAACGATCCGGCCGCGGACGAATTCCCCGCGTGGTCGCCCGACGGCTCGACGATCTTCTACGACAATGCCGGAGACAAGGCGGTCGACGATTCCGGGTTCTCGCCGACACAGGAGATCTGGAGCGTTCCGGCCTCAGGCGGTGCGCCGCGCCGCCTCACGCACGATCGGATCGCCGACGTGCAGCCGGACGTCGGACCCGATGGCACGCTGGCGTACTGGCACGGCGGCGAGATCCGGGTGATGGATCCGAGCGGCTCGAACCAGCGCCGTCTGCAGCCCATCCCTCACGGCCTCTGGTTCAACCCGCGGTGGTCGCCTGACGGGAGGAGCCTGGCGCTCCTGCGCTTCGCAGACGACCGTGCGACCTTCGCGCCCCGGCGGGGCGTGGCCGACGATCTCCCGCTCCTCGAGGTCGTCGTGGTGAACCTCGTCACTGGCAAGGTCAAGCAGGTGGGTCCGCGCGTCGCCAGTGACGTGAACCCGGTCTCATGGATGCCGGACGGCTCGGCGCTGCTGATCGACAGATTCGACGACGGAGCGTAAGCCTGTCTCAGCCGAGCTGACGCTGCCGCTGGAGCTCGCTCGCGGCCTTCAGCGCCTTCTGCGAACGGGCGATGTCCGGCATCTCGTGACCGCCGGACAGCTCCTCGGCCGCCCACTTCGTCAGGTCCCGGATCGAGACGATCCCGACGACCTTCCCGCGGTCCACGACGGGGAGATGCCGGATGTTCAGCGAGACCATCCGGTCGGCGGCCTCGCCGATGTCGGCCTTCGAGGTGATCGTCTCCAGGTG
>Ga0066903_100003747_pt1 | contig 12550 bp, 8 predicted proteins | sample PanSoiMetaGPlot1_FD_67491 | JGI IMG/M metagenome (GOLD analysis project Ga0066903, IMG submission 67491) | Tropical forest soil microbial communities from Panama analyzed to predict greenhouse gas emissions - Panama Soil - Plot 1 (version 2) | ecosystem: Environmental > Terrestrial > Soil >...
CAACCGACAAGAATGGCAAACAAATCCAGTACAACGGCAAGCCCGGCAGTTTCGCCGCCATGGCCGACGGCTCCGTCCGCTTCATCGACGGCAAGATTTCCGACGAGGTGTTCAAGGCCATGTGTGTGGTCAAGGGCCCCGGCGCCGGCAAGGCCAAGGATGACTTGACCGACTGGGCTCCGGTCGTGCCGCCGCCCAAGGTGGAAGTGAAAGAAGTCAAGAAAGTAGAGAAGGAGCCGGTCAAGAAGGAAGAAAAGGAACCACTGAAGAAAGAAAAGGAGCCGGTCAAGAAGGATGACAAGCAAAAATCGGACAAAGAGTCGTCAAAGGTAGAAAACCAGCCGTCTGCGGCCTTGCGCTCCAACTGGCTCAAACAGATCGGCCTGGCCTACCACAACTGCCTGTCCAATACCAACAAGCCGCCGGCCAAACTTGAAGACCTGGCCCGCTATTATGAAAACGACGCCAAGATCACCGAAGCCCTGAAAAAAGGCCAGTTCGTTTTCATCTACAACTCGAGCATCAAGAACATGCCCGCCGGGACCGCCAAGACCATTCTGGCCTACGAAAAGGATGTCCCCACCAGCGGCGGCCTGGTCTTGATGGCCGAGGGCAGTGTCCGCACCATGACCGCGGACGAGTTCAAGAAAGCGCCCAAGGCTGCGGGAAAATAAGTTCGTTGTGTCCTTTGTGTCCTTCGTGCTTCATTCACGGTTGCGGGGGCGCAATCCTGGTCCTGAAATCGAGATCGACATTCTGACCTGCCCGCACGGTCACATGCCGCGTTTGCGTGACGGGTTGGCCGAACTCCGGCCAAGTCACCCGAATTTCATATTCGTAAGTAGCTCCAGGTTCCACCGGAGGCGATTGGAACTGGCGGACGGCGCCGGTTTGCGTCGTCTTGGCGCCGTTGAACCATACTTCGGCATTTGCGGGCACCTTCAACGTGACGGTAACAGGCAATCCTCGGGCACTATTTGGTGACACGGAAGGAGGATAGGCGTCCGAATCGAATGGTCCATGGCCCTGAATTCCTGGACCGGGATAGTAGCCGGAAGGCGGGAACGGATATCCGTAGCCTGAGCCGCCGTAGCCATACAGGCCCAGGTAGCCGTACCCATAGACGGGGTAGCCGTAGCCATAGAAACCTGGATAACCGAAGCCATAAAAGCCGAATCCATAAGGAAAACCATAGAAGCCGCCGAAGCCGCCGTGGTGGAAGTTTCCTCCATGGCCGCCATGTCCGCCGCCACCGTGCCCGCCGTGACCCCTGGCCAGGCCGCCGGAAATCACCCAACAGAGAGTGGCCAGGATGAGTAGCCCTTGTGCTTTTTTGTGTTTCACGGTTTGTGAACCTTTGTTGATGAATTGAAGTAGGTCAGGCTGCGGGCATCATTGCAAGCTTCCATCTTAAAAAGCGAACGGATGTCTCATTCCTCGTAAACAAGGCGAAAATCCGTCCCGGTGTGTCGAAAAGGAGCACAGAATCGACAAAACCGGCTCGTAGAATCAATTCCGGTTTTTGAGTACAATGAGCCGTTATGCTCCGAAAAATCGCGTTGAGTCTTTTGCTCGGAACCCTCCTGAGCCTCCTGTACCGGGAGGGAACATCCGGCTTGCGTTCGCAACCACAGCCCAAGGATGCGGTAGCGCTCGGCTCTCTCAAAAAGCGATTTGACGCCACGGTACAGCCGTTTTTCGAGCGTTTCTGTTTCTCCTGTCATGGGCCGAAAAAGCGCAAGGGCCAGCTCGATCTCAGCCGCGAGACAACTCTGCCAGGCATGCAGAAGAATTCCGTTTTGTGGCAAAGAGTGCTGGAACGACTTCACGCAAAGGAAATGCCGCCCGAGGATGCTTCCAAGATCCCCACGGCCAAGGAGCGGGCGGAAGTCATTGCCTGGCTCAAGGAAATGCAGGAACGAGAAGCGGAGCGCACGGCCGGCGATCCGGGGCCGGTCCTGGCCCGGCGACTCAGCAATGCCGAATTCGATTACACCATTCACGATTTGACGGGTATCGATATCCGCCCGGCACGCGAGTTCCCGGTCGATCCGGCCAACGAAGCCGGCTTCGATAATTCGGGCGAATCGCTGGCCATGTCGCCAGCGCTGTTGAAGAAATATCTGGGCGCCGCTCGCCTGGTGGCGGATCATGTCGTTCTGAAACCGGAGGGCTTCGTTTTTGCGCCACATCCCGTGGTAACCGACACCGATCGCGACAAGTACTGTGTGAAGCGGATCATCGACTTTTACAAGCGCCATGAGGTCGATCTTGCAGATTATTTCCTGACGTCGTGGAAGTATCGCCATCGGGACAAACTTGGTCGGCCTGATGCGAACCTCGGTGATTTTGCGACCGAGTTGAAATTGAGCGGGAAATACCTCACCCTGGTTTGGTCAGCTCTGAAGGATGGTGACGAGGCAGGGCCTCTGGCTGCGGTACGCAAGGCGTGGAACGATTTGCCGGTCCCGGATGGTTCCACGTTCAAGTTCGGCAAGGCTGACTTGCCTCGAGTACGGGATTTGGTTGTGCAGATGCGGCGGGAGCTGCAACCAAGGATCAAGAAGCTGAGCGTCAACGGGATATCCGCCGGGAGCCAGCCGCTGGTCCTGGCAAACAACCGTCTGCTCGCCGGCAAGCATCGAAGCTATGAAGGAGACATTGCGGGCGATTTGAAGAAAATGGCAGGCCAGCTCAAAGGAGCGAATGCTGGGTTGGCAGAGTTGTTGATCCTGGAGGAAACAGATGCCGGCAAGGAAAAGATGCGGAAATCGCTGCAGCGTTTCTGCTCCGTATTTCCGGATGCCTTTGTCGTCACGGATCGGGGGCCGTATTTCGACCCGAAGGCGGCGGGCAAGGGCCGCCCGCTGACGGCCGGCTTTCACCTCATGCAGGGCTATTTCCGCGACGATGACCCTTTGTGCCAATTGATTCTCACCGAGAAAGAGAAGCACGGGCTTGATGATTTGTGGCACGAGCTGAATTTCATCACGCTGGTTCCGCTCCGGCAATACCGCGACTTCATTTTCTTCGAACGGGCCGAGCCGCCCCGCTTCATGATGGAGGCCGGGTTTGATTTTGCCCGCTCCGAGGACAAGGATTGCACTTCCGAGGAAAAAATGGGTCGGCTCGCCAAGGCGTACCTGGCCAAGGCGATCAAGAAGGGCGCCAAGGGCGAGGCCGTTTCTGCCATTGAACATTATTTCCAATCCATGTCCGCGGAGATTCGCCGGGTTGAGAAAGCCCGCCTGGCCGCTGAACCCAGCCACCTGAAATCGCTGCTGCATTTCGCCGAACGCGCCTATCGCCGGCCGATTTCCAAGGATGAAAAAGACGATCTGCTGGCGTTCTATCGCAAGCTTCGCGAGAAGGACGATCCCGGCCATGAAGATGCCTTGCGCGATACCATTGCCAGCGTGCTCCTGTCGCCGCATTTTTGTTATCGCATCAATCAGGTCGAGCGCGGCGCCAAGGCCCAGCCGTTATCCGACTACGAATTGGCCAGCCGGTTGAGCTATTTCCTGTGGTCGAGCATGCCGGATACGGAATTGCTTTCCCACGCCGCCAAGGGCAATTTGCGCAGGCCCGAGGTGCTGAGAGCACAGACCAGACGGATGCTGCGCGATCCAAGAATCCGCCGCCTGGCCACCGAGTTCGCCGGCAACTGGCTCGATTTCCGCCGCTTCGAGGAGCACAACGCCGTCGATCGCCAGCGCTTCCCGAGCTTCACCAATGAGCTGCGGCAGGCGATGTTCGAGGAGCCGATCCGCTATTTCGTGGACATTGCCCAGCGCAATCGCTCGGTCCTCGACCTGCTGTATGGCAAAGATACCTTCGTCAATCCCTTGCTGGCGAAACACTATGGCATTGATTTCAAGCGCGCCGGGGCTACCGACGAATGGATGCACATCGAGAATGCGGACCGTTTTGGCCGCGGCGGTTTGTTGCCGATGGCGGTTTTCCTCACCAAGAACGCGCCGGGCCTGCGCACCAGTCCGGTCAAGCGCGGCTACTGGGTCGTCCGCCGGGTGCTGGGTGAAAAGATCCCTCCTCCTCCTCCGACGGTCCCCGAGTTGCCGAAAGACGAAGCCAAGGTCGAGTTGCCGTTGCCGCAACTCCTCGCCCGCCATCGCGCCGACAAGGCTTGCGCCGGCTGCCATCAGCGCTTCGATGCCGTGGGCGTTGTCTTCGAAGGATTCGGTCCCATCGGCGAACGCCGCAACAAGGATCTGGGCGGACGACCTGTCGAAACGACTGCCGCTTTTCCCGATGGCGAGGACCGCACCGGCCTGAACGGCCTTCGCGCCTACCTGAAGCAAAAACGCCAGGAGGACTTTGTCGATAACCTGTGCAAGAAGCTGTTTTCCTACGCCCTGGGCCGTGGCTTGATGCTATCGGACAGGAAAACCCTGGCGGCGATGAAAGCCAAGCTGGCAGCGGATGAATTCCGGTTTGGCAGTTTGGTGGAAGCGATTGTGACGAGCCCGCAGTTTCTCAGGAAACGCGGCCAGGACGAGTGATAAGGCAGCAACGGTGCCACTTCTTTTGCAAGAACCTCAAATGGTTCCCTTGTGTCCTGTAACTGAGTTCTCTCGCGACCTTCTTTCGAACAGTTATGTTGCACTACGCCAAAATCCCTGGGTCCCGAAATGCTCCTGACGGGCGTTGCATTGCGTTCGAAAAATATGATGGCACGAATTTGCATTGGGAATGGGATCGCGAATTTGGTTGGCATAGCTTTGGCCCCCGGAGAGAAGAGTTCAACTTGACTGAAGATGGAATGAAGTTGTTTGCTGAGAGACACGAACACCTACGCCAGGCGATCGAAGTTTTTCCAGGAGCGTTGGCGACTGGCATCGAGGAAGTGTTACAAGATAATCCAAACTATCGCGATTTTCAGCAAATCAAAGTCTTTACGGAGTTCTTGGGAAAAAACTCCTTTGCCGGACTGCATAAGATGGATGACACAAAAGAACTCCGGCTTTTCGACGTATGGGTCGAGCCGTTTGGCATGGTAGGGCCGAGTCAATTCGTTGCCGATTTTGGGCATTTGACCAGCGCACGCGTCGTTTATGAAGGAAAGTTGACCGGGAAGTTCATGGAGGATGTTCGCCTTGGGAAATACAAGGTAAACGAGGGTGTAGTTTGCAAAGGTGGTTCCGGTGGCTCAGACGTATGGATGATCAAAATTAAGACGTACGCCTACATGGAACGTCTTAAAAGTGCTTTCGCAGATCGCTGGGAGGAATATTGGGAGTGATTACGATTGCGCACGACCACCGAATGACATTGATTGACGGAGCCAAAAACCTGGCTTCCCATCGGGAAGAATGATAAGATTCTACCAACCAAATTGGAGGCCGAATTCATGCCGTTTCCGAGGTTTTCCCGCCGCACATTCCTTTCCGGCGTCGGCTGCACGATGGCCTTGCCGTGGCTGGAATCGTTGCCGTTTGGTTGTGCCCAAGAGGCCAGGGCGGCAACGGGACCCAAGCGCCTGGCGGTCCTCTTCATGGGCAACGGCATCAGTCCGCCGCACTGGAGTGCAACTGGAGCGGGCGCGAGCATGCAGCTCAGCCGAAGTCTCGAACCGCTGGCGCCGTATCGTGCGAAGCTGAATGTCATCTCCGGACTTTTCAACAAGCAGGCCACCGGGGTCGGCATCCATCCGGGGCAGACGGGCAATATCCTCTCCGGTGCGGCGCTGCAGCGCGGGGCGGTTCTCCGCGGTGGCACCAGCATGGATCAAGTGCTGGCCGCTCATTTCGAGGATGAAACTCCGCAGCCGAGCCTGGTGCTGGGTTGCGAGCAGCCGATCACCGGCTACCACGAAACCAACTTTTCGATGGCCTATAGCTCGCACATTTCCTGGCAAAACGCCAACTCGCCGGTGCCGATGGAAGTGTATCCTTCGCTGGCGTTCGACAGCATCTTCGACAATCAGGGCGGCCGGCGAACGCTGTCTATCCTGGATCGGGTGCGGGAACAGGCCACGGCACTGAATCGGCGAGTCAGCGGTGCCGATCGGGCCAAGCTGGATGAGTACCTGACCAGCGTTCGCGATGTGGAACGCCGGGTCCAGCGCACTCGGAGCGAGAAGGATCGGGCCAACGAGCGTGCGCGGGACCGGAATCGGCCCGCTCTCACCATGCGCCGGCCCGACAACGGCTTGCCCGAAGACATCCGCCAGCACATGCGGCTCATGTGCGACATCATTGCCCTGGCTTTCCAGACCGACAAGACTCGCGTGGCCACGCTGCTGTTGTGCCGTGATCTTTCCGGGCTCTTCTATCCGTTCCTCGATGTCCGCCTTGCCCACCATCCCGCCTCGCACGACGACGGATCGGATGCCTACGAGCGGGTGACGCGCTACTACGTGAGCCAGCTGGCCTATCTCGCAAGTCGTTTGGCCGCGATGCGCGAGGGAGAATCGACGGTTCTTGACAATTCGTGCCTGATGTTCATCTCCAACATGTGGTCCGGCAGCCGGCACGATTCGAGCAAAGTGCCATTGGTCACGGTCGGCGGCCTGGGCGGAACGCTGCAAACCGGCCGGGTGCTCGATTACACTCGCCGCGGTGACGACACCCGCAAGCTGTGCAGCCTGTATTTGTCGCTGATGAATCGCATGGGAGTGCGGGCGGAACGGTTTGGAGATGCCACCGGTCAACTTGCAGAGCTGTAATTCGAAATTGCATATATGAGCCCGTAGCGCAAGCAAAGGATATCTTGCTTGCGCTGCGGGCTGATTCTTTAACGCCGTCGGGCCCGAAACGCACCGCCCGCTCCCGCGTTGAATGTCCACACGGTACGGCCGCGTCGGTCGATTTCCATCACTTGGCGGGTGTTGCTGCTGGCGGCCAGGATGTTGCCGTTGGGCAAAGCGGTGGCCGTGGTCACCTGCGGGGTGTTGAATTCCATCACCACCTTGCCGTCCGGACTGAACTCGACCGTTTTGTTGGTATTGGGCTGGGCGATGAGGATATTGCCATTGGCCAAGAGGTCGATGCCGCTGGTCCAGCCGCCGACGCGTCCGGAGTTGAACGATTTAAGCTGCTTGCCGCTCGAATCCAGGCGCACACACTGGCCTTGTTGCGAAACGACAATGATGTGGCCATTCTTGGCCTTGTAGGCGGCGGTGATTCCGCCAAACACATTATTGATGCTCATCACATCCTTGCCGTTGCGATCCACCTCCAGAAGGTTGACATTGGTGGCGATGAACGTATTGCCATTGGGCAAGCGCTGGACGTTGACGGGCGAGCCGTTGAGGCCCTGACGTTGCCAAAGGACATTGCCCTTGAGGTCGCGTTCGGTAACCTTGGCGCCGTTGCATTCGGCAACCAGGACGCGATTGCCGGGCAGCACCCAGGCATCAACCGGGAAGAGGACGCCGCGGAAAGACCAGCGAGGCTTGCCGTCCTTGCCGATTTCCACTATCTCGCCTGTGTTGGCCTCGCAAATCAGCGTGTAGCCGAGCATGCTGGACTGCGGCGACGTTAATTTGGCCAGATCGACCTTCGCGGCATTATCTTTCCACCAGGCGGTCCAGTCGGCGCTGCACTTCTTGCGCGCTTCGGAAGTGTCCTCGGTGGGGTGGGAGGGGGATCTTTCGCCCGCGACTTGGCACAAGAAGTCGTGTGCCTGGACAGCCCGTTCACCATCCAGGACACCGATCAGCTCGATCAGAACCGGAATCGCTTCGTTGTCCTGGGGTGCCAGGGCCAAGGCGGCGCGGAGGCGGACGCTCGAGTCCTTGTCGGCAGTCATGAGCTTGCGCAGGGCCGGCCTGGCATCGGGGCCGCCGCCCTTGGCCAGAGCTGCTGCCGCCGCAATTCGCACGCCGGGCCGGAAGTTGTCCAAAGCCTCCATCAGAGTTGGATCAGGTTTTCCGTCTTTCCGGGCCAACCAGCCCATTGCGGTTTGCACCTCCTCAACCAGCGATTCCTCATCGGCAAAGGGCAGATAGTTCACGAGCGTTTCGGTGGCTCCTTCCGGTTTTCGCAGAGCCAGCATGCGGATGGCGGCGGCCGGCAGACGATTCGCGGGCTCCTGCTCGATCCGCTTGATGCAGCGCTGGGCCCGCCGTGAAACTTCCAGGTCGGAATCCTTGAGGGCTTCTCGCAACAACGGCAGGATCATGGTGCCGCGCGCAACCAGCTCGCTGACCGCCTGTTCGCGCACGGTGAACGACTTATCGCCCAGCTTGCGAATCCACACCTTCACTTTTTCTTGTTCGGCACTGGTCAGGGTGCGTTTGCGGAGCATGGCCTGGAGAGCGGGGCCATCGGTGTTTTTCCACCAGGCGGTCCAGGCATCGCGGCGGATGCGGCGGGAAATCTCGTCCTCCCCGGCGGGTCCGCCGGTGGGCGCCCATTCCCCCGCCATGTCCTGAAGGAACTCTTCAACCTCGGTGCGTTTGTTGGGCGGCAGGTGGGCAATCAACTCGATCAGCACGGGGATGGCGGCGGCATTGCGGGCCTTGGAAAGCACCAGGGCCGAGCCGAGCCGGACTTCCGGATTGGGATCGTTGAGCAACTTTTCGACAGCGTCACGATGTTGGCCCGGTGCGATCTGGGACAGGACGGCGCCGGCTGCCGCCCGCCGCACCGGCACCGGGTCGGAGAGAGCACGCACCAGGGCGGGATCGACCTTGCCGCTGGCCAGGGCCACCGCCATCAGCGCCTGCGAAACTTCGCGGGCAACTTCCTCGTTGTCGGCATAAGGCAAGTAAGACAGGAGCGCCTCGACCGCACCGGCGGGTTTCCGCTTGGCAACCACCCGAGTGGCGGCGGTGGCCAGGCTGGCACTCTTGGGTCCCTCCACCCATTCCAGGCAGCGCTTGGCACGCAGTCTCACTTCCGCCGATTCGAAATCGTTCAAGATGCGCCGCAGGCCTGGAATGGCCAGCGGCCCCATGGAAACCAGCTCGGCCCCGGCGCTGATCCGCTCCGTGAACGACGAACCGGTGAAGCGGCGCAGGATTTCCTCGATCTTGCTGCCTTCGATATCCGTCCGCGCCCGGGCCCGGAAAAACTCCAGGAGCAGGGGGCCTTCGCTCGGCAAGCCCGCGGAGTCGATGAGCCGTTCATCGTCATCCAGGGGAATGACGTCGTCCTTCTGTGCGGACGGAGCCAGATTACGTACAAGAAGAGTGATGGACAGGACGGCAAAAATGGCCAGCGTTCTCATGGCTTTCCCCTTTCTACCAAGCAGACGGCCCACGCGGGAACCCTTAACAGTGTAACCGCCGGGATGAGGCACCCGCAATGAAATCCTCGGACTTTTTTTGAACGACGAAAAAACTGCGATATGATACAGCCAGACTGGAGGGCAAAAATGAAGAGCCGAAAAGAAAGGTCACGTTCACCGAAAAGCAAAACGCAAATGCGGGCCATTTACGCCAAATCTCGCCGGGACTTTACCGCGGCCGATTTGCAGAAATTCACCGTTGTGGAGAAAGGCATCCCTCTGGAAAAGATCATCGCGGAGATGGAAAAAATTCAACGCAACAGCAAATCCAAGAGCGCCTAACCATGCCTGGGTCCCTTTTTAGGGCTTCGTAAAGATCTCTTTTCCATTCTTATCATAAAGAGTAAACCTGGCCTCTTTCTGGGTTACCGATAACTTGACACGCTCCTGGGGACCGACGCCTTCCCTGGGTGTCAAATACAGTCCCACTTCCTCAGGTCGGGAATAGAGGCCCACATGGAAATTGCCATGCATGAGCGCGAGACTAGTCGAACCTTCGACCCCCGGCCCCTCGCGGACCTGAATCGACAGGCCGTGCGAGTCCACTCGCTGCGGTCCAAGAAAAAGGCGGGCGAAGTAATTCTTGCCTCGCGTGGCACTCAAATGCGCTAGCTCCTCTCCGTTTCTGCCCGCAATAACAATGCCCCCACCATCTTCACTTGTTTTGATCCAAAGACGATCTTGTTGATCCTCCCCCTTGAAGGTTAAGTCGTTTGCCCGGAGCAAGACACGCCGGTTTCCTTTGTTGTCATAGAGCGCAAAGTCGGCATCTTCACTTGGACCTGCGCGCAGCTCAATATGCCTTGCGTCTAACTTCGCAAACCTCCCAATCCGGAGTCCTGCCCAGGCCAGGTTCAGGGTAAGCAGGCCAGCGAGCACAACGCCCAGGGCGGCCAGCCAGCGCAATCTTCGGTTTTGTTTTTCCAGCTTTTCCAGACGCGCGACGACATCCGGGTTCGATGCATTTGTCATAGGCGTTCGCTCCTAGTGCCCTTCACGCTTGATTTTGGGGTGGCTGAACTCACCAGAGTTCAGGTTTTCGGAATTCTTGCGAATTCCGCTGCCCCAACGTCAGAGTTGAGGGAGACACTCGTGCTTTGTCAAAGTTATTCCTACGCTGCTTTATTCGATCCTTTATCTGAATGGGGTTCACGACAGTTTACCCATCCGGACCGGTTGAGGCAAACATATCACTGCTGGATTTTTGGCGGGAATATGGTCAATTCGTGATTAGGTCGCGTTCCGCATTCGCGATGATGTGAAAAGATTCGCTCACGGTTTGTGCTGCCCGAAGTTCCTCAAGAAATCCGGGCCGGAGCATCATGCGCGACAGGCGAGCCAGGACGTGCAAGTGCGTCCGCTGGTCGCGGCAGCAGACGAGGAAGAAGATGTCGGTCAAATTGCCGTGCGGTGCGCCGAAGGGGACGCCGGAGGCGGTTCGGCCATAGGCCAGGACGGATTCGCCCAGAGCCTGGGGCAGGGGACGGCGCGGGTGGGGAATGGCCACGCCGGAGCCCAGGGCCGTGCTGCCCATGTCTTCGCGCTGCTTGATGGCGCTGAGCACAACTTCCGGATCGTACACCTGCCAGGTTTGCTCGGCCAGCTTCACGAGTTCCTTGAGGACGGACGCGCGGGTGCCAGCCGGCAAGGGAACGGCCATCGTCGCCTCCGAAAGCATGGAGCTGATCAGCGGCGCCGGCGCCGGCTGATTATCCAGGGCCAAAAGCTCCTCTTCCGTGTAGGAATGCATCTGGGTTTCGAGCCAGTAATTGATTTCCGCGGGCGCGAACCGCCACTGTCCCGAGACCTTGTGCCCCGGCAGGTAGCCGCGGTTGGCCAGCTTGCTCACCTCGCGCACATCGCGCTTGAGATAACTGGCCAACTGCTCCAGATCCATCATCTCGTTATCCATTTTTCATCCCGCCACTGGCAAATCCCAAACGACAAAAGACAAATCTCAAACAAATCACAAGAAATCAAATTCAAAATGCCTGGATCATTTGGATTTCGACATTTGGATTTGTTTGGTGTTTGATTTTTGTCATTTGGATCTTACTCCTTCTCATGTCGCAACAATCCCGGCAGCTCAAAGCCTCGCCCATCCTTGAGGAGCTGCTGCTGGGCTTGCGTTTTCTGTCCCAGTCCGTGGAGCTTGATGAAGCCGACCGCAGCTTCGTGGTCGAACTGATCGCCGGTCTCGTAGGTGGCCAGCTTCTTGCTGTAGAGGCTGAACTCGCTCTTGCGGCCGACTACCGTGGCCTTGCCCTTGAAGAGCTTGACGCGAACCAGACCGGTGACAAACCGCTGATTGCTCTGGACGAACTTGAATAGATCTTCATGAAAGGCGTTGAACCACAATCCATTATAGATGATATCCGCATATTCCTGCGATACCAAGGTCTTGAAACGCAGCGATTGCTTGCTCAGGCACAGGAATTCCAGCTCGCGATGGGCTTCGTGCAGGATCATGGCCGCGGGCGCTTCGTAAAGCTCGCGGGACTTGATGCCGACCAGACGATTCTCCACGTGATCGATCCGGCCGACGCCGTGCTTGCCGCCGATGTCGTTCAAGCGCTCGATGAGCGGCACGCCATCGGTGCGCTGGCCGTTGAGCCCCACCGGAACGCCGTGTTCGAATTCAATTTCGATATGCGCCGGCTCATTGGGCGCCTTGGCCGGATTGACGGTCCAGGCATAGGCCTCTTCGGGCGGCTCGTCCCACGGGTCTTCGAGAACTCCTGCCTCGCAGCTTCGGCCAAAAAGGTTCATGTCAACGCTGTAGGGGCTTTCCTTGGTTGCCTCGACGGGAATGCCATGCTTGGCGGCAAACTTGATCTCCTCGTCGCGCGTCATCTTCCACTCGCGCACAGGAGCGATGATCTTGAGCGACGGAGCAAGCGTCTGAAAGGTGACATCGAAGCGGACCTGATCGTTGCCCTTGCCGGTGCAGCCGTGAGCCACGGCGACGGCGTTGTGCTCCTTGGCGGCATCGACCATGAGCTTGGCGATGAGCGGCCGGCCCAGGGCGGTGGCCAGCGGATACTTGCCTTCATACATCGCCCCGGCCATCAGCGCCGGCCACACGAAGCAATCGACGAACAGGTTGCGGGCATCCATGGCCACGGCATCGACGGCCCCGGTCTTGAGCGCCTTCTGCTTGATCTTGTGGATGTCCTCTCCCTGGCCCAGGTCCACCGTGAAGGCAACGACATCGAGGTCGTATTTTTCGCCCAGCCAGGGCACCATGACGGAGGTGTCCAGCCCGCCACTGTAGGCCAGAATGACTTTGTCGCGCGGC
>Ga0066903_100003748_pt1 | contig 12549 bp, 11 predicted proteins | sample PanSoiMetaGPlot1_FD_67491 | JGI IMG/M metagenome (GOLD analysis project Ga0066903, IMG submission 67491) | Tropical forest soil microbial communities from Panama analyzed to predict greenhouse gas emissions - Panama Soil - Plot 1 (version 2) | ecosystem: Environmental > Terrestrial > Soil >...
CGCGCCGATCAGCGTATGGGCGGCTCGGCGAGCGCATGTCAGCCGGTCCGCTGGCGGGCCGCTTCGATCGCCGGCAGCGCGAGCGCGCTCAGCTCAGGCGGCGGCGCCGTTTCTTCGGGCAACTGGCAGAGCCCGATGCGAACCATGGCAGGGCCGGCTGCCGGCATCGTGGTGAGAATCGCGAGCGGAATCGAGAGCGCGAGGCCGCCCGCGAGGAACAGCGCATAGGGGATCGCTGCCGGTACTGTGGCGCCGAGCACCAGCAGCACTGCCCAGCCGAGCACGGTCTGCGGCCACAGCGCTCGCACCGCGATCGCCCAGGGCACCCGGTGATCGTCGCGCGCCTGCGCGGTCCAGCCAACCTTGCGGCCAGTGAGCAGCCTGATCAGAAACATGGTGTGGCCGAACCACATGATCGGCAGCAGCATCAAGGTAAAGATGGTCTCGACCACGACGCCGGCGAGAAATCGCCAGCCGCCGCCGAAGGAGCGCCGCAGCTTTGGCCGTGCCAGCACGTCGAGGATGGTTGCGATCTTGGGGGCAAACCACATCACCAGCACCAGCACGAACACCGCAATGCCTGCGTCCGCCCGCATGAAAGCTACGGACGAGCCGGTGACGGCGAGCGCAGCCGTGCCGAGCACCAACAATGCCATCCAGGCGGGCGAGCCGAGGAACATCAGGATCGCAAAGATGAGCTGATAGCGGCTGACCAATTTGAGTCCGGGGATCGGCAGGAAATGCCAGTACTGCATGTTGCCCTGGCACCAGCGCAGATCGCGGCGGATGAACTCGATCAGCGTCGGTGGATTCTGCTCAAAGCTCTCGCCTTCGTCCGTGAGCACGCGCACCGCAAAGCCCGCGCGCCGCATCAGCACCGCTTCGACCTGGTCATGGCTGAGGATATGGCCGCCGACCAGCGCGCTTTCGGGCAATTTCGGCAGCTCACAGTGCGCCATGAATGGCGCTAGCCGGATGATGGCGTTGTGGCCCCAATAGGGGCCGCAGTCGGCCTGCCACCAGGCGCTGCCGATCGTATATGAGCGCATCCCGAGCCGCATGCCGAATTGAAACAACCGCGCGAATGCACTCGCGGACGGCATGCCGATGACGAGGCTTTGCAGTATGCCGAGCTGCGGCTCGGCCTGCATGATGCGCACCAGGCGCAGCACTGCCGCCGCCGTCATGACGCTGTCGGCATCGAGGACGAGCGCGAAATCGTGGTCCTTGCCCCAGCGATCGCAGAAGTCACGGATATTGCCGGCCTTGAACCCCAGATTGGCCGTGCGCCGCCGATAGGTGATGCGCAGCCGCTCGCGCCAGGTCTCTGCCATGGCGGAAAACAACTGTTTCTCGGCCTGCGCGATCGACTCATCACTGGTGTCGCTGAGGATGTAGATGTGAAAATGCGAGGCGGCCTCGCTCGCTCCCAACCCTTGCAACAGGGGCTTCAGAAAAGCCGCTGGCCGCTCCGGTGGTTCGTTGCGGATGCAGATCAGCACGGCGGTCGAGGCTGTGATCGGCTCCCTGCCGGTGATGCGGGCGGCGGTCGGTGTGACGGTCGCCACCGGGTCGGGCGCGAGCCGCATGACCAGGAATCCGATGGTGGCATTCCAGAAGCCGATCACCATCCAGGGCAGCGTCACCGCGAACAGGACAACCAGGATGAAATCGACAAAGCCAAAGCCGCCAGCCGACAGCGCGACCGCGAGCAGGCCGATCATCGCCGCCATCGTGAGGCTGACCAGGCCCAGGAAAAGAATGCGGCGCAGCGCCAGCGCGACCGGCGCTGCCGCGAGGGCGGCTTGCTGAAGGGATTGCTCGGACATGGAAGGCTGTGCTTACCGTGGGAATAAGCCAAGAATATAGCTTGGCTTGGGTCGGGTCATCCTGCGTCCATCCGTTGTGAACATGGCGAAAGATCGGTCAATGGCGAAAGCCCTCTGGTATATTGGGGATGGTCGGGCGGAGCTGCGGGAGGAGACTGTCGCGCCACCGGTTTCCGGCGAGGTGAGGGTGCGTGCGCTCTATGGCGCGATCAGCCGTGGCACCGAACGGCTGGTGGCGTTTGGGCGGGTGCCGGCGAGCGAATATGAGCGCATGCGGGCGCCCTTGATGGCTGGAGCCTTTCCGTTCCCGGTCAAATACGGCTATGCGACGGTCGGCCGGATCGAGAATGGGAGCACGCCCGGTCAGACCGTGTTCGCGCTTCATCCCCATCAGGACGAGTTCACCATACCGGCGACCATGGCGGTGCCGGTGCCTGCTGCAGTTCCCCCCGCGCGCGCGGTGCTCACCGCCAATATGGAGACTGCGCTCAACGCGCTGTGGGACGGCGCGCCCGGCCCGGCCGACCGCATCGCGGTCATTGGCGGTGGCATCGTGGGTCTCTTGATCGCGAGGCTGTGCGCGCGCATGCCAGCGGCAGAGGTCATGCTCGTTGACATCGCGCCTGAGCGTGCGGCGCTGGCGCGCGCGCTCGGCGCCGGCTTCGCCACGCCCGCGGAGGCGCCGCGCGACTGCGATCTTGTCTTTCACGCGAGTGCCTCCGCCCAAGGTTTGGCCACCGCGCTTGGACTCGCAGGCGAGGAGGCAACGATCGTGGAACTGAGCTGGTACGGCTCCGGTGAGGTCGCGGCGCCGCTCGGCGAGGCATTTCACAGCCGCAGGCTCCGTCTCGTCGCGAGCCAGGTCGGCAAGATCGCGCCCTCGCATCGCCCGCGCTGGACGCACGGCCGCAGGCTTGTCGCGGCGCTCACGCTGCTCGACGATCCGGCGCTCGACGTGCTTCTTGCTCCGGCGATCGATTTCGATGAGCTGCCAATCCGGCTTGCCGGCCTGCTGGCAGCCAATGGCGACGCGCGCTGCCCCCTGATCCGCTATCCTGCAGCCAGGGTGTAGCTTTGCTTTGCCGGCCACTCGGAAACTCATCGTTTCGGCGCCGCTACCGAGAATTGCTCAAACAGCGGGCTCAATAATTTCGCACCAAATTCTGTCAGATGATTGCTGTCACTGTAGAGCGCCACGCCATCGCGCGTGATTTCGCAATAGCCGTTCGCACAAAGCACTTGATGCGGATAGATAATCTTTGCACCGTAGCGCTTCTGCATCTTGTCGAATTCGGAGAAGACGTGGATCTGACGCGCAAGGTAGTCGGAAAATTCTAGACGAATATCGGTGTCAAGATTGAACATGTGCTTACGCGTCAGCGCGTGCGGAACCGAGACTTTCATTTCGGGAACAGAAGCGACAATGACGACGTTCTTTCCCGCGTCCGCGAGTGCCGCGACTGTCCGCTCGAGTCCTCGCGAAAAGACCGGGACGTTCTGGCGTCGGTCAGAGCTGTTGCTCAAATCGTCTCTGAGAAAAAGCGATGGGCCCCCGTCATCAATGCTGAAGTTTGTGCCCTCTGCGTAAGCAGCCCATTTGGCAGCCAGGAAAACTGTTCGAATATTGCCCTCGGTTGCTATCCTGGCGGTCTCATCGTTGAAGTCTCGGCAAAGCTTGCCTGTGGCGCCGGACAGCATCGTCACGCCGACCAACGGAGCGCAATTTCCGCGCCCGGCCGTGTAACCGCTCAGCGCCTCGCGCTGCACGATATCCATGAGGGCGGGCAATACCGCGCCGGTGTGAGAATCGCCCCACATCACGAACGTCGCAGGGGTGATGTCTTGTCGACCAATGCGACAGAAGCGATGTGAGCCAACGACGTATGGCGTTTGACATTGATCGGGCATGCGCACAGTCGTTTCCACGAGGCTGCGGAAAGTCCGGTCGAATCGCTGTGGAAGCCCCCTGCCGAATTCGCCTGCGATGCTCGCAATGGCAAAAAGACCAATGCCGCTGCCGGCAAGAGGCAAGAGAAACCTGGTAGGAATTTTGTTCAACGTGCGGAAAGGCTTCTCGACATAGGCCCATGAGAGCGTAGCAATCATTCCTGACAGGAGGACGAGCGCCAGCTTTTCCGAGACGAGGAGATCTCGCAATACGACATAGCGTGCAAAAACGAGCAGGGGCCAATGCCACAAATAGAGTGAATATGAGATCAGCCCGATGAAAACTACGGGACGTAGGCTCAGCGCGCGTCCAACAATCGTTTGTGGCCCCGCGTAGATCACGCAGGCTGCGCCGATGCAAGGCAAGAGCGCATATTCACCGGGAAAAGGGGTGTCGGCGGAAAATGCGAAGATTGAGAAAAGCAGCAGCGCCAATCCCGACCACGCCAGCGCCGTGGAGGTTCGGCCAGAGCTCTTGAGGGGGCTCAACGCAAGCATTGCCCCGAGCATCAGTTCCCACGCTCGAAAAGGGAGGAGATAGAAATCTGATACGGGAGCGAAGCGAAGAGCCCAGATGCTCGCTCCCAGAGATAGCAGAAAGATCGCCCCGACAATGTGGATCAACTTGCGTTGCGAAGCGCCTCGGAGGAGCCAAAACAATGCCGGGTAAAGAAGATAGAACTGCTCCTCGACCGCCAGAGACCAGGTGTGCAACAGCGGCTTGCGCTCTGCGACAATGTCGAAATAATCAACGGTGCTCCAGAAGTAGAAATTCGATCCAGAAAAAGCTGTCGCGATCAGGCTTCGTGCATACTGCATCAGGTCCTGCGGGAAGAGAACGGACCCCGCCAGTGCCGTCGTCACCAGCATCATCAGAAACAGCGCCGGCAATATGCGGCGGATGCGCCGCTCGTAGAATCGTATGGGCGAGAAAGCTCCACTCAGCATTTCGCTCCGGATGAGCGACGTGATGAGGTAACCGGAGATCACGAAAAAAATGTCGACGCCGACAAATCCGCCAGTGAAAGGCGCTATTTGAAAATGGTAAAATACCACGGGAAGCACGGCGACGGCGCGCAGCCCGTCGATATCCGCCCGATACTTTGGCGACGTGGCCTGCCCGATACCCAGCATGCTTTCGTGGATTTATGCTGAACAGAAAGTGCCCGAATGAACCCGGCGGTGAGGTGGATGATAGCCAGTTCTTGCAGATCTAGGAAGCTTGATCCGCTCGTCGCAGGCGGCGGCGAGCCTACTTACCCCATGTCGACAATGCCCTTGGTGTCGCCGACGTGGTCCGTTCTAAAAAATGCTGCTCGTGTTGACGTTGTGCTTGTGCTAGCTGCGCGGGCGTATTGTTCGGGAGGTTCCCCTTGTTCGCTGTCGAAGTCTCCGACCAGATCATGATTGCGCACTCGTTCCGTGGCGCGGTGTTTGGCCCGGCGCAGGAGTTGCACGGCGCGACCTTCGTGGTGCGCGCAACCTTCATCGCAGAGCAGCTCGACCTGAACGGCATCGTGGTCGATATCGGGCTTGCCACCGACGTGCTCAAGGCGACGCTAAAGCCGCTCAACTACAAGAACCTCGATGCGTTGCCGCAGTTCAAAGGCGTCAACACCACGACGGAGTTCCTCACCAAATACGTGTTCGACCAGCTCGCGGACACGGCGCGCGCGGGCAAGCTCGGGCGTGACGGGCGTGAGCTCAAGGCGATCCGCATCACGATCGCTGAATCGCCGACCGCGCAGGCCTGGTACGAGGCGCCGTTGTGGTGAAGGCAGTGGCATTTGCGGTGCCCGGGGATCTTTCGACGCCGACCGGTGGCTATACCTATGACCGCCGCATCGTCGGGGAGCTCGAGACTCTGGGTTGGCAGGTCGAGGTGCTCGACATCAGCGACGGTTTTCCTCGCCCGACTCCGGAGGTGCGAACCATCGTGGGCGCCCAGCTCATGGGTTTGCCGACGGGCCAGCCGCTCGTGATCGACGGGCTCGCCTATGGAGCCTTGCCGGAAGAAGCCCAGTCCCTGCGAGAGCGTTATCCCTTGGTCGCGCTTGTGCATCATCCGCTCGCGCTCGAGACCGGACTGAGCAGCGCAGAAGCTGCGGCGCTACACACGAGTGAGCGCGCGGCACTTGCTTGCGCCCGCCACGTCATCGCAACGAGCGATACGACGGCGCGTATCCTGATCGGCGATTACGGCGTGCCCGCCGAGCGGGTGACCGTAGTGCAGCCCGGCACTGATCGGGCAGCCGTGCATGAGGCTCGGCGGGACGGCGTGCTGACCCTACTGACGGTGGGCGCCATCGTGCCGCGCAAGGGCTACGACGTACTGGTCGAGGCTCTGGCGCGGCTCAAGGACCGCCGGTGGCGACTTGTGATTGTCGGCGACAATACGCGCAGTCCCGACACCGCGGCCAGCTTGGACGACGACATCGCGCGCTATGGTTTGTCCGATCGCATCGGGATTGCCGGGCCGGTGTCGGAAGAACGTTTGGCCGAGCTCTATGAGGGCGCGGATCTGTTCGTGCTGCCCTCTCGCTTTGAGGGTTATGGCATGGCCTACACCGAGGCGATGGCGCATGGTGTGCCGGTCATTGGCACCAATGCCGGTGCGATTCCCGACACGGTGCCGTCTGGCGCCGGCGTCCTTGTCCCGCCCGACGACGTCGACGCGCTCGCCGCCACGCTGCGGCAGCTGATCGACAATGAGTCTGAGCGTGCGCAGCTGGCGGCCGGTGCGCGCGCGGCTTCGGCATCGTTTCCAACCTGGCGGGAGTCCGCTGCGCGGTTTGCCACAGTGCTGGATGGCCTCGCATGACCTTCTCGGCGCAATGGCTGGCGCTGCGGGAGCCCTACGATCAGCGCGCACGCAGTGCCACCGTGCTCGATCAGGTCACAGCAGCGTTTGCCGGCCGGCCCGAAATCTCCGTGGTTGATCTCGGCTGTGGTACCGGCTCGACCCTGCGCTCTGTGGGACCGCGCCTTCCAGCGCGCCAGCGCTGGCGGCTGGTCGACAATGATCTCGGTCTGCTGGCACACGCGTCTGCGCTGGCCCGCCCGCCCAACCTGCTGGTCGAGGCGCGAACCATTGATCTCGTGCGCGACCTTGAGCTGGCGCTCGATGGCGCCCTCGATCTGATCACCACCTCGGCATTGCTCGATCTCGTCTCCGCCGACTGGCTCGAACGCCTCACCGTTGAGGCGGCCGCGCGGCGGCTCCCGGTCTACGCAGCGCTGACCTATCAGGGCCAGGCGACGCTCGATCCGGCGGAGCCGTTCGATCTTGAGATCGTTGCTGCGGTGAATCGCCATCAGCGGCGCGACAAGGGCTTCGGCTCCGCGCTCGGTCCGGAGGCTGGGCTTCGCGCCGTGCGCGCGTTCGAGCGCGTCGGCTATACGGTCGCAAGCGGCTCCTCGGACTGGCAATTCGCGCCGGATGATCGGACGATCCAGCTCGACGTGCTAGCGGGCTGGGCGACTGCTGCGGGCGAGCTCGGCGACCTGCCGCAAGCTGCCATCGACTCCTGGCTCGCGCGCCGGCGCGCCCTCGTGGCCGCCGGCTGCTCCAGCATGCGGGTCGGTCATGTCGATGTTTTCGCCACGGCGACCCGCTGAGCGCTGAGATCGCAGTCGAGCAGCACCTCCTCGCCGAGTTTGTGGATCCGCATCGGCACGCGCATGGCCTCCTCGACGCGGGCAATCGGGGCGAGCGAGACGCTGGTGCGGCCCGCTCCCAGGATAATCGGCGCGATCACAATATGCAGCCGATCCAGACACCCGGCGGCCAGGAAGCGCGATACTGTGTCGGCTCCGCCTTCGATCAGCATGCGGTGAAAGCCACGCTCTGCCAGTGCCGCCACGATGGCTTCTGGCGCCAATTGCCCGCGCGGGGAGGGCAAGGCCACGTGTTCGACGCCGGCCGGCAGCCGCGTCTGCGTTTCGGCCCGCGTGATCACGATGCGTTTGATGCCGTCCTCGGCCAGGAGCCGCGCCGTGGCCGGCAGGCGGCCGCTGGGATCGATCACCACCCGTGCCGGGCTTGGCCCGGCGACATGGCGAACGGTCAGCTGGGGATCGTCAGCCACCGCTGTTCCGATTCCCACGACCACCGCATCAACCAGCGCGCGTAGTCGATGCAGATGGGCGAGCCCGGCTGCACCATTAATGTAGTGTGAATGGCCGGTCGGAGTGGCGATTCGGGCATCAATGGACTGGCCAAACTGTCCGACCACTACCAAATTATCTTTAATGCCTTGTCGTAACGGACCAAAAATCTCCTGCCAGGGTGCTGGCAGCATACCGTCGGTATCCCGAAAAGCCCTTGGAATATCGGGCCATGACGCTCCGTCGGAGTCGGTCGGCATGATGCTACGTGCTCTGGTTGCCGGCCACTGTTGCTCGGCGGCAGATCGTATCAATAACCATTTATTGCGCCTTCATCGCGTCATGAAATTGGGACAGGTTGCCCGCCCTGAGATGAGTTTGACGGATCTGGAATGCCCATTAAGGGAACAAAACGGCCCATTAGGTTGTTTTTGTAAAGGTGCAAAAAGCGAGGGGCCGTGGGTCTTAGCAAGAAACAGGGGGATGCGGTGAGTCGTAACGGTGGCCGTGATATGGGCCGCGATGCGGGCCTGCTTGGCAAGCCCGAGCATGTTGCAGTTGAGCGCGGCATTGCTGAATTCCGGTCTGGCCGTCCGGTGGTGATCGCGCGCAACGGCGCGGCGGTGCTGGCCCTGCCAATCGATGGCATGACCGACACGCGGCTGGCCGCCTTTCGCCGTCTTTGCGCCCCTGTTGAGCCCCATCTCGTGATCACTCAGCGCCGGGCCCAGGCGCTTGGGCTCCCCGGCACCCATCCGGTCGGGCTTGTGGTGGCGGGCGATAATGCGGCCGCCATTGTGGCCCTTGCAGCTGACGCGCGCGTCGAGCGCGGACTTGAGGTCGTCCAGGCTGGGCCGATTGCGGGCGCGGCCATCGAGCTTGCCAAGTTGGCGCAACGGATGCCGGCCTTGCTGGTTGCCGATGCCGCCAAGGTGGAGCCATGCGATCCCCCGCTTGTGAGTGTCGCGGCCGACGCCATTACGCGATTCCGCCGGACCGCAATCGAATCGCTGGCGGTCGCGGCCGAGGCTGACGTGCCGATCAACGGTGGTGTGTCGGCGCGCTTTGTGATCTTTCGCGATGCCATTGGCGGCAGCTCCGTAGCGGTGATCGTCGGATCGCCTGATCTGCGCGAGCCGGTGCCGCTCCGGCTGCACTCTGCTTGCCTCACTGGTGATGTGTTCGGGTCGCGGCGCTGCGATTGCGGCGATCAGCTGCGCCTGGCGCTGCGCCGCCTCGAGGAGCAAGGCGGCGGTGTCATTCTTTATCTTGAGCAGGAAGGCCGCGGGCTCGGGCTCGCCAACAAGATGCGCGCCTATCAGCTGCAGGACGCCGGCCTCGACACCATCGATGCCAATTCCGCGCTCGGCTTCGATGACGACGAGCGCGACTATGGCGTTGCAGTTCGCATGTTGCAGATCCTGGGCGTCAAACGCGTGAAGCTCTTGACCAACAATCCAGCCAAGCTCGATGGTCTGACGCAAGCCGGCATCGAGGTGAGCGGGCGCATCCCGTTGCACGGCCCGGTCAATGCTGACAATCGGCGCTATCTCACCGCCAAGGCGACGCGTGCCGGCCACAAGCTCGATCACCTGCTCGCCGCGCTGGCCGAGCCGGCGGATGCCGGCGACGCCCCGGTCGCCAGCGAGCGCGCGCCTTAGTCCCATTCCCTCGAAATCGTGACATGCGCTACTATGCAACAGTGGCGCATGTTCCGGCGGAGCATGCGCCTGCGCAGTGTGGCGGTTCAGAATGTCCGCATTGGCCTTGCGGCGAGTCCGAGATGCGGACTTCTGAACCAAAGCCACACTGGATCAATACGTCGTTAGTGTCCTTCGATTCCGAAGTTCGCAAGCGAGGGTGCAGCGGAATCATGCGAACTTCGGAATCGGGACACGAGCGCGAGGGGCAAGCGCGATGGGCGACAAGACGGTAACGGAAACGACGGGCTACACGGTAACCGCCCGCGTGCTGCACTGGCTCACAGCGATCCTGGTGCTGGGGCAGATTGTGCTGGGAATCCTCATCGCCAATAAATGGACAGGGTCCTGGCAGGATCAGCTTTACGACCTGCACAAATCGAACGGCGCGGTGCTGATTCCGATCATCCTCATCCGCATTTTCTATCGCTGGGGACACCCGCCACCGCCGCTGCCCGCCGACATTCCCCCGATCCAGCAATTTGCCGCCCACACCACGCACTACCTGCTGTATGGCCTCGTGGTCGCGCAGGTGTTTCTCGGCTGGATCGGAACGGCGGCCTATCCGGCGCCTGTGCCCATCTATGGCCTGTTCAACCTGCCATCGATCTGGCCGGAGAACCGTGCGCTCTCCGAGCAACTGCTGGCCATTCACAAGATCGTCGGAATCTCGATCGCGATCGTTGCGGCCATGCATATCGGCGCGGCGCTGTTTCACCATTTCGTGCGCAAGGACCGCGTCCTGATGCGCATGATCAGCGGCTGATCGATGACCGCGCCGGGCCGCAGGCTCATTGAACTAACGTCGGCTGAGAGCGCGCGGCTGATCAGCGAGACCTCGATCCTGTGCCTGCCGCTCGGCTCGATTGAGCAGCACGGTCCACATCTGCCGCTCAACACCGATGTCGTGGTGGCGGAAGGGCTCACGCGCGAGATCGTGGCGCACTGGGGCGAGGAGTTTGATCTCTGGCAACTGCCAGCCGTTCCGATTGGCCTTGCGCGCGAGCACGACTGGGCAGCCGGCACGCTCTCGCTCTCGATCACAGGCTTTGTCGCGCATCTGCGCGAGCTGGCCGGCACGCTCGTACGCGCGCTGCCGGCGCGCAATCTCCTCATCCTCAACGGTCACGGTGGCAATCGTGGCGTGCTGGAAACGCTGTTGCTGGAGTTCGTGGGTGACTTCGGGCTCAATGCCTGCGCCGTTCATCCCTTCGATCTGGCCAAAATCGACCGCAGCTTCGCGGTGCCCGATGTGCATGGTGGTCAGAACGAGACCTCGGTGATGCTCGCGCTCGCGCCCGATCTCGTCCGTCGCGAGCTGGCGGTGGAGTTCGACCGCAAGCGCGACGTGATCCGGGCGCTAATCCTCGATCGCGGCACGAGCTGGCCCTGGCGTACTGACGATCCGCGCCTGGCGCGCGATGGTGTCATCGGCGACGCCGCCGCGGCCTCGGCCGAGCTCGGCGCCGCCATCATCAAGAGCGTGGTCGAGGAGATGCGCGCGGTGCTGGTGCGCTTGCGAGAGAACGCCCGTCACCCGGATGAGCCTTCAGGCGTTCGCTCGCGGTAGGCCGCGAACAGCGCGGCCGCGCTCACCAGGCAGGCCGGTACGCACCAATAGCCATAGCGGAAGTCGGCCGCGACCCCGAACGGCAGAAACGTCAGCACATAGATCGTAGCCGATCCGGCGACCGCGATGGCGAAGGCGCCCGCCCGCCGTGTGCGCGCCGGCATCGCCACGATCACGATCATGCCGGCGAGAATGAGCCAGAAGCCCGGCCGAAACAGCACCGTCGGCTTGAGCGTATCGTGCAGCGCCACCATGGTCTTGAACCGGTTGTTGCCGGCCAGTGACGTAGCAGGATCGTTGATCCTGTAGAGCTCGTAGGTGAGCGTGTCGGGGTCGGCCAGGAATCGCCAGAAGAACGTGAGGCGGTGACGCAGATACGCGAGCGGCTCCGTTGTGACGGCATGGTTCCAGGCTTCGGTCAGCCGCGGGGTGCCGAAGATGACGTCGTCGGGGCGCTCGAGGCGCGCCATCACGAAGCGGCAGGGCTCGAGCGTCCAGTAGACGTCCCAACGATCCGGATTGTAGCAGCGGCTGGTCAGCAGCGCGGTCTCCTCCGCGCTCCAGTCGACCGGAAACTGGTTCTCGCCGCTGAAATGCGTGATGCCGCCGAGGTCAAAAACGAAGACCGAATGCAGCGGGTTCTCGCGCTTCACGTCGAGGATTCCGTAGTAGACGAGATGGATCAGCAGGAAGCCCGCAGCGAGTGCCGGCAGAAACAGGATAGTCGTGCGCCGCAATTCGAAGCGCATGGGCCAGAGCGCGTAGCCGATAAGGAGCGGCGCGGCGACGAATGCGGTCGGCCGCAACAGCACGCCGAAGCCGATCAGCACCAGCGCAACGATCGCCGCCACGATTCGCGCTGTGTGCCCACGATCCGCCACGACCAACACGATTGCGGCAGCGAGCAGCCAGGCTGATGCAAACAGAATGTCGCGCCAGATCATGGCGAGCATCAGGAAGGAAGACGGCACCAGCCCCAGCAGCGGCACCACGATCCCCAGCAATACCGATCGGCGCGCCAGCGCAATGCCGACGAGGGCGAAGCCCAGCCAATAACAAAACGCGACCAGCAGAAACATGCTGCCCGGACCGGGCGAGATCGGGTCGATGACCCACCACAGCATGCTCATGAGCGGAGATTGCCAGTCGCCGAAGCGCCAGTCGCGCATGAACTGATAGATGTACGTGGCGTCGTTGGTCAGGTAGCCGGGAAAAAACACGAGTACCGTGAGCCCAAAACCCAGCGCAGCAATCGTGGCGATGAGCGTGATCGTGCCGGCCGACGCTGCAACGGGAAGGACGGACGGGCGGCCTGCCGCGTTCAGCTCTTGCGACATGCGAGGCATTCTCTCCGTATCAAATCAGGTGCCCCATCGACACGCGTGGCATTATAAAC